>Ga0182226_1000071_pt1 | contig 17698 bp, 35 predicted proteins | sample G6R1MG_27_FD_129658 | JGI IMG/M metagenome (GOLD analysis project Ga0182226, IMG submission 129658) | Miscanthus phyllosphere microbial communities from Michigan, USA - G6R1_MAIN_07NOV2016_LD1 MG | ecosystem: Host-associated > Plants > Phyllosphere > Phylloplane/Leaf | place: USA: Michigan...
AGGCTGAGCGAGGCCCCGAGAAGAACAACCGCGATCTCCAGTACGGTCTTGGCCCCGAAGGCGATGCCGGGAAAGAAACGTTGCGACGGGGTCCAGGCCGTGCGGATCGCGCTGCCGAGCAGGATCGCCAGCACCAGGGCTTCGAGCCATGCGCGACCGAACAGATGCGCCTCGACGGCCTCGAAGCCGACCGCTGCGGCGGTGACCGCCACGCAGAGGCCCAGTCCCGGAAGGATGGCTTTCGTGCCGGCCAAGGCGCCCATCGATCGAGGGTGGGAGAAAAGTCTGGGCATGGACATGGATGGCTCCGATGTGATGCCAGAGAATCCCATGTCCCTTTCATTCACTCCAACGGAATGATCAGATGTTTCCCATCAACGGAATAGATGAAAAGGGGCCCCTTCGCGGCTTGCGGAGATCCATTCTGGGGGCCGACAAGCGCATTCACCCGTCAATCCAGCGTGCCTTGATCGTCGTGTCCGCGGCAAACTCATAGATCCTGACGGAGCCCGTCGCGAGTTCGAGGTGCTCGACCTCCGCCGGGTTGAGGTCTTCGAGCGCCATCACAAGCGCCCGCAGGCAATTACCGTGGGCGACGACCAGCACGTCCCCGCCCATGACCGCCGGTAGGATGGATCGGAGGTAGCAGGGCACGATGCGCGCGACAGTGTCGCGCAGGCTCTCACCATTCGGCGGCGCATCAGCGTAGGAGCGGCGCCAGGTCTCAATCCGCACCGCCCCCCAGCGCGCATCGGCGGTGGTCTTGTCGAGCCCGCTGAGGTCGCCGTAGTCTCGCTCGTCGAGCGCGGCGAAGCGTTGGGGGATTAATCCGGGTTGCCCGAGCGCATCGAGGATAAGCCGGCCGCTCACGACGGCCCGCGTCAGCGTCGAGGTGAAGGCAACAGAAAAGCGCCAGCGGCGCTCGGCCAAACGCCGGCCGGCTGCCTCGGCTTCCATCCGGCCCTGCTCGGTCAAGGGCGAGTCCAGCAATCCCGTGAACAGGCCGGATCGGTTGGCTACGCTCTGGCCATGCCGGACCAGCACGAGACGTCGCGTGACCGGGGCTTTGCAATCGTGAATCACGCTGTCTCCCGAGGCAGAGCACTTTCGCGCCGGTGGCATCGCCTCTGATGAAGTCGGCATCCGGCTTTAACAAAATTCGACCCTGAGATGAGTTGGACCGACCGTCCGGAGACGGTGATTCATCCTTGGTCCGCTTTAGAACGTCTTGCGACTGAAAGCAGCCAAGCTGCTTGCCACCCAACGCGGTCATTCGGCTACCGACCCGTTGCGGACTTCGCAGGTGGGTACCAAGCGTCAGATTAGGACCACTAGACGCGCTGGAGATGCCCGGCATCGACGAGGCCCGTAAGGCCTTGCTCCTTCAGATGCGGAGATGGACCGCCGACGTCACGGTGCCGTACACCGGAGCGAACCGGCAACTGAACGCCCTGGAGGCCGAGATCAGGGCGATCCGGGCATTCGTCGACGTGGACCGCCGCATCCGCCAGTCCAATCCCGTCGCGCTGCAGGAGCGGTTCCCAGGCACCGGCATGTACCGCACGTCAGCGCAGGCGCCCGAGATCCCGGACGCCTGAGTTCGATCAGGCCGCGGCCCGCTTGTCGTCGCCGTGGACCTCGCACATGGCCTGAGCCTCGGCTTGGGACGTGCACCGGACGTACGTCGACCTGGCGTCAATCGTCCGCCCCGTGTCCCGGGATTGAGCGAGCACCGCCTTCCCGTTCACGACGGCGACGCCGACCTGGAACTTGGCCCGCGAATCCGGCCAGACCGCGTACGTCATGTCCGCGTCCGAGAATGCGGACTTCAGCCACTTCGTCGGATCGGCCTTGGCCGCCATGGCCTTGTCCATGCTGGCGTTGGCGCGGTCTATGTATTCCTTGGTCTCCGCGGCGGTGAGCTTGTCGTCGATCCGGATCATGGTGGCTCCTCCCATTCTGATGATTGGGGCAGGATGCCGGGCGGGGATTACCGAGAGGCGAACGGCCAAGCTCGACCCGCCGGCGTGGTCACCGACCGATGAGCAGGACCGCTCGAATGCGACGGGACGGGCCAGGACCTCCCCCTGTCGGCTCCGCACGGCCTCTCGATTGGGGGGTCATACGACGGGCCGTCGCTATTCCCCGCAACGGCTACGCCGTCGTCCACTCCGTTCCCGCCTTCGGTGCGGGTCGCTCCCGGCCGTCTCCAGGCCTCCCCACGAGGCCGCGCTGGGCGGCCAACGGGAGAGCACCATGGCCTTCGACGTCCACCACGCAGTCACCGACAAGATTATCGCGACCATGGAGGCCGGCGAGGCCGGACAGTGGACCTGCCCCTGGCACCGCACCGGCGGAGGCCTCCCCCGCAACGCCCTGACCGGGAAGGCCTACCGCGGGATCAACACCCTCAGCCTCTGGGTCGGCGCGCAGGCCGCCGGTTATTCGGACGACCGCTGGGCCACCTACAAGCAATGGGCGGAGCTCGGGACCCAGGTGAAGCGAGGCGAGCGCAGCACCCTGGTGGTCTTCTTCAAGGAGTACGAGGCCGCCGACGGCGAGGACCGGAAGCGGTTCGTGGCCCGGGCCAGCTACGCCTTCAACGCCTCCCAGGTGGAGGGCGCGCCCGAGGCCGGAGAGCCCCACCCGGCGAGCGAGTGGACCATCCCGGACGTGTTCGACGGGTTCGTCCAGCGCACCGGCGCACGGATCACGCACGGCGGGGACGCCGCCTTCTACCAGCCCTCCGAGGACCGGATCGTCCTCCCCCGCCGGGAACGGTTCGCCACCTCGCAGGGGTACGCGAGCACCGCCGCCCACGAGCTCGTCCACTGGTCCGGGGCCAAGGGCCGCCTCGACCGGGACCTGACCGGAAGGTTTAAGACGCAGGCCTACGCCGCCGAGGAACTCATCGCCGAACTCGGAAGCGCGTTCCTGCTGGCCGAGATGGGCCTGGAGGCCGAGCCGCACCCGACCCACGCCAGCTACCTGGCATCCTGGCTCAAGCTTCTCCGGAGCGACCCGAAGGCGATCTTCACCGCGGCGAGCGCGGCCTCCCGGGCGGCGGGGTTCCTGACCTCCCTCCAGGCCGAGATGGCGGAGGCGGCCTAGCCGTCTCCCGAAATCCGCGGGGCGCCCGATTCGCGCCCCGCGAAGACCTGGTACCGATCATCAATTGGAGACCGCCATGCGCAGCGCCATCATCCTCATCCTCCTCGCGACGCCGGCCGCGGCCGCGCCCGAGTACCCCGTCCAACACACGACCGCCGAATATCTGGCGGCCTACGGGAAGGCGCGCGCCTACGCCCAGGCGCACTCGCCGCTGAAGGCCCGGCCCATCTGTCGGAAGGCGATCGGGCGGCGTTCGTCCATGGTCGTGGAGCAGCGGTGCCGGGACGTCGCCGCGGGAACGCGGACGAACTGCACGACGCGCGACTGGTGCGTGGCCATGCTCGACAACTTGGCGAGGCACTGCCATTTCTGGCGGGGCGACGTCCCGTGCGTCCACCCCGAGGACGGCGGGTCGATCAGGAACCCGCCGCCTACGCCCCGTCCCTGACGTCCGTGATCGCGGACGCCGCTTTGGCGATCAGGCGCAGCCGCATCGAGTCTGCCCGCCTGGCGACGCGCTCGACGTCCGACATCATGGCCTCGATGGCCGCCCGGGCCCGCGCATCGTCCGCCAGATCGAGGGCGGCCGCCAGGTTCCGACGGGCCGCCCGGCTCTGAGACGCGGCCTTGCCCAGGGCGAGGCCGGCCTCGGAGGTATCCTCGCCCCGGCGCCTCATGCTGGGTTCAGGCGGTCGCGCAGGTGAAAGCAGTGGGCCTCCGATCCCGTCGGGACCCTGCGCCGGTTCGGGCCCGGAGCGTGCCGAACGGTCTTCGCGGGCACCCGCAGCAGGGGTGTCTGATCCACCTTCGCGCCGGTGCGGAGCGCTTCGAGACGGGCCAGCATCCTCAGCTTGTTCGCGGCTCGGATGGCTTCGAGCGTCATCCTCCCCCTCATCGGGCAAGCTCCTTCAGGATCGATGCACGCTCTCCCCGGTGCCGACGGCGCGCCCGGCGGGACAGCCCCGGGGGGCGCTTGGCGAGTTCGACGAACCGCGCGAAGAGTTCAACCGGCATGGGCTGGAGCGTTACCGCGGGGACGATCATCGCCTGTCGGGACGGCGTGAGGCGGAAGCGCGTCTCGGTGTAGATCCGGATGCCGGGACCTTCCGATACGCCCGGGTAGAGGTCGCGGAACAAGGGCGGCAGGTAGACATCCCCGTCCAGGATCGGGTTGTAGGGGCGTTCGATCATGCCCGCCTCCGCCTTCATGACGCGCCTCCAACCAGACTCGCGATGTTGGCCCGCATCCGGTCCGGGTCGACGTCGGTTCGGAAGATCCCCTCGACCGGGGCCGCGTCGAACCCGGCCTGGTAGATCGCCTCCAGGTCGGCGCCCCTGGCAAAACCGGCATCGCGTAGCACCTGCAGGGCCGGCGCCGGAGGCCAGGAGTTTCTGACCTGGTTTGCCTCGAAAGCTGCCTCGACCACCTGGAGGTCGGTCATCGAGCGCAGGTCGGCTAGCCGATCCTCCGCCTTCATGATGCCGTCCCCGCCCTGAGAGCTATGTGTCGGATGCGGGCCGGTCCGTCCGTCGCGGCGAGGACGACACCATGCTCGTCCTTCGCCTCCCAGGGCAGGTAGGCCCGGTACTTTGCCATCCTCAACGCGCGGGCCGTGACGGCGCCGACGTCGTCGGCATATCTCCAGGAAACTTGGAAGGGCTGCCCGTTGACGATGAGATCGATGGTGCGCTCGTCCGCCGGGATGCGGTCCGTCAGGGCGACGTCGCCGTTGGCCAGCGCCAGCGCCGCGTCGGCGATCCTCGCCCCGAGGTCGGACTGGGCGAAGGTCGCGATGACCTCATCCATGTCCTCGTCGTCCGAATGCACCAAGTGCCGGACGACGGCGTCCTGATCCTTCAACTGCTCCCAGTCCGTAAGCCGGTAATCCATGACCGAATCGATCCCCTGTTGAACACCTGGAGATCGTCCCGCCCGGAGACGCGAGCCACCAGGGCCGCGGCCCTTCCGTGCATTGATAATCGAGGATTTCGTGATCCCCGACAGGGCGTTGAGCGCGTCCCGCGAGGATGTCAGCACCTGTGCGCACGACGTCAGCACGCGTTTCGAGAGGGGCAAGCTTGGCTGTGGCGAAATGAATCAGGCGGTGCGGTCGATTTAGGACGCTGCGACCAGGCGAGCGGGAAGGCCGAGTGCTTTCATCCTAATGGCGGCGCAACGACCCCCCGCTCGCCATGGAGATCGACACCGTGTTCCAGAGCCTGCTCGTCTCCCTCCTCGCGCTCTTCGGCTTCGCGCCGGCGACGTCCCATCCCGCCCGTGTCGGCCCCGGCCCGACCGGGCGCCGTCATGCCGTTCTGCCAGCCCCCAAGGTGACCAGTGCGACAGCGACTGGTCCCGGTCCCGGCGGACGGAGGCATGCGATCCACCGCACCCCGTCTCCCCGCGTTGCGCAGCCCGTTGTGCAGCCCGTTGCGCAGGCTACCCGGCTCGTTGTGCAGCCCGGGGCGGCACGCGAGACGGCGCATCAGATGGGCGTCAGGACGACTGGCCTGGTCCGCAAGATCCCCGCGGGTCGCGCCGTGCGCTACTTGCAGCACGAGGCCTGTTGCGCACCGTCCGATGTCGGCCTGCCCGGCGTCACCCGCGCCGAAGTCGAGCTCGCCCTCGGGCCAGATCTCCATTCGTACGTCGCACTGTGCCTCCGGGAGCGGCAGCCCCTCCCAAGCATCAGCCCGGCGCTCGAACACCAGAACGACGCCGTTTACCGCGTCCGCCTGAGACGGGCGATGCTGGATGACGTCGAACTCTGGGAATCGACCGCTATTGCCCGAGACCGCCAGCGTGCCGAGGCTCAGGAGGCTGGGATCGCCCCGCCGGACGCGTTGCGCATCCCCGCCGAAGTCGAAGCCGTCATCGCCCGGAAGGCCGCCGCCGCCGCCGCCCTGCTCAAGAGGCGGTCGGAGAGTGCGGGGGGCGCCACCGGGAAAGGAGGCGCGAACGTGGTTCGCCTCCCCTCGGCCGAGGTCGCAAAGGCGGAGGAAGCCCCGTCCGTCCCCGCTGGCCCCAAGTGAAGAAGTATTCCGCCATGACCACTATCGACGTTGCGCACGACACGTTGTGCAGTCAGACGGAAAGTAGAGTTGAGCCAGCCATGGGTGCACAACAGTGTGCCCCCAGCACCCCCGTCCCGGCGGTGGCTTCCCAGTGGCTCCGCCCCGTGGACCCCTCAGCCAAGAGGCCTCCGGCAAGGCGGCTTCCTCCGACGCCGACGGTGCGGACCGCCCTTGGGCAGGTGTTGGGCATCCGCCTGACGCCAGACCTGAGAGCCCGCGTCGCCGAGGCGGCCACGGCGTCCGGTTCCTCGGACAGCGCATGGCTCCGGCAAGTCGCCCTCGATGCCCTCGGCGTCGAGAGCCCCGAGGATGCAGCCTCAGGCCGGCGCGTCCGGGTCGCACCGGAGGACCAGGCGGCCCTGGCAGGGGTCATCCGCGAGATCGGCGAGGCCACGCTGTCGGCGCAAGCCGGGAGAACCTCCGAGGCCGTCGAGGCCTTGGAGCGGGCGCGGCAGGTCCTCGTTCCGGTCGTGATCGGCTTCGAGCGGAGGGCGCCATGAGCGTGCGCAACACGCTGGACCGGGAGCTTCGCCATGGCGGTCGCCTTCCGGCTCACGTCCGCCGTCGCGAGGCCCGGCGTCTCGCGGCCGCCCTTGCAGCCGCCGGATACGGTCGCCCGTCATTCGAGCTCCCTGGCGACTCACAGGCAACTCGTGCGGCTTTTCAGGGCGCGTCCATCGCCGTCGCCGTCCTGAACACCGGACGCGAGATCGGTCGGGCCATCGACAGCCTCTTCGGGAGGCGCGCGTGATCAGCGGCGCCATGCGCGGCAAGGGGCTCGGAGACGCCCTCGCCAAGCACCTGCTCAAGGCCGAGAACGACGAGGTCATCTTCCTCGCCCCGCGGGGCCTTGGTTCGCCCGACTTGATCGGCCAGATCAGAGAGCTCGTCGCTTTAAGCTTGGGGGGCCGCACCGACCAGCCGATCTATCACGCGCACGTGGACCCCGAGATCGAAATCTCGGACAACGCGGGCGCGCGCCGGAGGTGGTGGGCTCTCTTCGAGAGGGAATTCCGCCTCGCGTCGCAGCCCTATTGCGGGGCCGTCCATGTCAAATACGGAAGGGAGCACGAACACCGCGTGTACGGCCTCGTCCGCCGGGACGGGGGCGTCGTCGACCTGGCATGGGACTACGCGAGGAGGGAGAAGGTCTCTCGAATCGTCGAGTACGAGTACGGGCTGGCGCCCGTTCCCTCCAAGCATGCCCGCGCAATCGCCCGGGCCCTCCGCGAGGAGGGACGCGCCGACGTCGCCGACTGGCTTGAGGCCGCCGGAATGCTCGACATCGAGCGCCCTGTGGCGCCCCTCAGCCCGCAGGAGCGCCTCATTGAGGAGCGCACCGGCATCGCGCTGGCGTCTGTCCGGGCGGCCGCCCTTTCCGCCTGGCACGCATCGGAGGATGGCGAAGGCCTCCGGGACGCGCTGCGCGAGCGGGGCCTCCGGCTCCATGCCGGGAGATCCGGGCCTGTCGTCTTCGACGAGGCTGGCCAGGCGCGCTTGCTCACCCGGCTGATCGGAGCGGCGAGCAAGGCTGCCGACGGCCAAAGAGTTCCGGCGGCCGCCGTCCGGGCGCGCCTCGAAGACGTGTCCCTCACGCAGGCAGGAGAACAGGCCGATGGACGAGATCATGGAAAGGCTGTCCGCGCAGGAGCGACTGCTGCAGGCGATCCTGTCGGCTTTGGCTCCGTCGGGGGAGCCGGAGGGGCCGGGTCTGGAGGATCTGATCGAGGCCCTGCAATCCCTGACGACGGCGGTCGAAATGCAGGGCGAGGAGATCCGCTGCCTGCGATCCGTCGTCTCCAGGGCCTAGGGCTCGTCGACTTGCGGGCCCTTGCGCGTCGCCTTCGAGCGTTCGATCAGCGCCGCCTGGCGCTCCTTGATATGGAGCGCAAGCGCCTCGGCAATGGCCTGGCCACGACGGACATGTGGGGCGTTGGGCGCCTTTAGGGGCTCCTTCGCCGGTGGCAGGCGCCCCGCGATCCGCAGGGCGTCCGACATCTCGGACTCATGCGCTTCGGCGGCGTCGCGCATGTATTCGAGATGGTCCGGCGACGGCCGAGGCTTGTACTCCGGGTTCCCGAGCGCACGCCACCGCAGGAGAGTGCGCTCGGAAACACCCAAGGCGTCAGCGGCGCGTACGATCCAGTTCTGGCCGAAGGTCACTTTGGCGAGCAGCACGATCTGCGCGATGACGGGCATCTTCGGCCGCCATCGGGCGCCCGACGTCCGAGGTGCCGGACGCTGGGGGATCTCATGCTCCGGCACGTCATCGATATTGAGGGACGGCCGGAGCGCCCTCAGTCCGGCCGGTGGGGGCGCCGCGGCCGGCGGATGCGCCTCCAAGTACGCGACCAGGTCGACCTGCCGGGGGTCGACTTTGCGCTCGCGAGGCGGTCCGAAGAGCGGCGGAAGGCGCTTGCGCTTGGGAATGGGGAGCCACCTGGGGATGATCACGGCGTCACATCCCCATCGAGGGGGCGTTGTTTTCCTCGGGCTCAGGCTCCGCATCCGGCACGAGCTCGGCATCCGCCGCGATGCGCGCAGCGGCCCGCCTTTCGAGGCCGTTGGCGACCTTCCGAAGCTCGCCGGCATTGGCGAGGAGCTCCGAGATACGCGCATTGAGGACAGTCAGCAGGGCGGCCTCGACCCATTCAGGGACCGGGCGGATCTCGGCGATCCAGTGCGATATCTGAGGCCCTCGGACCGAGCGGCCCGTGGCCTGTGACAGGGCCGCCGCCAAGGGGGCGATCCACCTCTCGCCGTATGCGCGCGGCCCCACGTAGGACACGAGCCACCGGCGCGCTTGCTGTTCTCTAGTTGAGGACATCGGTCGATCCCTTCGGTGTTGCGAGGCCGATCTGGAGTCTGGCGCGGCGTAGCTGCACGAGGGCGCGCTCGCGGTTGAGGAGCGCGCCGTTCTCAGTGACGGATGGGTCGTCGAGGGGCACTAGAATGGCGCCCTCGGGAAGAGGCTGCTGAGCAGGCGGGGTGGAGCGGCGGTAGACGATGGGCACCGCGGGCTCCTGATCAGGCGGCTCGACGGGCGTCGACGAGGGGGTAGGCGTTGACCATGGCGCCGTTGGCGACGGTCGCCGCGCTGCCGTATCGGGTACCGTCCTCGCTCGCCGCCAGCACCTCGCAGGTGCCCCGGTAGCGGGACAGAAGCTCGATGCAGTGGGCCGCGTCGCCCAGGTGCAGATCGGAGCCATCGGCGAGCGCCTTGATGCAGGCCTTGGTGGCCTTAGACAGTTCCGCGGCGTCGAACGGCAGGCCGGGGGTCAGCATCTCCAGTTCGCCGAGGTTGGCGATCAGGTTCTCGCGCAGGGCGGCGACGTTGTAGGTCTTGGCGGACATGGCGGTGGTCCTGGTAGTGCCCGCAGGGATCGGGCGGGTGTGGCGGCCCTCATCGAGACGTCCCTCGGGGCGTCCGGAGGAGGGCCGAGGCGCGTGGCCCCGGCGTTCCGCTCAGCGCTTGACGTGCGCGGCAAGGGCCTCGCGATGCATGGCGATGTGCACGCCGGCGTCGATGATAAGCGGGCGGTCGCGCATGAACAGGGCGACGTCGTAGGCCTCGCGAATGCTGTCCGCGAAGTATGCGGTCCCCTCGTCACCGAGGACACGGCGGGGATCGTTGCTGCGATAGTCGAGCCGGTACTGGTCCATGCCGAGCGGAGCGTACGTGATGTCCATCTGGCGGATCTGGGCGATGGCCTCGGCCCTGGTGAGGTACTCGTCCGCGGCGGGGATGAAAGTCTTAGTGGCCATGTCGGGTGCCTCTAATGGTGGGAATCAAATGATATGCGGACGGGAACGATCAGAACATAATTTCAGCCCCAATCCGGTGCAAGAGAGTGGGATCGATTTAATTACCATGCCTCGAAGAAAGTCGGTGCGTCGAGGCCGGCGTGGGGTTCGCGTTCAGGCGGTCCGAGTTAGGATGCGGGGTATTTAGAACGCGCGCGAGGAGGCCGACATGCTGCAGGGACGGGGGCTCGACTACGAGTCGATGGGGATGGCCATGGGCTACGCCCGGGACGTCCGGCTGATCAAGGCTCAAGCGACCGGGACCATCGAGGAGTGCAACCGGCAGATCTGCATCGGGAACGCCGCGTTGCGCGGCCGGACGGCCCAGGTCCATGCGCTCGTCGCGGCGCTGGAGAAGGCCTGCCCCGGGCATCCCCTCGTCGCCGAGACGGGGCGCATCTTCAGAGACGGGACGGCCGAGGTCGGCATCCGGCGGGTCTACTACGAGGCACATGACGAGAAGGCCCGGCGGGAGGGCGTGCCCCTGTGCGAACGCGCCCTGACGCGGGAGGAGTATGCGGTTCGGGCGGAGGCGGAGGTCCTGAGGACGCCCGTCGAGATCCGCGGCTGGTTTTTCAGCCGGTGGTACTGGCGGGGCGAGCAACACAGGACGAAGGCCGGCGCCGAGCGTGCCCGGGCGGCCGAGGCGGCCCAGGCACGGGCGGAGGTCCTGGCAGCATGAGACGGGTCGTCATCCTCGCGGCCGCGCTGGCGGTCTTCTCAGCGGCATCAGCCCAGACAGGTCCGAGATCCGCCCCGCCTCCCTACTCGACGGGCGACCAGTGGCCCCGCGCCGGGGACCGCTTCTACTATGCCGTACAGACTCCCGCGGGGCCGGGTCGGACGCGTTACACCTACGTCGACGCCGTCCCGGACGGGCATGCCGGCTGGACGGTGACGGTGGCCTGCGGGGAGCACGACGCCCGGACGGGACGGGAGACGTCGCGCCACGTCGCAAGGGGAACCGCTGGGCGGGGGCGGATGCCGGCCATCGGCGGGGCGGCCGCCTTCCCGGACGGGACGAGGCTGTCCTTCCTGATCGGCCAGGAACCGGGGTCCGACGCCCTCGACCTCACGTCCGAGTTCACGGACGCCCGCTGCGCCTCGGGCCTGGGGCAGATCTCAACCGGGGACTGAGGCCGCGCCCCGGGCGGCCATTGCGGCCGCGAATGCCACCTTGCCTTGCTCGGCGGCCCGGTGGCGGATCGCCTGATGGCGGGCGCGGACGCCGTCGGCGAGATCCTGCTCGCCGGCCGCGGCCAGGACGTCGGCCGCCGTGCGCAGCGCCATCTCCCTCGCCCACGCCATCGTCCCGGCGCTGGGCGCGCCCTCGCCGATGCGCCAGCGTGAAAGTTTACGCGGGTTCTCGCCGATGCGGTCGGCGATCTTGCCTTCCCAATGTTGGCCGTGGATCGCCCGGCCGATGCGGGCAAGGGCGGCGTAGGAAGGCGCCTCATCGAGGACGGGGCCGCCATTCCCGCCGGACGGCTGGGACTGGGCGGGGATGAGGTCGGTGTCGGTGTCGGTGGTGACTTCGGCCACGGCGGGCCTCCTGGATCGAGGGGCACGGGGCCGGCCGCGCTGGGGGCGGGCCGGCCTATCGGAAGCGGGGGAGAATTAGGTTCGCTTTACTTGCACGGCCTCAGAGGCCGGGGAACGAGCCCTGCTTGGCGGCGACGGCGGCCTGGAGGGCGATGGTCTTACCGGGACCGATGGCCCACCGCTGGCGGAGCCAAGCCAGCCCGCTCCGGGTCACCATCGTCTGGGGGCTCGTGCCATGGTAGCCGTTGGGCTTCAGCTTGACCTTGAGGTGCCCGTCTTTCCTGAGGTCCGCCCGGGGCTGTAAGAATCCGTCGGCGTCGAAGCAGTACCGCTTGTCGCGGAGCCAGGCGAAGAAGAGCTTCTCCGGCGCCCCGATCACGCGAGCCGCCGTCGAGAGGTGGCAGAGGCCGTCGTCGTCGAGGAAGGCGAGGTAGGCGTCGATCATCGGCTTGGCCGCCTCGATCTCGCCCTTGGCGACTACGAGCTCGGCCGCCCGCTCCTGGGTCAACTGGAGCAGCTGCAGGGCGATGGTCTGCATCTGACCGATGTCCCGGACGTCGATCTGCACCGGCGCCGAGGCGGAGCGGCGGCTGAGCTCCTTCTCCATGGCGTTGAATGCGGCGATGTAGTCGCGCTTCCACTGGTGCGCCCGCTCGCCGGTGAACCCGAAGACGACGAGGGCGAATGCGTCCCGGTCGAGACGGTAGGACATGACGTCCCGCTTGGCGCCGTTGCCCGTTGCGACCGCCTCGAACGTCGGCACGATTTCGTGCCCAAGCATTTCGGGGCTGCGGGCCAGGGCGGTGCGAACCGCGACCAGTACCGACTTGTGGGCCTTGGAGAAGTAGGCCGCGATGTCGTGGGTGTCCGCCCTCGCCGTGCCGTCGATGATGGCGACCACGGGACGGGGGGGCTGGCTCGTGTTAACTCTCGTGACGGCGTTGGACACGGTGTGCTCCGGTCTGACGTTAGGCCGCCGTCGGGTGTTTCCCGCACTCGCCGGTGGCCAACCCTTCAGCGGGTCACACCCCAAAGTACCGATTCGTTTACCAACGAATAGGGAATTCGCCGAAAAATCGGCGGCGGGGATTGACGCCAAGGGTGTCGCCTCAACCGCCCCTCCTCACAATCTGAGTACCTCCAAGGCTACGCGCCGTGCGCGTCCCCTTCCGCCGGGTCGGGAACGCATCCCTGCCCGAGGGCGGCCGCGGCGAGGATCACGTAAACGGCGAGGTAGGCGGTCCCCTCGCGAGTGTCCGGTTTCCCGGACATTACGGCGTGCGCGGCCCGCAGCGCGTCCCCGGCGAACAGGTTGGCCTCCTCGACGGGAGTCAGGGCCCGGCGGCAGGGGTCAGCCTCGGGCACGGTCGGCCTCCTCGGCGTCGAGGGCACGCACGGCCCGGTCGAGGGTGTCCTCCAGGCGGGCAGGCAGGGGCCGGTCCGGCGGGAGGTCAAGGAACCAGCGCCGGGTTCGGACGAGCTCGCGGGCGGCCTCGACGACTGCGAGGGCGGCCGGGGTCATGCCGCTCTCCACGGCGGCCGACGGGGCGGGTCGGCCAGGCACAGCCCGATCAGCATGCCCACGACGAATGCCACGGTCACGCTCACAGGTGCCTCCGGGGATGGCGGGACGCGGCGCCACGGACGGCGGCGGCGACGGCCTGGGGCGGGACGGCCCCGGGGACGGGTTCGCCCCTCAGGGCCCGGTGGACGTCGGAACCGACGAGGGGCGCCGGGGCGGCGGGGACCGTCATCGCCTCCCCCCGCGGACGATGCCCCTGACCTCGCCGAGCTTGCCGGCGCAGTCGGCGTGGGCGTCGCCTAGATCCTCGACGAACCCGGCGACGTCGCGCTGGGTGCCGCCCTTCCAACGGGGCGCGCCCGAGCATGTGAGCAACGAGTCCGGGAAGCCGGACATGTTCGGCTTCCCGGCATGGCATCCGGAGAGCGAGGCGGCGATCAACACGAGGAGGACGAGGCGGGTCATCGGAACCTCTGCAGCGTCTGCCCGAGGACCGGTGCCACGGGCCCGTCGTCCGAGGCCGGAGCGTTCCCGATCCGGACACGGGCGGCCGCGTTGGCCTTGGCCCGCGTCGCCGCGGCGGCCGAGGTCCGCTCCAGCGCGGCGATGGAGAGCTTCTGCGTCTCGACGGTGGCCTTCGCCGTCGCCAGGTCCCGGCGGGCGGTGTCGATCTCGTCCCGAATTCGGGACACGAAGGCGACGCCGTAGAGGATGACCGCGAGGCAGATGAGGGGCACCGCCAGGCGCGGCAGGTAGGCGAACGCCAGGGCGGCCGCCCCCATGGAGACAAGCGCCGCGATGCCGGGGACCGTCCACACCAGGGCGAGCGCGAGGCCGATCATCGGACAACGCCCGATTCGGACGCGACCGGGACGGCCTGGCGCGCCCAGTCACCGCCCGGGACGTCCTGGATCTCGATGGAGAGGACCTCGGGCAGCCGGCCAGCGATCTCGACGGTCCGGAGCCGGATTGTGCGCCCGGTCGGCCAGGGCTCGCCCAGCGTCCCGTCGCCGCCGAGGATGAAGCGGACGCGCTCCTCGGTCAGGGTCTCTCGGACGGTGGCGGGAGTCTGGGACACGGTCAGTGCCCCTTCTTCGGGTTCAGGCTGGAGGCGACATCCGCGAATGCCTTCCTGACCTCAACGGTGCCCTCGGTGGAGAACATGTAGGTGAAGTTCGGATTGCCTGAGACCTGGATCGGCACTTCGGTGATGGACACGCCCCTGCGGTCGGCATCGGTCCCCGACGAGAGCACCGTCCCGGCCGGGAGCTCGAAGGTCGAACCCGGGGTCAGCGTCAGGGAGTGGATGTCCCGGCACGGGCAGGCCGCGGCCTTCGCCCGGATGGCGAGCGCCTCCTTCGCGGCTTCGAGGAGGGCAAGCTATGCCATTAGGGCGAGGGCGGCGAGCAGGACAATTGCGAACGTCGACATGATCAGATCCCCTTCAGGCAGAGGGCGCGCTCGGCTTCGCGCCGGCGGGTCAGGCCGGGGAGACGACGCCGCCGGCGCGGTTGAAGCGGAGGATGGCGTCGCAGGCGGCGCGAGGCTGGCCGGCGTTCGCGAGGCGGGCGACCGAGCTCTTGCAGAACCCGTTCGTGCCGATGTTGTAGGCGAGGCTCACGTAGGCGGCGTACGCGCCGTCCGTGATCGCGGACGTGACGCACCCCTCGACGGCCACGGCGTACTTCTCCAGCGACGTCGCCAGCATCGCCTTGCACTCGGCCACCGAGTAGCTGTCGCCCGGCTTCACCCCGGCCGTCTCGCCGTAGCAGACGGTCCAAGGCTTCCCGCGCGTGGCCGGATCGGGATAGGCCGTCTGGCGCAGGCCCTCGAAGGTGCCGACCACGCTGATGCAGGCGGCGCCGAGGGTGGCGTTCCGCTTCGTGCGGGACGGTCCGCGTCCGGGCTTGCGGACGTCGGCGCGGACGTCCGGGATCGCGGACGCGCCGGCGATGGCCGGCTTGCGGTTGAGCCAGGCGAACATCAGGCGTCCTCTCCGGAGAGGCAGGTCTGGGCGACCAGCCGGGCGGCCATGCCGCCGAGGTTGACGGCGGCGTAGACGGTCGCGAATACCGCCGGCGTGATCGGGGGGGCTTGCCGAGAATACGGACATGCCGAGCTCCACCGCCCCGAGGACGGCCCTGACGGCGTTGAGCCGGAAGGACCAGGACCGCTTGGCAACGGTCTTGGCGTTGGAGACGAGCTTGGGCTTCCTCACGGCGAGGACCTCCGGATGCGGGTTCGGGTCGGCGCCGGGGGAGGCGCCGGGGGGAGCGGGAATGCCGCGCGCAGGATCTCGCCGTGGTCGTGGAGCGCCCGGGTCAGGTCGGTGCCGGTCCGGATCAGGCTGAAGCCGAGGTCCCGGTCGACCGGGTCGAGGGCGATGCGCGGAAGGCCGGGAACCTGATCGACCGGCCGGCGCGCCTCCTTGATGCGGCTGACGACGTACGTTCCGCCCGCGAGGAGGCCGCCTACGGCGATGGTCCCGATGGCCTTGAGGGCGTTGGCCGGCAGGCCGATGAACGTGGTGAGCCACTCAGTCACGGGCAGCCCTCGAAATGATGCGCGCGCGCGTCGTTGCGGCCCTGGTCCCAGATGGCCCGGAGCGCGCAGTAGGTGTCGACGAGGGCGAGGATGCCGTAGGCTCCGCAGCCCGTGTTCCAGCCGGGGTACCCGTCACGGGCCAGGAGGAATGCCATCCCGGACCAGACGCAGGCGCCGACGGTGGCGGTGACGAACTGGAGCGAGGGTGAGTGGCGCTTCGACCCGTTCACCCAGAGGCCGATCATCCGGATAAGGGCGACGCCGAGGAGCGTGGCGCCCCAGGTGCCCTCGGGGGCGATGGCGGACCAGGCGTCGAACGTCGGACGCAAGAACGTGGCGCCCGGCAGCAGCAGGGCGACCGCGACGCCGAAGAGGACGAGGGCGCCGACCCACTCGGCCTCGCGCCGCTCGTGGTGCCCCTGGAAAGGCAAGCCGTACCGGGTCATCGACCGCTCCCCTTGCCGGAAGCCCGGGGTGCCTCGGCCTCGGCCACAGACTCGGTCTCGGGCTCGGAAGGCGCCTCGACCTCGGGGGCGGGCTCGGGCGCCGGGACGGGCACATGGTCGGCATGCACGACGATGCCGGTCTTGCCGCACCGGCCGCAGTGGACCTCGCTCCATGTCATCCCCGGGGCGATCAGGGGCGCCATGCCGGCCCTGCAGGCCGGGAGATCCTTGCAGGCATCGAAGGGGAAGGGCTGGTTGGTCATGGCGCGTACTCCGCGTCGAGGCACGTCCGCTGGCGGCGCGGGACGGGCGAGGAGGGACCGGCCGGCGCCATGTCGACGCGCACCTTCGTCGCGAGGACGGTGACGACGGCCCCGTCCACGAGGACCAGCTTGAGCCCCTCGGCGACGACGGCCCCGGCCGCGTTGGCGACCCCCAGGCCGCCGAGGATGGCGAGGTGCCGGCGGATGCGGCCGACGTTGACGGAGCGCGTCCGCAGCGCCGTCATGGCCGCCCCGTCGTCGTCGCCCGCGACGGTCACGCCCAGGGCGCGCTCGGCATACCGGCGGACGGCGTGGTCGGTGACGCGAGCCAAGATGCCGGTAGGATTGCGGCGTTGCTCCATGGCGTCACGCGGCCCAGATGCGGCGGACGCGGGGCAGGTAGATGAACAGTGAGCGGTAGTTCAATGACACGGTGACGGTCCCTGGTGGCAGGGAGAGCGTCAGGCAGCGGGCCCTATTCGGATAGGGACCGGGCGGCAGGTCATTGGCCCGATGGTCCCTGATCGAGGGAACCAGAACGACGAAGCCCCGCCAAACCTTTCGGTCGGGCGGGGCTCCCCTGAGATGTGCTGCATCTAGGACCTGTCGGCGAGGGCGATTATACTCCCGTTATCCCTGGCGTTTCAAGCGGATACGAGGGCGACGGTGGAGGTTCCGGCATCCAGGAGACGGGCCAGGAAGTCGGGTAGCGGGACCGGGATGGACGAGGCGCGCGGGGCGGAACGGAGCCCAGGGAAGGCCGCCACGGCACCTCCGCTGCGAGGTCCGCTACCCGCGTCCATCCCTGTCCCGGATGCCATTCTCGGGCTTCCCTGGGGATCGAGGGTCTGGGACAGGATCGAGATGGCAGCGGGACGGGCCGGAATGGCGTCGAGGGGGGGGTCCGAGGCGGTCGGTTCGCCCGAGGGGGGCAAGGGCCCCGGCACTGCCACTATAGAAGTGGTCGAACCGTGAGGAGAGGAGACGGACCCGTCCTCCGAGGTCTCGCAAGCGGTTTCGACGGCGGCCTCCGTCACGGTCTCGGCCACGGTCTCGGCGGGAACCTCGGCGGCCTCGGCCATGGCCCGGCGCAGGCTTGTCTCGCCCCGGCGCCCGACGAACGCCTGGACGATCTCGCGCATGGACCTGCCGGCCGCCTGCAGGGCGAGGGCCTCGCGACCGTCGGCGAGTCTGGCGGATACCGTGACGGCGAGGGGCGTGGCGCCGGCCTCGGCCCGGCGATCCGCCGAACGCTGCCTCTCCGACCGCACCACGCCACCCAGGAGAAGGGCCCCGGCACCGGCTGCGCGCAGGACGTCATCGGAGACGTCGGACAGGCCGAGCAGGCTCAGCATCTTCGACTTGGAGTATTCGTACATGACCGGACGCTC
>Ga0182226_1000072_pt1 | contig 17530 bp, 17 predicted proteins | sample G6R1MG_27_FD_129658 | JGI IMG/M metagenome (GOLD analysis project Ga0182226, IMG submission 129658) | Miscanthus phyllosphere microbial communities from Michigan, USA - G6R1_MAIN_07NOV2016_LD1 MG | ecosystem: Host-associated > Plants > Phyllosphere > Phylloplane/Leaf | place: USA: Michigan...
CATACTTCCGGCCCATGAGCCCTTGCAGCTCGGGAAACTCGCCCACCATCTCGGTGACGAGATCAGCCTTGGCCAGGTGCGCGGCGCGCTCGGCGAGATCGGCGTCCGCCCCGACCAGGGGGGCGAGTTCGCGCGCCAGGGCGGCGATCCGCTTCACCCGCTCGCCCTGCGTTCCGAGCTTCTCGTGGAACACGATGGTGTCGAGCTTCGGCAGCCGGTCTTCCAGCCGAATCGCCTTGTCGGTCTCCCAGAAGAACTTCGCGTCCGACAGGCGCGCCCGGACCACGCGCTCGTTGCCCGCCGTGATGGCGAGGCCGCCGTCGCTGGCGACGAGGTTCGAGGTCAGGATGAAGGCCGGGGCGAGGCGGTCGCTGCCGGCTTCGCGCAGGACGAAGCACTTCTGGTTCGCCCGGATCGTCGCTCGGATGGCCTCGGCCGGGATGTCGAGGAAGGCGGGATCGAAGGTGCCGAGGAGCACCACGGGCCATTCCACGAGGCCCGCCACTTCTTCGAGCAGGCCCTCGTCCTCCACGAGTTCGAGGCCGCGCGCGAAGGCCAGATCCCGGGCGTCGTGCAGGATGATGTCCTTGCGCCGATCCGCGTCGAGGACAACCTTGGCGCGCTCCAGGGCGGCGACGTAGTCGTCGAAGCGCCGAACCTCGATGGCGTCCGGCGCAAGGAAGCGGTGCCCGTAGGTGGTGGTCCCCGCCGCGATGCCGTCGACGCTGAACGGCACCACCTCGGGGGTCTCGGTCTCGGGGCCGAAGGTGGCGACGATGGATTGCAGCGGGCGCACCCAGCGCAAGGCCCCGGGTTGGGCCGACGCCTTGCCCCAGCGCATGGATTTCGGCCAGGGGAACGCGCGGATGATCGCCGGCAGGATCTCCGCCAGGACATCGAGGGTGTCGCGGCCGGGCTTCTCGACGATGGCGACGTAGAACTCGCCCTTCTTCGGATCGGAGACGACCGTCGCCTGATCGAGGCTGGCGAGCCCGGAACTCTTGAGGAAGCCCTGCACCGCCCCCTCGGGCGCGCCGACCCGGGGGCCTTTGCGCTCCTCGTGTACGTCCTTGCCGCGCGCCGGCAGGCCGGCGATGTGAAGGGCGAGGCGGCGCGGCGTCGCGAAGGCCTTGGCGCCGTCATAGAGGAAGCCGCGCTCCACCAGCGCGTCCGTGACGAGCTTCTTCAAGTCCTCCGCCGCGCGCCGCTGCATGCGGGCGGGGATTTCTTCGGAGCGGAGTTCAAGGAGCAGATCGGGCATGGGCTGGCAATAAGACGGGCCGAACGGGGTGTCGAGGGGTGTGGGCTCACCCCGAAAGGGCGAGGCAGGCGGCCCCGAACGTGATGGCGCAGCAGCTCGCCAGACGCCGCGGTGTCAACCGTTCGCCGAGGAACAGCCGGCCGATCACGGCGGCGAACACCACGCTGGTCTCGCGCAGGGCCGAGACCGCCCCCATGGCATCGTGCTGCATCGCCCAGATGACGATGCCGTAGGCGAGGATGGCGGCGAACCCGCCGCCGAGGCCCCAAAGGGTCTGGCGCGGCGTGGCGCGGGGAACGCCCCGCGACCAGGCGATGACGAGGAGCGGCAGGACGAGGCACCAGGACAGCGACATCACCGCCGTGTAGGCGACGGAATCGCCCGCCAGCCGCACGCCGATGCCGTCCACCACGGTGTAGGCCGCGATGAAGATTCCGGTGAGGATGGCGGCCGGCAGGGCCCGGAGGTGGAACCCCGCACGCAGGGCGAGGGACACGATGCCGGCCGAGACCAGCCCGATGCCGAGGCAGGATGCGAGGCCGAGGCGTTCACCCGCCACCAGGGCGGCGGCACTCGCGACGAGGACCGGCGACGACCCACGGGCGATGGCATAGGTCTCGCCGAGTTCGCCCGCGCGGTACGTCGCCGTCAGGGCGAACATGTAGCCGAGGTGGAGCACGCCGGAGGCGGCGGCATAGGGCCAGCTCGCCGAGGCCGGCAGGGGCAGGACGGTCAGGACCATGGCCGAAGCGGCCGCCATGGCGAGGCACATCAGGGCCGAGGCCCAGAGCCGGTCGAGGCCGCCGCGCAGGACGGCGTTCCATCCCGCGTGCAGAGCGGCCGCACACAGAACCGCCGCGACGACGGGGGCGCTCAAGGTGTCTCCGTCAGGGGCTGGCTCCCTCCAGGATGGACGACAGCACCCAACTCGGTTCGCCCAACGAGCGAACCTCGTCGATGCGCCAGGCGCCGTCCTCGCGAATCACCGTATAGACGAAGCGCTGAGGACGATCGTCGACGAGGCTGACATCGACCTCCGCCCGCGCCGGACCGGCGCGGGTTTCGACGAAGCTCAGATCGCTCGACACGTCGCGGGCGACGGGTTCGTGGTTCACCCGGTAGTCGAAGGTCAGGGCGCCGCCGGATCGCGAGCGGGCGTCGGTACCGAACAGGGCTCGCAGGCGGGTGGTGTGGAGGGCGGACGCCCCGGCGCGCGGCTCGGTATAGAGGCGGCGAACCACGTCCGAGGGCGTTTCGTCCGCAAGCGCCGGACCGGCCAAGGCCGCGAGACACAGGACGAGGGCGCTCGGCCGCCTTAACCAATCTGCCCGCATCAACCGCCCCCGCACCACACCGGGATACCGAAGGGATCATCCCTTCGGCGGGTGTCGGGCAGAGCCCGACGTTCTGTTCAGGCCGCGCCGCCGCCCGCCGTCCTGAGGTAGGCCGCGCCACAGGCCTTCGCCAGTTCGCGCACCCGCAGGATGTAGCTCTGCCGCTCCGTCACGGAGATCACGCCGCGTGCGTCGAGCAGATTGAACACGTGGCTGGCCTTGATGCACTGGTCGTAGGCCGGCTGCGCCATCCGGTGCGGGCCGGTCTCGTCCGTCGGTGCCCCGGCATCGAGGTAGGACCGACACGCCTTCTCGGCATCGGTGAACTGCCGGAACAGCATCGCCGTGTCGGCGGCCTCGAAATTGTGGCGCGAGTATTCCTGTTCCGATTGCAGGAAGACGTCGCCATACGTAACCTTGTCGTCACCCGTCCCGCCGTTGAAGTTCAAATCGTAGACGTTCTCGACGCCCTGGACGTACATGGCGAGGCGCTCGAGACCTTAGGTGAGTTCGCCCGCCACGGGCGCGCATTCGACGCCGGCCACCTGCTGGAAGTAGGTGAACTGGCTCACCTCCATGCCGTCGCACCAGCATTCCCAGCCGAGCCCCCAGGCGCCGAGCGTCGGGCTCTCCCAATCGTCCTCGACGAAGCGGATGTCGTGGAGCTTGAGATCGACCCCGATGGCGTCGAGGGAGGCGAGGTAGAGCTCCTGCAGGTTCTCCGGATTCGGCTTCAGGATCACCTGGAACTGATAATAGTGCTGCAGCCGGTTGGGGTTCTCGCCGTAGCGCCCATCCTTCGGGCGGCGCGACGGCTGGACATAGGCCGCCTTCCAGGGCTTCGGCCCCAGGGCCCGCAGGGTGGTGGCCGGGTGAAAGGTGCCGGCCCCGACTTCCATGTCGTAGGGCTGCAGGATCACGCAGCCCTGCGCCGCCCAGAACCGCTGCAGCGTCAGGATCAGCCCCTGGAACGAGGTTTGGGGCGAGAGATCGACGGCGCTCGACATGGGCAATCCGGTCCGGAAAAGGGCGGCCAGCGTTTAAGAGGCGGGCCGGGGGTGTCAAGCGAAGCCCGTGCGCCGCCGCACGCAATTCCGCCGCAATCGCCGCAGCGGCTCGGAACTGTCACGCTCCCTGCCAAGTTGATCCAGCAATCAGGTAGTCTTCGCCGTCGCAACCGACAGGCGCCAAGCTGGATCAACGCGTCATGCGCTCGACTTTCGCAGTCTTCGCCGCCATCGCCGCCGCTTCCCTCGTCGCGACCCCCTTGGTGATGGGGGCGTCCAACGCTTTCGCCACGCAGGAGAACATCGAGACCGTGACCATGCCGGCCGCGGTCACTCGCATCGACGTCGTGACCGTGCCCGCCCCGGTCCAGGCCGAGACCTGCTCTCGCAAGGTCCGTGTCGTCTATGCCGGCTACGGCAGCGACGCCTGCGCCCGCTGAACACCGTCCGGCACGGGCGGTTCAGAGACCGAAACGCGCCCACGCGGCCCGTTCCTCGACGGCCGCGAGGGCTTCGCCGGCCAGACCCGCGGTGCTTCCGGGGCCGGCCCGCCGTAGGAGGCGGGCGATGAGCGAGCCCTTCTTCTCGGCGATCATCACGAGTTCCACCTCCGCGCCGAAGCGCGCCCGCAGGGTGGAGCGCGCATCCCCCAAGCCATCGACGAGGCCCAGCCGCAGGGCCTGACGCCCGGTCCAGACCGCACCGGTGAAGAGATTCTCGCCGTTCGGATCGAGGCTCGGACGGCGCCCCCGCACGAGGGTGGTGAACAAGTCCTGCACGTCGGCCTGGATCCGCTTCAGGCGGGCGATGTCGTCGGGATTCTCGGGCCGGAACGGATCGAGCATGGCTTTGGCTTCGCCCTGGGTGTGGACGCGACGCTCCACGCCGAGGCGTTCGATGAGGCGGTCGAATCCAAAGCCCGCCGACACCACCCCGATGGAGCCGACGAGGGAGGTCGGGTCGGCCACGATCTCGTCGGCCGCGCAGGCGATCATGTAGCCGCCCGATGCCGCCACGTCCTCCACGAAGGCGTAGACCGGCAGGGACTTCTCGGCGGCGAGAGCCCGGATGCGCTGGTGGATGAGGTGGGATTGCGCCGGCGCGCCACCGGGCGAATTGATCACCAGGGCGACACCCCCGATCCTCGGCGTCGCGAAGGCCCGCTCAAGGGGGCCGGCAAGCCCCGCCATGGAGAGCCCTTGGCGGAACGGCGACACCGCCCCGATGGCACCGTCGAGGCGCAGGACCGCGACCCGAGGCTTGCGCTTGCGCCAGCGCGCGGGAAGGAGCGACCGCAGCCCGGCCGGAATCGTGAACGCCATGGTGTCTCTATCGCGTGAGGAAGCGGGGCCGCGAGGACGGCTACCCCCTTCGAAGATGGGGCACGGTGGCGGCTTCGCCAACGCGGTCAGCCCGCGTCGTGGTCGTCGATCCAGGCGGCGCCGGCCGAAAGAGATGCGGCGAAGGGCGTGGCCGATCCATCCGCCGCATGGAGCACGAGGGGGGGCAGCAGGGTGAACGGCGCCCGGCTTCCCTTCACGGCCGAAATCAACACCCGGATCGCCGGCTCTCCGGCGCGGGCCTGAACCGGGCGGACGGCGACGGCGCCGAATCGCCCCTTCAAGGAATCAAGGCAGTCCGGCAGGGCATCGGCCCGGTGAATCATCCCGAGCCGGCCCCGGGGGCGGAGGAGCTCGACGCAGGTGCGCAGCCACCTCTCGAGGCCGTGCGCCGTGAAGGTGTGGGCGGAAGCCTTGCCGGCGATGGGCGAGGCCCGGTGCCGGCCGGCTTCGAAATAGGGCGGATTGGTGAGGACGAGGTCGGCGAGGTCCGGAACGAGGCCGGCGGCCCGGCGCTCGGCCCCCCCGGTGAGCACGTCGGCCACGACGACGGCCGCGCGGCTCTCCAATCCGTTGAGGGCCACATTCTCCCGGGCGAGCCCCGCGAGATCCGGATCGCGCTCGACGAGGATCACCCGGCAATCCGGTGCCTGCTGGGCGACGGCGAGGCCCACCGCCCCCGTCGCCGCGCCGACGTCGCAGATCGTGAGGCCAGAAACCGGCCGGACGAGGCTCGCCAGCAGCACCGCATCGGTGCCGGCCCGGTGGGCGCCGCGCGCGGGCTGTCGCAGGCGCAGCCGGCCGCCGAGCCAGGCATCGGGTCGGGCAGGCTCAGGCGTCGCGCAGTTCATGGGCGAGGCCCGCCTCCGTCAGCAGGCGCCGCGCCTGTGCGGCCCGGTCCGCCGGGACGAGCAGCCTGCGGGCGAAGGCCCCGATGGAGCCCTCGAGACCGCTCATGTGGTTGTCGGCGACGAGGGCCGGGATATCGGCGCCGGCGAGGAGAGATTCGGCAAAGCCGATCAGAACGATGTCGTTGCTGCGGATGAGTTCCGTCATGGTGTTTCCCGGCAAGAACGGTCGTGGAGCACCCTATCCACAGGATGATCCGGCCGGCGAATCGGTCCTGACCTGCAAGCCTTGCGGCATGGTGCGTGTTGCAGCGCTCCCGAGCCCATGCGATGGGGTGCCGCACGGAAGTCGGTCACGCAAGACGCGTTTCCCATTCGGATCGGTCGGTTCCGGCGGATCCGCATCGGGCCGTCGGGTTGGGAGGCAACGGGGTTTTGGGCGTCGTAATACCCTTGGACGAGAACCGTCCCGATCCGGAGGCGAGCCTGTCGGACCTCGTGGCCCTCGTCGCCGCGGGCATGGAGCGTGTCAACGCCACCATCCTGTCGCGCACCGGCTCGTCCGTGCAGATGATCCCGGAGGTGGCCAACCACCTCATCGCGTCCGGCGGCAAGCGCCTGCGCCCGATCCTCACCCTCGCGACGGCGGATCTCTGCGCCTATGCGGGCGACGGGGCCGTGAAGCTCGCCGCCAGCGTCGAGTTCATGCACACGGCGACCCTCCTGCACGACGACGTCGTCGACGAGAGCGACATGCGCCGGGGCAGCGTCGCGGCGCGGATCAAGTGGGGCAACGAGGCCAGCGTCCTCGTCGGCGACTTCCTCCTCGGCCAGGCCTTCCGCATGATGGTCGAGGTCGGGTCCCTCAAGGCCCTCGACATCCTCTCGGCCGCCGCCACGGTGATCGCCGAGGGCGAGGTGATGCAGCTCGCCGCCGCCAAGAACACCGAGACGACGGAGGACGAGTACCTCGCCGTCATCCGCGCCAAGACCGCCGAGTTGTTCGCCGCCGCCTGCGAGGTCGGGCCGGTCATCGCCGAACGCCCCCGGGCGGAGCAGGCGGCCTGCCGCGCCTACGGGATGAATCTCGGCATCGCCTTCCAGCTCGTGGACGACGTCCTCGATTACGGCGGCACCAGCGCCAGCCTCGGCAAGAATGTCGGCGACGATTTTCGCGAGGGCAAGATCACCCTGCCCATCGTCCTCGCGTTCCGGCGCGGCACCGACGCGGAGCGCGCCTTCTGGAAGCGCACCCTGGAGGAGGGGGAGGTCTCGGAGGACGATCTCGCCACCGCCCTCACGATCCTGCGTCGCCACCGCGCCCTCGAGGACACCCTGGAACGGGCGCGCCACTACGGCGCCATGGCCCGCGACGCCCTCGGGTTGTTCCCGAAGAGCCCGATGAAGCAGGCCCTGCTGCAGGTTGTGGATTTCTGCATCGCCCGCGCGCACTGAACGTCGTCGAAGCGCGCCGTGCTCCCAGGCCGAGCGGATCGACCGGGAGACCGACCGAGCGGTGGTTTGAGACCAACGCCGACCAGATCCGTTCGGAAGGCGGCGTTCGGATGAGCCCAAGCGCCGCGCGATTTACCGATTCGGCGAGCGCTTGGATGAGGCGGACGCCGTATCAGACCGCGATCGCCAGGGGCCGTGCCGGTTCGTCCGCCGCGGGCGAGGGGTCGGCGATGACGATGTTGCCGGCGGCGTCGGACCAATGCGCCAGGAGCTTGTCCGTCGCCAGCTTGGTCATGGGCCGACCGAACAGGAAGCCCTGCCCGTAGGTGCAGCCGAGATCGGTGAGCTGGTCGACGCTGGCCTCCGTCTCGATGCCCTCCGCCGTAGTGGACAGGCCGAGATTCGCGCTCAACGCGATGATCGCATCGACGATCTTGCCCGGATCCTCGCCGAGGGGCAGGGAGGCGATGTAGCTGCGGTCGATCTTCAGCTTGTCGAACTGCAGTTCGCGCAGGTTGTGAAGATTGGAATAGCCCGTCCCGAAATCGTCGAGGGCGATCCGCACGCCGAAATTCTGCAGGGACTTCAGGGTCAGTCGGGCAGCGTCGAGATCGTTCACCAGGGCGGTCTCGGTGATCTCGATCTCCAGGCGCCCGGGGGCGAATCCCGTCTCCGTGAGGATGGCGAGGATGCGCTGGGGCAGCATCCGGTCGCGCAGTTGCAGCGGCGAGATGTTGATGGCGAGCTGCAGGTGGGCCGGCCACAATCTGGCATCGTTGCAGGCTTTGCGCATGACCGACCAGGTGAGGTCGGCGATCACGCCGGTCTCCTCGGCCAGGGTGATGAACTCGTTCGGCCCGAGGAGGCCGTGCTCGGGATGGCGCCAGCGCGCCAGGACCTCGAAGCCGATGAGTTCGCGGCCGGGCAACCGCACCACCGGCTGGTAGAATGGCTCGATCTCCCCGCGCTCGATCCCGAGGCAGAGGTCGCCCTCGATGCGGGCGCGGCGCTTGAGGGCGCGCTCCATGTCGATGTGGAACAGGCAGACGGTCCCCCGCCCGTCGCGTTTGCCCCGATCCATGGCCACATCGGCCTCGTGCAGGAGCGACACGGCGTTGCCGTCGCCCGGTACGCCGAGGGCGATGCCGATGGTGGCTCCGATCTCGATGCGATTCTGCTCCCACGACACCGGTTTCGCCAACGCGGCGACGATGGTTTCGCCCAGGCGCGTCGCGGTGTCGCCGGAAAGGCCGTCCACCGCCATCGCGAACTCGTCGCCCCCGAGACGGGCCACGGTTCCGCCCGAGGGCACCAGGGCGCGCAGGCGTTCGGCGACGGCGCACAGTACCGCATCGCCGGCGCTCCGCCCGTGCAGGTCGTTGACCGGCTTGAACCGGTCGAGGTCGATCACCAGCACGGCCACCGGACCCGCCTCGGATCGCGACAGACGCTGCTCCAGGGCATCCTGAAACACCCTGCGGTTGGCCAATTGCGTCAGGGCATCGTAGCGGCCGGCGGAATCGGCACGGTCGCGGGCGGCGTCGCGGGCCTGCATGGCCCGGCGCAGTTTGCGCGACTTGTTGAGGGACGCCACGAACAGGCCCGCGCTCATGCAGAGCGCGAACATGAAGACGTCTTGCAACCGCTGGACGCCGGTGAGATTCAGGAGGTATCGGAATAAGTCGAGCTGGGTTCCGACGACCCAGACACAGAGGGCGATGAGGACGAGGCAGATGGCCTCGTGCAGCATGTCCCGATTCCAGGAAGTTTCTCTTGTCTGGTCCATCCGTCGCTCCCTGGCGGAGAGACAATAGGCGGGAGACTCTTTCACCCCCGTAAAGAGGATCTTCTGATCGGGCCCGACGATCCCCGGACGACGGGTAAGGCCGCCGTCAGCGCAGCAGGACGGGCTTCACCCACCAGGCGGGTTGGTTCGCCCGGATACGCCGTGCGGCCCGCACGGCCGTCGACCGGTCGGCGAACAGGCCGAACACCGTCGCCCCGGAACCCGACATGCGGGCGAGCCGGCATCCGGCTTCACCGGCCAGGGCTTCGAGAGCCGTGCCGATGACCGGGGCGAGGCCGAGGGCGGGGGCTTCGAGATCGTTCCGGGCCGGACCGATCGCCGCCAGGACCGAGGCCGCATCGGCCCCTTCGGCGATTTCCGGATGCGGCCCCGGACGATGCCGTTCGCCCACACCGAGGCCGAGGGCCCGGAACACCGGAGCGGTTTCGACGGGCACCCCGGGATTGATGAGGACAGCGGGGAGGGGGGCCATGCCGATGGCCGCACCGATGCTTTCCCCGGCGCCGCGCATCATCCGTGCACGGGGATCGAGGCAGACGGGCACGTCGGCGCCCGTCGCCCGCGCGGCGTCGAGGAGCGCCGGATCGGCCGGATCGAGCCCGTTGCCGCGTCCGAGGAGCCGCAGGGCCGCCGCGGCGTCCGACGATCCGCCCCCGATCCCGGCGGCCACGGGCAGGCGCTTGACGAGGTGGAACGTCCCGAGGACCAGGCCCGGCCGGCGGGCAGCGAGATGGCGCGCGGCTCGGATGACGAGGTTGTCGTCGAGGGGGCCGGCGGGACCGGCCGTGGGACCGGAGACCGTCAGGGCGAGGTCGCCGCCCGGCGCGAGGGTGAGGGTGTCGCCCGCCCCCGTGAAGGCCACGAGGCTTTCGAGTTCATGGTAGCCGTCCCCGGCGCGGCGGCCGAGGACGTGGAGGGTGAGGTTGATCTTCGCCGGAGCGCAGGTGACGAGGACGGACACGGGCTCTCGGCGTTCTGTCGGGGGGATCGGGGCGCCGGTCTGGCCCCGCTTCCCCACCCACGTCAAGTCGTCGGCACTCAGCCGCCGCTCTTCTTGTCGGCGGCGCCCGGCGGCTCGCTCGGGGCGGGAGCGCCCTTCGGCAATTCGGGATTGGCCTTGGCCTCGGGCGGATTCTCCGCCGTGGCCGCCGGCTTGTCGAGTTCCGGCAGACCGTCCTTGAGCTTGGCGTTGATCTTCTCGAGTTCCTCCGGCTCGGGGTTCAGATCCTTGGCGTGCTGCCACTGGAACTTGCCTTCGAGGCGGCGCCCGGCGCGCCAATAGGCATCGCCGAGGTGGTCGTTGATGGTCGGATCGCCGGGCTTCAGCTCGATGGCCTTCTCCAGCTCGCGCATCGCCTCATCCCAGCGCCCAAGGCGGAAATAGGCCCAGCCGAGGCTGTCGATGATCATGCCGTCGCGCGGGCTCGCATCCACCGCCTGCTTCAGCATGGTGAAGGCTTCGTCGATGTTGATGTTCTGATCGACCCAGGAATAGGCGAGATAGTTCAGCACCTGGGCCCGGGCGCCCGGCTGCGACGGCGGCATGAGTTCCAGGGCCTTCTTCAGGTCGGCCTCGGCCTTGGCCCATTGCTTGGCCCGCTCGTAGGCCGTGCCGCGGAAGTAGAACGTCGTCCAGAAGTTCGAGGCCGGCTGGTCACCGATGAGGCTGATGGCGCGGCTGTAGGTCTCGGCCGCCTCCTCGTACTTCTTGCGCGAGCGCTGGACGTTGCCGAGTGCCGTGATCACGTCGATGTCGTTCGGGTGGGCCTTCATGGCCGCGTCGAGGTGCTGGATCGCCTCCTCGCCCTTGCCCATCTGTTCGAGGTTGAGGCCGATCTGCACGTCGGCGTTGAGGCGCAGGGGCGAGCTCGCCGGGATCTGGGCATAGGTCTCGTTGGCGCGCTCGGGCTGCTTCATCCGGTCGAGGATGTCGGCCAGCGTCAGGCGGGCGAGGGCGTGCTCGGGGGCGAGGTAGAGCGCGAGGCGCAGGTAGACGACGGCCGGCAGCTCGTCGCCCTGCGTCGAGCCGGCGGCGCCGAGGCCGTACAGCACCTCGCCGGCCCCTTCTTGCGCCGTGGTGACGAGGCGGGTGAGGGGCTTGCCCTCCTTCAGACGGTTCAGGGCATCGCGCACGATGGGATGGCGCGGCAGCAACTTGTCGAAATCCGTGTAGGCCTGGATCGCCAGATCGGTGCGCCCGGCCTGGGCCTCGAAGCGGGCATAGGCGTCGACCACCCGCAGGGTGTTGCGGTCGCCCTCATAGGCCGCCTTGAGGCGGCGCTCGGCTTCGGCCTGATCCCCCGTGAGGGCGGCGATGAGGCCGGCATGGTAATCCCGGAAGGTGTTGTAGGTGCGCTCGCCCTTGAGCTTGTTGATGGTCTCCTGCGCGCGCTTGCCGTCGCCGGCCCCGGCGAAGGCCCAGGCGGTGAGCAGCGTCGCCGTGAGGTCGGCGGCCGCGCCCCGGCCGCTGCGGGCGAAGTTCTGGCGGGCCTGGGCGAACTGACCGGCCTTGATCTGCCGCACCCCGAGGGCGAGCTGCGCGAGGCCGTTGGTGCCGTCGCGGCTGGTGAGGCGTTCGGCGGCGCGGAAGGCGTCCGGAAGGGCGCCGTCGGCCAGGAGGGAGACGAAGGCCCGCTCCAGGAGTTCGGTGTTGCGCGGATCGGCCTTCACGGCCTCGCGGTAGAAGCTCGCCGCCGCCGCCGTGTCCTTCGAGGCGCCGGCGATGTAGGCGGCGAGGAAGTTGCCTTCGAGCGATTCCGCCGGTTCGAACTCGGGCAGGGGCGTCGATTCCCGGGGCTGCACGGCCTGGACCGGCAGGGTCGCCGCAAGGCAGAGGGCAAGGGCCGACAGGGTGCGGCGAGTTGCGGCGTTTCCGTTCATGGGCACCGTTCACGGAGTCTGTGCACCGGCCCGAGCCGGGGCCGGCGCTTGATCGGGCGGGACACTGGACTCTTCCCACCCGGCCCGCAAGGCGTAACGCCGCCGCGCATGGACCGGATGAGGCGGCCCCGCCGCCCGTCCGTTCGCGCCGTTGGGCTCACATGTTCGGGTAGTTCGGCCCGCCCGGTCCCTCCGGAGTGACCCAATTGATGTTCTGGTTCGGGTCCTTGATATCGCAGGTCTTGCAGTGGACGCAGTTCTGCGCGTTGATCTGGTAGCGCACACCGTCGCTCTGGGCCGCATCCGCCACCCACTCGTAGACGCCCGCCGGGCAGTAGCGCGCCGAGGGGCCGCCATAGACGTCGTGCTCCGATGCCTTCTGCAGGTCGAGGTTCTTCACGTTGAGGTGAGGCGGCTGGTCCTCCTCGTGGTTGGTGTTCGAGAGGTACACCGACGAGAGGCGGTCGAAGGTCAGCTTGCCGTCCGGCTTCGGGTAGACGATGGGCGTCACCTCGGCGAGCGGCTTGAGGCAGGCGTGGTCGGGCTTGCCGTGCTTCAGGGTGCCGAACAGCGAGGTGCCCAGCAGGGTGTTGGCCCACATGTCGGCCCCGCCGAGGCCGACGCCCACGAGGGTGCCGTACTTCGACCACAGGGGCTTCACGTTGCGCACGCGCTTGAGGTCCTGGCCGATGGCGCTGTCGCGCCAGCCGTTCTCGTAAGCCGAGAGTTCGTCGCCCTGGCGCCCGGATTCGAGGGCCTGCGCGATGGCCTCCGCCGCCTGGATGCCCGACAGCACCGCGTTGTGCGAGCCCTTGATGCGCGGCACGTTCACGAAGCCGGCGGAATCGCCGACGAGGCAGCCGCCGGGGAACACGAGCTTCGGCACCGATTGCCAGCCACCCTCCATGATGGCGCGGGCACCGTAGCCGATGCGTTTCGCCCCCTCGAAGGTCTCGCGGATCATCGGGTGGGTCTTGAAGCGCTGGAACTCCTCGAACGGCGACAGGGTCGGGTTCTCGTAGTTCAGGTGCGTGACGAAACCGACGGACAGCAGATGGTCGTCGAAATGGTAGAGCCAGGAGCCGCCGCCGGCCTTGTTCGGCAGGGGCCAGCCCATGGTGTGCTGCACGAGGCCGGCCTGGAACTTGTCCGGGCTGAGCTGCCAGAGTTCCTTGACGCCGAGGCCGTATTTCTGGTGATCGCTGTTCGCGTTGAGCTTGAACCGGTCGATGAGCGTCTTCGTCAGGGAGCCGCGGGCGCCCTCGCCGAAGATCGTGTACTTGCCGCGCAGCTCCATGCCGCGGGTATAGTCGTCCCGCGGCTCGCCGGAGCGGCCGATGCCGAGATCGCCCGTGGCGATGCCCACAACGATGCCCTTGTCGTCGTAGAGCACTTCCGAGGCAGGAAAGCCCGGATAGATCTCGACGCCCAGCGCCTCGGCCTTCACGGCGAGGTACTTCGTCACGTTGGAGAGCGAGCCGACGAAGTTGCCGTGGTTCGACATGAACTTCGGGAAGAACAGGTTCGGCATGGTGACGCCGCTGTTCTGCGTCAGGAACATGAACTCGTCCCGCTCGACGGCGGTCTTGAGGGGCCGGTCGTCGTCGGTGCGCCATTCGGGCACGAGCAGATCGAGGCCGGCCGGATCGACCACGGCGCCCGACAGGATGTGGGCGCCGACTTCCGAACCCTTCTCGACCACCACCACCGTGACATCGGACGACAGCTGCTTCAGGCGGATGGCGGCGGCGAGGCCAGCCGGCCCGGCGCCGACGATCACCACGTCGAAATCCATCCCCTCGCGTTCGGGCAGTGCCATTCCGTCATCCTCCTGTCGCACCCCGCGAAGCGAGGCCGAAACAACCCATTGCGATCACTCTCAACCGATTCCAAGATGGGAACGCAAGCGGGCAGAGACGCGTGATCCCCGTCGTGATGAAGAGTCGCGCGGCGCGAAAGGCTCCGGCGCGGCGCCGTGGCGGTTGTGCGCCCGGTTGTCCACAGACAGCGAACGCGCCACATCCGGTTCCATGATTGCGAGCGACGACCGCCAGCGCGACCTCATCGCCGCCCTCGACTTCCACGTCGCGGCGGGGGTCGACCTCATGCTCGATGAGCATCCCCACGATCGCTTCACGGAGACGGACGCTCCGGCGCGGCCCATGGCCCGTATCGCCGAGCCGTCCCCGGAGCCCGCCGCGCCACCGCGCCGGGAATTGCCGCCGCGGGGCGAGGCGCCGCCCCCGACCCGAACCTTCGGACAATCGGCCGCCGCGCGCCCCGAGGCCGCCGCCGGCGATGCCCGCGCCCGGGCCAAGGACGTGGCGACCCTTGAGGAGCTCGAAGCGCTTCTGGCCGGGTTCGACGGCTGTCCACTGAAGTTCACGGCGAAGAACCTCGTCTTCGCCGACGGCAATCCGGCCTCCAAGCTCATGTTCATCGGTGAGGCGCCGGGCGCCGACGAGGATCGCGTCGGCAAGCCATTCATGGGCCGCTCGGGCAAGCTCCTCGATCGGATGATGGCGGCCATCGGCCTCGACCGGACCCGCGCCTACATCGCCAACGTCGTCCCGTGGCGGCCGCCGGGCAACCGCAATCCGACGCCGCAGGAGGTCGCCATCTGCAAGCCGTTCATCGAGCGGCAGATCGAACTCGCCGATCCCGACCTCATCGTCTGCGTCGGGGGCCTGGCGACCCAGGCGATCACCGGCACCAAGGACGGCATCCTGAAGACGCGCGGCCGTTTCTATCCCTACCGGGTCGGAGACCGGGAGATCCGGGTGCTCGCGACCCTGCATCCGGCCTACCTCCTGCGCCAGCCCCTTCAGAAGCGCCTCGCGTGGCGGGATTTTCGCGCGCTCCGCGCGGCCCTCGACGGCAAGGCTCAAGGGGGTTAGGCAGCGGCCAAGCGGAACCGTATGGCGCGCGCGGGGATTGGTTCCGGCGCGTGGCGTCGCCGCGCGGTCCGGGACGAGTGGTGACGAAGAGATGCGCTGGGAAGATTTCCGCAGTTCCGACAACGTCGAAGATCGTCGCGGGGAAGGCGGCGGCGGAGGCGGGTTTCCGGGCGGCGGCGCGGGCGGCCTCGGCATCGGTGCCATCGTCATCCTGTGCATCATCGGCTGGGTGACGGGTATCAACCCGGCGATCCTCATCGGCGGCGCCGAGCAGATGACGGGCGGCGGACGTCCGCGCCAGGAGCAGGTCGATCCGCAGACGCAGGCCAAGCGCGGCACGAAGCCCACGGACGAGAGCGGACGCTTCGCCGCCGCCATCCTGGGCAACACCGAGGATGTCTGGAAGTAGATCCTGCCGAACCAGACCGGACGGCAATACCGGCCGACCACCATGGTGCTCTACACCGGCGGCACCCGCAGCGGCTGCGGCTCGGCCCAGGCCGCCATGGGGCCGTTCTACTGCCCGCTGGACAAGAAGGTCTATCTCGACACCTCCTTCTTCAAGGAGATGGAGCAGAAGTTCGGCGTGAAGGGCGATTTCGCCTACGCGTACGTCATCGCCCACGAGGTCGGTCACCACGTTCAGGACGAACTCGGAATCCTCGGCAAGGTCCAGAGCCGCCAGCAGGCTGCATCCAGCAAGGTCGAGTCGAACCAGCTATCCGTGCGCATCGAGCTCATGGCCGATTGTCTGGCGGGCGTCTGGGCCAAGAACTCGAACGACAAGTACAATTCCCTGGAGCCCGGCGATATCGAGGAAGCGATGAACGCCGCGAGCGCCATCGGCGACGACAAGCTCCAGAAGCAGTCGCAGGGTTACGCGGTGCCGGATTCGTTCACCCACGGCTCGTCGGCCCAACGCCAGCGCTGGTTCATGACGGGCTACCGCAGCGGCCAGACCAAATCCTGTGATACCTTCCGGGCGGCCGGGAACTGATCCCGCCGTCGACAGGGGAGCGTACGCCATGGTCGCAGCCGACAAGACCCGCAGCTTCGTGCCCTTGCGGCTCGCGGTGCTGACCGTCTCCGACACCCACTCCCTCGAAGACGACCGCTCCGGCGACACCCTGCGGGACAGGCTCACGGCGGCGGGGCACAGCCTCGCCGCGCGCGCGGTGGTGCCGGACGAGATCGACCGCATCCGGGGGCAGGTCGAGGCGTGGTCGCGGGACCCGTCCGTGGACGTGATCCTCACCACGGGCGGCACCGGCTTCACCGGCCGCGACGTGACGCCGGAGGCCGTCGAGCCGCTGTTCGAGAAGCGGATGGACGGCTTCTCGGCGGTGTTCCACCGGATTTCCTACGACAAGATCGGGACCTCGACCCTGCAATCGCGGGCGACGGCCGGCGTCGTGAACGCCACTTACGTGTTCGTCCTGCCCGGCTCGCCCGGCGCCTGCCGCGATGCCTGGGACGGCATTCTCGCCGCCCAGCTCGACTATCGCCACCGTCCCTGCAACTTCGTCGAGATCATGCCGCGCCTCGACGAACACCTGCGCCGGGGCGCCAGCCTCGACGTCTAGGGTTTCCAAAGGGATCATCCCTCTGGCGGGTGTCGGGCGGAGCCCGACGAAAGACCAGGACCAGCCCTGGACCCGCGAAGGGCCAAGCCCTTCGCCACCCGGTGTCCCGCGATGCGATGCGGGTCTTATCAGGCCGCCTTGCGGGCCGCCGCGTCGCCGTAGAACGTGCCGTCGCGCGCGGCCATGTCCAGGAGGCCCTGCGGCACGGCGAAGCGCGGCCCGTGCTTGGCCTCCAACCCCTGGGCGAGGGCCACGAAGGCCTTGGGCCCCATGAAGTCGATATACGACAGGGCCCCGCCCGTGAACGGCGCAAAGCCGAACCCGAGGATGGAGCCGACATCGGCCTCGCGCGGATCGGTGACCACACCCTCGCCGACGGTGCGGGCCGCCTCCAGGGCCTGGACCACGAGGAGGCGCTGCTGCAACTCCTCGAAGTCCACGGAGTCCGGATCGACGGGGTTGGCCTGGAGACCCTTCAGGCCGGGCCACAGGCGCTTCGGCGCACCCTCGGGGTAGTCGTAGAAGCCGCGCTTGTTCTTGCGGCCGAGCCGGCCCTCGCCCTCCACCAGGGTGGTGAGCAGGGCCTTTTGGGCCGAATCGATGCTGTCCGGGCCGAGCTGCGCCTCCGTCGCCTTGACGATCTTGAGGGCGAGATCGACCGCCACCTCGTCCGTGAGGGAGAGCGGCCCGACCGGCATACCGGCCTGACGCCCGGCATTCTCGATCATGGCCGCCGGGATGCCCTCGTTGAGCATGGTGTGGCCTTCGAGCAGGTAGGCGCCGACGCAGCGATTGGCGAAGAACCCGCGGGCGTCGTTCACCACGATGGGGGTCTTCTTGATGGTCCGCACGTAGTCGAGGGCTGTGGCGAGCGCGGTGTCGCCGGTCTGATCGCCCTTTATGATCTCCACCAGCATCATCTTCTCCACGGGGGAGAAGAAGTGGATGCCGACGAAGTTCTCCGGCCGGGCCAAGTCCGGGCGAGGCCGGTGATCGGCAGGGTCGAGGTGTTGGAGGCGAAGATCGCATCAGGCCGAATGGCGGCTTCGACCTTGGCGATGACCTCGGCCTTCACCGCCGGGTCCTCGAAGACCGCCTCGATGACGAGATCGCAGGCG
>Ga0182226_1000073_pt1 | contig 17502 bp, 14 predicted proteins | sample G6R1MG_27_FD_129658 | JGI IMG/M metagenome (GOLD analysis project Ga0182226, IMG submission 129658) | Miscanthus phyllosphere microbial communities from Michigan, USA - G6R1_MAIN_07NOV2016_LD1 MG | ecosystem: Host-associated > Plants > Phyllosphere > Phylloplane/Leaf | place: USA: Michigan...
GCATGGGCATCGATATCAGGACCGTCGGGATCGTCGGGGCCGGGCAGATGGGCAGCGGCATCGCCCATGTCTGCGCCATGGCGGGTCTCGACGTCCGGTTGAACGACCGCGATCCCGCGCGCATCCGGAGCGGGCTTGCCACCATCGACGGCAATCTCGCCCGTCAGGTCGCCAAGGGCACGATTCCCGAGGATCTGCGCCGGGGGGCCGTCGCCCGCATCGTCGGGGCCGAATCCTTCGCCGAGCTCGGCGTCTGCGACCTCGTCATCGAGGCGGCGACGGAGGACGAGGCGACGAAGCGCCAGATCTTCAGCGCCCTGTGCGGCTCCCTGAAGCCCGATGCCCTCGTCGCCACCAACACCTCGTCGATCTCGATCACCCGGCTCGCCGCCTCCACGGACCGGCCCGAGCGATTCATCGGCATCCACTTCATGAACCCCGTGCCGGTGATGCAGCTCGTGGAGCTGATCCGCGGCATCGCCACGGAGGATCCGACCTACGAGTCGGCGAAAGCCTTCATCGCCAAGCTCGGCAAGACGTCGACGATGTCGGAGGATTTCCCGGCCTTCATCGTCAACCGCATCCTGCTGCCGATGATCAACGAGGCGATCTACACCCTGTACGAGGGGGTCGGTTCGGTGGAGTCCATCGACACGGCGATGAAGCTCGGCGCCAACCATCCCATGGGGCCGCTCCAGCTCGCCGATTTCATCGGTTTGGACACCTGCCTGTCGGTGATGCAGGTGCTCTACGAGGGGCTGGCCGATTCGAAGTACCGCCCCTGCCCCCTCCTGGTGAAGTATGTCGAGGCCGGTTGGCTCGGCCGCAAGGTGAAGCGCGGCTTCTACGATTACCGCGGCGAGACGCCGGTTCCGACGCGCTGACCGTCGCGACGCCAACGAAAAAGCCCGGCCTCGCGCGATGCGAGACCGGGCTTTTTCGTTGGGACTGCCGCCCGAATCAGCGGGCGGAGTTGGTCGAGGGCTGGGTGTTGGCCGGAATGGTGCTGCCGGTGCTGGCGGGCATGTCGGACTTCAGGCCATTGTTGGTCTGGCTTGCGGCGTTGGGGTTCTGGGTGCCGGCCGTCGTCTGGGCCGCGTAATCCGTCGGCGACTTGGCGCCCTGCCAGGACATCAGGCCGACGATGGCCACGGCCAGGAGCGCGAGGCTGCCGAGGAGCACGAAGAGCACCGGCTTGCCCCTCTTGCCCTGGCGGGATTCCTGCGGGTGAAGCTGCTGTACCATTCCGTCCCCTCGTGGCTGGCCCGGGGTCGCGCGCGCCCGGGCATCTGATCACCGAATGGGGGACAAACGCAGGGTTGGATCGGAGAGTTCCTGAAACTCAGCGGCCCGTCACCAGCATGATCTTGCCGAGATGGGCGCTCGACTCCATGAGTTCGTGGGCCTTGGCCGCCTCTTCGAGGGGGAAGGTCGCATGAATGATCGGACGGATCGTGCCGGCTTCGAGGAGCGGCCACACGTCTCGGGCGAGCCCACGGGCGATGGCGGCCTTCTCGGATTTCGGGCGGGCCCGCAGGGTGGCGCCCGTGAAGGTGAGGCGCTTCATCATGATCGGCGTCATGCTGAAGGCCTCGACCTTGTAGCCCTGCATGAACGCGATCTGCACGAGGCGGCCCTCGATGGCCAGCGCCGAGAGGTTCTTCGCGAGATACGGCGCGCCCACCATGTCGAGGATCACATCGACGCCGTTGCCGTCGGTGAGGGCCTTCACCCGCTCCACGAAATCCTCGTCGCGGTAGTTGATTGCCGCCTCGGCGCCGAGGTCGCGGCAGAACGCGCACTTCTCGGCCGAACCCGCCGTGGCGAAGACGCGGGCGCCGTGGTGCTTGGCGATCTGGATCGCCGTGGAGCCGATGCCGCTCGATCCGCCATGGACGAGGAAGGCCTCGCCCGGTTGCAGCCGGCCGCGCTCGATCACGTTGGAATAGACGGTGAAGTAAGTCTCCGGAATGCCGGCGGCCTCGACGAGCGTCAGGGGCGCGGGGCGGGGCAGGCACTGGCCGGCTTCCGCCACGGCGAACTCGGCGTAGCCGCCGCTGATCGTCAGGGCGCAGACCTCGTCGCCGAGGGTGAGGCCGTCCACGCCCTCCCCGAGGGCGACGATGCGGCCGGCGACTTCGAGGCCGGGGATCTCGGTGGCGCCCTTCGGCGGCGGATACTTGCCCTCGCGCTGCTGGATGTCGGGCCGGTTCACGCCCGCCGCCGCCACCTCGATGAGCACCTGACCCGGCCCGGCCTGGGGTAGCGGCACCGTCTCGACGGCCAGGACCTCGGGGCCGCCGGCGGCGGTGAACCGGATCTGGCGCATGGTGTCGGGCAGGCTGGCGGTCATGGGCGGTCTCCTCCGGGCAACCACGCCGTCATGGGCGGCCACGGGGCCGTTTGGCAAGGGGACCGAACGCGGCTGGAAGACCTCAGCGGGTGCCGTACATCCGGTCGCCCGCATCCCCGAGACCCGGCACGATATAGCCGTGGTCGTTGAGATGGCTGTCGATGGAGGCCGTCCAGATCGGCACGTCGGGGTGACTTTCCTGGAGGTGGGCGACGCCCTCGGGGGCGGCGAGAAGACAGACGAAACGCAGATCCTGGGCGCCGCGCGCCTTCAGGAGGGCGATGGCCGCCGAAGCCGAATTGCCCGTCGCCAGCATCGGATCGAGGACGAGGACCGTACGGTCGGCGAGATCGGACGGGGCCTTGAAGTAGTATTCCACCGCCTCCAGGCTCTCAGGGTCGCGGTACAGCCCGATATGGGCGACGCGGGCCGAGGGCATCAGCGACAGCATCCCGTCGAGGAAGCCGGTGCCGGCTCGCAGGATGGGGGCCAGGACGAGCTTCTTGCCGGCGATCTGGGGCGCCTGCATTGCCTGGATCGGCGTCTCGATGGCCACGGTTTCGAGGGGCAGGTCGCGGGTGACCTCGTAGGCCAGCAGCATGCCGATCTCGTTGAGAATCTGGCGGAAGCCCTTGGTGGAGCGCGCACGGTCGCGCAGGAGGGTCAGCTTGTGCTGAACGAGGGGGTGATCGACCACCCGGACCGCCGCGTTCGCCATCGTCCACTTTCTCCCCCGCCGGATCGGCGACGGGCCGCCCGGACAGGAGACTGCATAGATCATACCGCCATCGCCCGCGATGGCCGATCCCACGAAAGAAGCCCCCGGCCATCGGCCGGGGGCTTCGGGGCATCGGAACGGACGGACGCCCGATCAGACCGAGCGCGTGGTGTCGGCGGCGCGCTTCTGGGCCATGTACGCGTCGAATTCCTCCCGGTCCTTGGCCCGCTTCAGGCCCTCGACATACTCGGAGAACGCGCGGCTCTCCTCGGCGAGCGCCCTGCGCTGGGCGTCGAGCCGGTCGAGTTCGGCCCGGCGATACTCGTCGAAGGCGCGGTTGCCGGTGCTACCGACGCCGTTGGCGGCCTCGTAGGCTGCGGCGAAGCGCGAGCGTCCCGTGCCGCCGGACTGCCAGGCCGAACCCCAGGCGCTGCCCCGGTCGGCGAGCCCCCGCAATTCACTCAAGGCCGGATAGCCCGCGACCTTCCAGGCGACGTAAGCCGCGGCAAGCGGCCACCAGTAGATGAAACCGACCACGATGGCGCCGATTTCGAAGGAGCGTCTGGGAAACGGGCCGCTGCGGCAGGTCTTGCCCGAAGCCCAGGGGGAGGAGGAGGAAAGACTCACGGCTCACGTCTCCGATGTTAATGTGAACGACATTTACTTGCGGATGCGGGGCGGGGCTTTCAAGGGGAGACCTCCGGGAATCGATGCGCGAATCAGGTGCGGGGCGGCCCTCCGGCGCCGTGCACGAGGGCGAGGACGCCGGCGCGGAGGAGTTCGTAGGTGTCAGGGACACCCGGTCCCTTCGGCAGGTGCCCGGAGGCCGCCAGGGTCGCGAGGCCGTGGGAGAGGGCCCAGACCTCCAGGGCGATGAAGCGGGGGGCGACGCCGCCGAACCCCTCCGGGAAGGTCGTTTCCAGGGCGTCCACCAGAAGGTCGAATGGGCTCGGGCGGGCTCCGGCCTCGGAATCCGGCGTGCCGGCCGGAAGCCCCCGCGTCTCGAAGATCGCCGCGTAATAGCCGGGCTCCTCCTCGGCGAAGGCGAGGTAGGCTTCGCCCATGCGGGTGAACCGTTCGAGGGGCGTGCCCCGGGCGGCCAGGGCCCGTGCGAGGCGTTCGGCGAGATCGGCGAAACCGCGTCCCGCGACCTCCTCCAGCAGGGCTTCACGCCCCCGGAAATGGCGGTAGAGGGCGGCCGGCGTCACACCGACGAGGCGGGCGGCGTCCACCAGGGTGAAGCCCCCGACCCCGCGCTCGGCGATGAACCGCCGGGCCGCCTCGATCAGTGCTTCCTTGAGGTTGCCGTGATGGTAGCTGCGTCGGTCGTCGGGGCCTTCGCGCCAGGGTCGCACGCCGTTGTCCTCATGGGGACCGCCCCGTCACGAAAGGCGGACGACCCTATGGAATGGGGCCGCATTCCACCCCTACCATGCGCGCGGCATTTATCGACTCCGTTCTGTCGATCAGTAGACAGAGCCCACAGGCCCGACGCAGGCGCGCAACAGGTGTCGATGTCAGAGGCGGAAGAGAGACCCTGCCGCGTCGCGGGCGGCGGTCTTGGCGTCCCGCGCGGCTTCGAGGCGCGCGATCTCCCGTGTCAGGAGGGCGATGCGCTCGGACAAGTCCGCCACCGACAGGGTGTCGAGGGGCTCGCCGATCCGGTGTTCCGGGGCCGGCTCCGGGCGAAAATCGTCGTCCTGCATGGAGTCCTCCTCTTCCTCTCACCACGCCCGTCCGGCACCGAGGCGACCGAGCCCGAGGTGACGCGCCACGGTGGCGCCGATATCGGCGAAGGTCGCGCGCCCGCCGAGCGGTCCGGATGCGATTCCGGGGCCGAAGGCGAGGATCGGCACCTGCTCGCGGGTGTGCTCGGTGCCGGTCCAGGTCGGGTCGTTGCCGTGGTCGGCGGTGACGACGCAGAGGTCGCCGGGCCGGAGCACGGCCCGGATCTCCGGCAGGCGCGCATCGAAGGCTTCGAGTTCGGCGGCATAGCCCGGCACGTCGCGCCGATGGCCGTGCTCCGTGTCGAAATCCACGAGGTTGAGGAACACGAAGCCGCCCTCGGGCAGGTCTTGGAAGGCTTCCAGCGCCGCATCCAGACAGGCGGCGTTGCCGGCGGGCTTGATCTCCCGGCCGGTGGCCCGGTGCGCGAAGATGTCGCCGATCTTGCCGACGCTGACGATGGCGCGTCCCTCCCCCGCGAGGCGGTCCAGCAGGGTCTCGCCGGGAGGCTCGACGGCGTAGTCCTTCCGGTTCGCCGTGCGGCGAAAGCCGGCCTCGGCAGACCCGACGAAGGGCCGGGCGATGACCCGGCCGACGCGGTAGGCATCGCACAGGTCGCGGGCGATGCGGCAGGTGGCGTGGAGGCGCTCCAGGCCGAATGCCGTTTCGTGGGCGGCGATCTGGAACACGCTGTCGGCCGAGGTGTAGCAGATCGGTTTGCCCGTCCGAACGTGTTCGGCGCCGTACCGGTCGATGATCGCCGTGCCGGAGGCGTGGCAGTCGCCGAGGATGCCGGGCAACTCCGCCTGCGCCACGAGATCCGCCACGAGGGCCGGCGGGAAGGCCGGCACCGTGTCGGGAAAATGGCCCCAGGGCTTCCGCACGGGCACGCCGGCGATCTCCCAATGGCCCGACGGTGTGTCCTTGCCGGCGGCCGTCTCGACGGCGTGGCCGTAGGCGCCCGCGACCGGGCCGGTGGGGGCGAGGTGCGGCGGGATGCGCCCCGTGGCGCCCTGCGCCGCCAGCCCGAGGCCGAGGCCCGCGAGGTGCGGCAGGCGCAAGGGGCCTTCGCGCAGGCCCGGGCGGTCGCCCCGCCCGGCCGCGCAGGCCTCGGCGATGTGGCCCACGGTGTCCGAGCCGGCGTCGCCGTAGGCGTCGGCATCGGGGCCGCCGCCGATGCCGACGGAATCGAGGACGATGAGGAGGGCGCGCGGCATCGTGGCCTCAGGCCGGAACCGGTTCGGCGGTCGCATCGCCGCGCAGGTCGAAGGCGGCGGCGAACAGGGCTTGGGTGTAGGCCTCGCGGGGCCGGGCGAAGATCGCTTCGGCCGGGCCCTCCTCCACGACGTGTCCGTTCTGCATGACGAGGACGTGGTTCGCCAGCGCCCGCACCACCTTGAGGTCGTGGGAGATGAACAGGTAGGCGAGGCCGCGCTCGCGCTGGAGATCGCGCAGGAGGGTGACGATCTGCGCCTGCACCGAACGGTCGAGGGCCGAGGTCGGCTCGTCGAGGACGACGAATTTCGGCTTCAATACGATGGCGCGCGCGATGGCGATGCGCTGGCGCTGGCCGCCGGAGAATTCGTGGGGGTAGCGGTCCATGGTCGCCGGATCGAGGCCGACATCGGTCAGGGCTCCCGCCACCGCCGCGACGCGCTCCGCCCGGCTCCTGACGGCGCCCTGCACCACGAGACCCTCGGCGACGATGTCGGCCACCGTCATGCGCGGCGACAGGGAGCCGTAGGGATCCTGAAACACCACCTGCATGTCGCGCCGCACCGGCCGAAGGGCGGCGGGGGGCAGGCCGGCGATAGAGCGGCCGAGGAACACGATGGGCCCCTCGCACGCCGTCAGCCTGAGGAGGGCGAGGCCGAGCGTCGTCTTGCCCGAGCCCGATTCGCCGACCACGCCCACGGTCTCGCCGGCCCGCACCCGCAGGGAGACGCCGTCGACGGCCTTCACGTACCCGGCCGCGCGCCGCAGCAGCCCCCGGCGGATGGGAAACCACACCTTGAGGGGGCCGGCGGCAAGGAGTTCGGCGGCGCCCTCCGGCACGGGGTTGGCACGGCCCGTGGGCTCGGAGGCCAGAAGCCGCTGGGTGTAGGGGTGCCGGGGCCGGGCGAAGACCTCGTCCGTCGCCCCCGCCTCGACGATGCGCCCCTGCAGCATGACGCAGACGGAGGTGGCGATGCGCTGCACGATGCCGAGGTCGTGGGTGATGAACAGCATCGCCATGCCGAGGCGCTTCTGCAGATCGGCCAGCAGGGTGAGGATCTGCGCCTGCACGGTCACGTCGAGGGCCGTGGTCGGCTCGTCGGCCACCAGCAGGTCGGGCTCGCAGGCGAGCGCCATGGCGATCATCACCCGCTGGCGCTGGCCGCCGGAGAGTTCGTGCGGATAGGCGGTGAGGCGCCGCTCGGCGTCGCGCAGGCCGACGAGGTTGAGGAGTTCGAGGATGCGGGCCCGCGCTTTGCGGCCCGACAGGCCGCGATGTACCTCCAGCACCTCGCCGATCTGGCGCTCGATGCTGTGCAGGGGGTTGAGGGAGGTCATGGGTTCCTGGAACACCATGGTGATGTCGGCGCCCCGCACCTGGCGCAGATCGCGCTCGGGCAACGTCAGCAGGTCCCGCCCCCGGAACAGGATGCGGCCGCCCGGATGGTAGGCGCTGCCGTCGAGGAGGCGCAGGATCGACAGGGCGGTGACCGACTTGCCGGAGCCGGATTCCCCCACCAGCGCCAGGGTCTCCCCCGGCGCGATGGTGAAGCTCACCCGATCCACCGCCAGGGTCTCGCGGTCGCGGGAGCGGAAGGCCACGGACAGGTCCTGGACGTCGAGGAGCGTGTCGGTCATCGGGCGGACGTCATGGAGCGGACCGGGGTGAGCACGGAGAAAGCTGGTTATAGCGCGCTCTGCCGCGACGGGCGAACGGCGATGCGCGATTGATCGAAGCCGCGCAGGCCCTACAACCCGTCGAGTGATCGTTCCGCGCGCTGCCCTCCCCGCCCTGCTGCTGTGTCTCCTCGGCTCCGCACCTGCCCTCGCCGTCGCGGCGGAGGGGGGCGAGACCGTGGAGCAGGCCCTATGCCGCCTCATCGAATCGTCCGCCAAGGCGCGGTCCCTGCCGGTGCCGTTCCTCACCCGCCTGATCTGGCGCGAGAGCGCGTTCCGGGTCGGCGCCGTGAGCCCCGTGGGCGCGCAGGGCGTGGCGCAGTTCATGCCCGGCACGGCGCGGGAGCGCGGCCTGACCGATCCGTTCGACCCGGAGCAGGCGATCCCGCACGCCGCCCATCTCCTCGCCGACCTCAATCGTCAGTTCGGCAATCTCGGTCTGGCGGCGGCGGCCTACAATGGCGGTCCCGGCCGGGTCTCGGCCTGGCTCGCGGGCACCGGCGGCCTGCCCACCGAGACGCGCAACTACGTCCTGGCCATCACGGGTGCTCCGGCGGAGGATTGGCGCGCGGGGGCGGGCGTCGAGATGCCGGAGGCGGACAAGACGGCCGAGGCGCCGAAGCCCGAGCCCGAAAAGACCTGCCTGCAGGTGACGGCGGCCCTGCGCATCCCGTCGCGCGGCGACCGCTTCGCACTCGGCGGCAACGAGGGGCCGGCGGCGCCCTGGGGCATCCAGCTCGCCGGCAACTTCTCCAAGTCCCTCGCCCTCCAGAGTTTTTCCCGCGCGCGGAAACTCTACACCAGCGTGATCGGGGACGTTCGGCCGATGATCATCGGCACGCGCCTGCGCAGCCGGGGCACCCGCGCGTTCTACCGCATCCGTATTCCGGCCCAGAGCCGCGAGGCCGCCGACAAGCTGTGCGGGCGGATTCGCGGGGTCGGCGGTGCCTGCCTCGTCCTGCGGACCTGAGTGGTTCTTACAAGACGCCCGCTGCGCTGTCGGCGTCCGCTCCAGATCGGGCGCTTTGTGAGCCCGTCTGAGCCCCTCGTCGATCACGAGACCGATTTCGGCGCCCCCGCGCCATGAAACCGCCGCGTGCGCCCTGTCACAGGGGAGGCCGCCGCCTATAGAGAGATGCATGACCCGGGTTTTCGCCGTCCTTGCCAGCCTCGTCGGTGTCGTTCTCCTCACCGTCGGCATCACGGCCTGCTCGCCGCTCGCCCTGTTCGATGCCATCGGCCCCCGGGACCAGGGCGGACGCCTGACCTTGCGCAACGCCGCGTTCGGCTCCCATGCCCGCCAGCGCCTCGACGTGTTCACCCCCGTGGCCGCCACGGGGCACGCGCCCGTGTTGGTGTTCTTCTACGGCGGCTCCTGGAAGAACGGCACGAAGGAGGATTACGCCTTCGTCGGTCAGGCGCTGGCCGCGCAAGGGTTCGTGACGGTGCTGCCCGATTACCGGCTCTATCCGGAGGTGCGCTTCCCGGACTTCCTCGACGATGGGGCCGAGGCCATCGCCTGGGTGCGGGACAACATCGCCCAGTATGGTGGCGATCCGCGCCGGATCGTGCTGGCGGGGCATTCGGCGGGGGCCTACAACGCGGTGATGCTGGGTCTCGACCCGCGCTACCTGCGCCGGGCCGGCGTCGATCCGAAGACCGTGCGGGCCGTCGCCGGCCTGTCCGGTCCCTACGATTTTCTGCCCCTCGATCCCGGCACCGCCCAGGAGGTGTTCGGCCAGGCCCCGGACCGGGCCGCAACCCAGCCGGTGACCTTCGCGGGCCCGCATTCCCCGCCCGCCTACCTCGCCACCGGCGACACCGACACCCTCGTGCGCCCGAGCAACACCCGCAGCCTCGCCGCTCGCCTGCGCGAGGCCCGCGTCCCCGTACAGGAGCGCGTCTATGCCGGGCTCGACCATTCCGACACGCTTCTCGCCCTCTCGGTGACGTTCCGCTCCAAGGCCCCGGTGCTGGCCGAGATGGCGGCGTTCCTGCGCCAGTATTCCGGCGGCGAGCGGGTGCCCGCCCGGACGGTGAACCGCTGAGGGTGGCGTTCGATTGATTGCGCCGGCCTCCTCCTGCGCCCAAGGAAGAAATGAAGCGCGAGCCCCTTGTCGTGTCAGGCAAGGCTGATGCATTCGACCCCGGGTGTCATTCCGGGGCGCCGGAGGCGAATCCGGAAACCAGAGCCGCCGACAACAGAAGACCTTGCACCGCCTGCGTTTCTGGTTCCCGGATTCCGCTGCGCGGCCCCGGGAGGACAGAGCGAGGGGACGCCCCGACAGACCCAATTCTTCAGCTTCGCCGCAGGCGGTCCCGCGCGGTTTTGTGGTCCGGCGCATCCGAAAACGCCTTGTGCATCGCGGCCCAGAGGGGCGTGCGGGCCAACGCTTCGTCGAGGGGAAGGGCCCGCTGGATCAGCCCGTCGGCGCGGCGGCGCTGCGGGTTGGTGTTGAGCCAGGTGTTGGCGTTGGTGATGTCCCAGGTCAGCACGTTGAGGGTCGCGGGCTCGTCCAGCACCACGTCGAGGAAGCGCCGCGCGAGGTCCGAGACCGCCCGGTCCCGCGCCGTCAGGTCGGCGGGAAAGTCGCGGTCGTTGATGTCGAGTTCGGTGATCTCGATGGCGAGGCCGAGGCCGGCGACCTCGCGGAGGAAGCGGCGCAGGACCGCCTGATTCAGGGGATGCTTGGCGTAGAGGTGGCCCTGAAGCCCGAGGCACCGGACCGGCACGCTGCGTCGGAGCATCCCCTCCAGGGTCCGCAGCACCATGGCGCGGCGCGGGGTGATCCAGTCGGCGTCGAGTTCGAGGTCGTTCTCGTTCCAGACGCCCGCCGCCGCCGGATCGGCCGCGTGCTGGAGCGTGAAGGCGAGATCGACGAAGCGGGGGCCGAGGGCGGCGAGCCAGGGCGTGGCCTTCAGGCCGTCGGCGCGACCGCTGTCGGGGCCGCAGATCTCGTTGACGACGTCCCAGGCCTCGATCCGCCCCCGGTAGCGCCCCGCCATGGCGCCGATCCAGTCGCGCAGGAAACCTTCCGCGTCCCGCTCGATCCGGGGCAGCGCCCAGGCCGGAATACCTTCGTGCCACACCAGGGTGTGGCCGCGCAGGCGCTGGCCGTTGGCGTGCGCGAAGGCGGCGGTCTCGTCGGCGAAGGAGAAATCGATGGGGCCGGGCGTCCGCCACGCATAGGCGAGCTTCATGGCGTTCTCGGGCACCAGAATCCCGCATTCCCGCGCCAGCGCCCGCCCGTAGGCGGGGTTCCGGCGGAGCGGCGTGATGTTCACCGCCGAGCCGTAGGTGAGGCCCTTCTTCGCCGCCGCCGCGTTGAGGCTGTCGGTCGTCCAGGACCCTTGCCCTTCCGTCGAAGATTTTGGCGCCTTGGCCGAGACGGGCCCGGCGGCAAGCGCCAGGGCGCCGCCGAGAAGGTCGCGGCGGGTCGGCGTCATCCAACCTCCGGCGGGATCGGGCGCGGGCGCCGGTCGGCCCCGATGGCCACGAAGGTGAACAGCCCTTCCGTCACCTTCCGGGTCGCCTCGCTCTCGCGCTCCCGGCGCCAGACCTCGACCTGGATGCCGAGGGAGGTGCGGCCCACGCGCACGATCCAGGCGTAGATGCTGACCTCGTCGCCGACGAAGACCGGGCTGTGGAAGGTCATGGCCTCCACCGAGATGGTGGCGCAGCGCCCCCGCGCCCGCCGCGCCGCGACGTTGCCGGCGGCGAGATCCATCTGCCCCATGAGCCAGCCGCCGAAGATGTCGCCAGCCGGATTCGTATCCGACGGCATCGCGATGGTGCGCACCACCGGCGGACCCCGGTCGGTGGGTTGTTCGGTCGGCGCGGCGTCGAGGGTGGCGGCGGTCATCGGTCCGTTCCGGCTTTGCGGGAGGCCAGCCTATCGCAAACCGCGCGCCGTTGGGGGCCGGCCCCTGACATCACTCGGGCAACGTGAACACCACGAGGGCGTCGCCCGTGCCGAAGCCGGAGCCCTTGGTGAACGACGCGCCGCCCGCCGCGACGGCGACGTATTGGCGTCCGTCGAGGGCGTAGGTGATCGGCGGCCCGCCGATGCCGGCCCCGCACTGGAACCGCCACAGCACCGCGCCGGTCTTGGCGTCGTGGGCGTCGAGGTGCCCGTCCTCCTCGCCGGAGAACACGAGGCCGCCCGCCGTGGCGAGGGTGCCGCCCGAGAGGCGGCTCCCGGCCTTCACCGACCACTTGATCGCACCGCCTTCGGCGAGGTCGACGGCCGTGAGGGTGCTGAAGGTGGGTTCCCCCTTTGCCTCCCCGGTCTCGGTGTAGCGGATCGCCGGACGGTCGCCCGACGCCGGAACCGTCTTCACCCGGTAGGTGGTGGCGCCGTGCCGGACCTGGGCGTAGGCGGTCGCGGCCTTGGGGTCGTAGGCGACGGGATGCCAGGAGATGGCGCCGAGGGGGCCGGGGCTCACCACGATGCCCTCGGCGGTGGGCGGGGCGTAGAGGTTCTTCTGTGTGAGGAGGGGCGCCGAGCGGGCGAGCAGGCGTCCGTCCGTGCGGTCGTGGACGTAGAGCCAGCCGGTCTTCGAGGCCTGGGCCACGGCCTTCACGGGACCCTGCGGCGTCGCCTGGTCGAGGAGGAAGGGTGGGCTCGCGACATCGTAGCCCCACTCGTCGTGCGGCACCTGCTGGTAGTACCAGCGCAGGCGGCCCGTCTTCACGTCGAGGGCGACGAGGCTCATGGTGTAGAGGTTGTCGCCCGGCCGCGAGAGCCCGAAATTCTGCGGTGCCGGGTTGCCGGTGCCGACGTAGATGAGGCCGAGATCGGGGTCAAAGGCCGGGGTCATCCAGAGGGAGCCGCCGCCGACCTTCCAGGCGTCCCGGTGCGCCGGGGCGGCGGCCTTCTCGGCGGCGATGTCGCGGTGGAGCGGCACCCCGTCGGGGGTCTTGTCCACGAACCCGCCTTCCCAACCGTCCTGCTTGGTGACGTACCAGCGCCAGCGTTCCTCGCCCGTCTTCGCGTCGTAGGCCGCGAGCCAGCCGCGCCGGCCGTAGCCGCCCTCGATGCCGACCACGGCCCCGCCGTCGAGGCCGCCCTTCTCGTCCTCGACATGAAGGCCGTAGCCGGCCCCCGCGACGCCGACGATGACGAGGCCGTCCGCCACGAGCGGCGGCATCTTGAAACCGAGGCGGCTCGAGCCCTGGACGGTATCGGCTCCGAGCGTGTCGGCGAGCGCCGAGGCGGTCTCCGACTCGCCCTCCTCCGGCCGCACGGCCTCGTGGTCCCACACCACCCGGCCGGTCTTGGCATCGAGCGCGATCACCCGCCCATCCATGGTCGCCTCGAACACGAGGCCGTCCGAGACCGCGACGCCCCGGTTCGAGGGCGGCCCGAAGATCTTTTCCGTGCGGGCCTTGTGGGTGTAGGTCCAGCGCACGGCCCCGGTCCGCGCGTCGAGGGCCGCGACGTGGTTCTGCGTCGTCGAGACGTAGAGGGTGTCGTCCACCATCACGGGCTCGGCCTGGAAGTAGCCGGTGATGCCGGTCTGGAAGATCCAGGCCGGCCGCAGGCGCGCCACGTTGCCGGTGTCGATGGCCGTCAGGGCCGAGAAGTGGCGGTTGGTGTGGTCGCCGCCGAACATCGGCCAGTCCTGCGCCGCAGCGGGCGCGAGGCTCGCCAGAGTGAGGAGCGAGCCTGCGAGCAGGCCGCGTGGGGTCGGGCGAACCATGGTGGTCTCCTCGGCCGTTCTCGTGGGGCTCCGGCGGCGGGTGCCCATCCCGCTTCCGAGTTAAGCGAGTCGCGTCGCGGGAGGCAATCCGGCGAAGGCACGCAGGCCGCGTCGCGCCCCCGGATGGGTGAAACATATGTTGCACCGAAGGCACGGCCGACGCGGCACTGCAGCCATTCTGGAACGACTCGAGCTTGGCCGTGAGGGAGGCTGGAAGTCTTCAAAACTGGTGGGTCTCCGGAGGGGACGTCGGGTCCTTGACCGGGGCGATCGACACCTCCTAGCGCGTCCCATCCCCTCCTGAATGGTATGCGTGCGTGGCCAGCGTGAACGACCCTGCGAAGTATCCGGTTTCCTTCGGCGCGCCGACGGCGCTCCTCTCCGTCGCGCTCCTCGGAGCGGCCCTCGGTTCGGCGGCGGCCCAAGAGGCGGCGGACGCGGCCCAGGAGGTGCGGCTCGACGAGCTCGCCATCGCGGGAAACGGGATCCCCTCGCGCAAGGCCGACGGCTACCTCGCCCGCGACAGCGTGAGCGCCACGCGCACGGACACGCCCCTGCGTGAGGTGCCCCAGACCGTGGTGGTGGTGCCGGCCCAGGCCCTGGAGGACGCCGCCGCCACCCGCGTCGACACCGCCCTCGACCTCGCGGGCGTCGGCCGCGCCAACAATTTCGGCGGCCTCGGCCTCACCGAATTCACAATCCGGGGCTTCTCCACGGGCGAGTATTACCGCAACGGCTTTCCCATCAACCGGGGCTATCCGAACTCGCCCGACATCGTCTCCATCGAGCGCATCGAGGTCCTGAAGGGGCCGTCCGCCTTCCTGTACGGACGCGGCGATCCGGGCGGAACCTTCAACATCGTCACCAAGCAGCCCCTGGCCGAGCGGTCCCTCGCCATCGGAACCCAGTACGGCAGCTACAACATGAAGCGCAGCACCTTCGACGCCACGGGGGCGCTCGACGAGAGCGGGCAGGTCCTCGCCCGCGTCACCGGGGCCGTGGAAGACAACGGCAGTTTTCGCGATTTCGTGCGGAGCGATCGCTACTACCTCGCCCCGGTCATCGCCTGGAAGCCGAACGCCGACACCACGGTCACCTTCGAGGGCGAGTTCATCAGCGCCGCCCAGACGCTGGATCGCGGCATCGTTCCCTTCCGGGGCGATCTGCGCGCCGTGCCGCGCACCCGTTTCCTCGGCGAGCCCGCCATCGCGCCCGTGCACAACGACAATGCCCTGGGGCAATTGCGGATCGAGCATCGTCTCGACCCCGATTGGGTCGTGACGGCGGGGGCGCAACTGCTCGGCGGCAACATCAAGGGCAACGGCGTCGGCGTGACCGGCGTCCTGAGCGATGGGCGCACCCTGCGGCGGGCCTACGAATTCCGCGACCTGACGTGGTCCGACCTCGACCTTCAGCTCAACCTCGCGGGCAAGTTCGACACCGGGCCGTTCCGCCACACCCTCCTGACGGGGCTGGAATACGACAATTATCGCTACCGCGAGGTGTTCAACCGCTCGAATTCGGCGGTCAACCCGTTCTTCCTCGATCTCCTGAACCCCCGCTACGGTCAGGCCCTGCCGCCCATCACCTCGGCGGTGACCAACTTCCTCCAGACCACCCAGAGCTACGCCGGCTACGTGCAGGATCAGATCGACCTGACGCCGCGCCTCCACGCCCTGCTGGGCGTGCGCGTCGAGGATGTCGGCCTCGTCACGAACAACCATCTCAGCGGCAAGACGACGGCCATCCAGGGCACGGCGGCGACGCCCCGGTTCGGCCTCACCTACGATCTCCTCGACACGGTGTCGGTCTACGGCAACTACGCCCGCTCGTTCCGCCCCAACGCCGGCACCAGTCGGACGGGCCAGCCCTTCGCGTTCGAGGAAGGCGAGGGCTACGAGGTCGGCGCCAAGTTCAGCCTCCTCGACGACCGCCTCAGCGCCACCGCCGCCCTGTTCGACATCCGCCGCAGCAACGTCCTGACGGCCGACCCCATCGATCCGAACTTCAACGTCGCCGCCGGCGAGGTGCGCAGCCGCGGCTTCGATCTCACCGTGGCGGGCTATCTGGCGCCCGGCTGGCGGGTGATCGGCAGCTATGCCTATGTCGATGCGGCGGTGGTCCGCGACAACACCATTCCCGTGGGGACGCGGATCGCCAACATTCCGCGCAACAGCTTCGCGGTCCAGAGCGTCTACGAGTTCCAGGGCGGCGACCTGCGCGGCCTCGGCCTCGGGGCGGGGATCACCTACGTCGACCAGCGCGTGGCCCAGACCGCCGTCACCACGTTCAAGCTGCCGGACTACACGCTCTTCAACCTGATCTCGTATTACCAGATCACCCCGGAGGTGCGGATCTACCTCAACGTCGACAACGTGTTCGACACGACCTACTTCGACCGCGCCTGGCAGAACCGCTACGCCACGCCGGGCCTGCCCCGCACGATCACGGGTGGGGTCGCGGCCCGGTTCTGAGGGAACTCCGTGATCCTCGGATCACGGGGCAACCTTCGACCGGTCGGAGGTCGGTCCTACCGGAACGCCAGCACAAGGGTCCCGACGGCGATGGCCCACAGGGCGAGCGTCGACCATACGGCGCGGCGCCGGGTGGCGTGCGCGAAGGCGTCGAGGCGGTCGGCGTTGCCGGTGCCCTGCTCGTCGAGGCGCACGAGGATGCGGCGCAGGCGCTGGGCGAGGTCGGGCAGGTCCGTGACCACGTCCGTGAGGGTCAGGGCCGCGCGCCCGACGCCCTCGATCCGGCCCACGGGGCCGAGGTTGCGGGTGATCCAGCTGCGGACCACGGGCTCGGCCCCGGTCCACATGTCGAGCTGCGGATCGAGGGAGCGGGCCACACCCTCCACCACCACCATGGTCTTCTGCAGCATCACCAGTTCCGTGCGCGTGCGCATGTCGAACAGGGCGGTGATGTCGAACAGCAGGGTCAGCACCTTGGCCATGGAGATCTCGTCGGCCCGGCGCTGGTGGATCGGCTCGCCGATGGCCCGGATGGCCTGGGCGAAATCGTCCACGGAATGGTGGGCGGGCACGTAGCCGGCCTCGAAATGCACCTGCGCCACGCGCTTGTAGTCGCGCAGGATGAAGCCGAGGAGGATCTCGGCGAGGAAGCGCCGCTCGTTGTGGCCGAGCCGGCCCATGATGCCGAAATCCACCGCCACCAGGGTGCCGTCGGAATCGACGAACAGGTTCCCCGGATGCATGTCGGCATGGAAGAAGCCATCCCGGATGGCGTGGCGCAGGAACGACTGGATCACGGCGCGCCCCAGCGCCCGCGAATCGTGCCCGGCCGCCTCGATGGCCGCCCGGTCGTTGAGGGGGATGCCCTCGATCCACTCGCTCGCCAGAACGTCGCGGGCGGTGTGCTCCCAATCGGGCTTCGGCACCCGGAAGTCGGCATCGTCCTTGGTGTTGTGGGCGAGCTCCGACATGGCCGCCGCTTCGAGGCGGAAATCCATCTCCATGGTCACGGAGCGGGCGAGGATCTCCACCACCTCGCGGGGACGCAGGCGCTCGGCCTCCGGCGACAGGGCGTGGACGATACGGGCGATGAACCGCATCACCTGAAGATCGCGCTGGAAGCGCTCGCGCACCCCCGGCCGCATCACCTTGACGGCGAGCACCCGCTCGGTGCCGTCGGGATCGACGATATGGGCCTTGTGGACCTGGGCGATGGAGGCCGCCGCGATGGGCGGGCTGAACGAGACGAACAGGCTCCGGACCGGCTTGCCCAGGGCCGCCTCGATCACCTGGAGGGCGACCTCCTGGGGAAACGGCGGAACCCGGTCCTGCAGGGTTTCGAGGTCGCGCGCCGCGTCGAGGCCGACGATGTCGGGCCGGGTGGCGAGGAACTGCCCGAACTTGACGTAGGACGGCCCGAGCCGGGTCAGCGCCCGCTGCAGGGGGCCGGCGCCGGTGCCGAGGCCCCGCCGTTCGAGCAGCCGCCCGGCCTTCAGGACGAGGCGCAGGTGGGGCGGCAGGTCACGGGCCTCGATGAGGGCGAGACCGCCCTCGCGGGCGAGGACGAAGCCGACATGGGCGCCGCGGAGCAGGGAGGCGAGCATCAGGCGAAAGGCCCGCTCACGAGACCTTCCAGC
>Ga0182226_1000074_pt1 | contig 17179 bp, 16 predicted proteins | sample G6R1MG_27_FD_129658 | JGI IMG/M metagenome (GOLD analysis project Ga0182226, IMG submission 129658) | Miscanthus phyllosphere microbial communities from Michigan, USA - G6R1_MAIN_07NOV2016_LD1 MG | ecosystem: Host-associated > Plants > Phyllosphere > Phylloplane/Leaf | place: USA: Michigan...
GACGCCGTAGACCATGGCGGTGAAGGAGTGCAGCTGCGAGCGGTTGACGGAGTTGCGGTAGACCTGCTCGGCATCCGCCACCTTGCGGTCGGCGGCCCCCCGGTCGAGCTCGCTGCGGGCCTTGCGCGCCTCTTCCAGGGCCTTCGTCACGCCGGCCCGGTCGGAGCCGGCCTTGGCGACGCTGGCGTTGAGGGTCGCGGTGCGCGGGTCGGTGACGCATTTGAGGTTCGAGTAGCGCTGGCCCCGGCTGTTGGTGCCCGAGATCCGCTCGCAGCGCTGGGCCGGCAGGGCGGCGAGCTGGCCCGCGTTCTCGGCGGCGCGTTTCTCGATCTGGTCCAGTTCCGTCGTGTATTGGGCCACGCGGGCATCGGCCGCCGCGATCCGGTCGTCGATGGTGTTGCGGTCGGCCTGCGCGTCCTTGAGGGCGGTCTTGGCCTTGGCCGCATCCATGAGGCGGGGATGGAACATCATCTCGCCGAGCTGCGAGACGGATTTCGTCGTGACCCCGGCGGCGAACACGATGCCGACGATGGCCAGGGCCCGGATCACGTAGGAGCGCTGCGTCCGCGCCAGGATGCCGAGCGGCACCCGGCACAGCTCCACCGCCGCGTAGACCAGCGGCGCCAGGAGCATGAAGTAGAACGCCTTGGAATCACCGTCGCTGTAGACCCCCGCGAACAGCCACGCGCCCCACAGCGACGCGCCGATGACCATCGCCTCCACGAGGTAGGCGATGCCGACGTAGCCCCATTTGATGCGGTAGCCCCGCTCGACGTTGCGCTCGTGCGCCCAACGGTCGGATTCCCGTTGCCATTCTCGGCGCTCGCGCTGGACATCCCGGCTGGGCGGCGTCTTTCGCATGGGGCACTCGTGTCTCGAAACGCGACGAACGGGGAGCTTAACATTCCGTTAAGCCCATGCCTAAGCGGCTATTGTGCCGTTTTTGCGCCGCGGCGCGGGGTGCGTCTTCGCAGCCACGCCGGCGGGGTGGGAATTCACGTTCCCGCGAGACAATCCGATTGCGCCGCCGGGCCCTCCCCCCGCATGATCGCGGCGACGGACAGGTCGATCACCGCGCCGAGCGAGAAGGAAATCCCGAACCTCCATGACGGACATGCACGCCGGCTCCTACAAGGAAGCGATTCTGTTCCTCGTCACCGCGGGCGTGGTGGTGCCGTTGTTCCATCGCCTGCGCATCTCGCCGGTGCTGGGGTTCATCGGGGCGGGCGCCCTCCTGGGGCCGTTCGGGCTCGGCCGCCTCGCCGAAGACCATCCGTGGCTGTCCGCCGTCACCATCGGCAACCGCGCCGAGATCGCGCATCTGGCCGAGTTCGGCGTGATCTTCCTCATGTTCATGATTGGCGTCGAGCTGTCCTGGGAGCGCCTGCGCACCCTGCGCCGCCTCGTCTTCGGCCTCGGCTCGATCCAGGTGGTCGCCTCCGCCCTGGTGATCGGCGGCATCCTGTATGCCCTGGCGGTTCCGCTCGCCGCTTCGGTCATCGTCGGCCTCGCCCTCGCCCTGTCGTCCACGGCGGTGGTGCTGCCGGTGCTGGCCGAACAGAAGCGCCTGAACACGCCCGCCGGCCGGGCGAGCTTCGCCGTGCTGCTGTTCCAGGATCTCGCCGTCGCCCCCGTGCTGTTCGCCATCGCGGTGCTCGGGCGCAGCGATGGGGCCAATGTCGGCGGCGCCCTCGCGGTCGCCCTCGGTCAGGCCATCGTCGCCATCGTGGTCATCGTGGTGGCGGGTCGCCTCGCCCTCAGGCCCCTGTTCCAGCTCGTGGCGCGCACCCGCTCGCCCGAGCTGTTCATGGCCGCCTGCCTCCTCGTGATCATCGGCACGGCGCTCACCGCCGCCGCCGCCGGCCTGTCCATGACGCTGGGCGCCTTCGTGGCCGGCCTGCTGCTCGCCGAGACGGAGTATCGCCGGGCCATCGAGTCCACCATCGATCCGTTCAAGGGCCTGCTGCTCGGCGTGTTCTTCGTCTCCGTGGGCATGAACCTCGATCCGGCGCAGCTCATGTCGGCACCCGGCGCCATCCTCGGCCTCGCCCTCGGGCTCATCCTCATCAAGGGCGCGGTCATCGTCGCGGCGGCCCGGTTCCTGCGGCTGTCCCGCGCCGTCGGCGTCGAGGCGGCTCTCCTGCTCGGGCCGGGCGGCGAGTTCGCCTTCGTGCTCATCGGCGGGGCGCTGGCCGGCAACCTCGTGCCGGAGGAGGTCGGCCAGGCCGCCCTCATCGTCACCACGGTGACGATGATCGCGATTCCGCCGCTCGCCGTCCTCGCCCGCCGCCTCGGCCGGCGGATGGCGCGGGGGCAGCTCGGTCGCGCCCGCGCCGAGCCGGTGCCGGACAAGCAGCAGAACCGCGTGATCATCGCCGGTTACGGCCGGGTCGGGCGTCTCGTCGGCGAGATGCTGGCCCGGCACAAGATCCCGTACCTCGCCCTCGACGCCGATGCGGCGCGGGTCTCGGAGCATCGCCGCCTCGGGAACCCCGTCTATTTCGGCGATTCGGCCAACGCGGATCTGCTGCGCCGCTGCGACATCGCCCATGCGCGGGCCCTCGTCGTCACCCTCGACAACCCGCGTGCCGTCGAGGCTGTGGTGGAGGCGGCGCGGGCGGAACGGGCGGACATCACCATCGTGGCCCGCGCCCGCGACGCGCGCCACGCCACGGCCCTCTACGAGATGGGTGTCGACGACGCCGTGCCGGAGACCATCGAGGCCTCCCTGCAACTGTCCGAGGCCGTCCTCGTCGATGTCGGGGTTCCCATGGGGCTCGTGATCGCGTCGATCCACGAGCGCCGCGACGAGTACCGGGCCATCCTCAAACGGAAGGAGACGGAGACCCGCCCCGCCGCCTTCCGGGCCCGCCGCACCGTGGGCAAGGGCGTCGTCGCCAAGGGCGCGGAATCCGGCCCGTCCAAGGACGAGGCCAAGCCCGTGGTCAAGAGCGCGTAGTCGAAAGCCCGGGGCGGCCGGCCCCGGACTGACCCGGCATCAGCCGCGACGGGCGCCGCCCGAATGGCCGCAGCCGTCAGGGGACGCGGGGCCTTTGGCGCAGGCCGCGCGGCAGAAGGTCTGGCCGTCCCGCACGGCTCCAGTTCGGCGGTCGCATCGGCATGCGTGCTCCGTCGATCACGTGACGCACCGGACGTCGTTTCCCGACGGCGGTCCGTTCGTCCGTCCCGCATCCCAGGCGGGCGTGAAGATAGTCCCCACCACGGGGGCGAAGCGTGCTAGGGATCGGCCAACCCCGCACGACTCCCGTGCCCTGGGCAACTCCGAGAGGCCCCAGTGGCGAACGCGTTCAAGAGCGGTGCGTCCCAGTCGCGCAGCACCAACGACTTCAACGAGCGGGCCAAGCAGCTCTCCGAACGGCTCGGCGCCATCGAGAAGCCGGTGCAGACGAAGCGGTCGAATGCGCCCCGCCGCTCGTTCAAGTCCGGTCCGCAGGCCGAGGCCGAGCCGAAGGAAGAGGCCCAAGAGGGGCAGAACGAGGCCGAGACGAACGAGACCGAATCAGAGGCTTGATCGGAGCGGTCGCCGGACGGGCAACCCCCGGCGCCTGGAGACGGGTGTTCGGCCATGGGACACGAAAAAGGGGCCGGCGCAGCCGCCGGCCCCTTTCGTCACGCTCACCGGACGTGCGATCGTTTGACGTTCAGCGCCGCGCCTTGGCCTTGCGGGCAGCGTACCGCGCGTCGCGGGCGGCCTTCTTCTCGGCGAGTTCGGCGGCCTTGCGCTCGGCGGCCGCGAGGGCTTCGGCCTCTTCGCGGGCGATCTGGGCGGCGAGTTCGGCCTCCTCGCGGGCCCGCTTCTCTTCCGCCGCCTGGCGTTCGGCGGCGATGCGGGCGGCTTCGCGCTCGCGGGCCCGCTCTTCACGGGCGCGGGCGACGGCGGCACGTGCCTCGGCCTTGGCGATCATCTCCGGATCGTCCGCCGGCGGGCGGGCCTTGAATTTTTCCAGCAGCATCTGCTTGGCACTGGCGGAGTTCTTGCGGCGGTCGTCGAAATTCCGGTAGTCGAAGGCGCTCATCTGACCTTTCTCGTGGGGTATCATGGCCGAAATCGCCTCGCGAGGCGGCTGGCCGTAGGGTGAACCGAACCGATTGATTCAAAATGTCGATCGGGTTGCCAATGCCCCAACGACCGTCCGGACGCAACAGACGCCGCCCTCCGGTGAACGGCTTCCCAAGGTTATGTTGAATCCGTGCCGCGCCGGGGCGTCGAAGGGGCGCGGTCAGGCCGCCTGGAGATTGCTGGCGGATTGCTTGCCTGTCCGGCGGTCGTTCTCGATCTCGTAGGAGATCTTCTGGCCTTCGACGAGGTTGCGCAGGCCGGCACGCTCGACGGCGGAGATGTGCACGAACACGTCCTTGCCGCCGTCATCCGGCTGAATGAAGCCGTAACCCTTGGTTTCGTTGAACCATTTCACGGTGCCGGTGCTCATGGCGGATCCTTCGTCTGAAGGGACCGCGGGCCGGTCCCGAATGGTCGCGCCGGAGCCGGTGTCTCGCCGGCCCGTGGCGAATCTTCCACGCCCCGAATGCACGGACCGACGGGTCGCACAGCCGAAGCAAAACCGGGACGCGGTTCAATGTCTCCACGGACAAGGCGCCAACATCGGCGAGGTTCCCGATTCGCCGTCCGGCCGGCGTCACGTGCCCGTGTCCAGTCCTTTCTCATCCGCGTGGACCGGGCGGTGGATAGCGCCGATAAGTCGCTTGCCGCGCTCTCCTGCGCAGTCCGCCGTCCCGCCGCGACGGTTGCCGCAGCGTGGCACGGCGGCTACGCTGCCCACGATTGTACGGTCCTCGATCCTTCTCGTGAAACCCGAGCGGAGGCGGGGCGTCTTCGAGGGTACGGACAACGTCACACTTCGACAGTGACGGATCGGGCCGTCGTGGACGGATCGGCACTGTGACGGCAAACCGGCATCGAAGCGGGGGCGTGATGACGGCAGACGGATGGGGCCCGAAGGGGCCGGGTGGGGCACCGCTGTGGCGGCGCGGGCGCATCGTTGCCGATGCGTGGAGCCGGATGCCGCGTTCGTGAGGATTGCGTCGTTCCGCCTGCGCGAAGGCGCGGGGCGCGCTTTCGCGCCCGTCGCCGTGTCGCTGACCCTCGGCCTCGTGGGCGGCGTGCTCGCGCCCCATCCGGCGCGCGCCTTCGATCTGTTCGGCCTGTTCGGTTCGGAGGAGGCGCCGCCGGCTCCGAGTGCCGATGCCCTGCCCTACACGGTGAAGTTCCAGGGCATCGACGACGACGATGTCCTGCGCGCGCTTCAGGATACCTCGACCCTGTATCGCCTGCGCCAGGATGCGCCGCCGGATGGCGAGGGCCTGGTCCGCCGGGCCGAGGCCGACCAGCGCCGCCTCGCCGACGTGCTGTCGGGCTACGGCTACTACCAGGGTGCCGTCCGTATCCGCATCGACGGCGTGACGCTTGCCGGCGAATCCAGCGTGTCCGCGGCGGCCGGCGCAGCGGAAGCCTCGCGCGCCCGCGCCCTCGTGCCGGTGCGAATCACCGTCGAGCCCGGCCCGCTCTATACCCTGCGCACGGTCACGGCCCGCGATGCGGCAGGCCGTCCGTTCTCCGAGGAGGTACTGCCCCCGCGCTTCACCCGCGTCGACGACGACGTGCCGGCGCGCTCGGCCACGGTGCTGGCCCGCGAGGCGAAGATCGTCGATCGCTTCCGGGCGCTGGGCCACCCCTTCGCCAAGGCGGTGGCGCGCGACCCCGTGGTGGACGACACCGCCCATACCATGACCGTAGGGTACACCATCGAGCCCGGCCCCATCGCGGGCCTCGGCACGGTGACGGTGCGGGGCACCGAGGGCCTCGACCCGGCGGTGGTGCGCTCCTTCATCTATACCGAGCCGGGCGATCCTTATTCCCCGCAGGCGCTCGCCGACATTCGGCGCTCCGTGGCCAAGGTCGAGGCCCTCGGCTCAATCCGGGTCCGCGAGGGCGAAGCCCTCGATGCCGCCGGCAACCTGCCGATCTTCGTCGACGTGACCGAGCGCGACCGCAACCTCATCGGCGTCGCGGCCCGCTACTCCACCGTCGACGGTCCCGGCATCCGGGCCTATTACGCCAACCGCAACCTGTTCGGCGGCGGCGAGACCCTGCGGCTCGACGCCGACATCTACTACCTCGGCAACGACCTCTACGCGACGCAGCGCAAGCTCGCGGGCATCAACTCCAACGGACTCGGCGGGCGCCTCTCGGCGACGTTCGTGAAGCCGGCCCTGTGGGGCACCCGCAACGACCTCGTCGCCAATCTCTACGCCGGGCGCGAGGCCCAGCAATCCTATGTCAGCGATGCGGCCGGCGGCACCATCGGTCTGCGCCACCGCTTCTCCGACACGTTCTTCGCCCAGATCGGCGTCGACGGTCAGGCCGGCCGCTCGCAGGACGCCCTGGGCAAGATCGACTACCGCCTCATCGGCGTGCCGGTGTCGGTGTCGTACGATTCCACCGACAACCTCCTCGACCCCACCAGGGGCTTCCGCGTGATCGCTTCGGCGACGCCCTATGCGGGCTTCCTCGGCTCGGACCCGTCGATCTTCGTCGCCAAGGCGCAGGGCTCGACCTACTACGCCCTCGACGACGAGGCCCGCTACATCCTCGCCGGCCGCATCGGCTTCGGCTCGATCTCGGGGGCGAACCTCGACGAGATCCCCGCCAATATCCGGTTCTTCGCCGGCGGCGGCGGCTCCGTGCGCGGATTCCCCTACCGGACGCTCGGTCCGCGCGGGCCGTTCAACCTGCCCATCGGCGGGCGCAGCCTGCTGGAGGCCTCGTTCGAGGCGCGCATCAAGGTCACGGACACCATCGGGGTGGTGCCGTTCTTCGATGCCGGCACCGCCTTCGCGTCGAGCCTGCCCGATTTCGAGGAGCGCATCCGCTACGCGGCGGGCCTGGGCCTTCGCTACTACACCGGCATCGGCCCGATCCGCGTCGATGTCGCCTTCCCGTTGGACCGCATCAAGGGCAACCGCGAGCGCCCCGTGGCCCTCTACATCAGCCTGGGGCAGTCGTTCTGATGGGGTTTTGGCCGTTCTGGGCATCGCGTGCCCCCACCCTCGTCCGTCGTGGTGTCGCCTCCGGACGTTCGCTGAGGGATCGGCTTCGGGAGTTCTCGTTGGGCGGAGCAAACCGCGACGGTCTCCCTCTCCTGGAAGGAGAGGGTTGGGGTGAGGTGGGTGCGCGCTCCGGAAAAGTCACACACCTCGCCCTGCCCCGCTCCTTCCAGGAGAGGGGACCTGCGCAGTCCCGTGGAGGTACGCGGTCCGTGACGCGGGTGGGGCACGAAAAAGCCCGTAGGCTTGTCGCCCTCGTCTTCGTGGCTTCGGTCCTTGGCCCCGCGATTCCCACCCGCGCCGACGAAGCGGAAAAGTCCGTCCTCGGCGGCCTGTTGTCGAAGGCCCTGTCCACCCCCGGTTCGCAGGTCGCCATCGGCGCCGTCGACGGTGCCCTGTCGTCCGACGCCACGATCCGCGACGTGGCGATCAGCGATGCCAACGGCGTCTGGCTGAAGCTCGACAAGGCGCGCCTCGTCTGGCGCCGCCTCGCCCTGCTCTCGGGCCGCCTCGAGATCGACAGCCTGGAGGTGGGGCGCCTCGAAGTCCTGCGCCGCCCCCTGCCCGCCCCCGTCTCGGCCAAGGCGGAGCCGGACGGCTCCCTGCTGCCGGACCTGCCGGTGAAGGTCGAGGTGAAGGCGTTCAAGCTCGCCGATCTCGTGTTGGGCGAGGCCCTCGCCGGACAGCCCGCGCGCCTCACCGCCGACGGCAAGGCGAAGCTCGGCGCCCCGTCCGAAGGGCTCGACCTCGACCTCAAGGTCCGCCGCCTCGACGCGCCGGGTGATTTCGCCGCCCGCCTCCTGTTCGTGCCGAAGGGCGAGACCCTGGAACTCAAGACCACCCTGGTGGAGCCCGCCGGCGGCCTGCTGTCGAAGGCGGCCAACCTTCCCGGCGCGCCGGCCATCAACCTCGACCTCGACGGCCGCGGTACCCTCGATTCGTGGAATGCCCGCCTCGACTTCGATGCCGGCCCCGAACTCGGTGCCAAGGGCTCGGCCCGGATCTCGCGCGTCGGCACCGACCGCCGCCTCGCCCTCGACCTCGCCTCGCGCATCGAGGCGCTGCTGCCCGGCCCGGCGGCGGCGGTGTTCGCCGGCACGACGAAGCTGGAGGGGGCGTTGCGCTTCTCCGACAGCGGCGCCTTCGGCATCGACCGCCTCGACCTCACCTCGCGCACGGCCCGCCTGGACGCGCGCGGAACCCTGAGCGCCGACCGAATCGCCGATTTCACCATCGCGGCCCGCGCCGTCCCGACGGAGGGCGGAACCACCAAGTCGCACGACGCCGAACTCGACAGCCTCGTGTTCGACGGCAGCCTCAAGGGCCCCATCGGCCGTCCGGCCGTCAACGGCGTGCTCAAGGCCGCCGGCCTGCGCGCCGCCGGCAACGGCCTCGATCGGGTCGACGCCACCCTCGCCCTCACGCCCACGGTCCCCGACCCGCAGGAAGCCCGGTTCGCCCTCAGCGCCGATGCCAAGGTCGACGGTCTGACCCTGGCCGATCCGGCCCTGCGCCGCGCCATCGGATCGCGGGCCGCCCTCACCCTCCGGGGTACGGTGCAGCCCACCGGGGTTCTCGACGTCGCCCGGTTCGAGATCGACGGGCCGACGGCGCGGGCGACCTATGCGGGCAGCGTCGGCCAGAACACCCTCACGGGAACCGTCGAGGCGGCGCTCGCCGACCTCGCCGCCTTCTCGGACGTTGCCGGCCGCCCCCTGGCCGGCAGTCTCCGGGCGCAGGCGAAGCTCGGGGGTGATCCGGCCCGCAAGGCCGTCACCGCCGATGTCGAGGTCAAGGCCGAGAACCTCGCCCTGTCGGTTCCGGCCCTCGACGGGTTGCTCGGCCGTGCGCCGCATTTCACCGGCCGGCTGTCCCAGGTCTATGACGGTTACGGTTTCGATGGCGTCCGGCTGGAGGGCGCCGAGATGGTCGCCCGCCTCGACGGGCAGGCCACCGCCCGCTTCGCCGACGCCAAGCTCCTCGTCGACCTGAAGGACCTGTCCGTGGTCGAGGCCGCCCTGTCGGGCCGCGCCCTCCTCGACGGGCGCCTCACCGGGACCCTGGAGAAGCCCGACCTCAATGCCACGGTGACGGCCGCCGACCTGCGGGCCCAGGGGCGCCCCGTCCGCGACCTGCGCCTGGAAACGACCTTACGCGACCTCACCGGCGCCCTCGACGGAACGGTGCGTCTCACGGGCGATGTCGCCGGCAAGGCCCTGCGGGCGGACGCCCACCTCGCCAAACAGGCGAGGGACTGGGCCCTGGACCGCCTCGCCTTCTCCCTCGGTTCCGTCGCCATCGCCGGCACCGCGCGGTCCGATGCCGCTTCCTTCCTGACGGAGGGAAATCTCACGGTGTCGGCGGCGAACCTCGACGACCTCTCACCCCTCGCCCTGACGCCGCTCGGCGGCACGCTCGACGCCGCCGTGACCCTGTCGCGGCCGGGTGGGCGCCAGGATGCGGTGATTCGGGCCAAGGGCGCCTCCCTGCGCGCCGGCAGTCTCGGCCTCGCCCGCCTCGACGCCGACCTCACCGGGCGCGACCTCCTCGCCCATCCGGTGATCGACGGGCGCGTCCAGGCCGATCGCCTCGTGGCGTCGGGCGAAACCCTCGACACCGTGCGCCTCGTGGCCGTCGGCACGCCGAATGCCAGCGACATCACCCTGACCGCCAAGGCGCGGGGGTTCGACCTCGACGGCGCCGCCCGCCTCGTGCCGGGCGACCGGACGCGGATCGAACTGGCCCGGTTCTCCGCCGCACGCGGCGGCGACCGCCTCGCGCTTGCCGGTCCCGCCACCATCACCCTCGCGGAGGGCGGCGCCGTCATCGACAATCTCGTGGTTGCCGCCGGCTCCGGCCGGGTCAGCGTGTCGGGCCGCGCCGGATCCAACCTCGATCTGAAGCTCGGCCTGCGGGCCGTGCCCCTGGCGCTCGCCCGCATCGCCTCACCGGGTCTCGCCCTCGCGGGCACCCTCGACGGCGAGGCCGACCTGCGCGGACCCTCGGCGCGGCCGGAGGGCCACTATGCCCTCACCCTCGCCCGCCTCGTGACGCCGGAGACCCGCAAGGCCGGCCTGCCGCCCATCGACGCCAAGGCGAGCGGCACCCTGTCGGACGGCCGCGCCGGCATCGACGCCCGGATCTCCGCCGGACGCGGCGCCGAGATGACCGTCTCGGGCTCCGTGCCGGTGACGCCCGGCGGCGCCCTGGCGCTGAAGCTTCGGGGCACCGTGGAGGCGGCGCTCGCCAATTCCCTCCTCAGCGTCGGCGGGCAGCGCGTCACTGGCCGCATCGCCCTCGATGCCGGCGTGTCCGGCACCCTCGCGGCGCCCCGCGCCGAGGGCGCCGCCACCCTCACGGGCGGGTCGTTCACCGACCCCCTCCAGGGTATCCGCCTCACCAACATCGAGGGCCGCGTCACCGGGCGCGGCGACACCCTCGTGGTCGAGCGGCTGACGGCGCTGACCCGCAACGGCGGCACCCTGCGGGCCGACGGTCGCGTCGCCCTGCAGCCGGCGGCGGGGTTTCCGGGAACCCTCAAACTCGTCGCCGAGCGGGCCGAACTGGTGTCGAGCCCGCTCATGACCGCGGTGGCGAGCCTCAACCTCGCCGTGAGCGGGCCCCTCGCCCGCACCCCGAAGGTCTCGGGCCGCGTCGACCTCGTTTCCGTCGACGTCACGGTGCCGGACCGCCTGCCCGCCAGCGTGAAGCCCCTTGAGGGGGTGCGCCACATCAACACCCCGCCGGAGATGCGGGCCCGCCTCGCCGCCCGCGCGAACCGCAAGGCCGCCGTGGCGGCGGCCGGACGGCGCCGGGGCAAGGTGGCTCCGCCCTTCGACGCCACCCTGGATGTGGCGGTGAACGCGCCCAACCGCATCTTCGTGCGCGGGCGCGGCATCGACGCCGAACTCGGGGGTGCCCTGCGCCTCACCGGCTCGTCGCGCGATCCCGTGGCCACGGGCGATTTCGAGCTGCGGCGCGGCCGTCTCAGCGTAGTCGGCCAGCGCCTCGACTTCACGCGGGGACGCCTGACCTTCGGCGGCGAGATCGCACAGCCCGACCTCGATTTCCTGGCGGAGACCAAGGCCGCGGAGATCACCGCCCGCATCGCCGTGACCGGTCCGGCGAGCCAGCCGGCCTTCACCATCTCGTCCGATCCCGCCCTGCCGCAGGACGAGGTGCTGTCGCGTCTCCTGTTCAAGAAGGCGTCCGGCGGCTTGTCGCCGTTCCAGGCGCTGCAGCTCGCCCAGGCCGTGGCCCAGTTCTCCGGGGGGGCGGGCGGGGTCGACGTGTTCGAGGAGGCACGCAAGGGCCTCGGCCTCGACAGCCTCGACATTTCCACGGGGGCGAGCGGCGGCCCGGCGGTGGGGGCCTCGCGCTACCTCAGCGACAAGCTCAGCGTCGGGGTGAAGGCCGGCGCCAAGCCCGCCGATACGGCGGCCACCATCGATTACGACGTCACCCGCCGGATCAAGATCCAGGGCGAGGCCGGCAGCGACGGGCGCACCGCCGTCGGCGTCGGCGCCGAGTGGGAGTACTGATCCGGCCTTCCCTCCGGTGGAGCGCCCGCGAAGCCCGTCGGTCCCAAGGAAGCGACGGGCTTCGTTCGATCAGCGCATGAGCCAGAAGGACTGGCCGAACCCGCTCAAGGACTCGTCGAAGCGTGTCACCAGCACGATCGCCCAGAGCAGCCCCAGGGTGCTCGTCAGACCGAGCAACAGGAGTTCGGCGCGTTCGTGGAGACCACGCCGGACGCCGTTTGCGGTCAGGGTCTTTGCATCGTGTCTGTTCCGCGCCATTCGGTCTCCTGTCGGTGAATGAAGCCGCCCGGGGGCGGCGAACCGACGGCGTCGCAAGGTCCGCGCCAGGCCTTTCCGCCGACTCTCTTGCGCCCGGAGCCGAGCCGTGTCCGCCCGATCCCTCCTGTTCTACCCCGATCCGCGCCTGCGCCTGCCGGCCGAACCCGTGGCGGCCTTCGACACGGCCCTGCGAGGGGCGGCGGACGAGCTGTTCGAGGCCTTGAAGGCGGCCTCGGCCCTCGGGCTGACCCTGCCGCATCTCGGCCACCTCCGGCGGGTGATGATCGTGCGCCTGGAGCCCGGCGAGCCGGCGACCACCTACGTGAATCCGGAGATCGTCTGGTCGTCGCCCGAGCGGGCACCGCAGATGGAGGGCAGCGTCTCGATGCCGGGCGTCACCGACTGGGTGGAGCGCGCCACCCAGGTGCGGGTTCGGTTTCAGGATCTCGACGGCGCCGTGCGGGAAGAAAGCGCCGAGGGATTTCGCGCGGCTTGTCTCCAGCACGAGATCGACCAGCTCGACGGAATCTTCTGGATCGATCGCCTGTCGCGCCTCCGGCGGGAGCGGGCGGTGAAGCGCTACGGCAAGCTCAGGCGCCCGGCCTGAGCCGTCGCTCACGAACCCGCCCGTGGCACCATCCGGCTCGGGGCGAGAACCGTCCAGGGTCGGGCGATCGGTGCGGCCCGCCGTGCGCCCTGTTCCGCCGTGATTCGGCCCGTGATACGCAACGGGAATGCGCTCTGCCGGTCCGATCGTCCTGTCCGCGTTCCTCGGGAGCGCCGCCCCGCCGGCCCTGTCGGCCCCTGCCGCACCGCCCGTGATCGGCTGCGCGTCGCTCGCCAACCTGCGCATCCTCCTGCGCCAGACCGCTGCCGATCCGGCGAAGGCCACGGCCCTGCTGGCCGACGCGAAGGCGGATCACCTCGGCTGTTCGGTGCTGCCGCGCGAGACCGTCACCGCCCTGACGGATCATGCCGCCCTGAACGGAAGCGCCTACGATTGCGTTGCCGTGCGCGGCACGAGCGTCTGCCAATGGACCGTTGCCGGGGCCGTCACCCCGGCGGAGCCGGCACGGGCCGCCCGCCGGGCGCCGGCCGCGAAGGACAAGGCAAGCCGATGAACAACGCCCGACGAATCCTGGCAGGCGCCCTCCTGGCCCTCGTTGCCGGCGCGGCTGGGCCTGCGCCCGAAGGCCAACCCGTCGTCGCCTGCGAGACCCTTGTCGGCCTGCGCCTGCTCATGGGCGACGGCGTCACCGATCATGCGTCGGCACTGGCGCGTCTGCCCCATCACCCCGCCTGCCGCCTGGTTCCGCGCGACCGGGTCGGCACGGCGGAACACAGGGCGATGGTGGGGGGAGCGCCGTTCGAATGCCTCGCCATCCGCGACGAGGGCCGCTGCGCCTGGGTCATGCCCTGACGTCGCGAAGCCGCGCCGAACCTTACAGGGGGCCGCGCGGCTCGGCGAACGGCGATCAGGCGCTCAGGGGAGCGCCGATGCGGGCGCGCAGCTGGTGGCGCAGGTTCTGGTTGGCGGTCGTATCGGCATCGAGGGCCGACATCAGGCGCAGCAGGCGGCTGATGGGCGTGGAGCGGTCACGGACCGCCGCATCGATCTGGTCCTGAAGCGTTGTCTGCTCACAGGGAAACTCGGTGGTGTCGCTCGAAAGGGCCGATTGGAGCATGGGTCCGCGAATCCCGTCGCTGTGATCAGATGAATCCCGCGCGGCTCGCTACGCCATGTTCCGGCATGGCGCCACCCCCTTTTTGCCGTCTATCCATAGCCGGCGTGCATCCCACCCGTGCATGAGCGCATTCACCGTTAACGCGCGGCGATCCTTCGCTCGGTTCATGCCGCCGGATGAACGTCGCGTCCGTGCATCGGTTCCCATCGTGACGGATAGAACGGCGAAGCCCGCCGCCCCGGGTGGGGACGGCGGGCTTCGAGGGACACGGATGCGGCTCTGGCGCGATCAGTGCAGGGTCGCCGCAGCCTCGGTGCCGGCGACGCGGGCGCGGGACGCCCTGCTCGACGCGGCCTTGGTGGCGGGAGCGTTGGGGGCGCTGGTCGTGGTGGCGCTGGTCTTGGTGGCGTTGGTCTTGGCCGAAGTGCTCTTCGACGCGGCGCCCTTGGCGGTCGCGGCCTTGGCGGCGGGTTTCTCGGCCGCACCGTCGGCCAGCGCTGCCTTGGTCTTGGGGGCGGCCGTCTTCGTGGCGGCTGCCTTGGTCGAGGCGGACTTCACGGCGGAAGCCCGCGCGGACTTTGCGGGCTTCTCGGCCTCCCTGTCCGTCGCCGTGACGGTCTTGGCGGCCGCCTTGCGCGGGGTTCGGGCGGGGCTCGGGACCAGTCCGGTCTCGGCGGTGGCCGCCTGAGCGTGGGCCGCCTGGGAGCGGATCGGCTGGCTGGCGGTCAGTTCGTCCTCGGCTCGCAGCCAATGCTCGGTGGCGCGACCGAAGATCCGGCCTTCGCCCTCCCAGATGAAATAGGCCCGTTCGCGGATCTGTTGCTCGTAGGGATGCATCGCGGTCTCCTCGTGACGTCGAGACCGACGATGGAAGCGGATGGTTAACGCGTGGTTAACCATAACGGACCGCGCCCGGGGCGTCCGCTCAGGCGCGGATCCGGTTCCTAGACTTTCGTCAGCCGCCGCGCATTGGCCCGCACCTTGCGGCGATAACCGGCCACGACCTTTGCCGTGGAGCCACCCGTCGCGAGGAGCAGGGCCGCTTCGCTGGCGGCGGCGATCTTCTCGCTCACCATCCGGTGCGCCTCGGCCTCGGCGGCGTGGCCGCCGGCGGCGAGCTTGGCCAGCCGCAGGCCGATCACCTGCTGGGATTCCATCGCCAGCAGGCTCGCGTCGACACCGAGCTTCCACCACGCACCGAACATGCCGTCTCTCCCTGGTCTTACCCGATCAGTCGAACGACCGGCCCTTGGCGGCGGACCCGCCGAGGCTGATTTTCTTGGCCGGCGCTCCGGCGAGGCTGATCTTGCGGGCGGGGGCGGCGGTCTCCGTCGCCACGGGGGCGCGAGCGGGCTTCAGGCGCGACTGGCCATAGACCACGGAGCCGATCTCGCCGGCCACCCGCACCAGATCCTCGCGCTCGCAGGCCCGGGCCACCGTGAGGCCGAGCTGGTGCATGTGGCTCTTGCCGTAGAGGTAGACCGCGAGTTTCGAGCGCGTCGGCTCGGCGATGGTCGCGAGCAGCTCCGGCAGGTCCTCGGCGTCGGCCCGATAGACCTCGCCGAGGAGATCGAGGGAGACCGGGCAGGCCGGATCGGCGACGGGACCGCTGGTCGGGTGGGACTGCGTCATGGCGTACCTGTCTGTGCGAGGAAGGGTGGAGGGTCGGACGGCGCCGCGACGGGTTCCGACGCCGCGCTGGCATCCGTCGCCGGGACGGAACCGGTCGCCGCGACGGCGGCCGGGGACGGGCGCTCGACGGGGGGACGAACCGGGGCGAGGCAACCGGTACAGACCGACGCGATGGCGATGCGGGACCGGCGTTCCGCCCGTGCCCAGACCGCTTCGCTGCGGGCCCTGGCCTGACGGGCCTCGTCGTCCAGCGCCGATCCCGATCCGCCGCCGAACGCGTGCGCGGTCTCGCCCAGCGGCCGGATGCGCAGGAGCAACGGCTCCTGAGCCCGCGCCGACGCCATCGCGCCCATGAGGCTTGAGGCCGACGCCAGGAGGCAGACGAGGATCGAACGGCGCATCGGCTCCCCGGTCGGCTGCGTTGCGGCGGGACGATCGCCGCCAATCGGTTAACAGGACTTTACGGTTAACGAAGCTTGACGGCCGCGGCCCCGATTCGCCGCAGCGGCACTCCGCCCAATCGACCGCGCCGCACCATGACCCTACCCCCGGATCATGGACACCACAATCTGGCTCTGGATGGCCGCGGCCGTCACCTATTCGGGTTTCATGGTGTTCACGATGCGATCGTGAGACGGGGACTCCGCGCGCCTCGCGGACGCGCGCCTCAAGGCGTGCCGTCGAGTTCCGCCACGCCGCTGTTGCGGTCGGCATAGGCCGCCTGGAACGCCGGCCGCTCCTGCCAGCGCCGCCAGAACGCGTCGAGGTGTTCGAACCGCTCGTCCAGGGGCGTCGCGTTCACGGGGAACTTCGAGAAGGCGATCGCCGTCGCGAGGGTGATGTCCGAGAAGGTCGGCGCCGTCCCGCCGAGCATCCACGCGCGCCCATCCGCGAGATGCTGGTTCACCAGTCCCGCATGGGACAGGGCTTCCTTGCGGCAATGCTCGCCCCAGGCCGGGTTGTGGGTCAGTTCGAGCTTCGGCCCGAGGCCCTGATGCAGCACGTGGAACATCGTGGTGATGCGATAGAGGATGTGGACCCAGATGCGGTTGTCCCACATGGCGTCGAGGCCCTGCTCCATCGGGGTCTCGCCCATGAGGCGACGGCCCGGGAACGCCTGATCGAGATACCGGACGATGGCGGCGGTCTCGGACAGGATCGTACCATCGGCGAGCCGAAGGGTCGGCGTCTCACCCCAGGGATTCATCTTCAGGTGGCGCCATTGCCGCTGCTCGCCGCCGGGAGCCATGTCGTAGACGTGCTCCTCGAATTCTCCGGCGATGCCTTTCTCGTGGAGAAACAGGCGCAGCCGCTGGGGGTTCGGGAAGGCGGAGGGCGAGGTGAAGAGACAGGGCTTGGCCGTCATCGCTGGGTCCGGATTGAGAGCTGGGTGTCGAGCCGGATCGGCCGGGGCGAGGACGCGACGCCGGAGCCGATCACAGGGCCCTGTCACAACGCCCGTGTCGCCGCGGGGCTCCGACCGAAACGGGGCGTGACCGGACTTCCAAGGCCGTTTTTCGACAAGGGAGTGTTCAGGTGCGCTCGCCCTTGTCGATGGCCGCGCAGATGGTGACGGGGGCGCCGCCCATGCTCGACAGGGAGCAGGTGACCAGGGCCTTGCCGAGATCGATCTGGCTGTGGCGCTTCGTTTCCGCGTTCGTCCGCGCTGTGCGGCCGGCTTCCGCGATGGCCTCGGCGGGCAGGCCGTTGACGGCGTGCCCGGCCTTGCCGAACAGGGCGAAGTAGCCCTCCGGCAGGGTCGTCCCCTTGAACTGGGCGCCCGTGGCCGAAAGGTCGCCGCAGGCCAGGGTCAGGCCGATTCCGTCCTTGGCGGAGAACTCCGCGAAATCGGCGGTGCGGCGGACCAGGGTCGCGTCCGTCGCGGCCTTCACCCGGTCGATGAGATCGCCGCACGGATCGGCCCGGACGGGTGTCGCGAGGACGAGGGAGAGGCCGAGGATCGTCAACGGAATGCGC
>Ga0182226_1000075_pt1 | contig 17117 bp, 11 predicted proteins | sample G6R1MG_27_FD_129658 | JGI IMG/M metagenome (GOLD analysis project Ga0182226, IMG submission 129658) | Miscanthus phyllosphere microbial communities from Michigan, USA - G6R1_MAIN_07NOV2016_LD1 MG | ecosystem: Host-associated > Plants > Phyllosphere > Phylloplane/Leaf | place: USA: Michigan...
TCCCCCATGGCGACGGCCACGACCATGTATCACACGGAGATCAACCCCCTGGAGGGGGTGCGCCGCGGCGGCAGCGAACCCGTCGACGCCATCAAGGGGATGCGCCAGCGCCGGTTGCACAAGGCGTTCCTGCGCTACCACGACCCCGAGAACTGGCCCGTGCTCCGCGACGCCCTGCGCGCCATGGGCCGGGCCGACCTCATCGGGCCGCGGCCGGACCAGCTCGTGCCGTTCTCCCAGCCGTCGGGGACGGGCGGCGGCAAGGCCGGAGGACAGGGGCGCCCCATGCGTCACCCGGGCGCCCCGCGTTTCACCACGAAGGGCGTGCCCCTCGGCAAGTGACGAAGACGGCGGTGGCGTCTTGACGGCGTCGGCCTCCACGCCACCGGAGATCCTCCGGCGTTCTCCCGACCGGACGGCGCAGGCGGCCTTTCGAAGGTCCGAACGCCGCGTCAGCGTCCGGGGCGATGCGCCGATCCGGTCGGGTGACCGCTTCCGAAGGCGCTTCGGCCGCCGGGACGCCCGTTTGCCCTCGAGGGCGCGTACCTTGGAGCGCAAGACGCTGAAGCTGTCGCGAGCGCGGCGCCTTGCCGGAGGCCGGTGTCTCGACCGTCGGCGTTCGTCCCTGGACATCCCGGGTGGGCGACCGCCGATTTTCGATGATCGCGCCGAAAGCAACCTTGAATAGGATCACCGGACCGGCGACACATCACGGGTCGAATGGGGTGGGATCGAGGCCATGGCCTGGGGCGGGATGCGCGGTTTCTGGTCTGTCCTCCGTGCCTCGGAGTTCGACCCCGCCTCGGGGCGAGTCTCGCCCGGCGGATGTCTCGGCGGTGCGCGGGCCGTCACCACCGGCGAGGGGGCGACGGGACGCGACCCCGACCGCGTGCGGCATGATCAGCGCCGGGACGACCTTGGCCGGCGGATCGTCCGGTGAGCGGCGAGACGATCGAACCCGTCTGCGACATCGGCGCCGTCGAGGTCGCGTGCGCGGCCACCGAGCATGTCAGCCTCGCCTACTACGAGAACGCGATCCCTGTGATCCGCGAGATCTTGGTCACGAACGCGACCCGTGAGGATCTCGTCGATCTCCGTTTGCGGATCGAGAGCCGGCCGGCCTTGGTTCAGCCCCTTACCCTGCACATCGATCGCATCCCGGCTGGCGCGAATCATCACATCGAGACGCCCGATCTGCGCCTCGATGCGGCGCTGCTCGCGGGTTTCACCGAGGCAAGCCGCCTCCAACTGACGACGATCCTGGAGGATGGAACCGGCGAACGCGCGCGGCACGTCGCGGATCTCCGCCTGCTGCCGCCCTCGCACTGGGGCGGCGGGCTGAGCGCACCCGAACTCCTCGCCGCCTTCGTGCGGCCGAACGATCCGGCGGTGGACGTCGTGCTGCGCGATGCCGCGACGAAGCTCGGCGCGGCGGGACGCGAAACCGGCCTGAACGGCTACACCACGGGCCGGAAGGCCCGCGCGTGGGAACTCGCCGAGGCGATCTGGGCGGCCATCGCTGATCGCGGCATCGCCTACGTCCTGCCGCCGGCGAGCTTCGAACGGGCCGGCCAGAAGGTGCGCGGCCCGAGCGATGTCCTGGACCGCAAGGTCGGAACCTGCCTCGATCTCTCGCTCCTCTACGCCGCCTGCCTGGAGCAGGCCGCCCTGAACCCGATCTTGGTGCTCACGGAGGGCCACGCCTTCGTCGGGCTCTGGCTGCAGGACGAGGATTTCCCGGGCGTGGCCGTCGACGACATGCAACGCCTGCGCAAGCGTCGCGACCTGCAGGACGTGGTCTTCGTCGAGACGACGCTCCTCACCCACTCCCCGCCCGCCGGGTTCGCGGTCGCGACCGCCCGGGGCGGCGCGCAGGTCGAGGACGACGCGGCCGCCCCCCTCGACGTCGCCATCGACGTGCGGCGCTGCCGGCGGCGGGGCATCCGGCCGATGGATCTCGGAGAAGCCCGGCCGGGCGCCCTCGCGCCCGCCGCGACGGCGCCGCTCAACCAGCCCCTGTCGGCGCCGCCGGTCTTCGACGAGGAAGCGCGTCCGCCCGTCGAGGAGGCGCCCGAAACCCCCGTCGGCCGCATGGAGCGCTGGAAGCGCAAGCTCCTCGACCTCACGCTCCGCAACAAGCTCCTGAACTTCAAGCCCGGGAAGGGGTCGGTCGTCCTCGAATGCGTCTCGCCCGGAACCCTGGAGGACGGGCTCGCGGCGGGACAGGACTTTCGCCTGAAGCCCCTGTCGGACGTCCTGAGCGGTGCCGACGCGCGCAGCGCCGATCTCTACGCCCGGCGGCATCACGACGACGGCCGCCGCAGCTATCTCGAAGCGGCCCTGGCGCGAAGGGAAGTCTACACGACCGCGAGCGAGGCCGAACTCGATCGTCGCCTGCTCGACCTCTACCGCCTCGCCCGAAACGGCTTCGAGGAAGGCGGGGCCAACGTCCTCTACCTCGCTATCGGTTTCCTGTCGTGGACCCGCAAGGAGGGCGAAGCGGCCTACCGCGCCCCGCTCCTGCTGGTGCCGGTCGCCCTGAAGCGCTCCAGTGTGCGCGCGGGCTTCCGGCTGGCCCTCCACGACGACGAGGTGCGCATCAACCCGACCTTGCTGGAGATGCTGCGCGAGGATTTTCGCCTGCGCATGCCGGAATTCGAGGTCGACCTGCCCCGCGACGCCTCCGGCATCGACGTCGACGCCATCTTTCGGATCGTGCGGTCGCACGTCCGCGATCTCCGCGGGTGGGAGGTGGTGCCGGACGTCGTGCTCTCGGCCTTCTCCTTCACCAAGTATCTCATGTGGAAGGACCTCGTCGACCGGGCCGAGCTGTTGAAGCGCAACCCGGTGGTGCGCCACCTCATCGACACGCCCAAGCACGCCTACGGCGACGGCCGTCCTTTCCCCGAGCCCTCGCACCTCGACCGGGACTATCCGCCCGAGACCGTGTTCGCACCGCTTTCGGCGGATTCCTCGCAGCTCTCGGCGGTCCTGGCCGCCGCCCAGGGCAAGGACTTCGTGCTGTTCGGGCCACCCGGCACCGGCAAGAGCCAGACCATCGGCAACATGATCGCCCAGTGCCTCGCACAGGGACGCACGGTGCTGTTCGTCTCGCAGAAGACGGCCGCGCTCGAAGTCGTGCAGCGTCGTCTCCAGGAGATCGGGCTCGGCGATTACTGCCTGGAGGTGCATTCGACCAAGGTGCAGAAATCGGCCGTCCTCGGCCAGTTGCGCAAGGCCTGGCATGAGCGCACCACGCCGTCGCAGGGCACCTGGGCGGCGGAGACGGGCGAACTCGCGAGCCTGCGCGAGGAGCTCAACGGCCTCGTGAACGCCCTGCATCGGCGGCGCGAGAACGGGCTCACGGCCTACGAAGCCTTCGGTCGCGTGATCGCGGCCGGCGGCGGCGATCCCGGACTCGTGCTCGCCTGGGACGACCATCGCGCGCACGACGCGGGAACGCTCGCGACGCTTCGGGCGGGATGCCGTGACCTGCGCCCCGTCCTGGCCTCGGTGGGCTCCCTCGTCGACCATCCGCTGCAGGGGATCGCGGCGACGCAATGGTCGCCGGTCTGGCGCGACGAACTCGCGGCGGCGATCCGGTTCCATACGGAAGCCCTCGCGGCTTTGCGCGGCAGCGGCCAGGCCTTCGCCGAGGCCATCGGCCTGCCCTCGCTGCTGGCGACGTTCGCCGGCACGCGCGGGCTCGTGGTGCTCGGCAATTTCCTCGCGCGTCCGGAGGCCCGCTGCGGTGCCGCCTTCCTGGCCGATGGTTCGGGCGACCTGCGCCGGGCCGTCGCCGCGCGCGAGCGCTTCCAGGCGACGCGGGCCGATCTCCTCGGCCGCCTTGCCGGGCGCTACCGTCCGGGCATCCTCGACCAGAACCTCGCCGGCCTGCTGGCCGAGTGGGTCGCCGCCCAGGGCTCCAACTTCCTCGTGCGCGGCGGCAAGCTGCGACGCGTCCTGCTGCAGGTTCAACCCTACGCGGAGGGCGACCTGCCCGAGGATCTCGGGCCGGATCTCACGGGGCTGATCGAGGTCGCACGGCATGTGAAGGCGGGCTGCCTGGAGGAGCTTCTCCTCGCGCGCTTGGGGCCGCCCTGGAGCGACCCGGAGGCGCCCGCCGCCGCGTTCGAGCCGGCCCTCGCCTGGGCCGGGAGGGTGGAACACCTCCTCGGGATCCTCGGACCGCTCTCGCTCGGCATCGAGGGCCTGCGCGACCATCTCGTCCACCTCCTCGAACGGCAGGCCCGGGCCCTGGCCGAGGGCGGTCGCATCGCGCAGGCCTACGCGGCCTTCGCGAAGGATCGGACTCGGACGACCGAGACCCTGCAGGCACTCGGCCGGCTCGCCGGGCGCGCCGACCCCGAGGCGCCCCTGGCGGCGGAGGCCGATTGGATCGCCGGCAGCATGGCGGTGGCGCAACGCTGGGCCTCCGCCCTCGGCCGGGCACAGGGGTGGTGTGCCTGGCAGGCGACCGCGCAGGCGGCGCGCGGCAACGGTCTCGCCCCGCTGATCGAGGCCCTGGAGGAGGGCCGCGTCGCCCCCGACCGGGCGGAAGCGGCGTTCGAGACCGCCTATGCGCGCTGGTGGATCGACCGCATCGTCAGCCACGATCCGGTGTTGCGCCGGTTCCTACCGGAGCGCCACGAGGACACGATCGCGCGGTTCCGGGCGGCGGATGCACGGGTCACCGCACTCGCCAAGCAGGCCGTCCAGGCGCGCCTCGGCGGCGGCATTCCCGGCCCCACCACCTTCGGGGCCGACCCGGAATGGGGCACGCTCTCGCACGAGCTGACGAAGAAGACGCAGCACATGCCCCTGCGCAAGCTGTTCGGCCGGATGCCGACGGCGCTGACCCGGCTCACTCCGTGCGTGATGATGAGCCCGCTCTCCATCGCGCAGTACCTGCCGCCCGACAAGGAGCCGTTCGACATCGTCATCTTCGACGAGGCCTCGCAGATCTCGCCCTGGGACGCGGTCGGGGCCATCGCGCGGGGCAAGCAGGTCGTCATCGTCGGCGATCCCGAGCAATTGCCGCCGACCAATGTCGGCGACCGCGGCGTCGACGACATCGAGGACGGCAGCGACGTCTCGGATCAGGAATCCATCCTCGACGAGTGTCTGGCCGCCAACATCCCGCGGCGGACCCTCGATTGGCACTATCGCAGCCGTCACGAGAGCCTCATCGCGTTCTCGAACGCCCGCTATTACGGCGGCCGGCTCGTCACCTTCCCGTCGCCGGTGACGGACGACCGGGCCGTACGCCTGAACCACGTGCCCGACGGCGTCTACGAGCGCGGCGCGGGGCGTGTGAACCGCCCCGAGGCCCGGGCCGTCGTCGCCGAGATCGTGCGCCGTCTGCGCGATCCGAACTTCGCGGCGGAGCGCCGCTCCCTCGGCATCGTGACCTTCAACGGTGAGCAGCAACGTCTGATCGAGAACCTCCTCGACGAGCAGCGGCGGGCCTATCCGGAGCTGGAGGCGTTCTTCGACAAGGACCGCTGGCACGAGCCGGTCTTCGTGAAGAATCTCGAGAACGTGCAGGGCGACGAACGCGACGTTATCGTGTTCTCCGTCGCCGTCGGACCGGACCAGACGGGGCGGCCGGTCAGCACCGTGTCCTCGCTCAACAAGGACGGCGGCTACCGCCGCCTGAACGTGGCGATCACCCGCGCAAGGCGCGAACTCGTGGTGTTTGCCTCCCTCCGACCGGAGCAGATCGACCTCGGCCGCACGCGGGCACGCGGCGTGCGGGACTTCAAGCATTTCCTCGAATTCGCCGACCGGGGCGCGCGGGCCCTGGCCGAAGCCTTCGCGCCGACGGGCGGAGACGTGGAATCGCCGTTCGAGGCGGCGATCCTCGCGGCGCTCCAGGCGAAGGGCTGGACCGTCCACACCCAGATCGGCGTGTCGGGCTTCCGGATCGACCTCGGGATCGTCCATCCGGACGCGCCCGGCCGCTACCTCGCCGGGGTCGAGTGCGACGGCGCGACCTATCACAGCTCGGCGACGGCGCGGGATCGCGACCGCCTGCGCGAGCATGTGCTGACCGATCTCGGCTGGCGGATCCGTCGGGTCTGGAGCACCGAGTGGTGGCTGGATGCCGGGGCCGCCCTGGACAAGCTCGACCGTCGCCTGCGCCTCGATCTCGACGAGGATCGCGCACGGGCCGCCGCCGAAGCGGCCCTGGCCGAGGCCTCCGCAGCGCCGGCTGTTCCGGCCCCGGAGAGCCCCGAATCCTCCGATGAGCCCGCGACCCTCGCTCCCAACGACGTCGCCCTGCCGGAGGCGGCGAACGACCCGGCGCCGTCCCCGGAGGCGGATCCGCCACGCCTCTACGCGGAGCAGGTCGCCCCGCGCGAACGGCCTGCGGCGACAGGCGAGACCTTTCCCGAGCGGACGGTCTATCGGATCGCCGATCCGGCGGATCTCGGCCTCCCCATCGAGCCCGCCCGCTTCTACGACGCGTCCTACCGGAGCGTGATCCGAGCCCTGGTGGAGCATGTCGCGGCCGTCGAAGGCCCCCTCTACGAGGACGTTCTGCTGAAGCGGGTCGCCCGCGCCCACGGGTTTCAGCGCATGGGGCCGCTCATCCGCGACGCCATCCTCGATCAGCTCGGTCCCGCCATCGCGCGCAGCGAGGACGAGGGACGAACGATCCTCTGGCCGCCGCACCATCCGCCGCAGGCGAGTTGCCCGTATCGCGCGGCCGAGGCCGGGCTCCGCAGCCATGGCGACACGCCGATCCCGGAACTCGTGGGCCTCGCCGGGACACTGCGCTCCGAAGCGTCGGACGCCGAACGCGTCCGCCTCATGGCGCAGGCGATCGGGCTCGCCCGGGTAGAAGCCGCGGCACGGGCGCGGCTGGAGCGGGCGATCCTCCTCGCCCGCGACCTGCCGGCCTGACGTCCGTCTTGCGCCGCCGCGGCGCGCGGCGGCCACGACGCCGGGGGTCTCGTCATTGTGACGCGACCGGACGGGCTCGGCGCTCGGGGGCAGGCATCGAACCCGTTCGTCACGACGTTGGGATGGGACTATAAACAGCGCCGACCCGGCGGAGCCCTCCTGTCCCATGATCATGCACGCGGCGGAGGGGGAGCGGCCGGGGGTCGTCATCGGGATTCACGGCCTCGCCAACAAGCCGCCCGTAGCCGAGAAGACCCGGTGGTGGGCGAGCGCCATCCGTGAAGGGCTCGTGCGCAACGAGGGGCTCGCGGACCCGGACTTCACCTTCCGTTTCGTCTACTGGGCAGACCTGCGCTACGACGTGCCCCTCGCCTGCGAAGACCTGCCGGACCCCTACCGCGCCGTTCCCGGCACCGATCCGTTTCCCGATGGCGGGGAGGCGCCCACCTGCACGGGCCACGACATACTCGCCACCCTGTATGCGGGCCTTGAGCGGATCCAGGAGATGACCGGCGTCACGCCGGTGGACGACACCATCCTCGAACACCGGTTCGACGACCTCTGGCACTACAACGTCACGCAGGCCTTCGCCCGCAGCGTCCGCGCCCGCCTGATCGAGGAACTCGTCGCGCACCGGGACCGGCGCATCCTGCTCGTGGCGCATTCCATGGGGGCGGTCATCGCCTACGATACCCTGCGCCTGCTCGAACGGGACGACCCGTCCGTCCGCGTGGCGCAATTCGTCACCCTGGGCGCCCCCCTCGGCCTCGCCAAGGTGAAGCTGAAGATCGAGGCCGAGACCGGGTCCGTGCGGGTGCCCAACAACGTCGCCCGCTGGACCAACCTCGCCGATGGCGACGACATCGTCGCGGTGGCGGGCACCTTGGCGGCGGATTACGCACCGAGCGATGCCGGCGTGGCGGTGGAGGACAGGCGGGTGATCAACGACTACCATCGCCTCGACGGCACGCGGAACCACCACAAATCCTACGGCTACCTGCGCACGCCGGAATTCTCGCGCCTCGCCGCCGGCTTTCTCGGCCCGGCCGGTGCCGGCCCGTCGGCGGATCCCCGGCGGCCTGCGACATCGCGGAGCGTTCAGGACACGGTTCGTTCACGGCTTTAATCCATCCGGCGGCAACGATCGGTGACGGCTCAGGTTGTCGTCGCGAGAACCGCTACGGATCAGCACCATGGAACGCGCGAACGATTTCGACGGGCACGAGGAAGGCCCGGTCGACGCCCTGGACACGCCCGACGCCAAGGCGGCCGAAGCCGTGGTCCTCGAACCCCTGGCCGATTACCCGCGCATCGACCTGCGCGGGGCCGGCGAGCCCTGGGAGAAGCGCCGCGCCGCCGGCAAGACCCTGCGCGAGACGGTGCCGCACGAGAGCCACGCCCCGCTCCTCATTCCCGGCGACCGGCCCGACCCCGTCGACCTCATCGAGGGCGCGCACGAGGGCCGCCAGCCCCACCTCATCCCCCTGCGGGTGGCCCGCATGGCGAGTTCGCCGTTCGCGTTCCTGCGCGGCGCCGCCCACGTCATGGCCTGGGACCTCGCGCAATCGCCCCGCAGCGGCATCATGGTGGCGATGAACGGCGACGCCCACATCTCGAATTTCGGTCTGTTCGGGACGCCCCAGCGCGACGTGGTTCTCGACCTCAACGACTTCGACGAGGTCACCATCGGCCCGTGGGAATGGGACCTGAAGCGCCTCGTCGCCAGCATTGAGGTGGCGGCGCGGAGCGACGACGTCCCCTCGGGCGAGCGCCGGACCGCGATCACCGCGGCGGTGGGCGGTTACCAGCACACGATGCTGGACCTCGCACCCCAGGGCCCCCTCGACGTCTGGCAGCATTCGGCACGGGCCGAGAGCCTCGACTTCTCCGGGATCCGCATCGACGCCGAATCGCAGGCCGTGGTCCACAAGGCGGTAGAGAAGGCGCGCAAGCGCAACAACCAGACCCTGCTCGACCGGGTCGGCGAGCGCCGGGTCGATGGCGGATGGCGCTTCCGCGAGAACCCGCCGATCCTCACCCCCGTGGACGACGCCACGAGGGAAGCCGTGATCTCCGGCCTCGAACACTACGCCGACACCCTGCCGCGCGAGCGCCGGTTCATGCTCAGCCGCTATCACGTCGTCGATGTCGCCCACCGGGTGGTCGGAGTCGGCAGTGTCGGCACCCGTGCCTACGTCGCGCTGCTGTGCGGCAATTCGGACCGGGACGTGCTCTTCCTCCAGGTGAAGGAGGCGGTGCGCCCCGCCCACGCCCCCTACCTGCCCGGCATGCCCGAGCCCTATGCCAGCCACGAGGGCGAGCGGGTGATCTACGGCCAGCGCCTGCTCCAGGCGGTCGGCGATCCCCTGCTCGGCTGGACCACCATCGAAGACCGCCCGTTCTACGTGCGCCAGATGAAGAACATGAAGGGCGAGATCCCGGTCTCGTGCATGACGGGTCAACCGCTCCTGTACTTCTCCTGGGCCTACGGCGCGCTCCTGGCGCGCGCCCATGCCCGCACGGGCGACGCCGCCGCCATCGCGGGCTATTGCGGGAAGGACCGCCACGCCGACCTGCGCGAGGCCCTGGCCGACTGGGCGCAGGCCTATGGCGAGCGCAACCAGGCGGATTACGAAACCTTCCTCGCGGCCATCGCCAGCGGCCGCCTCGAAGCGGCCTCCGATCCGCATCTGTGACGAATCGGCCGGGGGGCGACGGGGGACGACGGCGCGGGGGTGCTTGATTCTCGCGGTCGCCCCCGGAAGGGTAGGGCATGGCGCGCCGCATCCACCGGACCACGGACTTCCTCGCCGACGCTCTCCACCGCCTCGGCATCGCGGCCGGCGCTGTGGACCGCGAGGCCTTGCGCGAGCGCCTCGGCCTGCCCGAACGGGGCGGGGTCTGCGAGGATGCGGCGGTGGCGCAAGCCCTGCGGGCCTCCGATGCCCGGCGGGACTTCGCTCGGGACGGTGTTCCCGTCCTCGCCCAGGCGATCCCGGCTCTGAGGGCCGAGACCGACGCGGATGGCGCCCTGCGCTGGCGGGTGCGGGTGCTGTGCCCGCTCCTCGACGACAACCGCCTCGACCTGCGCATCGACACGGCGCCCGATGCCGAGGCCGCCGAGATCCTCGACGAGATGGCGCTGGGCAACGATCCGTCCTGGCGCCTCTACGCCCTGCGGGCCCGCGTGGTCCAGGTCGCCGGTCGCCTGCGGGGCCAACTCAACCGCACCATCCTGCGCCTGCGCGACCAGATCCGCGCCGACATGACCGAGACGGGCGCGGATGCCGTCACCTACATCGCCCACCTCGACCGATCCCTACGCTCGCGGGTCTTCACGGACGGGCCGGACGCAGCGGCCACGATCCTCGACACCCTGAAGGCCGTCCGTGCCCGGGGGAGGGTGGTGGCGAGCGAGGCCTCCGGCATCCGGCGCCTGCGCGATCGGGCCGGGTTCGGCAGCTACATCGACAAGTTCGCGGCCGCCCGGCGCCTCAACCGGCGCATCGTCTTCCACATGGGGCCGACGAATTCCGGCAAGACCTACGCCGCCCTCGAGGCCCTGACGAGGGCCCGGACCGGCACCTATCTCGCCCCCCTGCGACTCCTCGCCCTGGAGAACTACGAGGCCCTCGCGGGCCGCGGCCTGCGGGCCGGCATGGTCACGGGCGAGGAGATCCTGGGCGAGACCGATCCGACCCACACGGCCCGCACCATCGAGACGGCGGACCTGCGCCGCCCCATCGACGTCGCGGTCATCGACGAAATCCAGATGCTGTCGGACCCCGACCGGGGCTGGGCCTGGACCAACGCCCTGTTCGGCATTCCCGCCCGCCTCGTCATCGTCTGCGGCGCCGAGGACGCGCTCTCCGCCGTGCGGCGGGCGGCGGAGGCGGCGGGCGAATCCCTCGACGTCGTCACCTTCACGCGCAAGACACCCCTCGTCGCCCTCGACGCGCCCGTGCCCCTGGAGGCGGTCGTGCCGGGCGATGCCGTGGTGGCCTTCTCCCGCCGGGCGGTGCACGAGCAGCGCGAAACCCTCGTCGCCGCCGGGCGCAGCGTCGCCACCATCTACGGCGCCCTGTCGCCGGAGGTGCGCCGGGCCGAGGCCACGCGGTTCCGCGAGGGCGAGGCCGAGGTGCTGGTGACCACGGACGCCATCGGCATGGGGCTCAACCTCGGTCCCCTCAAGCGCGTCATCTTCTCGGCGGTGCGCAAGTGGGACGGGACGCAGGAGCGTGCCCTCACCAATGCCGAGATCCGCCAGATCGCCGGCCGGGCCGGGCGCTTCGGCCACCAGGAAGCGGGCTACGTCGCCGCCACCGACGACGAGGCCCTGGGGCCGATCCGCGACGCCCTGTCGGGCGCCCCCACGGCGCCCGCCGCCGACACGCGGTTCTTCGTCCGGCCCGACCTCGCCGCCATCGAGGCGGCGGCGGCCGAACTCGGCACCGAGTCCCTGAGCGCCGTCATGGCGCATTTCACCCGCGCGACCTTCTACGACGGTTCGCCGTTCCAGCCCTCGGCCCTCGACGAGTTCTTGAGCGCGGCCGAGGCGGTGGACGGGGTTTCCCTGCCCATCCGCGAAAAATTCGCCTTCGCGGTCACGCCCATCGACCGGCGCGACGCGATCGCCGTCGCCGTCGTCGCGCGCTGGCTCCAGGCCCGCGCCCTCGGCGCCACGGTCCCGGCCCTGCGGGCCGATCCCCACGGCGATCTCGCCTATCAGGAGCGAACGGTCCGCCTCGCCAGCGCCTATCTGTGGCTGGCGCGCCGCTTCCCCGACACGTTCGATGACATCGCCGCCATGCGGGCCGTGCGCGAACGGGCGAATGCGTCCATCGAACGGACCCTGCGCGAGACGGCGACGCTCAAGGTGACGCAGCGCGCTCGCGCGGTGGATGGGAGCGGTGCCGTGGCGGGTTGATCCGTTCGGTTTGAAGGAAGCGCAGCCCCTTCCTATCGGGCAGGATGATCGCGTTGACCCCCGCGGTCATTCCGGAGCGCCGAAGGCGAACTCGAAATCCAGAGCCGCCGACGATGGAAGACCCTGCACCACCTGTGGTTCTGGATCCCGGGTTCCGCTACGCGGCCCCGGGATGACGCAGTGGTGGAGACCGTATTCGGCCGGAGACCGGATCATACCGTTTCCGGTCCATCACTTCGGGTCGGTCGGACGCGAGGGCGCTCCCTCTCCTTCCAGGAGAGGGAACCCGCACTTGTCACAGACCGAACGGATCATCCGGAGATCAGATCACTCCACCCGCTGCCAGCCCGGCCCCGTCAGGCGCTCCTGCGGCAGGTACTTCGCCTTGTAGTCCATCTTGCGCGAGCCCTCGACCCAATAGCCGAGATAAAGATACGGCAGGCCGAGGTCGTGGGCGCGGCGGATATGGTCGAGGATCATCAGGGTGCCGAGCGACCGCTGCGCCTCCGCGGGGTCGTAGAACGAGTAGACCATCGACAGGCCGTCCGACAGCACGTCCGTCAGGCACAGGGCGACGGTGGGGCCGGTGCCCCGGCCGTTGATGGCCGTGTCCGGCCCGCGCCGGCGATAGGCCACGAGGTGGGTGTCGACGTGGCTGTCCTCGATCATCATGGCGTAGTCGAGCACCGTCATGTCGACCATGCCGCCGTCGCCGTGGCGGGCATCGAGGTAGCGCCGGAACAGGGCGTATTGCTCCGAGGCCGGGCGGTTCGGCTCCGGCGTCCCCACGAGGTCGGCGTTGCGCTGGAGGATGCGCCGCTGGCTCCCCGAGGGTACGAAATCGGCCACCACCACCCGCACGGAGATGCAGGCGCGGCAGGTCTCGCAGGCCGGCCGGTAGGCGATGGTCTGCGAGCGGCGGAACCCGCCCTGGGTGAGGATCTCGTTGAGATCCCGGGCCCGGCGTCCGACGAGGTGCGTGAACACCTTCCGCTCCTCCTGCCCCGGCAGGTAGGGGCAGGCGGACGGGGCCGTGAGGTAGAATTGCGGCGTGTCGCGGGAATGGCTCGTCACAAGGTGGGTCGCTCGTGGCTCGGGGCACGCGGCGCGGCCCGAGAGATGAATGTATCCGCAACCCCGGCCGGCTCAACACCCGGAATCGTCCCGCCGGACCGATTTCGTCAGGCCGTCCGCACCACGGCGAGGCCCAGCAGGAGATCGTGGCCGAGGCGACGATCCGGCCGGACGAGGCCGATGACGACATCGAGGGCCCAGAGCAGGAAGGTCGAGATCGCCACGTAGAACAGCAGCGCGTGGACGGCGGCGGTGATCATGTCGACCCGCGTCCCCGCCTGGTTCACGACCCGCAGGCCCATCATCCGCATGCCCCAGGTGCCCTGGCCGGCGCCGCCCACGGTGAGGGCGCTGTACAGGATGCCGCTCGCCGGCAGCACGGCGAACAGGGTCCAGCCGAGGCCGAACGTGAGGGCGCCGAGCACCGTGATCAGCAGGGTGAGGAGCGCCGTGAAGCCGAAGATGAACAGGATGTCGAGGAGATAGGCGACGCCACGCCCGCCGAGGCTCGCCCGCGCGACCGGAAACGCCATGGGCGTGCCGTAGGGAGCCTGTGGACGGGGGGCATAGCCCGTGGGGGATTCGAGCATGGGGCGCTCCTCGCGCGGGGGCGGACTTGCCTCGGCTCAAGGTGGGCGCGCCGCGCCCGATTCTCAAGATCCCGTCGATCGCCCGGTCGGGGCGGCGCTCCCTCAAGGCCGGGCGGCGCTTCCTCAAGGCTTGGCGGCGCCTGGATCGGCCGCCACGGCTTCGGGTGTGTCGAGGTAGAAGTGCTTCAGGAGGTAGAGGGCGGCCCCGTTCATCGGTCCCTGCTCGGTCTCGACCGAGAGGAGTTCGGCACCCGGCCCGAATCCGCACGTCACCCAGCGCTGGCGCGCCGCCAGGGGCGTCTGGCCGGCCACGGCGTAGTCCACCCGCAGCGCGTCGGGCGTCGCCCCGCTGCCGATGCGCAGGATCCGCACGCTGGTTCCAGGGGGAGCCAGGGCCGGCACCGCCCGGCGGCAGGTGGTGGCCCGCTGCCGGTCGACGCTGCTCGCGCACGCCGTGAGCCCGAGCAGGACGGCGAGGCCGAACCGGGCCGGTTTCACGCCCCGGCGCGCAGGTGCTCGGCCACGCGCGGCGCGTAGTAGGTGAGCACGCCGTCGGCGCCCGCGCGCTTGAAGGCCAGCAGGCTCTCCAGCATGGCGCGCTCGCCGTCGAGCCAGCCGTTGCGGGCGGCGGCCTCGATCATCGCGTACTCGCCCGACACCTGATAGGCGAAGGTCGGCACGCCGAACTCGTCCTTCACCCGGCGGATGATGTCGAGATAGGGCAGACCCGGCTTCACCATCACGGAATCGGCGCCCTCGGCGATGTCGAGGGCGACCTCGCGCAGGGCTTCGGACGAATTGCCCGGGTCCATCTGGTAGGTGCGCTTGTCGCCCACCAGTGCAGCCTGGGTGCCGATGGCATCGCGGAACGGGCCGTAGAAGGCGCTCGCGTACTTCGCCGCGTAGGCCATGATCTGCACATCGCGAAACCCCGCCCGGTCGAGGCCGGTGCGGATGGCGCCGACCCGCCCGTCCATCATGTCGGAGGGGGCGATGATGTCGGCGCCGGCTTCCGCCTGGATCAGGCTCTGCTCCACCAGGAGGGCCACGGTCTCGTCATTGAGGATGGCCCCGTCCTGCAGCAGGCCGTCATGGCCGTGGCTGGTGTAGGGGTCGAGGGCGACATCGGTCATGAGGCCGAGCTCGGGCACGGCCCGCTTCACCGCCCGGACCGCCCGGCAGACGAGGTTGTCCCGATTGAGCGACTCCGAGCCCGTCGGGTCGCGCAAGGACGGCTCGGTGTAGGGAAAGAACGAGATCGCCGGGATGCCGAGGCGGGCGGCCTGCTCGGCCGAACGCACGATCTCGTCGACGCTGAGGCGCTCGACGCCCGGCATCGACGCGATGGGCTCGCGCCGGTTCGTTCCCTCGACGATGAACAGCGGCCAGATGAGGTCGTCCACGCCCAGGGTATGCTCGCGCACGAGGCGGCGCGACCAGGCCGACTTGCGGTTGCGGCGCGGGCGCTGGGTGATGGCGAGCGCCGTGGGGCGGGCGCTTTCCGCTGCGGCTTCGCGGGCGATGGGACGCGGGGTCGGCGTTTCGTCGGGCATGAGATCATCCGGACCTGCCGCATCCTCGAGGATGCGTGGTCCGCCCGCCTATCACATCCACGAGAGGCCCCGAAACCCGGCCCGCCGTCGCAGAGCGATCGGCCGTGAGAGATTGACGGGGCGGGCCGAAACTTCGTCTAAGCGGAACATCCCTTCGACAGGAGACGCCATGGCTGGCGAGGAAAAACCGGCGGGCGAGGACGACGCCGAAATCCTGTTCGCGCGCCACGGTGCGGCGGGCCTCATCACCCTCAATCGGCCGCGGGCGCTCAACGCCCTCTCGCTGGCGATGATCCGGGCGATGCATGACCAACTGACGGCTTGGGCCGCGGACGAGGCCGTCACCCGGGTGGTGGTGCGCGGCGCCGGCGGACGCGCTTTCTGCGCCGGGGGCGACGTTCGGGCGATCTACGCCCTCGCCAAGGCCGGACGGCACGCGGAGGTCGATGCGTTCTGGCACGGCGAGTATGCCCTCGACGCCCTGGTGCAGGCCTACGACAAGCCCATCGTCTCCCTCATCGACGGACTCGTCATGGGCGGGGGCAACGGCATCTCGCTCCACGGCCGCCACAGGGTCGCGTCGGAGGGCTACCGCTTCGCCATGCCGGAAGTCGGCATCGGCTTCTTTCCCGATGTCGGCATGACCCATGCCCTGCCGCGCCTGCCCCATCGCGTCGGCACCTACCTCGCCCTCACGGGCGCCACCATCGGCCCCGGCGACGCCCTGGCCCTCGGGTTGGCCACGACGTTCGTGCCGGCCGCGCGCCTCGACGCCCTCGCGGCCGACCTCGCCCGGGGCGGCGCGATCGAGGCCGCGTTGGCCGCGCAGGCCGACGCTCCGCCGCCGCCGGGCCCGGTGGTGGCCCACCAGGCCCTCATCGAAGCCTGCTTCGCGAAGCCCGATGTGCCCGCCATCCTGGCCAGCCTCGACGCCGCCGCAGGCGACGGCACGGCCTTCGCCGTCGAGACGGCCGCCCTGATGCGCAGTCGTTCGCCGACCAGCCTGTGCATCGCCCACCTGCAGATGCAGCGCGGCGCTGGGATGTCCTTCGCCGACTGCATGGCCGCCGAAGCCCGCCTCGCCGCGTTCCTGATGCGGGGACACGACTTCTTCGAGGGCGTGCGCGCGGCTCTCATCGACAAGGACGGCGCGCCGGCCTGGCATCCGGCGAGCCTGGACGGCGTCGACCGGGCGGCCATCCGGTCCGCCTTCGAAGGGGCGGACGGTTTCGGGCGTCAGGCCGAGTGACGCGACGAGCCGGAGGCGGCAGGACGCAGAGGCCGGGCTGGACCCGCTGGGAAGGAACGAGGCGAACGTGCGCAGTTTGACGAAGGTGGGCGCCGCGCGGGACGGTCGCGGTCGCGCCCGGGACGGCGACGACCGGATCGAGCGGTCCGCCCGCCCGCCCCAGACGGGCTGGGACGTGGTGCTGGTGTGGTTCATGCGCCTCACTGCCCTGGTCTGGCTCGCCAAGGCCGTGGCCAACTGGGCGGCGATCCTCGACGTGCTGCCCGGTGCGCCGCCCTTCGCATCCGAGCCCGTCACACGCCAGACCGTGATCGTCTATTTCGCCGTCATCGACGCCATGGCGGCCGTGGGCCTGTGGCTCACCAGCGCCTGGGGCGGCGTGGTCTGGTTGCTCGCCGCCACCTCTGCGCTGACGCTGGCACTCCTGACACCGCATCTCCTGCCAATGTCGGTGCCTCATCTTGCCGGAGAGGCAAGCATCGTGGCGATCTACTTCGTGTTGTCTTGGTTGTCGGCGCGGGAAATCCGGTAAACGAAGCCTTTCGACGATTGCTTCATCTTGCATTTACCGACAGAGGTAAATCGCAAATTCATCGTATCGCTTAAACCGGCTTTCATCCGGGGTGCCTAGGTTGGGTTCATCAGCGGTGGCGATGAACACCGGCCCTGCAACACGAAGATCTGACGAGGCCAGCGATGAAGTCCCAGGCAGCCAAGGTTAGCGACACGAATACCTCCGTCGACGCTTCCGCCCCGCACGGCTCCTACCTCGAAGCCCTCCACCTCGTGGAGCGCCTGCACCGCCGCCTCCTCGA
>Ga0182226_1000076_pt1 | contig 17100 bp, 20 predicted proteins | sample G6R1MG_27_FD_129658 | JGI IMG/M metagenome (GOLD analysis project Ga0182226, IMG submission 129658) | Miscanthus phyllosphere microbial communities from Michigan, USA - G6R1_MAIN_07NOV2016_LD1 MG | ecosystem: Host-associated > Plants > Phyllosphere > Phylloplane/Leaf | place: USA: Michigan...
CACCTCGTGCGCTACCGCGAGGCCCAGGACGACCTCATGCGCACCCCCGACTCCCTGCCGCGCGATTTCTCGCCCGACGTCACGGCCGCCCGCGCCATCGTGGCCCGCGCCGTGCAGGCCGGCCAGACCTGGCTCGATCCCGTGGCGGTGGCGGGCCTGCTTGCCGCCTACCGCATCGACAGCGCCCCCCTGACGCTGGCCCCCGACGCCGACGGCGCCGCCGGCGCCGCCTGGCCGATCATCGCCGCCGGGGGCGCGGTGGCCCTGAAGGTGGTCTCGCCCGACATCGTCCACAAATCCGACGTCGGCGGCGTGCGCCTCGACCTGACGTCGGAGGCCGATGTCCGGGCCGCCGCCGCCGACATCCTCCACCGCGCCCGCCGCCTCAGGCCCGATGCCCGCATCACCGGATTCGCCGTGCAGCCGATGATCCGCCGGGGCCAGCAGCGCGAACTCATCGCCGGGCTCGCCGAGGACCCGACCTTCGGCCCCGTGGTGGTGTTCGGCCGCGGCGGCACCGCCGTCGAGGTCATCGACGACCGGGCGCTCGCCCTGCCGCCCCTCGACCTGCGGCTTGCTTCCGAACTCATCGACCGCACCCGCGTCGCAAGGCGGCTCGCCGCCTACCGCGACGTTCCGGCTGCCGACCGCCACGCCGTGGCGTTGGTGCTCGTCAAACTCGCCCAGCTCGCCGCCGATTGCCCGGAGGTGCGCGAACTCGACATCAACCCGCTCCTCGCCGACGCGAACGGCACCCTGGCGCTCGACGCCCGCGTCATGGTCGCGCCCGAGCCGGTCCGCGCCGCCGCCCACCCGCGCTTCGCCATCCGGCCCTATCCCGTGGAATGGGAGCGGCGCTTCACCCTCAAGGGCGAGGCGATCCACGTCCGCCCCGTGCGGCCGGAGGACGAGGCCCTGTTCCTCACCTTCTTCCAGTCGGTGAGCGCCGAGGATCTGCGCCTGCGCTTCTTCGCCCCCGTGCGCGACTTCAACCACGCGTTTCTCGCAAAACTCACCCAGCTCGACTACGCCCGCGCCATCGCGTTCGTGGCCCTGGATGAGGCCGGCCTCATGCTCGGCGCCGTGCGCCTCCACGCCGACGCCAACCACGACACCGGCGAATACGCCATCCTCATCCACGGCGACCGCCGCGGCACCGGGCTGGGCTTCGCCCTCATGCGCCTGATGATCGACTGGGCCAAGGCCGAGGGGATTTCGCGCGTGGAGGGGACGGTTCTCCGAGAGAACCGCCCGATGTTGGCCGTGTGCCGGCAGTTGGGGTTTTCGGTGAAGCCGGACAAGGAGGATGGGGGGGTGATGAAGGTGGCGCTGGCGATGGAACGTTGACGGTCTTGCTAGATTGCGGGCCGTTTGAGAGCTTATTTTATTGGGTTCTCGATTTGAATGTCTCAAAAAGCATCTGTATTTTGTTGGGAGAATTATTGTTCTGTCCTAGAATTTGTGCCGTCATTAGGGTTTCACTGTTTTTTGATCGGCTGACTGTATTGAAAGCCTGAGTGTATTCGACTGTACCGCCATGCATGTCTTGCATTTGCTTGATCCGTATATCCGCCAGCGACGTTCCATCCCCATTGAGGCTGAGATCGTCTGGGACGCGGACGCTATTTGGCGTTACCATCAAGCCGCTCTTGTAGAACGTGGCAATGACTTTGCCATCTTTTACAAGAACTGCATATCGCTTTGATGGGCTGTTGTCTGCGTCGACCTGATCGGGAGGCGGGGGTTTTCTGTTCAGGCGTCCTTGCAGCTGGGTGAATTCTTCCGTCGACATTTTGACCGCCGAGCCCGTCTCGGACAAGCTTCAGACCTGTGCTGTGCCTACCGCTATTCCGTCGATCATCAATAAAATTCCATCTTTTTAAAGGTATAATCTAGGGATGCACGAGGCGCTTCGATCTTGACTGCGGTCGTTCACCGATAGCGGCCCATCCGGATCCATGAGTTGGGGGGTCGTAAGACTGTTCTGTCCGAGCTTGCCGATGGGGGCGCCGGTCTCAATGGGACGCGCTCCGGCCGAAGCCCGGTGTTCGGATCCAGAGCCATTCCCTCGTACCTCGTTATGGTTAAGGTTGCATTTATCTGCACCGCAACCGCTTGCTCGGCGATCATCGCCCGACGATGCTACTGTCGAACTGGCGAAGAGGTCGCGTTTGAATGAAATTGTCGAATTTTTACTGAATTGATTGAGATTTGTGGATAATTATTGGTTGATTTGATCGAATGTTTGAAAACGATCAATATATCGATCTTGCGATGTCGTTTTGGGCGCGGGATGGATTTGAAGTCGGTGTGAAAAGCTCGGTGATAGCCATATGGACGATGGTTAGGGAAATTCGATGTCGCGGCGGTCTGCTTTTGTCGACGCCCTGCGTGCCGCGACGCTTGCCGACCGGAGTTCAAACCTCGACGATCGTCGCCATGTCGAGCAGCCTCGCGTTCACGCGAAGGAGCAGCAAATGACGGCGTTGCGTGTCGAATTTGCTAAATCCTCAAGAAGGGCGTATAAGAAAAAACCAGCCCAAAACCAGTGTTTGCCGGCGCCTCGATTCGGAGACGAATTGAGGTTTCTGGCGCATGGGTTCGGTCTGGTCGGGTGGTGACCGCGCAGGTTCGCGTGGACCTCCGATGGATAAGCCCGCAAGGGCGAAGGAATACGATGGCTGTCGGTACGGTTAAGTGGTTCAACGAGACCAAGGGTTTTGGCTTCATCCAGCCGGATGACGGCGGCAACGACGTGTTCGTGCACATCTCGGCCGTCGAGCGCGCCGGCATGCGCGGTCTGAACGAAGGTCAGAAGGTTTCCTACGAGATGGAGACCGACAAGCGCAGCGGCAAGCAGTCCGCCGGCAACCTTCAGTCCGCCTGAAGACCTTGGTCGGGTGGCCACGCGCCGCCCGCTCGATACCACCCGGGGCCGCTTTCCAAATGGAGAGCGGCTTCTTACATAAGACTTCTCGTCGATCTGCCGGCCCCGAGACCGGTGCAATGCAGGATGCTGTGTGAGCCAATTCAACGCCAATTCCATGACCGACCGCCTCAAGGCGGCCCAGGAAGCCCGTCAGGCGGCCCTCGCCCGTTTCCGTGACCGCCCCGCCGCCGACGATCCCGCCGTCCTCGCCCGCAAGGCCGAGCGCGAAAAGATCGCCCGCGACCGTGACGCCCGGACCCGCGCCCGCGAAGAGGCCCGCCTCGCGGCGGAAGCCCAGCGCCGCGCCGAGGAGGACCGCGAGCGCGAGCGCCTCGCCGCCGAGGCCATCCGGTTGGCCGAAGAGAAGATCGCCCAGGCCGCTGCGGTGCGCCTCGAGCAAAAGGCCCAGCGCGACGCCCGTTACGCGGCGCGCAAGGCGAAGGCTCGCAAGTAGCACGCGGCACAGTGCCGATCGCGCCGGGCGCCGACCGTCCCATTCGGGGATGGGCCGGCGCGCGGCGCTTCTCGTGCGCCGCTCCGGCGGCACGAGACAGGAGACGCCCATGTCCCACAAGTTCAAGCTCGGTCAGCGCGTGCGCCGCGCCCGCCTCGGTTACGCCGAGGCCAAGACCGATATCGGCGACGTGTTCGAGATCGTCCGCCTCGTCCCCGAGGACCAGACCGGCGAGCCGTTCTACCGCATCAAGTCCGGTGCCGGCGAGCGCGCCGTCCGGGAGGGCGAGATCGTCCTAGCGCCTTGATGTTCTTGGTTTAAAGCGCCCCCTCGCGGATCGCGCCGGGGTCCGCCAGGGCGTGCAGCAGCCGCGCCGCGTTGTGGGCGAACCGCAGGGTCACGGCCTTGCGCCGCGCCCCGCTCAACGGGTGTTCGGCCGGATCCCGCAGGATCGCGGCCCCGAACGCGTCGGCCACGATCAGTCCCGCATCCTCCGGCGTCAGTGTCGTCGAGAGCGTGTCGGGGATCGCGAAGTAGAACCGGTCGCAATAGTCGCGGTAATCCGGCCATTTCCGGTCGGCCCGGAAGTCGGCGACGCTCGACTTGATCTCGATGATCGTCAATTTACCCGCCGGGCACAGCGCGATGACGTCGGCGCGCCGCCCGTTGGCGAGCGAAAACTCCGGAATCGTCACGTGGCCGAGTTCCGAATACAGGCGCCGCACGCCCCGTTGCAGATGGAGTGCCGTCGCCGATTGCCGGCGGTCGGGGGGCAGGATGGCGGTGGCGGGAATCGCGGTGGCGAGCGCAGCGGACATGCATGTTCCGAATCGGGACGGTTCGCCTAAAGACCAGTCCACGCCCGGCTTGTCACCTGCGGCGTCGCCGCGCGGGTTCGCTTACCCCTTGAAGTAACTCAGCAATCCAGCGCCCGGCGCCAGCATCACGAAGGCCCAGACCAGGGCCGAGAGCACGTTCGCCACCTGGAACGGCAGCCGCTTCACCCCGAAGATCCCGGCGATCAGCGGCACCACGGCCCGCGCCGGCCCGAAGAACCGCCCGATGGCGACGCCCCCGGCCCCCCATTTCCGGCAGAATTCCTCGCCCTTCTCCACCATGGCGGGGTAGCGCGTCAGGGGCCACATCTGCTTGGCCCCCTCCTTGTAGTGATGCCCGAATTCGTAGGAAATCCAATCCCCTAGGGCCGCTCCCAGGGCCGCCGCCAGCATCACCGGCACGAACGGAATCCCGATGCTTCCCATGAGGGCGCCGATGCCGAGGAGAATCACCGTCGCGGGCACGAGCAGCGACAGGAACGCCAGGGATTCGCAGAAGGCCAGCACCCCGACGATGAGCGGCGTCCACCCCTGATGGGCCTCGACGAAGGCGAGGGTCGAGGTCTTGAGGGCTTCGAAGTCCATGGGTTCCTGAAGGGTGCGAGGGCGCGAAAAACGAGATAAGGGAAGGCGTTACGCTGGAGGACAGACCCGCTTGAACATCCTCTCGATCCAGTCCCACGTCGCCTACGGCCACGTCGGTAACGCATCCGCAGTGTTTCCGATGCAGCGCCTCGGCGTCGAGGTCTGGGCCATCCACACCGTGCAGTTCTCCAACCACACGGGCTACGGCGCCTGGCGCGGCCGGGTGTTCGACGGCCCGGCCATTGAGGAACTCGTGGCGGGCATCGCCGAGCGCGGCGTCCTCCACCGATGCGACGGCGTGCTGTCCGGCTACATGGGCTCGGCCGATATCGGCACCAGTATCGTACGCGCCGTCGCCACCGTCCGGGCCGCGAATCCCCGCGCCCTCTACGCCTGCGACCCCGTGATGGGCGACACCGACCGGGGCATCTACGTGCGTCCGGGAATCCCGGAATTCATGAGAAATCAAGCTCTTAGGGTCGCCGACATCGCCACCCCGAACCAGTTCGAGCTGAACCATCTCTCGGGTCTGCCCTCCGACACCCTCGAGACCGCCAAGGCGGCCGTGACGGCGCTCCACGGCCTCGGCCCCCGCGTCGTGCTGGTGACCTCCCTCGTCACCGAATCGACGCCGCCGGACGCCATCGACCTCCTAGCGGGGGAGGGGGGGCAGTTCTGGCTCCTGCGCACGCCCCGCCTCACCCTCGACGTCAACGGCGCCGGGGACGCCATCGCGGCCCTGTTCCTCGTCCATTACGCCCGCACGGGCTCGGCCGCCCTGGCGCTGGGCATGGCGGGCGCTTCCGTTTACGGCCTCCTGCGCCGCACGGCGGAAGCCGGCTCCCGCGAGATCCTGACCGTGGCGGCGCAGGACGAGTTCGTTTCGCCGAGCGAGACCTTTCCGGTCGAGCCGGTCTAAGCCTCTGGGAGTGAAGTGGAAATGACCCGACGCTTCGTCACCCTCGACGTGTTCACCGAAACGCCGCTGGCCGGCAATCCCCTCGCGGTGGTGCTCGACGCCGACGGTCTCGACGGCGCCGCCATGCAGGCCATCGCGGGCGAGTTCAACCTGTCCGAGACGGTGTTCGTGCTGCCCCCCGACGATCCGCGCCACCGGGCACGCCTGCGCATCTTCACCCCGAAGGCCGAACTGCCCTTCGCCGGCCACCCGACGGTCGGCACCGCCGTGCTGCTCGCCCTTCACGATACCCATTCGGGCCGCGCCGACGCCCTGGTCTTCGGTTTGGAGGAGGAGATCGGCACCGTTTCCTGCGTGGTCGAGGCCGGAGAGGGACGGGGGCAGGCGCGCTTCCGCATGCCGGTCCTGCCGGAATACGTGGGCGACGGGCCTCGGCCCGAGGCCCTGGCCCGCGCCCTCGGCCTCGAAGCCAGGGCCATCGGCTTCGGTCTGCACGTGCCGAGCCGGCATCGCCTCGGTCAACCCTTCCTGTTCGTCCCCGTGGCGTCCCCCGAGGCCCTGGCCCAGGTCCGCCTCGATCCGGTGGCGCTCGCGCGCCTCGGCGAGCCGTCGGCCCTCTATCTCTATACGAGTGTTTCGGACGAGCCGGGGCGCCACTTCCAGGCCCGGATGTTCGCCCCCCATCTCGGGGTGCCCGAAGATCCGGCCACGGGTTCGGCGGCGGCAGCCTTCGCCGGCGTGATGATGCAGTTCGAGCCCATGGGGGAGGGCACCCATGACCTCGTCCTCCATCAGGGTCTCACCATGGGGCGCCCGAGCGAGATCCGGGTTCAGCTCGGCATCGCGGCCGGTGCCCTGCAGACCGTCGAGGTCTGCGGATCGGCGGTGGTCGTGGCGGAGGGGCGCTTGCATGTCTGAGGCGTTCACCCTCACGCAGCTCACTCGTCTCGAGGCCCGTCTCGTCCCGCACGACTGGGCCTGGGCCCGGGACAACACCGCCGCCATCGCGGCCCATTGGGAGACGCGCAAGGCGGCCAAGCCGGCGCTGTTCGATGGCCGCGTGCTCCTCAGTTGCGCCTGCACGGTGACTGCGGGCGCCTGCCGGATCGATCTGTTCGAGGCGGCGTTCGCGGAGTTTTTGGCGTTTCGCGAGGGTGGCTCGCCCGATCCCACCGTCGCCAACGCGTTCGCCGCTTTGGTGCCCTGGTCGCGAGACGGCGCCGCATTGCTCGGCGTCATGGGGCGGGACTCCGCCAATGCCGGTCAGGTCTACTTCCCCTGCGGAACGCCCGACCGCTCGGACATCCGGGAGGATGGGCGGGTCGATCTCGTCGGCAGCGCCGCCCGCGAATTCCGGGAGGAGACGGGCTTGGACGTTCCGTCCCGCGCTGCGCCCGAATGGGTTCTCGTCAGCGGCGAGGGCCAGCACGCCTTCCTCAATCCGGTGCACTTCCCGGAGGAGGCCGCTGCGCTGATCGCCCGAATGGAGCGGCACCGCGCGGCGGAAGCCGAGCCGGAGCTGGCCGGTTTCGTCGCCGTCCGCTCCCGGGGCGACCTCGATGCGGACCGGATGCCCGGCTTCGTCCGGGCCTACCTCACCGCCGCCTATCGGTAGCCGTAGCGAGCCTTGGCGGCGGCGAGCAGGCCGAGGGCCTCGCGCTCCTTCCCGGCTACGCATGCCTCGGCCGCCCGGCGCAGGTCGGCGCTGAAGCGCTCGCCCACGGGCGGGTTGAGGTTGCCCGTGGCGACGTCGCTGTCGACGACGGCCTGGGTGCGGGCGATGCCGGGGCCACACCCGCTGCCCTGCGGCAGGACCGGGGCTGCCGCAGCCACGGGAGCCGCCACGACGGGGGGCGCCGAGGCGCTCGGCTTGCAGGCGCCGACGAGGGCGCCGGCCAGGAGGGTGGCGAGCAGGCGGGTTGCGCGATGCGATGACACGACGGCTTTCCCCAGAATGGCACAGCTTGAACGGCGCCGGGTTGTGCCCTCTCCAGGCCGGGCGGGTCAATCGCCGATGGCCCGTCGCAGGGGGCTTCCGCGACGGACCGGCTGTGGACGAGGCTCCCTCTGCTCGCGACGCGGCGAGGAGGCCGCTACTTCGCCTTGTCGGCGATGGCCTTGAGGCCGGACTCGTAGATGCCCCCGATGGCATCGACGGCCACGGCATCGGGAGCGCCCTTGGCCTTGAAGCTGCCCGTCCAGGTCACGGCCGAGCCGTTTGCCTTGGGGGCGACGGAAAGGGTCGAGCTGTAATCGCTCACGGGCAGCGGACCTGAGACGATGCCGTAGGTGTAGGACATCTTGGCGTCGTCCCTCGCGGTCTGCGACTCGACGATGGTGCCGCCGCCCTTCAGGCTGAGCGTGCGCACCGTCTTGCCGCCGTCCTTCGACAGGGCGCATGTCTCGATGGCCGGATGCCATTGGCCGATGCCACAGAAATCACCGATGACCGACCAGACCTTGGCCGGGGGCGCCGCGATATCGACGGTCTTCGTCACGTCGAGGGCGAGGCTCGGCGCGGTTCCGGCAAGCAGCGCGCAGACGGGCAGGGCGAGCGTGGTCAAGAGACGGCGTGACATGGTGGCGTTTCCTCTGGGGGGATATTCGTATCGCTCAAGGCACGTCTTTGAGGCGCGGAGCCGGATGAAAGCTAGGCTTGCGCGGCTCCAGGGCAATGACCAGGGCATTCATCGAGCCGCGAATGGTTCTCGATCTCTCCACGATCCCAACGCGGGGCGTCCGATGGGGCGGTGCTTGTCAAGCCGGACGCCGAGGGATACAAAACGTCGATTCGCGATCACCCGGCGCATGTGCCGTGCCCGATCGCTCCCTCGGGAGAAACGAGCCTTGGCCAGCGCCGGCTCCATGGTCAACCGCACAGACGCCGCCTTCGCGGCCATGCGGATCCGTGCGTGCGTCTCCCGGCTGCTCTCGGCTGCTCTTCGTCTCCTTAGCCGCCCCTGAGGGCCGTCCGGGCATGTGCCTGGGCTCTCAGGGGACGTGTTTTATCAAGCTCCATCTCGAATTCAGGCTCCGCCATCACGCGGGAGCCGTTCTCAGGTGCCGTCTCTCCGGGGACCGTGCGCCGCCACAGGATCAGCCCGATGACCGTCTCCTCCACGCCGACGCACAAAGATCGCGTCCTCATCTTCGACACCACCCTGCGCGACGGTGAGCAATGCCCCGGCGCCACGATGACCCTCGATGAGAAACTCGCGGTGGCCGAACTCCTCGACACCATGGGCGTGGACATCATCGAGGCCGGTTTCCCCATCGCCTCGAACGGGGATTTCGAGGCCGTAGCCGAGATTGCCCGCCGGGCCAAGCGGGCCACCATCGCGGGCCTCGCCCGGGCGATCCCCGGCGATATCGCGCGGGCCGGCGAGGCCGTGCGACACGCCCGTCGCGGACGCATCCATACCTTCGTCTCGACCTCGCCGATCCACCTCGCGCATCAGATGCGCAAGACGGAGGACGAGGTCATCGAGATCATCCTGAAGACCGTGTCCCAGGCCCGCGACCTCGTCGAGGACGTGGAATGGTCGGCCATGGACGCCACTCGCACCCCCATCGACTACCTGTGCCGCTGCGTCGAGGCGGCGATCCGCTCAGGGGCCACCACCATCAACCTGCCGGACACCGTGGGGTATACCACGCCCGACGAGTACCGGGCGATGTTCCGGAGCGTGCGCGAGCGCGTGCCGAATGCCGATCGGGCGGTCTTCTCGGTGCATTGTCACAACGACCTCGGGCTCGCCATCGCCAACTCCCTGGCCGGCGTCGAGGGCGGCGCCCGCCAGGTGGAATGCACCATCAACGGCATCGGCGAGCGCGCCGGCAACGCGGCCCTCGAAGAGATCGTCATGGCGATCCGCACCCGCGGCGATGTGATGCCCTACGAGACCGGCATCGAGACCACGATGCTGACACGAGCCTCCAAGCTCGTCTCGCACGCGACGAACTTCCCCGTGCAGTACAACAAGGCCATCGTGGGCCGGAACGCCTTCGCCCACGAGAGCGGCATCCATCAGGACGGGATGCTCAAGCACACCGAGACCTACGAGATCATGACCCCGGCTTCCGTCGGCGTGTCCAAGACCTCCCTGGTCATGGGCAAACACTCGGGTCGGGCCGCCTTCCGCTCCAAATTGGAGGAGCTCGGCATCACCTTGAGCGACAACCAGATGCAGGACGCCTTCGAGCGGTTCAAGGCCCTCGCCGATCGCAAGAAGCACGTCTACGACGAGGATATCGAGGCCCTCGTCGACGAGAATCTCGCCACCGCCCACGACCGTATCCGCCTCGTGTCGCTCTCGGTGATCGCCGGGACGCACGGGCCGCAGCGCGCCACCATGAAGCTCGCCATCGACGACCGGGTGGTGACGGAGGAGGCCGAGGGCAACGGTCCCGTGGACGCGGTGTTCAACGCCATTCAGGCCCTGGTGCCCCACGCGGCCGAGCTCGAACTCTACAAGGTCGACGCCGTCACCGAAGGCACCGATGCCCAGGCGGAGGTTTCCGTACGCCTCAAGAGCGGCGAGCGCAGCGTCACCGCCCGCGGCGCCGATCCCGACACCCTCGTGGCTTCGGCCCGTGCCTACCTCTCCGCCCTGAACAAGCTCTCGGCCTCCGCCGTGCGCCTGCACGCTCAATCCCCGGCGACGGTTTCGTGAAGTACCCTTAGCCGAATCCAGAAAAATGCCCCCGGGGGGTGGACACCCCCCGGGGGCTTTGCTATCAGCCACCTCGTCGCGGCGGACTTGGTGGGCCGCAGCGACCGCCGCAAGGCGAGGGTGCATAGCTCAGTTGGTAGAGCAGCTGACTCTTAATCAGCGGGTCCAAGGTTCGAACCCTTGTGCACCCACCAATTACCTCAGGCACTTAGTTGCCAATGCCATCGATCCGTTGGAGAGGCGTTGGAATTCTGTTGGAGCCGGGTGTTTACGCCCCGTTCGCGGAGCGACTGATCACCCGCAGATGTGACACCTTCCTCGACTTGGACAGCCCGTCGCGATTGTAGCGGCTCGTTGTGCTGGTGTTCGTGTGCGTCGCTGCATGGCGCAGATGCTCGATGTCCGCGCCCGCCTCAGAGCCCTCGGTGATGCCGCCGGCTCGTGCATCCATGTTCCACACACCGTCCGGCACGCCGGCCGCTCGCGCGCATTCCCGCCAGATTTCGCGGAAGTGCCGAGCCCGCCACGGGCGTCCCGTCGTTTCGCAGACGATGATCGGTTCGACGCGCCGTTGCGACGGCACCTCCCGCAGTTCGTCCACCACCATCGGCATGGTCGACAGTTCGTGTTCGGCCCGGCGGCGGCCACGACTCTTCGAGGTGGGCTTGCTTAGGATGAGATTGGACGGCCCGACATGCTCGCCCCAGAGCAAGCCGGTGCGCCAGACGCGCCCGCGATCCACCAGGGCGCCGGTTGGTTCGGCGGTCGGGTCCAGCACCCATTCCCCGATCACGTCCTTTTGCCGTAGCACCGCCTCGAACATGATGGCAGTCGCCAGGGCGACGGAGGGCCAGCCCCGTTCGTGAGCGGCCTTGCGCACGGCCTCCACCTGTTCCGGCGCGATGAAGGATTCCCGCTGGGGCGAGGTCGCGAACTCCATGTCGTCCATGGCGGAGCGCAGAACGCGGGCGTCGGCGATGTTGAGCACCTTCCCGAACTTCAGGACGATGCGCAGGGTGGTCATGAGCCCGTGGGCGGTCCGCACGCGCGGGGCGCCGCCGGGCTTGGCCGGCTTCATGAAGTCCCGGTGCCACCGCAACAGATCCTCGCCCGTCACCCGCTCGATCCGCCGGGCGCCGACGCGCTTCGTCAGGACGCCGAGGTTGTAGACGTAGCTTCGGCGCGTCTCGGCCGTGATGGCGTGGAACGGGCTGAGTTCGTGGAGCTGATACAGGTCGATGAGGGATTTCAGGGTCCCGTCGTACCGGGCTTTCGGCGGATTGGTGAGGCCCGACAGCCACTCCTTTGCCTCGGCCTGGAGCCGGCGGCACGTCGAGGCCAGGGCTTGGCGTTCCACCGTCGTCGGCTCGGCGCTGAGGCGCACCGTCTGGGGCGTGTAGCCCTGTTTTCGCGCGTCGGCCGGCGCAACCCAGATCGGGATGCGACCGGCCTTGCGCGCCCGCCATTCCAGGCCGGGCGCGTGATCGTCCGTCATGTCCAGTCTTCCTCTCCATCGGGCGTCCCTGCGCCCGCGCGGGAGGCTAACCCGTTTCGGCGGCGCAGGAAGGCCTCGACGCCGGGCCAGTAGCGCCGGTTGCCGAACAGGGGATCACGCTTGGGCAGGCCGTCGCGCTCCAGCACGGCGGCCACGCCGTCCCACGCCTTCGTCATCTCGGGGGCCGCCTCGCCGTAGAGTTCGGCGACGATGCGGGCCTCGCTCGGATAGAGCGGCATGGGCTTTTCGATGAGGGTCGAGGGGCGTCCCATGCTCTACTTCGTCGGGAACATGGAGGTTTGCCGAGGGTCTTCGCGGGCGCGCAGGCGCTCGACCTGTTCGACCTTCGCGGTGTCGCCGTCGCGCTTGGCCTGCCAGTGGACGGGGCCGTACCGATCCGTCTCGACGGCGCCGGCCTTGAGGGCAAGAGCGCGCTTGCCCTTCGCAATATCGAAGTGAACACACGAGGCGTTGCGGTGATGCCCGACGCTGAGATCCGGGTGGCCCTGGATCCACTTCCGCTGCACGCCGATGCGGTCCACCATCGCCAACAGCTCGTCGAGCGTGTCGGCCCAGAGGTGGCACATCAGCATGTTGCCGAACGGGTGGATGGGCTGATCGACGTAGACCGTCATTGGCCGTGCCCGGCGTGCTGCGGCAGCGCCGGCATCCCGTTGTGCTCGACGCCGTCGAGGAGGCGGCCGGCGGCGCGCTTGCCGACGGGGGAAACGGCGATCTCTCCTGCCTGCTCATCGGGGCAGCGGTCGTCCGAGATATCCAGATCGCCATCTGCCAACAGGATCATCCAGTCCCGTCCCCGCGCCTCAGGGCCCCACGCGCCCCACTGCTTGAAGAAGAACGCCGTTCCGGCCGCCGCGCACTGGTCGCGGATCGACTGCGCCCAGGCTGAGTGCATCGGCCGGGTGGCCGGGTGGCCGGGCCGCTCTCGCCGCCGACGATGATCCAGTCGACCTGCGCTTGCTCGCCTGGGCTGGGGAAATCCGTCCAGCCATTTGTAATGGGACTTCGCGACCATTCTGTCCCGCGCAGTGCGTCGAACCATAGGGTACTTGGGGGCCTCCGAAGGTGCGTGAACTTGATCGCCCCCAGCAGCGGCTCGGCCGAGATGAACCGCACGGAGGCCGGCGTCGCCAACAGATCCGGCACGCGCCCGTCGGCCTGGCGCTGATCCTCGGTTGAGACGCCGAGCTACGCGTTTCTCAGCGGCCAGCGCCATGCAAGCGGGTCGGCAACCTTGTCGACCGGAACGCCGCTTGCTCGAACCGCTGCCCGCGCCTTGAAAATGTCGGGTGCGCCATCGGCAATTGCCGTAGCCTGGAGAGATACGGCGTGGCGACGATCCGCGGTCAGGTACGCCCGCATTCGAGCCGCCCGCTTCGTCAGCACCTGAAACGTGTGCTGTGGCGCCAGAGCCATGACGGCGAACACCCGGTCGATCCAGGCATCCGGCACGCCCTCGGCGGAGAGGTCGCCGTGGGCACAGACGAAGATGCGGCGGGGCCGCTTAGACTGAAGCGGCTGGGTCAACCACGACTCGTTGAGGCGCACCTTGCCGTTCCAGACCGGCCCGGCTTTGCTGTCCGTGGTGAGGCCGGCGCGGGACGGATGGTGCTTCAGCCGCGTGCCGGCGAGGCTCATGGCGGAACAGTTGGCGCAGCCCGGCGAGACGACGGAACAGCCGGTGATCGGATTCCACGTCGCGTCCGTCCACTCGATGGTGCTGTGTTCGGCCATTAGAGCCGTTCCCACCTAGGTAGCGACGGCCAGATCGTCTTCGTATCCGGCGGCTGTGAGGCAGTTTCGACACTCGTCTGATGTGAAGCTTGCGCAGGCATCGCGGATGGCGGCCCAGAGGTCTGGCACCGTGCGCGCGGCGGCCGTTCGCAGGAGCGCCTTCCGCTTGGCGAATGCGAGCTCGATTGATGACGTGGATGGCTCCTGCTCCCGGCTTTGCATTGGGGCATAGTCGGGATGTTGTCGCCGCAAGCTGAGGAGCCACCCATGTCCGAGCTTGCTACGGTTGGTATCGATCTCGCGAAAAGCGTTTTTCAGATCCACGGTGTCGATGAGAGCGGTTGTGTTCTCGTGCGTCGCCAACTCCGTCGAAGCCAGTTGCTCGCGTTTTTCGAGAAGCTGCCGCGATGCCTGATCGGCATGGAGGCCTGCGGGGGCGCTCACGACTGGGCGCGGAAGCTTCAGGAACTGGGGCATGACGTCCGGCTGATGCCACCGGCTTACGTGAAACCCTACGTGAAGCGCGGCAAGACGGACGCAGCCGATGCGGCGGCCATCTGTGAAGCGGTTACGCGTCCCTCCATGCTGTTCGTTGCCGTGAAGAGCGAAGCCTGCTTTTCGGTCCTGGTCGTCCACCGCACGCGGGACCTTTTGGTCCGCCAGCGCATGCAGATCTGCAACGCGATCCGCGCCCACATGACGGAGTTCGGCGTCATCGCAGCGAAGGGGGCGCAGAACGTCGACCGTCTACGAACGCAAATGCATCAGCTTCCGGAAGCGGCCCGATTGCCCGTCAGCCTCCTCTTCGAGCAGCTGGTCGACACCGACACGCGGACCAGAGCGGTTGACGCGTGAGATCGAAGCGGCCCACGCCCAAAGCGAGACGAGCCAGTGTCTGGTGACGATCCCGGGTGTCGGCAAGCTCTCGGCGACGATTCTCGCGGCGACGACGCCGGACGTCGGCAACTTCGACTGCGCGAGGGACTGCGCCGCCTGGCTCGGCCTGACCCCCAAGCCGCATTCCACGGGCGGAAAACAGAGGATCGGGCGGATCTCGAAGATGGGCAACCGGTATATTCGGCGGTTGCTCTATCTGGGTGCCATGTCGCAGATCATGGTGAGACACAGGCGCGGCCCGAGACAGGACTGGCTGTCCGACATGCTGGCCCGAAAGAAGACGAAAGTCGCCGCCATCGCGTTGGCGCATCGCATGGCGAGAACAATCTTTGCCGTCCTCAGGGACGGATCACGCTACCAGCCGCAGGCGACGACTGCCTGAATGGCTGAACGAACGGTCAGGGCGACGTGAGGTGATGGCGAACGAACGGAAAGGAAGAACCAGGACACCCCGATCAATCCGAAGCGCTTCGAGCGCGCTCGATTGAGTGGGACCTGTTCTCCAAGCGGACTTCATCAGGGCGCGCAGCGATCCCGCTGCATATCAGACGCCGTATACATGGCCGCAGCCGACCAGTTCACCCAAACCGATCGCCATCCTTGACCCGCAGGAGCTATCCATACACGGGTTGAAGTCCGGACTGTAGGGCGGCAGGAACAGGAGCCGCTCGCCGGCCGCCTCGATGGCGGCCCGCACGCCAGCGACCTTGTGAGCCTGCAGGTTGTCGAGGATGACAGTGTCGCCGGGTTGCAGCATCGGGACGAGGCTATCGGCGACGTAGCTGCGGAAGCGGGTGCCGTTGGTGGCGCCATCGACGAGTCTGAGGGCGCACAGGCCAGTGCTGCGCAGAGCGGCGGTGACGGTGGTGGTCTTGTAGTGGCCCTGCGGCACGAGGAGCCTGCAACGCTCACCGCGCGGCGCCCGTCCGTAGCGGCGCGCCATGTTGGTGGCGGCCGCGGTCTCGTCGAGGAAGACGAGCGTGTCGGGGGCGAGATCGGGCATGGCGTCGAACCAAGCTGGGCGGGCCGTCCTCACATCCGCCCGCTCCTGCTCAGCTGCGTAGAGAGCCCCTTTTGACGGGTGATGCCGTGGCGGGTGAAGAACCGCGACAGGCCGCTCGTGCTGGTCTGCACGCCCTGGGCTGCCAGGGCGTCGCGCAACTCGCGTAGGACGAACTCGGGCCGTTCTGCGTAGGTGGAGAGGATCCGATCGGCCTGGGGCTCGATGGCCGGGGGACGATCGTTGCCCCGCGTCGGCTTGGGCACAACGTGGCCTTCCTGCGCGAACCGTGCCGACCACCGGCTGGCACTCGACACGCTCACACCGAACCGGGCTGCCGCTCGATAGAAGGAGGCACCTTCGGCCACCGCCGCCACGACGCGCTCGCGCAGATCGACAGACAACGGTGACGGCATCGCTGGCTCCTTCACCAACCAACGCAGCAACTGCTAATCTGTCGCAACGCCCGCGGGAATGGCTCTAAGTTCGGCCGCCATCCAGAGGGCGACCTTGGGCGTAATCCAGGTTCCACCATTGGGCGGCGGCTCGGTGAGGCGGGCGCGCAGCTTGTCCAGAAGTTCGGGGGTCAGCAGGCGCGGGGCCGTGCCGTTGCGACGGCGCCGGTCGCCCAGCGCGTCGGGACCGAACTGATTGTAGCGGCTCGCCAGCTGTTCCTGCCAGCGCTGCATGAAGCCTGTTGTTGCCGCGACTTCGGCCAAGGGTTTGCCCTGCGCCGAAAGCCGGATCGCCTGGTAGTGCCGGGTGGCGTAGGCGTCCTCCCAGGTGCGAGCCCGCCGGCCCAACTCTGTGACACTCAAGTGACCCGCGATGCGAGCCAGGTCCGCTTCCAGGAGACAGGACACAGACCCTCACCACTCCACTGACCAACGGGAATCCCAGACCGAGTCAATCAGACGGAGCTTGTATCAGAGGGGACGCACAGCGTTGACTGCAAATGCTTGAAAATTAAGCTTCTCCGAGGCACTTATAATTAAGCCCTATGATATTCTCATGGAGATTTTGACCTTTAGCTCTACAGAAAGTGTCGCGGATGATTCACGATCAACTTCCACCTGGCCCAGCCGTCCGAATTGTCGTCCTCTGGACCCTTACGGCCCCCTCAGGATCAGCCGGTCGCCGCGCACCTCGAAGCCGGACAGGCGATCGAGGAAGCTCATGCCGAGCAGGTTGTCGCGCAGGGCGCCGGGGCGGCTGACCAGGGCCGGGACCCGGCGCTCGACGATGCCGCCGACGCGCAAACTGTCGAGGTAGACGGGGGCCGCGAGCGTCGTGCCGTTGGCGGTGGAGACGCGCACGCCGAACTCCGAGGCGGCCGGGCGCAGGCCAAGGGCGTCCGCCGTCTCGGCGGTGAGCACCACGGAACTCGCCCCCGTGTCGAACTGGAAGCCGTGGGGCTGGCCGTTGACCTCGGCGCGCACGAAGAAGTCTCCATCCGCCCGGCGGGTGATGGTGACGGTGCCGTCGGTGCCGACCACGGCGCTGCCCGGCCGCACGGCGCCCAGGAGCTGCGCACCCACGGTTCGGGCCTCGTCGCGA
>Ga0182226_1000077_pt1 | contig 17000 bp, 18 predicted proteins | sample G6R1MG_27_FD_129658 | JGI IMG/M metagenome (GOLD analysis project Ga0182226, IMG submission 129658) | Miscanthus phyllosphere microbial communities from Michigan, USA - G6R1_MAIN_07NOV2016_LD1 MG | ecosystem: Host-associated > Plants > Phyllosphere > Phylloplane/Leaf | place: USA: Michigan...
AAGGTCGGTGACCGCGTCGCCGTGAGCGGCCTGCGCCGGCCCGACGGCGTGGTGGTGGCGAGCCTGATCGAGGCGCGCGCCGACGGCCCCGCCCGGGTCTCCGGGCCCGTGCGACGCGGATCCGATGGGGCCGCGACCATCGGCGCCCTGCGACTCGACGGAATCGCGCCCGGCCTCGTCGGCCGGCGCGCCGTGGTGACGGGGGAGTCGACGGGGGCGGCCCTCGCGGTGGCGCGCGGCGAGGAGGCGCGCGCCCTGTTCCGCCCCGGCCTGACCCGGCTGTCCATCGAAGCCTATGTCGCGCGGCGCGGCTCCGGGCTGAACCTCGGCTCGGGCGACGCCGTCTCGGGCGTGCCCGATCCCGCCCTGCCCCGCCGGGGCAGCGTCCGGGCCGTGCTCACCACCGACGTCGCCCGCGACGGCCGCCTCACGGTGGAGCGCCTGCGCATCGAGGATCGGATCGACCGGCGCTCCGGCGACGGTCCGCGCGAGGGTGGTTTCGGGCGCGACACCCCGCGCGAGGGCCGCCCCGGCCGCATCGACCGGCTCGACGGTCTCGGCCGGCCGGGAAGCTTCGAGAGACCCGGCGCCTTCGAGCGGCCGGGCGGGGGCGAGCGTCCCGGTGGCACGGGACCGCGCGGCTTCGAGATCGATACGCGCATGCCGGGCAGCGGGCCACACGGATTCGGCGGTCCCGGCGAGTTCGGGCGTGGCGGACCCATGGGAGGCCCCGCCCCTTCCGGAGGCTTCGGCGGCGGCCCGCCGGGGGGCGGCTTCGGCGGCGGTCGGGGACGCTGATCGGCAAAGAGAAGGCCCCCCGGCCGAAACCGAGGGGCCGTGATCACGGCGCGACCGAGGGGCGCGCCGAACGGATCAGGGCTGGAGGACGCCGTTGATGACGTGGATCACGCCGTTCGACTGCATCACGTTGGCGATGGTGACCGTGGCGGTGTTGCCCTTGGCGTCGGTGACGTAGACCTTCTTGCCCTTGGTCTGCACCACAAGGGGCTCGCCCGCGGCGGTCTTGAGCTGGGCCTCGCCGCCGCCGTCCTTCGCGAGCTTCATCAGGTCCTTGGCCGTGTAGGTGCCGGGGACGACGTGATAGGTCAGGATCTTGGTCAGCGTCGCCTTGTTCTCGGGCCGCACCAGGGTCTCGACGGTGCCGGCCGGAAGCTTGGCGAAGGCGGCGTTGGTGGGGGCGAACACCGTGAACGGACCGGGGCCCGACAGGGTGTCGACGAGGCCGGCGGCCTTCACGGCGGCGACGAGGGTGGTGTGATCCTTGGAGTTGACGGCGTTCTCCACGATGGTCTTCGACGCGTACATCGGTGCGCCGCCGACCATGGGGTTCTTCGCCAGGGCGGCGGCCGGGAGCGCGGCGCCGATGGCGAGGCTGAGGCCGAAGGCGGCGAGCTTGGACGCGATGGGGCGACGGACCGTGATGGTGTGCATCGTGTGTCTCCTCTGATGTCCCGAATGGGGCGATCGGGGTGACTTACGGGCGGTTCGCAGCCAAAGTTTCAGGAACGATCCGACAAAAGGCGGTCCGCCGAGTGGTACTGCGTCGCGGGATGGATCAGACGTCCGGAACCGTCCGCGCCGCGCGGCCGTGGACAGGGGCCGGATCGACGGCGAACGAGCGGGGGGTGGACATGATGCGTTCGTCGGCGGTGCGACGTGGCTAACGATGTGCTCCATCGCGATGCGTCGCTTCAGGCGCGGCTCGCTGCCGTCGCGGGCGGGGATCAGGCGGCCCTCAAGGCGCTCTACGACGAGACGGCCGCGAAACTCTTCGGGGTGGTTCTACGTATCGTCCGTCATCGTGAGGCCGCCGAAGACGTGCTTCAGGATGTCTACCTCCGGATCTGGCAGAACGCGGCGACCTATGAGCCGACGGCGGGGCGCCCGATCACCTGGATGTGCGCCATCGCCCGCAACCGGGCCATCGACCGGGTGCGCGCCCGCAAGGAGACCCCGGTCACGGATCTCGTCGACGGCGAGGATTGGATGAACCAAGTGCCCGACCCGTACGACGGCGAGAGCGATGTCCTCGATCGCGGCGCCCTCGCCCACTGCCTCGGCCGCTTCGACGACCTGCACCGGCAGTGCCTCGTGCTGGCCTATTGCGAGGGCTTTTCCCGCGAGGAACTGGCGGCGCGGTTCGATCGGCCGGTGAACACCATCAAGACCTGGCTCCATCGCGGGCTGGCGAGCCTGCGCTCCTGCCTGGAAGCCAACGCATGACCGATCGTCCCAGCGACAAGGGGCTGCCCGACCCCGACATCGAGGCGGCCGAATACGTGCTCGGCACCCTGCCGCACGCCGAACGCGTCGCCTTCGCCCGCGCCCTCGCGACGGATGTGGGCCTCCAGGCCGCCGTGGCGCGCTGGCAGGCGCATCTCGCCCCCCTGGACGACACGACGCCCGAGGTCGCGCCGCCGGCCGGCCTGTGGTTGCGGATCCGCGCCGCCGTGGCCCCCGCGACGGAGGACGGGCGGGTGAAGGACCTCACGCGCAGCCTGCGGCGCTGGCGCATGGGGGCGATCGGGGCCTCGGCCCTGGCCGCCGGCCTCGCCCTGGCGCTCGGCCTCGGCCGCTTCCTGCCGGCCGATCCGGAGGCGGGCCAGTATGTCGCCGTGGTCAACCGGGGCGGCGAATTGCCGGCCCTGGTGGTGCGCGTCGATACCCGGCGCGGCCTCGCCGAGGTTCGCTCCGTGGCCATGGACGTGCCCCGGGAGAAGAGCCTCGAACTCTGGTACATCGCCGATGGCGGTGCGCCCCGCTCCCTCGGTCTCGTCGAGCCGGGCCGGGCCAGCATGCCCATGCCGAACGCCGTGCGCGATGTCGCCGGCCTCGACAAGGCCGTCCTGGCGGTCACCGTCGAGCCGTCCGGCGGCGCGCCCGGCGGGGTCCCGACGGGACCGGTGGTCTATTCGGGCAAACTCTTCCGCGATTGATCCGGCGCCCCTCGCCGGCCGCCCTTCCACGAGACCGCATGTTTCCTGAAGCAACGCCCCTCGCCCCGAGCGACATCGCGCACATCATTCAGACGGCCCTCGCCCCGGCCTTTCTCCTGACGGCCCTGGCGACGTTGCTGAACGTGTTCTCGACGCGCCTCGGGCGGGTGGCCGACAAGGTCGATGCCGCGTCCTCCCGCCTGCGTGGGGCCGGGGCCGAGGAAACCCGGCTTCTGTCGCGGCAACTGGCGTATCTGCGCAGGCGGTCCTTCGTCCTCGACGCGGCCGTGGTCCTCGCCTCCGCCGGCGCCGTCATGACCGGCGTGGCCGTGCTGACCCTCTACGTCGGCACGCTGCGCGAGGCGACGACGGCCACGCTCCTGTTCGGATGCTTCGGCGTGGCTCTGGTCTGCACCATCGCGGCCATCGCGGCCTTCCTGTGCGAGATCCTCATGGCCGGGCGCGGCGTGCGGGACGCGGTCGACCGCACGACGCTTCAGACCGCCGACCCGGATCGTTCGGCTTCGTAGGCGCCGCCGCCCCTACTGGCGACCGGTCTGGAACTTGAGGTCGAGGGCCGCGAGGGCGAGGAGCGGCGGCGGCATCGGCACGCCGGCCTTGCGTAGGGTCAGGGCCGACGCGCGGCAACTCGCCTGATCGTTGCTCGCGCTGGCGGTCTCGATGGCCGCGATGGTGGCGGCATCCGGTTTGGGCGGGGGCGGCGACGCGGCCGGGGCGGCGGCCCCCTTCGCGGCGGCGTTGGCCTGGGCGAGGGCGGCCTTGCGGTCGCCGGGCGCCACGGAATCCTTGGCTTGCGTCGCCCCGCTGAGCCCGGATTTCTGCTGCGGCTCGCCGCCCGCCATGGACGGCTTGCCTTCGGTCTTGCCGGAGGGATTCGACACCGCCGTCGCCTGGGATTGTGGCGTCGCGGCCTCCTGCTTCTTCGCCTCCGGCGCCGACACGAACGCCAACAATTCCTGGCACAGGTTGGCTGGCCCGCCGGCCGGCGGCGGGGGCGCCGCGTCCTGCGCGAGGGCCGGCAGGGCGAGCAGGCCGGCGGCCGCGAAGAGCCCGACGCGCGACAGGGACTTCAGCATGTTCGTCTCCTCAAAGGGGTCCGTCCGGCGTTCACGACCGCTTCGGATGCGAGGCTTCGCCCTGGACCTTCGCCTTGTCCTCGGCCGTGGCGTCGCCGAGCAGCGGCAGGCCGTTCCACTTCGGGCCGACGAGGTTCGTGCCCGGCTCCGAGACCCGCGCGCCGGAGGTCGCGAAGGCCTGATAGGCGTATTTCTGGTTGCTGGTGAGGGCGAACATCGCCACCACGCCGAGAGCGATGGCGGCGATGACGGCGGCGACGAAGGCTTTCATGGCGTGGTCTTTCCGTCGGACTCTGGACGTCTCGGGATCACTCGGCCGGGGCGGGCCGGCGCCCGGTGAGCTGCGGGCCGCTCGCGGTCTTCGCCTGCTGCTTTTCCACCCACAGGTCGTGGTGGGCGCGGGCCCAGGCGAGATCGACCTCGCCGCTGCCCATGGCGTCGTAGGCGCCCTTCATGCCGAGCGTTCCGATGTAGATGTGGGCGAGGATGCCGACGATGAAGGCGATGCCGATGAGGGAGTGGATCACCTGCATCACCTGCATGCCGTTGATGTCCAGAACCGTGAACGGGAACAGCATCGTCAGGCCGGTGGCGCCCATGGCGGCGCCGAAGCCCGCGACCATCCAGAACACGCCCTTCTGGCCGGCGTTGAAGCGCTCGGCGTGGGGGTGACCCTTGCCGATGAATCCGCCGCCGGCCTTGATCCACGCCCAGTCGATCCGGTTGGGGATGTTGTCCTTCAGCCAGAGCCCGACCATGATCACCACGCCGAGCATGAACGGCCACGCGAGGTAGACGTGGGCATATTTCGCCCATTGCGCCAGGGCGCCGAAGGCGTCCGGGCCGATGAGGGGCATCAGCAGGCGCTTGCCGAAGATGTAGTTCAGCCCCGACAGGGACAGGATGATGAAGCACGTCGCCGTCATCCAGTGGGCGAAGCGCTCGAAGGCGTTGAAGCGCAGGATCTTGCGGCCGGATTCCTGGGTGTCGTCCGTGAGGATGCGCCCGCGCCAGAAGAAGAACCCGGCGAGTGCCGCGATCATCCCGAGGATGCCGAGCGCCCCGATCCAGGGCAACCAGGATTCGCGGAACGCCCGGTATTCCCGTCCCTGCGGCTGGATCAGGTTGGCGGATTTGCGGTCCGGAATGCTGACGCGGCCGGTGATCTTGTCGGCCTGTTTGAACAGGAATTCCTCGTTGACGGAATCCGCCGTGGGCTTCGTGCCCATGGGGTTCAGCCCGTCCTGCTGCTGCGGGTTCTGCGCCCAGGCGGGCGCGAACACGGCCGGCACGGCCACGAGCGTCGTCGCGAGGACGAGGGTGCTGAAGAGCGTGACTGCCCGCCGCATCGGCGTTCCTTTCGGGTTCTTGCCATCGCGGAGGCGTCGCCCGTGCGGCGCCTCCTGTCGTCGATCGGCGATCAGATCGCCACGGTCTCGCGGTAGGCCGTCTTCCAGCCCCAGGCGCCGGAGCCGTAGCCGCGCTTGACCACGCGCTGCTTGTAGATCTCGGCGATCATCTCGCCGTCGCCGGCGAGCAGGGCTTTCGTCGAGCACATCTCGGCGCAGAGCGGCAGCTTGCCCTCGGCGAGGCGGTTCGAGCCGTATTTCTCGTACTCGGCGAGCGACAGGTCGGGCTCCGGCCCGCCCGAGCAGTAGGTGCACTTGTCCATCTTGCCGCGCGAACCGAAATTGCCGACGCGCGGATACTGGGGCGCGCCGAACGGACAGGCATAGAAGCAGTATCCGCAGCCGATGCAGATGTCCTTGGAGTGCAGCACCACGGCATCCGCCGTGGTGTAGAAGCAGTTCACCGGGCACACGGCGGCGCAGGGCGCGTCGGTGCAGTGCATGCACGCCATGGAGACGGAGCGCTCGCCGGGCTTGCCGTCGTTCAACGTGACGACGCGGCGGCGGTTGATGCCCCAGGGCACCTCGTGCTCGTTCTTGCAGGCGGTGACGCAGGCGTTGCACTCGATGCAACGGTCGGCGTCACAGAGGAACTTCATACGGGCCATGGTCGATGCGCTCCTCTCACGCGGCCTTGATCTGGCATAGGGTACACTTCGTCTCCTGCATGCCCGTCACAGGATCGAAGCCGTAGGTGGTGACCGAGTTCGAGCTCTCGCCGAGCACCACCGGGTCGGTGCCCTTCGGGTAGTAGTCGCGCATGTCCTTGCCCTCGTACCAACCCGAGAAGTGGAAGGGCATGAACGCGACGCCCTTGCCGACGCGGTCGGTGACGAGGGCCTTCATCTTGGCTTTCGAATTGTTCTCGGCGCCCGTCACCCAGACGAATTGACCGTCCTTGATGCCGCGCTCGGTGGCATCCCCGGTGTTGATCTCGACGAACATGTCCTGCTGGAGTTCGGCGAGCCACGGGTTGGAGCGGGTCTCCTCGCCGCCGCCCTCGTATTCGACGAGGCGGCCGGAGGTGAGGATGATCGGGAAGTCGCGGGCGACGTTCCGCTCCACCGCCGATTGCTGCACGGAGAAGCCGATATTCGGCATGCGGAACTGCCGCTCGTCGGGTCGGGTCGGATACTTCGCCACGAGGTCGGGGCGCGGCGTGTAGATCGGCTCGCGGTGCACCGGCACGGGGTCGGGCAGGTTCCAGGCGTTGGCGCGGGCCTTGCCGTTGCCGAACGGGATCACGCCGTGCTCGAGGCAGACGCGCTGGATGCCGCCCGACAGGTCGGTGGCCCAGCTGATCGTGTCGGGCTTGTCGCCGCCGATCTTGAGGATCGTGGCGCGTTCCGCCTCCGTGAGGTCCTTGTCCCAGCCGAGCTTCTTGAACACCCCGAAGGTGAATTCCGGGTACCCGTCCGTGAGGTCGGACCCCTTGGTGAAGGAGTTCTCGGCGAGCAGGGTCGCGCCGTTGCGCTCCGTGCCGAACCGCGCCCGGAAGGTGCTGCCGCCGTCCTTCACGTGGAGCGACGTGTTGTAGAGGATCGCCGAGCCCGGATGCTTGAGTTCGGGCTTGCCCCAGCACGGCCAGGGCAGGCCGTAATAGTCGCCGCCGACCTCCGGATCGTCCTTCGGCGCGCGCAGGGTGATGAGGTCGAACTTGTGCTGGTTGCGCATATGCGCCTTCAGCCGCTCGGGGCTCTGGCCGCAATAGCCCGTCGACCAGCCGCCGCGGTTGATCTCGCGCAGGATGTCGTCGGCCTGGGGAATGCCGTTCTCGACCTTGATGTTCTTGAACAGCGTGTCGGCGAAGCCGAGCTTCGTTGCCAGCCGGTAGAGCACCTCGTAATCGTTCTTCGACTCGAAGGCCGGCTCGACGATCTGCTCGCCCCACTGGATCGAGCGGTTCGAGGCCGTGCGCGACCCGTCCATTTCGAGGGAGGTACAGATCGGCAGCAGGTAGGTGTTGTCCTGCCGGGCGTCCAAGGCCGCGAAGGTGGTGGGGTGCGGATCGGCCACCACCAGCAGTTCGAGCTTGTTCATGCCCTCCACCGCCTCGGGCAGGCGCGTGACGGTGTTGCCGCCATGGCCGAACACCATGAAGGCTTTGAGCGGGCTGCGCTGGTCGATCTGCTCGGGCGGCAGGTTCACGGCATCGAACCACCGGGTGGAGGTGATGCCGGGGGCCTCCATGTTCTCCTTGCGGGTCCGCGCCTTGCGGCCGGCGGTCGCCGGAACCTCGTCGAACCGCGATTGCAGCCACTCGTAGGGCACGTCCCAGACGCGGGCCCAGTGCTTCCAGCCGCCCTCGACGAGGCCGTAATAGAGCGGCAGCGTCGTGACATCGAGGCCGAGATCCGTGGCGCCCTGCACGTTGGTGTGGCCGCGGAAGATGTTGGCGCCCGTGCCCGGCTTGCCGACGTTGCCGGTGGCGAGGCACAGGATGCACAGCGCCCGCACGTTGGCGGTGCCGACCGTGTGCTGGGTCGCGCCCATGCACCAGATCAGGGTCGCGGGCTTCTCCTTGGCGAACTTTTCCGCCACGCGGCGCAGTTGCTCGCCGGGCACGCCCGAGACGCGCTCGACTTCCTCGGGCGTCCACTTGGCGACTTCCTTACGGACGTCGTCCATGGCGTAGACGCGCTGGGAGATGAACTCCTTGTCCTCCCAGCCATTCTGGAAGATGTGCCAGAGGATGCCCCAGACGACGGGGATGTCCGTGCCCGAACGGATGCGGACGTACTCGGTGGCGTGCGCCGCCGTGCGGGTGAAGCGCGGATCGATGACGATCATGTTCGCGCGGTTGATCTCCTTGCCCGACAGCACGTGCTGCATGGAGACCGGGTGCGCCTCGGCCGGATTGCCGCCGAGGATGATCATCGTCCGGGCGTTGCGGATGTCGTTGTACGAATTGGTCTGGGCGCCGTAACCCCAGGTGTTGGCCACGCCCGCCACGGTGGTCGAGTGACAGATGCGCGCCTGATGGTCGACGGAGTTGGTGCCCCAGAAGGCACCGAACTTGCGCATGAGGTAGGCGGCCTCGTTGGTGAACTTGGCCGAGCCCAGCCAGTACACCGAGTCTGCGCCGTTCTTCTCGCGGATCGCGGCAAGCTTGTCGCCGATCTCGTCGATGGCCTGATCCCAGGAAATGCGCTGCCACTGCCCGGCGACGAGCTTCATGGGGTACTTGAGGCGCCGGTCCGACGAGACGAGCTCGCGGATGGCCGCGCCCTTGGCGCAGTGGGTGCCCCGGTTGATCGGGCTGGCATACGACGGCTCCTGGCCGACCCAGACGCCGTTGACCACTTCCGCCGTCACGGTGCAGCCGACCGAACAGTGGGTGCAGACGTTCTTCTTCACGACGGTCTCCGGCCCGACGGCCGAGGAGCCGGCGGCCTTCACCTGGCGCACGGCGCCGAGTTGGAGCGAGCCGGCCGCCGCGAGGGCGCCGGCCGTCAGGCCGGATTTGCGCAGGAATGAACGACGGTCGAGGGTTCCGGAGGCGAGGCCGGCGGCCACGGCCTGATGCTTGGTGCGGCTCGCCGCGCCGCCCTTACGCTTCGTCAGCATGGCTGCCTCACTTCCCGCCGGCGTTGTTGGTGTTGTTCACGAGCGTCTCGTACCCGTTGGTCCGGTAGAACGCCTTCACGTGGTCGGTGAGGCGGTAGCGCCCCTTGGTCTCGTCCTGGCCCGGATCGTAGGCCTGGGCGTCCGTGGCGGTCATCGGCGTGGCGGCGACACCGGCGGCCACCGCCACCGTTCCGCCGCCGAGGGCGCGGAAGAACTGGCGGCGACCGACCCCGTCCTTCGTGTCCTGGTCCCGTCGCATGGTCGACACTCCTCAAACGGCGAGGGCTGCGCGAAGGGCGCATCCCGATGAAATGGGCTGATGGCGGACGCTCACGCGTCCATCGCGAAGGCTTGGGCTTCCACCTCGACGAAGGCGCGGCCAAGCCCCCCGACCGCCCGGTAGAAACCTGCGGCCTTGGCTCGCTCCAGATCGGCGAAGAAGCGCCCGGCCCAGGGCTCGAGGTGCTGCCCGAAGAACGCGCGGGCGGCGTCGGGCTCCGCCTCGATCCGGCCGGATACGAGCCCGGCCATGCAATCGAGGAGGATGGCCAAGTGGTCCTCCGGCTCCGTCATCGCGGCATCGCGCTCGATCCCGAGTTCGCGCAGATCGTCGCGCACGCGGGCCAGCGGCCGCTCGTTGAGGAATCCGGTGCGGTAATAGGAGGCGTAGGGCAGGAGTTCGCCGCGCCCGACCCCGATGAACAGGTCGTGATACTCGCGGGCGATCGCCTCGGGGACCGCGACGCGGCTCGCCCGGGCCAGGGCTGCAACTGGCTGGCCCAGGGTGCTGTCATCGCCTTCGAGGGCGCCCAGCAGCGTCAGTAGATCGCCCTGTGGCGCCCGTCCGAGGAGCACGGCCAGGAGGTCGTAGAGCTGTGCACGCCCGTGATCGACCTCATCGACGATCCCACTCACCCGAGCCCGGTCGTCGTGAAGATCCTCGACCGCGTGATCGGTAGCCACCGCAACGGAACGCATCCTGACCCTGAAACCCATCCCGACGCAAACCCGGTCGGATCATCTACTTTGGAGCTAGGATAAAAAGCGTTCGAGACAGGCGCAATCCGGATTCTACGGCTCAGGTCGGCATTGCGCCGCCATGGCGTCGCAGTCTTTGCTTTGTAACGACTGTCTTTGTCATTGCGCTTGCTTCATTGGCTGAAATCGCAGGAGCGGGCGCCGCGGCGGTTTCCGTCGGGAGGGCCGCCGGTACGAGGAGGGCCGCGACGGGGGTCGAAACAGGCGCGGTCTCGGGGGCGGGATCCGCGGCCGGCGGGGCCTCCTCGGTCTCATCCGAATCACCCTCCGCCGCCTCGGACGGCGCGGCGTTGAACATCCGGCCGAGCATGGCCTTGACGTCGTCGGAGGGCAGCAGCGGCCCGAGGCCCGGGACGCTGCCGGGGGTGTTCCAATCGTAGGCGTATTCCCGCGCCTCGCTGACGAAGTCCCGGATGGCCGGATCGACGGACCACATCTTTCGCAGAGCGGCGTTGCGCAGGGCCGCCGGGATGCCGGCGCGCAGGAACGGCGTGAGGTCCGTCTCGGCCGTGAGGTCCGCCAGCGACGGCAGGTCGGCCAGGAGGGCATGGTCCGCCTCTTCGTCGGTCGTGTCGGGAAACGCCGCCCCGTCCGCCGGGGCCACGGCCCCGTCGAGGGACGATTCGGCCTCCAGTGGCGGCGGCGTCTCGGGCCGCTCGGCGCGGCGGACGGCGCGCTTGCGCTGGGCCCAGCGGGCGAGGAAACCGTCACTCATTCCCGCCTCCCCTTGCGGCCGGTCCCCCGTCCACCCCCGGCCTGCCGGGCCAGGGCCTCGGGGTCGGCCCGGTCGCGCTTGCGCTTCTCGAAGGTGCGTTCGATGTGGTGCGCCTCGAAGAAGGCGAGGAGCTTCGCCTGGAGGTCGGGCGGCATCGGAACGGCCTCGACGACCTCGCCGATCCCTTCCGCCATGGCCTCGCCCTCGTAGGGGTCGGCCGTGACGGTGGCGACGGCGTAATCCTCGTCCCCGAGCTTGCGCAGGGCGACCCACAGGGACGGACGGCCCGAGACGAGATTGTCGCGGTAATGCGCCGTCTCGGCGGGGTGCAGGTGCACGTCGTAGGCCCCGGCGTAGAAAGTGCCCTCGTCGTCGGTACCGGAGAGGCGGGTACCCGGTGGCGCGACGGGAGCGGCGGGCAGGATCGCGACGGGGAGCCAGGCATGGGTCGCCCAGGGCCCCTTGAGGCGGCGTTTCTCCACCACGACGCCGACCTCGAAATGATTGTCGGGCTTGTGCTCTGACATCACGCGTCTCCTCAGGCCGACGGGCGCTCGGCGCGCAGGGGCAGGCCGGCGACGATGTTCTGCGGCTTCACCTGGACGAGGTTGGCCGGCGTTCCGGCGAGCAGCAGGTAGACCGGCTTGTCGCCGACATTCGGATCGACCTGCGTCGGATCGACGAAGGTGAGCCCGAACAGGGCGATGACCCGCTCCTGCACCGCCGCATCCACGGTCTCGCCGCGCCACAGGGCGTTGCCGATGCGCGTGCCCTCGGCGTCGAGGCCGACGAACCAGCGCCAGTCCGTATCCTCCAGGCGGTCGAGGGGCGCGACCCGCACCTCGGTGTTGAGGAGGTGGCGGACGAACACCTCGATGACGCGGGCGAGGCCCTCCCGGCTTTTCGGGCTGGTGCCGAGGTTGAGCGCCATGGTGAAGGCGTCCGAGCGGCTCCAGTAGCTCCAGGCGTTCTCGTCGTTCAGCACGTCGAGTTCGTTGGCGGCTTGCTTGCCGAGCATCGCCACGAGGGGCGAGAGCGGCGCCGACCCCTCCCGCGCCTCGATCACCTCGGCATCGGCCAGCAGCACCGTCCCCTCGTGCCGGCTCACCCGCTGGGTGCGGAAGAACAGTTCGGCCGCCCGCAGCACGTAGGGGTCGTCGCAGCCGTCGAGGGCGTTGCGCAGGATGAGGTGGACGAGCTGATTGAGGAACAGCGACGGCGTTCCCTGCAGCCCCTCCCGCACGAGGCCGAGATAGGCGGCCTCGAGTGAGCGCGCCCCGAGGAGCCGGTCGCGGAAGGCGAGGAGCACGGCCCAGTTCTCGCGCGCATCGGCATCCGCGATGGCCGCCAGGTCCCCGGGCGCCACGGCCCGGCGGGGCTCGGCCCGCAGGCTGGCGTAGAGGGCGCGCTCGGCCGCGCAGGCCTCCTCCGGCGGCACGAGTTCCGGCCGCGCCAGATAGGCGAGGATGAGTTCGTCCGTCGCGGCGAGGCCGCCCCCCTCGGTGCGACGGGTGAGATGGTGGCCGCTCGACACCCAGAACTCGGTCATGACGGGGAATGGTCCTTCGCGCGTGCGGCGGGTGCGGTCATGGCGTCCGGCCCCGTGCGAGGCCGATGAGGTCGGCGCGCTCCTCGGGCTCCTCCTCATCGGTCTCGACGAAGCGGAAGGCACGGGCGCCGGCATGGAGGCGATCCTCACCGCCGGGCTTCTGGTGCAACGTCCGGAAGGCTTCGGCGATCTGCCCATCGGTCTCGGTGCGGTGCATCGCCACCACGGTCCCGACGGGCAGGTCGCAGAGGGAGGCGGAAAAGTCGATCTCCTCTCGCGCCGCCGCCAGGGCCGCCGCGCGATCCGGGGCGCCAAGGCGGGCCTGGAGATGGCCGGCGAGGTCGGCCACGGCCCCATCCCGCTCGGCCTCGCTCGCCTCGCTCACCACCACGAGGGTCGAGAACCCGAACGAGGCGACGCCGAGAAAGCCCGAGCGAAAGGCGACCCGCTCCTTGCCCGTGAGGCGCGCCGGGTCGCAGTCCCAGAACAGGAACGAGCCGGTGACGGCCCATTCCCCCGGCTCGGCGGCCTGCGTGAACACGAAGGCGTCGGACGGATCGAGGCGCAGGGTGCGGGGCAGCTTGAGGGCGCTCATGCCGTCTCCGGATGATCCATGAGATCGCTGACAAGCGCGGGTCCCCTCTCCTGGAAGGAGAAGGTTGGGGTGAAGTGTGTGACCTTTTCGGAGAGTTCGCCCACCTCACCCTGTCCCGCTCCTTCCAAGAGAGGGGACCGGTGCTGCCCGTGCGATGCAGGAACACGGTCGCCGGGAAGGAGAGTGAGTCTATCGCGTCCGGTCAATCCAAGATGGGTCAACAAAGCCTGTATCACAGCCGCACCGTGCCGGTGGCCGGGTCGCGCCAGGCGGGGTCGGCGAGGTTCGGCGCCAGGGCCAGCCGCTCCGTCGTCCCGTCCCGCTCCAGTACGGCATCCCCGTTGGCCTCGATCCGGGCCTTCGCCCCGACGGCCGCCGGCAGGTGGGCGAGGTAGCGCGCAGCCAGATCGGAAAACCCGTCCTCCTCCCAGATGGCGAACGCCTTCATGAGGTTGCGGGCAAAACTCTCGACGAGGGCGAGGCGGATGCCCGGGCCGAACCCCTCCTCGTCGAGGGCCGTGGAGTCCGGGGTGAGGCCCGGATCGCCCCACCGGGCCTTCGAGACGAGGAGGGTCGCGGAGAATACCAGCCAGTCCGGCTCGCAATCCTCGGCGCACGCCTCCGGCCAGGCGAGGCGCCCGCCGCCGAGGCGCGCGCCGTCGAACATCAGGGTGCCGGGCCAGACCAGGGTGATCGGCATCTCGGGTGGGCCGTATGCGCCCACGGCGTCGATGAGGGCGACCATGCCGAGGAGAAAGGCGCGCCGCGCCGAGGCCAGGGGCTCGCCCGGCGCCAGGACGACGGCGAGATCGAGAACATCCTCCCGCTCGACGATCACCAGGGTTCCGGCCGCCTCGCCGGCCTGGGCTTGCGCCAGGGCACGGGCCTGCGTGAAGGCGTCCTCCGTCGCGGGCAGGCGCAGGCCGGTGAAGGCCGGCGGCAGCACCAGGTCGGTCGGGTCGGTCGGGGACGAGTCTGTCATCGGGCGGGGAACGGCGTGGGGCGCGGAATGATCCGAAAACCTCGTGTGGCGGGGGAGCGCCCGGTGCGGTCAATTGGTCCGTTCGTAGTTTCGAACCGTTCGATTATATAACGGATACGTCCGGCCCCGCGAAGGGGCCGCGCCCGTTCCCAATGCCTCAGGGTCAACCGTGTCCGATCGCATCGTCTTCGCCTGTTCCTGCGAGGGGACCATGCCCCTCGACGCGCCCGCCCTCGCGCGCGGCTGCGGCGGAACCCTGAAGACCGCCGACCAGCTCTGCGGCCGCGAACTCGACCGGTTTCGCGAGGCCTTGGGCGCGGGCGTGCCCGTCACCGTGTCCTGCACGCTCCAGGCGCCCCTGTTCGACGAGGTCGCCGAGGAGATGGACGCGGAGGACCGCGTCGCCTACGCCAAGATCCGCGAGACCGCCGGGTGGTCGACGGAGGCCGCCCAGGCCGGGCCGAAGATGGCCGCTTTGCTGGCCGCCGCGGCCGAACCCGTGCCCGATGTCGCCACCGTCGCCCTCGAGAGCCAGGGCGTCGCGCTGATCTACGGGCGGGACTCCGTCGCCATCGAGGCCGGGCGGCGGCTGGCGGGAGATCTCGACGTCACCGTGCTGCTGACCCGGCCGGACGTCGTCGAGCCGCCCCGGCGCAACGACTTTCCCGTGCTCAAGGGCACGGTGGCGGGGGCCACCGGGCGCCTCGGGGACTTCGCCCTGCGGATCGACGATTACGCCCTGCCCGCGCCCTCCTCGCGCACCCACCTCGTCTTCGGGCCGGCGCGGGACGGCGCCACCTCGACCTGCGACGTGGTGCTGGATCTGACGGGCGGCATGCCGCTGTTTCCCGCCCATGACCTGCGCAGCGGCTACCTGCGGGCCGACCCGCGCGATCCGGCGGCGGTGGAGCGGGCGATCACGGCGGCGGCCGAACTCGTCGGCACCTTCGACAAGACCCGGTTCATCGATTTCCGCGCCGACCTCTGCGCCCATTCGCGCTCGAAGATCACCGGTTGCACCCGCTGTCTCGCGGTCTGCCCCACGGGGGCCATCGCGTCGGCGGGGGACCATGTCGCCATCGATCCGGCGATCTGCGCCGGTTGCGGCAACTGCGCCGCCGTTTGCCCCACGGGCGCCGCCGCCTACGCCGTGCCCCCGGCGGATGCCCTGATGCGGCGCCTGCGCAGCCTGATGCTGGCCTACCGCGAGACCGGCGGGCAGGACGCGACGATCCTGTTCCACGACGGCGACCACGGCGAACCCCTCATCGATGCGCTGGCCCGCCACGGCGACGGTTTGCCGGCGCGGGTGCTGCCCGTGCGCGTCAACGAGATCACGCAGCTCGGCGCGGAGGTCCTCGCGGCCCTGTTCGCCTACGGCGCCGTCGCCGTGCGGGTGCTCGCCCGTGCCCGGCCCCACCACGATCTCGACAGCCTGCACCGGACGGCGGCCCTGGCGAACACCCTGGCACAGGCCCTCGGCTACGGCGCGGGCGCGCCCGTGGTCTCGGTCATCGAGACCGACGATCCGGACATTCTGGCGGCGGCCCTTGCGGAGGCGGCCCCCGGCACGGCCTCGCCCCGGCCGAGCCGGTTCAGGCCCGTCGGCGGCAAGCGCGAAGTTCTGCGCTTCGCCCTGCGCGAGATGTACGAGGCGGCGCCGCAGCCCACCGCCTACGTGCCGCTCGCCGCCGGCGCCCCCCTCGGCGGCCTCGACTTTCGCACGCAGGATTGCACCCTGTGCCTCGCCTGCGTCGGCGCCTGCCCGACGAACGCCCTCTCGGACAGCGCCGACCGGCCGCTGCTCGCTTTCGAGGAGAGCCTGTGCGTCCAGTGCGGCCTGTGCGCGGCGACCTGCCCGGAATCGGTGATCGACCTCAAGCCCGGCCTCGACTTCGACGCCTGGGCCGCGCCGCGCCGGATCGTGAAGGAGGAGGAGCCGTTCTGCTGCATCGCGTGCGCCAAGCCGTTCGGCACCCGCAGCACCATCGAGCGGGTCGTCGAAAAGCTGCGCGAGCGCCACTGGATGTTCTCCGGCACGGGCGGGGCGGAGCGGATCAACGCCCTGATGATGTGCGAGGATTGCCGCGTCGAAGCCGCCCTGAACCAGGGTTTCGACCCCCATGCCGGGCCGCAGCAGACGCGCACCCGCACGACGGAGGACTACTTTCGCGAGCGGGCGGAGCGGGGCGAAAGCGTCTGAGGCCCGACGTGGCGGCCCTGCGCTGGCGGGCCATGGCGGCGGCGGATCTGCCCGCCGTCGTCGATCTGGCGAACGCCCTGTTCCCCGACCATTACGAGGCGCCCGAACGCTTCGCCGAGCGACTGCATGTGGCCCCCGACCTCTGCCGGGTTCTCGCGAGCGCCGACGCCGGGGCGATCCGGGGCTACCGCGTCGCCTATCCCTGGCCGCTGGGCCGTATTCCACCCCTCGACCGGCCGTTGTCGGAGGCGTGGAAGGCGGGGGACGCCCTCTATCTCCACGACCTCGGCCTGCATCCCGAGGCGGCGGGCCTGGGCCATGCCCGCGCGGCCGTCGCCGACCTCGTCGCTCGGGCGGGGGACAGGGCCATCGCCCTCGTGGCGGTGAACCGCTCCGTCGCCTTTTGGACGGCATTGGGGTTTCGCGACGAACCCACCGGCGCGGCCCTGGCGGACAAGCTCGCGGGCTACGGCCCCGATGCCCGCTACATGGTCCGCCGGCCCTGACGGGATCAGGGTCGCGCCGTCGCCTTTTCCAGGAAGCGGACCAGGGCGGCGCGGTCCTCCTCCGCCGTGATGGTCTGCTCCGGCATCCGGGTGCCGGGGGTGTACCGGGCGGGGCCGACCTCGAACAGGCGGGCGATGGTGGCGGCGTCCCAGACGAGGTCCATGGATTTCAGGGCCTCGGAATAGCGGTAGCCCGGCGCGCTGGCGATGCGGCGGCCGATGATGCCGGCCAGCGTCGGTCCGGCGCGGGGTCCTTCCTCCGGGGTCAGGGCATGGCAGGCGACGCAGGCGCGGTAGATTTCGGCGCCGCGATCCCCCGCGAAGGCCGCCAGCGGATCGGACGGGCGCGGCAGGCTAAGCGCCCCGATGGGCTCGCCCGTGG
>Ga0182226_1000078_pt1 | contig 16984 bp, 10 predicted proteins | sample G6R1MG_27_FD_129658 | JGI IMG/M metagenome (GOLD analysis project Ga0182226, IMG submission 129658) | Miscanthus phyllosphere microbial communities from Michigan, USA - G6R1_MAIN_07NOV2016_LD1 MG | ecosystem: Host-associated > Plants > Phyllosphere > Phylloplane/Leaf | place: USA: Michigan...
TGAACATAAAAGCTATAAGCATGAAATCAATCTGCTAAGCAAGCTTACTACTTATTAACTTGAAACCGGATAGCTGACCTTTATTCCTATAATCGAGTGGAGTTCTTCTATCTGACTCCAAACCGGGTACGCCAAGCTCCATACAGTAGATACGAGCCGGTAAACTACAATCTGGTATTCTTAACTCCGACTTTGAAACTGCTAGCTGGTAAAAGAATGAAGGACCATAATTAATGCTATCGAGGCCCCAAGTCAAGCAACAAAGCTTCTAGCCGATAGAAAGAATGGGTACGAGCCTATCTTGCTAAGACAAGGGAAACTCTAGCTGCACTTACTCCTTGGTCAGTATAAACTACATGGCTTACGAGAAGCTGCTCTTCAAACTCACAGCCAACTTGGAGTCTGATTTCCAGCCGCTTATAAACGGCATAGAGAAATAGGACCCTCGCATACAACCTGAACTCTGGTATCAAGCTTGCCAACTCAATTCTATCTGGGTAAAAGGGCAATATACGAAAGGAAGGATCGATAACTGATTTATGGCTTTCAACCTGCTAACTTAGCATCTTATTTCTTTCTCCCAATCTGGTATCGACTAATAAAGCGCGCCTTCTAACTCATATCTGTCTTGCTATCTTCCATCTAATACCAGTGAAACGACAACTCCTGATAGACCTTCTGATACGACAACTGCGACTTGCAGTTTGATATCCGGCTTGAACTGTTCTATCTGGCTTTCTATCTCATATCCGCAATTAAGAATTCAAAGCAGTAATTAAAGTATGGATACGATGGCTTTGCCTTGCGTTCTTCAATCATGGCTTTCAAGTCTGATAACCGCAATTAGGAATTCAAAGCACTCTCGAGGCGAGCACAAGCAATCTGATAGAGGAGCTACTAATACTATAGATAGGAAACGCCTAAGCAAGTATGATACGAGATAGCAATTCTATCTTTGACTGGTTTTTCAAACTGATAACTGCAATTCAACTCCCGGCAACTACAAACCACTAATCTTATTCCTTACTTCAATTCTTGTACCAAGCCTACTTAATTTCCAATCTCACTACTTCCTTTTCAACTTCTAACTTATATGATTGATACGAAAAGCGGACTTGAAAACGGAAATTAACAAGGCACGGCAACTACAGCTACAAACTAGAATGCAAAAGCCGATACTACTACTCAATTCACTCAGCTTACGACTCTTATTCATGGCTTGAAATCCTATAAGCACTAAGTCAAACTAGGGAAAACTTGCAAGCTTAACTTGAACTGCTAAAACTGAATAGGCCGATACGAGAACTCAATACACTATCGAAACTAACACTGCTGGGTAAAACAATAGAAACTACTGCTCGGCTACTCCCTAATACCAGAGAAATGGCATCACGGCTTGCAGCTCTTCTTGCTAAAACAGATGAAACTACTACTCCGGAAACGAATACTCAATCTTCAACCAAAGCTTCAAATCTGATAACTGCAATTCAACTATCTGACTCGCATTCTTACTCTCACTGATAAAAGTATGTAGACGACAAGAAGGAACTAGCCTTATTTGCCACTTTCAACCAGCCTCGCGTTCTTCAATTAATACCACGTAACCGAGCAATCAAGCCTACAATTCAAACTAGAAAACAACAGCTCGAATACGAAGTTTTATAAGCGAAAGCGAGAGTTAACATCTTCCTTGAGCTATGGAAACAACTGCCTAACGAAAAACCTTATTCACTGACTTTATATCTGCTAACAGCGATTACTACTACCGCTCTCGAAGCGAATACTCAACTGCCAATCTCATTTATGCCTCTTAATAAACTAGCTGGTATTCTGATAATCGACTTTCAGTCTTCCTTGCAGGCTTTGTAAAGCACTACGGATACGCCCTTATTAATACAATTGATAGGACTTATTTACTTGTTTTGTATGGTTATTTGTCCCTTCTTTCTATTGCTAAAGGTTAGTTTTGATTCCTCTCTCTATCGTACTCTTATTCCTCTAATCCACTTACAATCTGATAGTTGCTATGGAGCCTGAGCTCAGACGTAGATAGGGCATCACGGCTAGAATTCTTCTTTATGAGTCCAATTCTTACTTCTTCCTTTCGAGTCTTATATCGTACTACAATTATGATAGCTGCTCTACTAATACGAGAGGTAGGAATTTCTAATAGTATTTATACGAAAAAAAGAGGCTTTGCAGAAAGAACTATAACTAGAGAAGGTCAAACTGCAAACTCAAAATCAAACTGTAGAAACGACAGAGCGGCTGTCAAACCTTATTTGCTTACTCGTCTGCTTACTACAAGCAAACTGATTTATGAGTTGCAACCTTACTTATGACTTGTATTCTTCTTGCTGAGAAAGATAGTTCAAAGCTGCAATTGCTCATGCCTCTAAGCCCATCCTTTTTTAGGCTTCTTTGGGAATCCTATTCCTATCGATTTAGCTGCAACAACGGCTCCTTGCTTCCTTAAAGCAAAGCAATTAAGGTAAGTTGGGGTAAGCAGAGAAGTATACCCACCAGAAGGGTTGAATAGCTTGCTGCCTTCACTTCATTACTACTCTAGCTAGGGCCTCTCCTCGGAACGGAACCAGTATCTTTAGCAAAGCTTTGGGTTTTAACCAGGACGCTAACGGGATATTAGTTTACGCGGGGACGGCTACGGCTTTTGGGGCTAGGTCAAAGGCAAAGTATATTCCATTCAATGGGACGGGAAATCTACCGGATTCCTCCAATCCTACGACTAGCTTGGAAAAGCCCTTTCTTTTAGTGAAGAAAAAGGTAGACTATTTCAATATAGGTGGATCTCCTGTTTTCCTTGGTATTGTTCACCAGTGCCTTCTTGTTCTTGGAATTATGATTGGAATAGAGATTGGCATATTTCATTGATTTTCTGGCAGTCTCTCTCTCTAGTTCATTCACATCATATTGCATACTTATCCCCTTGGTTTTTGAGGAGCCACAACCCGGTGGAATCTCCATGGAGATCTTCAGGAGGAGAGCGCTCTGAAGCTGTGGTTTCCAAAGCTCAGTGGATCGGTTGGTTTGAATGTCAGGCTTTGAAAGCAAGAAAATCAAGAAGAAGATACTATTTTGGAATGTGAGAGGTTTGGGTAGAAGAGTTCTTGGTTCAAACAATGTCAAGGAATAACCAGGTGTTTCTATTTCTGTGTGATAGGTTTATTAAAGTCAAGATATATATATTAGCTTGTTCGAGTTTTCACGGTGTAGTTGGCTAGGTCAGGCATTCGAGTAGTAGAACCACGGCACGGATAGCAAGTATTTTAAAGGGAAAAGGATAAGTAAAGAAACAAGGGAAGCTAGTGTTTAGTCAAAGTAAAGAGCTAGGCCTTCATGTCAAGCAAAGGAAAGGCTTTCCATACGTGGTGGCGAAGAAGATAAGGGTAAGTGGGTCAAAGCAAGGGCGCGTTGCATGGGATTCATCAACAAAGGGATAGGGATAAGGGGCCGCACGTCCAAGACAGCCTTTCATCTCAGTGCGCCATGCAACCCCCATCTTCCAATTCCTCTTACAGAGATCGTTGACTCACTTGCCTTATTTTGAGGATACTTCAAAGCCAAAACAAGACAATGGGCAGTCACCAGATCTTCTTTATGGAGGTGGGACCTCCTCAGCAAGATCGCTGTACAGAATGCTTGCGCACAGTGGCCACACACACTTCTCCCTGACCTCCAAAAGCTCCCTATGACCCTTTGTACGGAGCATTCAAAGTTCCTCACGCTGTCAAGCAAGACTTTGATCTCGATTTGGGAGAGCAAACACAGCTTCGCCATCCAGCCAAGTATCTTTATTGAATTGTGACCCTATCTAGCGCTTAGCCTGTCTTTCTTCTTTCTCCGTCACTAGATTCCGGTTAAAACGCTTGGTCCACCCATGCTTTTCCTCTCCATTTTTCATATGGAAAGGGAAAGCAGTGCCAACTTATTGGAATCCTGCATGGCATATTTCCCAACCTTCATTCCTGCTATTCCTGGCTCTAGTGCTCAGTCATCAACCTATTGCCCGCTCCGCTTTCCCATTCCTATTGCTTTCGGTATCTGAATCTTCCTGAATTCAAGTAGAGAATACCAGGGCTTTCTTCTTCTTTGATTTTCCTTGGGGCAGAGGATAAACTCAATGGATTTCCGACATAGCACCTGCGGCATTAGGATTCTAAGATTTAGGAGGGGAAGGCTGAGGAGAGGGATCACATGCATTGAAGCAATCTCAAGATTCATAAACGATCAAAATAATGGTACGGGGAGAAGAAAGAGAGGAGAGTCACGAAAATAGGGTAAACGCAAAGAGACGATGAAAAGCAATCAGAGAGGAGAGGGAAGAATGACAATGGAAATCATAAAGCTCAGCGAGGAGCACATTACTATGAATAATAATGGAGAGGGGCATTAAAGGGGAAAACTGAGCAAAGAGATATATAAATATATTATCAAAGCTTTTCACTTCTACTTCGTTTTCTTGTTTAGATTCATTACTTCAGTGATTGAACATGGGCAGATACCTATAAGGACCCCATTTCATTGACCTTCGCCCTTGCCCTCCCCTTTCACTTCCATAGCAGGTTATCTCAGTCTCTAGATTGCTGTCATAGTGAAATGCTTCGAACAGGCTTGAGCTTATTTGTGTCTTGCCTTCAATAGATATAGTAAATCCATCCTCCCTTCATTCACCCCCTCACGCTTTAGGGTTAAGTGCATCAAAGCAAACTAGAATCCAAAGAAACAGGTCCCGGCAAAAGCAGAAGAAGCTGTTACCAGATTAAAGCAAACAATGAACTCAGCTGGAGGGCATGCCAAACACACATGAATAAAGTGAAATAGCAGCCGTTAGGTAATGATCGTCCATAGGAAAGCAGTATTAGCAGATACAGGTATTGAATTCAAGTTTCGCTCTATCCCATCCCTGCGAATGATCCTATATCTATTTATTTCTTCTTCAATTGTACCATCCTAATCTTTTCATTTATCCTTTTCCTGAACGCCCTTCGGGGGAATACGCCACTCCTCTTCTAAATAGCGGCATGTTCTCTTCCGGCCGGGCAGGTTGTTTGTAAGGGTTCCGAGCCAATAGGATCTTGCTTGCCCACTGACAAGAGATTAAGCCTAATTGAAGTATTCATAAGTGAAAGAAGAACCCTCCTATTCCAGATCTCGGTAGTTCAATTCAATTAAAAAAATAAAATCACAGTCATGAATCTAGTGCTTTGGAATGCATAGTTTCGTGCATTGGAATGGAAAAGTATCATAATCAAGACATGGATCTAGTATCAACATGACCCAACTTCCATTCTCATGACCCAACTTATTCAATCACTTCCATTATCTTTCTATTGCTACAAATCGACAACAGGCCTCTCATCCCTCGGAATTCCTGTTCGATAGGAACTCCTCGCTCTTCAACCAGAAATAGCAACATGTTTTTCTTCTCTCTTCCGGGCACACACCCTATCGGGTGACGCCACTGACAAACACCCCAAAGGGGAACGCCACACTTCCTATAACAGAAAAAGAAAAGCAATATCTGAAATCTTTAAGCAACTAAAAAAGACGTATACTAAAAGATATGTGTTGTGCCAGGGATGGTCAATAACAAGATGAACCCAATGCCCAATCTTCCCAATAGTATTCCTTAACTCATGAATTGATACACTTGTTCACGGCATTCTACTTTTCTTTGAGATCGATATCTCATCTTTCTTCCGCCTCTCATTCGAGTGCCTTGAGGAGTCAGGAAGCACACAAGAAGTTCACGAGAGAGGTACTTGAGCTTAGGATCCAAGTAAGCATCCCTTTCCCCCTAATCCAAAAGCCTGTCTAAAGCGCATTTGACAATATGAGGATTCGTGTCAACAAGCTTCCATCGCAGCAGCAAGTAATAGACAAGAAAGATAAGGACGTAGTTCCAACAACTCATCTAATATAGGGCTGAGCCCACAGGCTGGTTCGACAAACAAAGAGAAGTACTTTTACTTTGAGTTAATAGGAGACACCAACTTGAGACGATTGCAACTACTTGACAATCCAAAGCCCGGGCACTAGGAAGAGTCAAAGCTAATGAGAAGAAATGGGCTCGCGTGTGATTAGCTAGTTAGCGAGGCCCCATCTTTCGGTACAAGACTGATCTATTGCCCTATCTATCTGAGATAGACTATGTTCCCTTATTTTTCATAAACTGGGATGGGACCCTTGTGAATCCAATCCGTTGCAATTGGTGCAGTTTCTACTCTCAGGGGCTTTCGAACTATCAGTCTTGCTTTATTTATTAGTTCATGGATTGGTTGAATACTCCGCAGGGGAACACGAAGGTGAATTGGAAATCTACAAAAATGTATTTAGGGAAAGGATGATCGGTATAATAATAGCATGTAGAAGGCCCCTAGTTAGAAAGAAAATAAGCTATTCTTCCACTTTATCTCTGTTGCCTATCGGATTGTCGCCTGTTGATGGTAGGTTTGTTCTTTCGGTAGACGAGGCATTACTTTGGCTAGGTGGAGTGTTTGCGAGTACCCTATCTATCACATTGATCCCCCTCAAGAGAATTTGGAAATAGACCATTTATTCTACATTACATTCCCGGAAGGGTTCCTCCTTGAACAAATGTCTCATTTATGGATACATTGGGAGCAAAATTGGAAACCCTAGCTAGTATTTATTTTGGAAGATTAATAACCCAGTCCCTGTGTTTTTGGTTAAGACCACTAGCTCTAACCGGCCTTGGTTTGTTTTTCCTAAACCTTGTGCTAATTTTCAAGCAGATTTTCTTGATTAGGAAATTCCGGTTTAACCAAGCTGGTATTAATCTCAATGAGAGGGACTTGTTTTGTTGGTCAATACCGAAAGAACCTACTTATGGTGGTACCACCGTTTCCGGTTCGGCCAAAACAACAACGATGTCATTATTATGAGGAAACTTAAGACATTGGTGTAGGCTAGAAGGTAGCACATAAACATCTCATGAAACCTTTCCTAGAAGGAAGCTCTTTACTGATAGGCTAGCCTAGGCTTTGATTCGTGGTTTACTTCAACACTGGCACTCTTCTACAGCTAATAAAGTAGTGCTGTGAACTAGTAAGAATTGCGCCTGCCAAAACAATGGAATGGATCCTGTTTATCCCCAATCTGAAGCGGGAAAAGGCACCTTGTTCGGGTGGATCACCGAAGTTCATGCCTTGGTGCCTCTTCTGGTTCCTCTATCTGACTAGGCTCGAGCATATGAATGTTATCTTGATTGATGCACACATGACCTGTTAGCACTTAGCTTGAAGTGAGTTGATGACTTTGTTTGAGGTTCCGTATCTTATTACTAGATTCCGCTATCATTACTTGAAAGAGGAAGTGCGCCACTAAGACAGCTTGCTTTTCTAGCACACTTTTCTAGCACAGATGAAGTTCGTACCAGTGCTTGCTGTCGAAAGGAAAGCCAGGATTTCTTTTACGAGCGCTAGAGGGACGAGCTAGATACCTTTTCTTTTTTGACGAGGTAGGTTAGGCTAAACTTCACCATCCCCATTTCTCTTTTCTTTGACCTGATCATAGGGTAGACATATTTTAAGAGGAGTACCATAGCGGAAACTAGAAGAAACATACTATTATATGTAGTTGGGTTATCATCATGGAACTCAAATTGAGCGACAAACACCTTGTACCGTAACACTTTGCATTCACTTTCTCTCCCAACACGCTTTAAATTTTCTAGTTCCCTTTCCATATCCGTCAATATTTTACTTCACTTCCTAATTAATAAAGTAGGAGCGAGTACGGAGGTACTAGACCGTGATTCTGGTCCTGATGCGGACACACCTGTCGACAACAGAGAAGGGATTCAATTGAGAGCGGATAGCAAGATCGAATGAATGAATACTCTGAGATAGAACGAGAAAAAGCAAATTTGATTAATCCTACAAAAGCCTTACAAGGCAGGTAAACTTTATGCAGTATCTGCTACAAAAAGAAGGTTAGAGAACAGGTTCCATCTACTTTATCCGCTTTTGGGCATGAAGAACATGCTTCTTTCTCAATTTATAGGAATCGTTAACCTTTTCAGGCTTGGATTGGTTTTTTGATGCAGTAGAGAAGCCGTTTCCTTTGAACTTGGTCCATCGGACAGATATAGACATGGAGAAGCTTTTCAATGTAAATCTTTCACTACTTTGTTTGGACCTTGCTTCTTCACTTAATGCTTGCTTTCCGTCTTGCCTTTGCTGGGCCTACGATAGGCTGTACTCCAATACGAAATAAGATTGTACATGAAGGTTGGTGAAAAGCAAAAGAAGCAATTGGTTCTCAAATGCCGTGACGTCACCTAGCTTTATTCCAAATTTATCATTCTATTGGTATGTATAGTGTCTTTCATCTGCTTTTTCATTCATTCTGCCCACAGCCGTTAGGTATTATGACAAAAGGAACCAGCATGTTGCTCCTGAATCTACAGATAGAGAAGAGGGCACGTCTCTTTTTCTAGAAGCCGGTCTATGTTCTTATTCTTAATCGAATTCTAAAGAAACGTCAGTTTCAAATCACTTCCATTGGGCTGAGCGGGTCATATATGCCTTTTGGCTTTCACCTATGTTATGTATTCTCTCACAATCACTCCTAGCAATAAGTGAAAAGGCGGCTATCGATACTGTCCCCTCCTCTTCTTTGTCTACTTCTCCATTAGAATTTCTGACTGGTTCACGCCTGCTTGTGTATTGGTTATAACCTCTGTACTGTATTTTGTTTGGCTTAAATTGCCAAATGGCGAGACCAGACCCCATGAAGCTTCTAAGTCAGATGTAGATTTGCAAGAATCAGATTTACCAACGGGAAGAACGCTTAGTGTATCCGCGGTGGGTGAATCTTAGGAAACTCGCCTTGTCCGAACAAAAGCGGGAGGTAGGTAGGTGGTAGTTAGAAGGATTCCTTCGGGGAGCTGCTTCTTCCTCTGGATTCCCTTCTTCTATAGACAGACCCCCGGCTAGGGCAGCAGCGTTTTAAAGAAATACGAACAGTTTGGTTTTCAGTGAGCCCGCTTCTTAGTGATAGGTTTCTAAAGTATCTATCGCTATGTGCCCCTCCCCGGAAAAAAACAAATAGGCTCGGGCAATTATCAGCTTAGGGACAGCAAGCGGATAGTAGATCTGGCTCCATCCCTTGAATCCGCTGTAACTGATAGAATCTTGTACGAGAGACCCGCAAATAAATAGGGAAACCCGCTTAAAACGCTTTTTAAGTAGAAGCTGAGCCATTACCTGCTAGCATATCTCCCCACCAGGACTCCCCCCAAAGCAAAGCTAAACCCGTTCTTTAATTCAATACCTAGAGACCCGAAAGCTCCAGTCCAAGTTGAGGCGCAGTAGGAGGGATTTCTGTCACCATTATTTATGGACCACGTAAACATACTTTTTGAGTTTAGATTCTTATGCTGGACCTGCAGCCCTAGCCTGGGACACCACTGTGCGACATAAAGATCGGATCAAGTTATGATTTTCTCATTAAGAAAGAGTACCCGAGAAGAATAGATATGATCCGGAAACACTCTTATTCGACGAGGCGTAGAGCGTTTGACTTTCTTCTTTACAATTTCCTTAATGCGCATGAATGAGAGATTACAGCACTTAGTATGAGCATATCGGCCTAGCTTCTTAGCCATAAGAATAGTTCTACCTACCAAGTCAACCCTACTCTTGCCCACAAGAAATTCTTATTAGATACTCAATTCTTCATTGACTAGCCCCCCCAAGCAATTACCTATGCCCTCCCTAGCTTATCCATAAGAAGAGACATATCTGAATAGATAGTATTAGACCACTTCTCACAAGCCCAGTCATACATAAAGGAGGATTTCTTATAGGCAAAAAGAAAACACATCTATATCGGCGTCAAGAGTTACCCAAGTCCGAAGTAATGCGTCTTTCTATCTAGTCCAACATGCTTACCCAAGACCCAACTTCTTCACTACTTGACCTACTTTCTATAACTCCCAGACTCTGCTTATTATGCCCGAAGGAGCGTATTTAGACTGAATAAGTAAATAAGGCGCGGAGCGATAGAACATCTCTCAGTTCACTAAGGATGAAATACTCTTGCTAGCTTTCTATCAACCACACTTCAATCTAATCTTTGTCTCCACCCTTCCGGTTCGGTAGCTAACGAAAGGAGTTCTTTCGCCAAGAACAAGCAACGGCGAGCTACCGCGAAAGCCGTTGCGCGTTAGTCACGCGCATACGTTTTCTTGGTTGAGTGAACATCGGAATTCCACGGGGAAGAATTGGAATAGGAATAGGTCAAAGTGCCCATGTTACAGAGGACGCCGTGCCTATTCTTTTCTCATCGAGTTCTAGAGGAATGCAATAATAAAGAAAGATCTTGATTTTCTCTTTCCTTCCTGCTTAGGAAAGTTCGAGTTGCCGGGCCTCAGAGCCAATTCCTTAAGGAAAATCTGGTTTCTTACTTTATTTGTGTGGGGACCCATATTTCAATATGTTCAATTAACCTCACACCGGACTTTGTCACTTTGAAGCTATAAGGTATCTCGTACAAATACGCAGGAGTCAGGACTCATCTAACTACTCTTTCAACTATCCCTACTCTTACTTAAACTGTCCCCCTAAGAAGTCATCAAATGGTAACACGATGCCGGGTGTGGCAGGGATCGAAAAAAAAAGCATTAGCTCATTCGCAGAGAGAGAATGAGAGAAGGTGGATAATGGTTAGGGATGTAAGTACTATAGTTTGGTAGGTTTGAATTGTGTGGCCAGGGGTATTGGTTACGATTCCAGTGGTCTTCAGGCGAGTTGACAAAACTACCCCTATGCGAAAAGAATGAAGCTGATGTGGTTGTTCCAATTTATGAAATTTACTTGCTCTTCTCTCGATTGAACCATTGCAACCAAGGATTGAAAAAAACTTCTATTTACTCGATGGTTGCTGTTTCCATGTGATAGATTTTTCCTACGGAAACGTTTCCTTTTTTGTTAGAAACCCAGCTCTTTCCTTTCCCTTCCTGACCATGAAACAGGCTAGCGCCTTTTATGAACTCTTATCCAAAATCTCTCATCAATCAAAGTCTGTTCCTTCTACTGCACCTCAAGCACCTCCGGTTCAGGTCTTTTATGATTGTGACCAATTTCCTGGCCCGTTGGAAGGCCAAAGCAGCCCAAGTGATTGATCTCTCCCCAGAAAAGGAACAAGTTCGGATAATGATGAATAACATGAGTAGGCAATACCATGACTATTTCGATTTCCAAGCGATGACCACGCTCTTTGATTGAAGCAGCCACTCGTATTGAAGATGCTATCTACAATGGGACTCATGGATCACAGGTCAAAGAGGCAGATCCAAAAGGAAAGAAGATAGCCCTGGGGGGAACAAGCAAGAACAGTGAAGTGAATATCTTGTCTGACGGAAAACCAAAGACACTCAGGACTTTCACTCCGTTCGGCATAACTCTCAGCCGCGCCTTGGAAAATAAGCTTAAGAAGCATGCTTCCTCCTGCCAATATAAACATGATCGAGCCAACATTGTCGAGTTGGTAGTCTCTGACTCCCTCCTTATTACGCCAGCCGGAGAAAAGGGAGAAACCGATGGTAGAGACATGACTGGAATCCAGGAGACTGACGAGATTGAGCCCCCACCTCAAGTTCATATGCTCTGGTGGGATGATTTCAACGATCAATTCCCAACCCCTCCTATTACTCCCTGAAAGCCCAGCAAGTGATGAATCCTTTACCCTTGCTCATATTCTGGAAAATCTTCCCATGTCATAAACCTTCCATTCAGTATAGGTAAACCATTTAGGGAGAATGGGTTTTTCGGTCTTTCTCACGTGTTTTTTTTCGCTCGTCAAATGTTTACCTATCTTCCGCGGAGAATGGTCGATCGGTTTTCTTCTTTTAAAGAACTTTGTAAATGAATTAAGAAAGACAGAGAGATATTGACTTTTTTCACATCTGTAACTACATTTTCACATTTCTTTTAAAAAAGATGTAGAACTGAATAGCGCAGCTGTTTTGGCTCGCAATAAAGCAAGGGTCCTGATCGAGCAAGACTACGTCCTATCTATCTACCTCTCCAAACACAATATCTTGAGTACCTATGATGGTGACTACATCTGCTGGCATGTGATGTTTGGACATAGAATCGAGTCCTTGTGAATGGGCAAAGCCAGGTGCTCTTATTTTACAACGGTAGGGACGATTACTCCCATTACTGACAAGAAAGACACCAAATTCACCTTTAGGTGCTTCAACTGCGGTATAGGTAGAAGGAGCTGGTACGGAAAAACCTTCTGTATAAAGTTCGAAATGGTGAATTGAGGTAGAGTAGACCGATGATCCGGTAGTCATTTGGCCGGCTATGGAAAGAAAAAGCTTGCATCTGCTCCCCCTAAACTATAACAGGTCCCATCTCTCTCCAAACCTAACGTGGTAGTTTCCCATCATAAGGCTTTCCATCTATAGATTGATTGAGCCATTACCCACCAAGGATCCCATTCGTTCAGAACTCAGTTGACTGCTTCTATAGATAAGGCGGAACGTCCTTAGTTCAGCATTATAGCACATAGTCTCCGACGCTACTACAGCGCTTCGCTAACTCGAAGCGCCTCGCTATGAGAATGACGCTTCGCTAACGCTCGGCTAAGTCGTCGAACCCTCGCGCTGACCATTCGCTTTCTCAGTAGCGAAAGCGCTTCTCTTTGCCCCTTAACTTAATCTTAATAAAGTAAGTATTTGGAAAAGAAAGAGATTCTTGGTTTTATTGCTCCCGCTTCCTCATCTGCGCTCGTCAAGCCAACTTTGCTTTTTGGGAGGTGAAAGAGGAAGCGGACATTTCGAAATGACAGCATCGAAGATATCTATATACACAGGAACGCTTATTCCGGACTGCGTTCCGGAAAAAGTAGCCTACTTGACAGAAAGGGCGGGCACTCTCGGCTCGGGGGTAGGCACTCTCGTCTTTCAACCCCACCGTCACTTTGAATTTAGTGGGGCACTGTTTACTTACAGCCTCTACGAGTTGCAAGTGAATGGGGCCGGTGCGTGTGAACGGAAGGGTTCATCAAGCCATTTTAACCCCTAAACAAAATAGGAAGAGGGGTACTTGACTAATAGGGGGCAATTGCATCGCACCTGACTGTGAGGGACCTCTTGATACCTTATGTTCACTTCCTAACTAGTAGCCGGTTTCCTGTCGCGGAAGCCTTTTCCCAGTGCGCGGAGCCGAAGGTGTTAGTGCTTTCTCATGGGGTCAATAATGCTAATCCCTCTTTTTGTGCCGGGAAGAAGATAAGAAAAGGCGAAGCCTTCTCTTGGTTTCCCAACCTGTTGCTTCTAAAGGCTGCCCTCTCTCGGCTGGATTTTGGTCCAGCCTACTACGAGGATCCCGTATCCCGTACATCGTCTTTCTCCCTCCTGGGTTCCCGTGGTTCCTATGCCGCCGCGTTTCCCGGTCCTTTTCTTTTTTTAGTGCTTCGACCCGAAGCGATAGCTTGACGCGTTTTCCGTGGATAAGATGGCAGCGCTCCAGCTCACTAAAGAATGGGACGGCAGTGGTCCGCCGGCAAGCTCGTTCTGATCTTGGACGCAGTACATTGGAATCCTGAAGCACCACCACGAACGCTACCGCGCGTGCGCCTGCGGTGCGGTAAGGCACCACCCTGTTGTGCCAGCAGCCAACTCCGGCGTGTCAGCTTAGTTATCCTCATCAAGCCACAACCTTGATGTCTAGCTTCCCAACTGGTAGACGGTTCCCTTTCCCCCGGATCAATGAAGAAGGGAGAAGTCAGTTGATTCTTCCGAAGAACCGGAAGCGAAGCGCTATGCCGGGGCGAGGGGACGGGAAAAGAAACTGCTCCGAAGAAAGATATTGGGGTTCCCAATGCTTCTCCACGCCCAACGAGATGCGCCAACCTCGGGATGCTTTACTCCTAACCCCACGACGGTTCCGAGACGGAGCTTAACCTGAGTCTCGGTTAAGAACGGCGATGATCTACGTTTCACACGGCGCACGATTCCATGGATAGTTTCATTCGAGATCGTGATGGAGGACATAGCTTACGATCATCGGCTTTGATCATGCCACTAGGCATTTGATTAGGACATTGCACAATGATCCGAACACTTTGTCGCATCTCTTCGATACGAATACAGTAACGATCATAGCGATCTCCTCTGGTACCTACTGGTACGTCAAGATCCGATTGGTCATGAACATCGTAAGGTGCTGCTCTTCGCGAATCCCAGCATACCCCAGGTTGGGATGGGTAGGCCCACCACTTCACTTTTTCACTTTCACTTAGGCCCGGGCCAAGTCAGTGGGGGGACCCTGTCGGGCTCCTTCCCCCCCAAAACAAACTGTACGTGGGAGTTTCCCTTCATACGGCTCGAATCATTCTCAGATGCCCCGAGAGGCATCTTTCCTTATGATCTGGTGGTTCACACGCGCGCAAACGAGCACCGGCCGCAACAGCAAGGAACTATGACCAATAGAGTCAGACACAGAGCGTCATACTTCTTTATCTTGTGATGGTTGAGGAGTTTCTTTCTCAGAGGGTGCGGGACGCTTGCGGAGTCCGTACCTTCCGTACCACCACAGGTCGTTCTTGGGCAGATCCCGCTCCTAAACATAAGGGAGGGATAGGGGGAAAGGGGCCGGGCCTATCATATAAATAGGGTTGTAGAAAGACCACGTATTTTCATTCGACGTTCCGGGGCGCCCGATTCGATCAACGAATTTGGCGAGCTGATCTGCTTTGATCCAGGAGAAAGCCCAGTCAGCCACCTTTTCGGTGCAGGTCACGTGACCTACAGCTCGGCCTTCGCTTTTTGAGACTTCCTCTACCCACATCTCTATGTGCCCGCAGCACTTTCATATGGAGAAAGATGGGCTTACCATGTTCCATCAATAGCACCTAACCTATGCCGATTTTGGCGGACCGTGCTCCACCCCGGTGAACTCATGCGGTTCCGACGTGCCCAGAGGCCAGAGGCGAATCCGTTCACGGTCCGTAGGACCAACACCATTCGAAGGTTGATGGCCCGCCCCGCCTAGAATAGGAATCTTTGACTGGGCTTACACACATTCGCTCACTTACGCTGTCCCCCCTCAGCTCACCCTAGCCCCGGGTACGTCGTCTCCAAGGCTTCACACAAAATCTTCACTGACAACATATGCATGCTTTTGTAGGGTCGGGCAGAACCGTTGTTGCCTGATGGGAACTTCCCCCATATTGCTATCAATGTCTTCATGTCGCACGACCTCTTAACATTACACCACTGAATCCCCAATCCTTTGCTTGCTGTGCAGTGACAGTACCAATATCCACTAATCGTTGTTTCCAGATACGGTTGCCGGTTGACATCTCTTCTAATTCGTCGATACGAGAAGCAAATTGTTGTGTGGAGGAATCAATATCTCGACATAAGCCAAGAGGCAGATCTTGTGCCACTCCACCAGGTCGTATGAAACTGGCATGCATCCTGGCTCCCGGGACTCTTTCATAGAATTCCAACAATTTCTCCCGCTCCTCAAAAGCCCAAAGGAACGGAGTTGATGCTCCCACATCCATAGCATGAGTAGTTGAAGCAAGTGAATGATTTGAAATTCGAGTTATTTCACAGAATAACACTCGTATATATTGAGCTCGTAATGGTACCTCACAATTCAAAAGTCTCTCTACGGCTGAAGAATGAGCGTGTTCTTGGGCCATCGTAGAAACATAGATAGGGTCAACGACGGAACGAACAACGAAACTTTACGACAGCTTTTTCGTACACGTTCACTTGCATCACATACACAAGTGCTCTCTGAACCGTGCAATAAGGTCACCCATAACACGGCTCTCCCACTGGAGTTACCTTAGCCCCGGGCCATGCTATTCCATGATATTGGAATAATGGCAGCCTAACTACTTATTATCATCGTCTTGAAAGCTGGGCGCCTTTTGAATATGAGTGGGGCTCCTAGTCTAGGCGGCGCCTTCGTGGAGCCAAACCGAAGGAAGAGCAAAAGGGCGAGGCCACACCCGGCTTCGAATAGGAGGGGGGCTTAGCTCTGGATCCCGCCTGCTTGCAGAAATGAATGGATCAGAAAGGGGGCTGGGTTCTATTTCCGGGCCGGGCAGGAGGTGAAGGCCAGAAGAAGAAGAGAAGTGCGCCTTCCCGGTAAGGAAGAGGATAAAAAGGTGCTGTCATCTATCTCGACCTGTTTCCCGAGGCGTTGGAAATGAAGACCGGCTCAGAGAATCACTGGCGTGCTTTCTCTCCCCCATCGTTTCGCCAACAAAGAAGTCATCCTTGACTTGACGATTGACCATTCCATCCCTACCGAGCCGCCTCTTCGAAGTATTTACCTCTGCCTTTCTTTTTTTCTCCAAATATAAAAGAAAAAATAAAGAACCTCGTCTGTGATTTAATCGGCCCTAAGGGAGTTTACTCGACCCATTCTCCAGTCTCCCGCACTGCTCAAGTGTGCGACTCCGTATGAGGACCTCCTTCCCTTTTGCTCTGCCCACTCTCCGTTCACACGGTTATCAAAGCGGAGGAAGGGTGGGCAGCAGGTACCACGAGCCCTCTGTCCCACACATCTATCAAGAAGCAAGTGTAGTTCACCGGTTCCACCGAATGCTCCTATCTCTCGGCAAAGATCGTGTGAGTGTGCAGTTATGCTTCGGATGCTTCGCCATGGAATAGATCGACTCTGTTCCCCTTCTTTTCCGGTGCACTCGCTTTATATCTCCGACACACAAGGAAGGACGTGGTGGGAAGAAAGCAGCCCTAGCCTCTGTCCGGTCGATCATTCCGCTGGCATCTTGCATTCACGCCTCCGTTTGACTGCCGCTCGGGAATGTAGTTGTAGATACGTGAGTCTTAGTGGGTCGTTGGCTCCACCTCTTATCTCCTTCTACGACATGCTGTAGTCGTCGCCATATTCAATATGTCACTTAGTCATATCTGCCTCGCAGCGGGTCAGCACCCCCGAAA
>Ga0182226_1000079_pt1 | contig 16904 bp, 14 predicted proteins | sample G6R1MG_27_FD_129658 | JGI IMG/M metagenome (GOLD analysis project Ga0182226, IMG submission 129658) | Miscanthus phyllosphere microbial communities from Michigan, USA - G6R1_MAIN_07NOV2016_LD1 MG | ecosystem: Host-associated > Plants > Phyllosphere > Phylloplane/Leaf | place: USA: Michigan...
TCCTTATGGAGTCCGCAGCCCTGATCGTTGACGGCCGCTACACCCTGCAGGCGCCCGAGCAGGTCGATACCCGCGTGGTCACCGTGGTGCCCCTGAGCGAATCGACCCCCGAGGCTTGGATCGCCGACAACCTCAAGCGTGATCAGGTTCTCGGCTATGACCCCTGGCTGCATACGCCGGACGGGGTCGCGCGCCTGGAGCGGGCGGCGGTGAAGGCCGGCGGTTCGGTGCGGGCCGTGCCGAACCTCGTCGACGCGGTTTGGGCCGGCCGGCCGAAGCCGCCCGCCGGCGCGGTCGTCCTCCATCCCGAGGCCTTCGCGGGGGAGACGGTCGCCGCAAAGCTCACCCGCATCCGTGAAGCCCTGGCCGAGGGCGGCTGCGACGCTCTGGTGATCTCGGATCCACACAACCTCGCCTGGGCGTTCAACCTGCGTGGCTCCGATGTCGGTCATACCCCACTGGCGCTCGGCTACGCGATCCTTCCGCGCGAGGGTCGGGCCCGGCTGTTCCTGTCCTCCCCCAAGGTTGATTCGGCCCTGCGGGCGGCCTTGGCGCCGGTGGCCGAGATCCTGACGCGGGCCGACCTCGATGATGGGCTCGGGTCCTTCAGCGGCGTGCGCGTTCGCGTGGATGCCGCCACCGGCGCCGTCGCCCTCAAGGAGAAGATCGAGGCCGCAGGTGGGACCGCCGATATCGGCAAGGACCCGATCACCGCCATGAAGGCGGTCAAGAACGTCGCCGAGATCGAAGGCGCCCGCGAAGCCCATATCCGCGACGGTGCGAGCGTCGTGCGCTTCCTCGCCTGGCTCGATGGTGCCGCCGCCGCGGGGGGCTTGAGCGAGATCGCCGCCGTCGAGGCCCTGGAGGATATCCGCGCGGCCGGCGGCGACCTGCGCGACGTGTCCTTCCCGACGATCTCGGGTTCCGGCCCGAACGGCGCGATCGTCCATTACCGGGTTACCCGTACCAGTGACCGGGTCGTGCGGCCGGGCGAGCTGTTCCTGATCGATTCAGGCGCGCAATACCCGGACGGCACCACCGACATCACCCGGACGGTCGCGGTCGGCGACCCGACGGATGCGATGCGCGACCGCTTCACCCGGGTGCTGAAGGGCCACATCGCCATCGCCCGGGCGGTCTTCCCGAAGGATACCACCGGCGCCCAGATCGACGCCTTCGCGCGCGCTCCACTCTGGCAGGCGGGACTCGATTTCGACCATGGCACCGGCCACGGCGTCGGATCCTTCCTATCGGTGCACGAGGGGCCGCAGCGTATCGCCAAGACCGGAGCGGTCGCCCTGGAGCCCGGGATGATCCTGTCGAACGAGCCGGGCTACTACGCGCGCGGCGCCTACGGCATCCGGATCGAGAACCTCGTCCTGGTCGAGCATCGGGCGATCCCCGGCGGCGAGCGCCCGATGCTCGGCTTCGAGACCCTGACGCTCGCCCCCTACGATCGGCGGCTGATCCGCCCGGACCTGCTGGCGCCGGAGGAGCGGGCCTGGATCGACGCCTATCACGCCCGGGTGCGTGACACCCTGGCACCGCTCGTCGACGCGGAAACCCGCGTCTGGCTGGATCGTGCCACGGCGCCGCTGGCAGGTTGAAGGCTGCGCGGCCATGCTGGGCGCGGCCTTGTGCGGGCGAAGGCGGCACGACAGAGTGGACGAACCGTTTGGTCGCCCTCGTTCGCTCACGCCACGGGCGGCCAAGCTTTTTAAGGGTGCTCGACCATGCCCCGACGCTCCCAGGATCTCGCCGAGGTTGCGAAAAAGGCTGCCAATGCGTCCTTCGGGAGCGCTCTGGTGCAGAGAGTCAGCCTCGGCGACATGGAAGGGTCCGACGGCGACGATGTCCGTCGCGTTCAGTTGATCGTCTTCGACGATGCCATCGACCAGCTCGACGGCGACAAGCTGCTCGATGCCGGCCTCGCTATCCGCAAAGCCTTGCAGAAGGCCGGCGAGACGCTGCGCGTGGTCGTCGAATATGCCGAGCAGCGCGAGCTCGACGAACTTGGCGCTGATTAATCCCGAACATCTGTTCAGCCAGGCGGATGCGTTTCTTCTCCAAATCGGCCGCAGCTCGTTGCGGCAGGCCGACCTGCGCCGGACCTTCTCGAACGCCTATTACGGCTTGTTTCACGCGATCCTGACGGCTGCGGCCGACGCGGCGGTGGGGCGGACGCGGCGCAAGGATCCGCTCTGGACGCTGGCGTATCGTTCGGTCTCTCATCAGCGCTTAAAAAGCATCTGCAACGATCTCCAAGCCGCGACGCTGAAGCCGAAGATCAGGCGGTATGAGCCCCCCGGTGGATTTGGTGGTCACGTCGTCACGATTGCCGGGGCCGTTTCGGACTTGCAGGACCGGCGGCACGCCGCCGATTACGACCCGTCCCTATCCTTCCTGCAGACGGATGCGCGGGCGGCGCTGCAAACGGCCCGGTCGGCGGTCAACCGGCTGGCCCATCTCAACGCGGATCAGCGACGGGCCTTCCTCTACCTCATCCTGTTCGAGCCCCGCTGAGCGATCCCAGCGGCGTCATGGTCTCAGCCTCACGGAGCTGAGCGGGGGACAGGGCGTGGACCACCGCGCTATAAGGTCCTCCGTCACGAATAGCCTGCGCCGGTCCGGACGACATCGTCGGTGAAACCGCGAGCGCCCCGCGCGCGAAGGGACAGCATGATCCGCCGCCTCGCACTCCTGGTCCTGATGCTCGCCGCGAGCCTCTCGGCCGCCTCGGCCCAGGGCTTCCGCACGCCGCCCGATCTGGTGCGGTCGAGCCTCGTTGCGGAGCCCGTCGCGGTGGCGGGCGCACAGCCGTTCACGCTGGCGGTGCGGATGCAGGTGAAGCCGGGCTGGCACATCTACTGGCGCAATCCGGGTGATTCCGGCCTGCCGCCGGAGGTGACCTGGACCCTGCCGGCGGGCTTCGACGCCGGCGCGATCCGGTGGCCGGCCCCCGAGCGCATCGCGATCGCGACCCTGATGAATTACGGCTACGAGGGCGAGGTCACGCTGCTCGTGCCGGTCACGCCGCCGCCGAGCCTCGACCCGGCCGATCCGGTGCGGATCCAGGCCAAGCTGACCTATCTGGTCTGCGAGACCGAATGCGTGCCGGGCTCCGCCGATCTCGCCCTGACCCTGCCGGTGGGCGAGCCCCGGCCGGACGTGGGCCAGACCGCCCTGTTCGAGCGCGCCCGGGCCGCCCTGCCCGCCCCGGCGCTCTGGCCTGTGCGCCTCTCGAGCCAGGGCGATACGCTGCAGCTCGATTTCGCCGCTACCGGCCTCAAGCCGGAGACGATCAAGGGCGCGTCCTTCTTCCCCTATTCCGAGACCGCGATCGACAATGCCGCCGCCCAGGTGATGACGGTCGACGAATCCGGCCTGCATCTTACCCTCGCCCGGAGCAACCTGGCCGAGCCGGCACCGGCCGCCCTGCCCGGCGTGCTGACCGTCGAGGAAGCGACGGGCGTCGGTAGCCACCGCCTCGCCTTCGCGTATGGCGACGAGCCGGTGCTGCCGGCTCCGGCGACGGCGTCCGAAATCGCGACTCCGCCGCCGCCCGCCCCTGCCTTCGACGTCCTGACCCTCGCTACCGCGGCAGGGCTCGCCTTCCTCGGCGGCCTGATCCTCAACCTGATGCCCTGTGTCTTCCCGGTCCTATCGATCAAGGTGCTCGGCCTCCTGCGGCATGCGGGCGAGAGTCCCGCCCGCCTGCGGCTGCACGGTCTCGCCTATACGGCCGGCGTGCTGGTCAGTTTCCTCGGGCTGGCCGGCCTGCTGCTCGCCTTGAAGGGCGGCGGGGCGGCGATCGGCTGGGGTTTTCAGCTGCAATCGCCCGCCGTGGTGGCCGGGCTCGCCTACCTGCTCCTGGCCATGGGCCTCAGCCTCTCCGGCGTGGTCCATCTCGGCGGCCGGCTCGCCGGCCTTGGCGACGGGCTGGCCCGGCGCTCCGGTCTGAGTGGATCGTTCTTCACGGGCGTGCTTGCGACCCTGGTGGCGACGCCCTGCACGGCGCCGTTCATGGGCTCGGCAGTGGGCTTCGCCCTGACCCAGAGCGCCGGCGTCGCGCTTGCCGTGTTTGCCAGTCTCGGATTGGGCCTCGCCTTACCATTCCTGGCCCTCACCCTGTGGCCGCCGGCCCTGCGGGCGCTGCCGCGTCCGGGCGCGTGGATGGAGACCCTGAAGCAGGTTCTGGCCTTCCCGGTCTACGCCACGGTGGCTTGGCTGGTCTGGGTCCTGGCGCAGCAGGTGGAGCCGCAGGGGCTGCTCGCCGGGCTGTTCGGCCTCGTCCTGGTGGGCTTTACCGCCTGGGCCTGGGAGCACGGACACGCCGCGGCCCCCCGGGCCGGGCGGATCGCTCAGGGTCTTGCGGTGCTGACGATCCTGGCGGTTGCCGCCCTGACGCTGAGCCTCGGCCACGAGCGGGCCGCTGCCCCCGCCCAGGCTGCCGCCAACGGCGTCGAGCCGTTCACCCAGGCCCGCCTTGATGCCCTGGTGAACGAGCGCCGGCCGGTCTTCGTGAACATGACCGCCGCCTGGTGCATCACCTGCGCGGTCAACGAGACGACATCGCTCTCGACGAAGGCGGTGCGACAAGCGATGGCCGACCGGGGTGTTACCTACCTGAAGGGCGATTGGACCAACCAGAATCCCGAGATCACCCGCCTCCTGGAGAAGCACGGGCGCAGCGGCGTGCCGCTCTACCTGCTTTACGCGGGAAGCGGCGAGCCGCAGGTGCTGCCGCAGATCCTCACCGAGGGGACGGTTCTGTCAGCCCTGGAGACGGTGCCGGCCGCGGGCAAGAGCGCGGCTCTGACCCGCTGAACTGTCCCTGAGCGCAGCTAGGCTTCCAGCGAGAATGTCTCGTCGAAGGCGTAGCCCGAGCCCCGCACCGTGCGGATCGGGTCGGCCTGCCGCGGAGCATTGAGGGCCTTGCGCAGGCGCCCGACATGCACATCCACGGTGCGCTCGTCGATATAGACGTCGTGCCCCCAGACACCATCGAGGAGCTGCTCGCGGGAGAAGACCCGGCCCGGCGCCAGCATCAGGAATTCGAGCAGGCGGAACTCGGTCGGTCCGAGATGAAGCTCCTCGCCGGCTCGGCGGACCCGGTGGCCGGTGCGGTCGAGCTCGATATCGCCGGCTGCCAGCCGGTCCGCGACATGGGCCGGCTTGGCCCGGCGCAGCAGCGCCCGCACCCGAGCGAGCAGCTCAGGGACCGAGAACGGCTTGACGATGTAATCGTCCGCGCCCGTACCGAGGCCGCGGACACGATCGCCCTCTTCGCCCCGGGCGGTGAGCATGATGACCGGCAGCCGCTCGGTCTCGCGCCGGGCCCGGATGCGGCGACACAGCTCGATCCCCGAGAGGCCCGGCAGCATCCAGTCGAGCAGCACCAGATCGGGCGTGCGCTCGGCCAGGAGCAACTCCGCATCGTCGCCGCGTGCGGCTGAATCCACCAGGAAGCCCTCGGCCTCAAGGTTGTACCGCAGCAGGGTGGTCAGGGCCTCCTCGTCCTCGACGATCAGGACTTGCATGCTCACGTTCGATAACCTGTTCCGTAGACGGCACCGGACGGCTCGCCCGCGCCGGATGGCGCGCGCAGGCAGATGGTGCGACAGACGCCGCGATCCCTCAACCCGCGTGCGCCACTCATCGCATTCTGCCCCCAGGCCGCATCGTGTGCTGCATGGTCCCCGCGTTACGGGGCCGTGGCGGCGGGACCGACCGTCGCGTAGTTCGACGCGTCGTTCTTCGGGCGCTCTCCGGCCAGCGTCTCACCGGTCGCGAGATAGTGGATCGTCTCGGCGATATTGGTGGTGTGATCTCCGATCCGCTCGACGTTCTTGGCGCAAAATAGGAGATGCGTGCAGAACGAGATATTGCGCGGATCCTCCATCATGTAGGTCAGGAGTTCGCGGAACAGTGAATTGTACAGCGCATCGATCTCCCCGTCCCGCTCCCAGACATCGTAGGCCGCTTTGACGTCGCGGCTCGCATAAGCGTCGAGGATATCTTTGAGCTGCGCCTCGGCGAGGTCGCTCATGTGGCGCACACCGAGGACGATCTTCTGCGCGGGCGCCTGATCCGAGATCGCGACGACGCGTTTGGCGACGTTCTTGGCGAGATCCCCAATCCGCTCCAAGTCGCCGGAAACGCGGATCGCCGAGATGGTCTCGCGTAGGTCGATCGCCAGCGGCTGGCGCCGGGCGATGAGCAGCACCGCCCGCTCCTCGATGTCGCGCTGGAGCGCGTCGAGACGCTTGTCGGCGAGGATCACCGCTTGCGCGAGGGTATCGTCCCGGCGGACCAGGGCGTCGGTTGCCTCGGCGGCCATCTTCTCGGCCACGCCGCCCATCTCGGAGATCGAGCGGCGCAGGTCATCCAGATCGGTGTCGTAGGAGCTGACGATATGGCCCGGCATGGTGGATCCTTCGATGGCGTCCCGCAAACCTTAATCCGCGAGGTCTGGCGGAAACCCGCTGCTACGATCACGGATACCGCGGCGCGTTCCCCGGTACCCAGTCCCTGTCACAGTCGAGAACATGATGCGGAGAGGTCAGGATCGGCGCCCTGAATTCAACACGCATCGACAAGCAGGCAGACTCCGCCGATGTTCCCGTATCAATGAGGCTTGTTCCGAAGTCGCGCCTGGCGATCTTACGATCAGGCGCGCCTTATCATCTTGATGGCGGCTCTCAGTGCTTCGTATGAGCCGTGTTCTATTGTCGGTCGACTGCTTTAGCCGAAGCGGCCGGTGATGTAGTCCTGGGTGCGCTGCTCCACAGGGTTCATGAACATCCGATTGGTGGGGCCGAACTCGATCAGTTCACCCAGATACATGAAGGCGGTGAACTGCGAGATGCGGGCCGCCTGCTGCATGTTGTGCGTGACGATCACGATGGTGAACTCGTCGCGCAGCTGCTCGATCAGCTCCTCGATGCGGCCCGTGGAAATCGGGTCCAGCGCCGAAGTCGGCTCGTCGAACAGGATCACCTCCGGGCTCTGGGCCACGGTGCGGGCGATGCACAGGCGCTGCTGCTGCCCGCCCGAGAGGCCGGTGCCGGCCTGGCGCAGCTTGTCCTTCACCTCGTCCCAGAGGGCGGACTTGCGCAAAGCCTGCTCCACCCGTCCGTCGAGTTCGGATTTCGGCAGCTTCTCGTAAAGGCGCAGCCCGAAGGCGACGTTGTCGTAGATCGACATCGGGAACGGCGTCGGCTTCTGGAAGACCATGCCGATGCGCGCGCGCAGATCGTTCAGATCGACGGACGGATCCAGCACGTTCTGGCCGTCGAGCAGGATCTGACCCTCCGCCCGCTGCTCGGGGTAGAGGCTGTAGATCCGGTTGAAGCAGCGCAGCAGGGTGGACTTGCCGCAGCCGGACGGTCCGATCAGGGCCGTGACCTGCCGGTCGTGGAAGTTGATGTCCACGTTCTTCAGCCCGTGGAAGCTGCCGTAGTAGAAGTTCAGCCCCTTCACGGCGATCCGGACCGCACCACCCTCGTTGGCGTGGTTGCGGGTGAGATCGACCGTGGGGATCGCGGAGGCGGCGTTCATCGTCGTGTCCTCGAGAAGGGTCTTAGCGCGACATCTGCGGCTTGATGACGAGACGGGCGATGATCGACAGCACCAGGATCGTCGCGGTGATGAGGAGCGCCCCGGCCCAGGCGAGGCTCTGCCAGTTCGGATAGGGCGAGAGGGCGAACTGGTAGATCATGACCGGGAGGTTCGCGACGCCGCCCATGAGGTCCGGGGAGAACCAGGAATTGTTGTTCAGCGCGGTGAACAGCAGCGGCGCGGTTTCGCCGGCGATGCGGGCCAGCGCCAGGATGATGCCCGTGACGATACCGGCCGAGGCCGCGCGCCAGGTGACGCTGATGATCACCGTCGACGGCGGTGCGCCCAGCGCAGCCCCGGCCTCGCGGAGGGTGCCGGGCACCAGGCGCATCATATCCTCGGTGGTGCGGACGATCACCGGCACGGCGATGATGGCGAGCGCCACGCCGCCGGCCCAGCCCGAATAGGTCCCCATCGGCCGCACCATCAGGGTGTAGACGAACAGGCCGATCAGGATCGACGGCGCCGAGAGCAGGATGTCGTTGAGGAAGCGGATCAGCCCGGCGATCTTGGAGAACCGGCCGTATTCGGCCAGGTAGGTGCCGGCCATCACGCCGATCGGCGTTGCGATCGTGATGCCGATCCCTGTGAGCACCAGGCTGCCCAGGATTGCGTTGGCGATGCCGCCGCCTTCGGAGCCGGGGCCCGGGGTCGGATGCATGAACATGGCGGGTGTGAAGCCACGTACGCCCTGGACGATCAGCATCAGCAGGATCGATCCGAGCACCACGGCGCCGACCACCGTGGCGATCAAGCAGGCTGTCCGCAGCACCCGGTCGGCGACCCGACGGCTCTGGCGGACCCGCCCGGAGCGACGCGGCGCGGCGTCGGAGATGGTCATGGGATTGGACGCGTCCATCGTGAGCCCTCCTCAGGCAGCCTTGACGCGGCGCGTCAGCAGCCGGGCGATGATGAGCACCACGAAGGTGATCACGAAGAGGATGCAGCCCAGGGCCATCAGCGCGTTGAGCTGGAGACCGTCGGCCTCGTTGAACTCGTTGGCGATGCGCGACGCGATGGTCGAGCTCGGGTCGAAGATCGAGGCCGAGAGGCGGTTGGCGTTGCCGATCACGAAGGTCACCGCCATCGTCTCGCCGAGCGCGCGACCGAGTCCGAGCATGATCGCCCCGATAATCGAGACGGAGGCCTGAGGCACCAGCACGTGGCGCACCACCTCCCAGGTGGTGCAGCCGATGCCGTAGGCGCTCTCGCGCAGCACGGTGGGGATCTGGTCGAGCATGTCCCGGGCGATCGAGGCGATGAACGGCACGATCATGATCGCCAGGATGATGCCGGCGGTGAAGACGCCGACGCCGGACGGCACCCGTGCATAGAACAGCGTGCCGACGACCGGCATGCCCTCAACCAGGTTCGAGACCGGGATCTGGATGAAGCGCGCGAACAGGGGCGCGAAAACGAACAGGCCCCACATGCCGTAGATGATGCTCGGCACCGCGGCGAGCAGCTCGATGGTCATCGCCACCGGCTTGCGGGCCCAGCCCGGGCAGAGCTGCGTGAGGTAGACGGCGATCCCCAGGGAGACCGGCACGCCGATCAGAAGCGCCAGGGTGGCCGAGGCCACGGTGCCGATGACGGCGACCAGGGCGCCGTATTGCTCGGTCCCGACGTTCCAGGCGCTGGAGGTCAGGAAGGCGAAGCCGAATTCCCGGAAGGCCGGCCAGCCGCCGTACAGGATCGAACCCAGGATCCCGGCCAGCACGATGAGCACGAACAGTGCTGCACCGTAGGAGCAGACCCGAAACAGGGTGTCGAGGCTCCGGCTCGGCCCTTTGCGCGCAGCGGCTGCGCGGGGTCGTGCGAGGGCAATCGTCTCGGTCAAAGCGGGCATCCGCGATTCTCTGCGAAGGGGGCGTGGTAGCGCGGTGCGGGCCGCGAGGCGAGGGAGGGGGTTGCAACCCCCTCCCCAACTGTCTCACATGTTGAAGACGGGCTTACCGTCTTTGCCCTTCACAGATTTCCACTCTTCGTGGATCAGAGCGACGACGTTGTCCGGAAGCGGCACGTAATCGAGGTCTGCGGCGAGCTTGTCGCCGTTCTTGTAGGCCCAGTCGAAGAACTTCAGCGTATCGGCGGCCTTGGCCGGATCGGTCGCTTCCTTGTGGACAAGGATGAAGGTCGCCGCCGTGATCGGCCACGCGTCGTCGCCCGGCTGATTGGTCAGGGAGATGCCGAAACCGGGAGCTGACTTCCAGTCGGCGCTGGCGGCGGCGGCCTGGAAAGCCTTGTCTTCCGGCTGCGGATACTTGCCGGCCTTGTTCTGCAACAGGGCGTAAGCCAGCTTGTTCTGCTTGGCATAGGCGGATTCGACGTAACCGATGGCGTTCGGCACCTGCTTGACGGTGGCGGTCACGCCCTCGTTGCCCTTGCCGCCCTGCCCGACCGGCCAGGAGATCGTCGTGGCCGCGCCGTACTCCTTCTTCCAGGTCTCGGAGGCCTGGGACAGGTACGTCGTGAAGATGTTGGTCGTGCCCGAGGCGTCGGACCGGTAGACCGGGGTGATGGTGGCGTCGGGGAGCTTCACGCCCTCGTTGAGCTTCGCGATCCGCGGATCGGACCACTTCGAGATCTTGCCGGCGTAGATGTCGGCCAGAATGTCGCCGGTGAGCTTCAGCTTGCCGGGCTCGAGGCCGGCGATGTTCACCACCGGCACAACGCCGCCCATCACGGTCGGGAACTGGACGAGGCCGTCCTTGGCCAGCTGCTCGCCCTTGAGCGGCGCGTCGGTGGCGCCGAAATCGACGGTCTTGGCCTGGATCTGCTTGATGCCGCCGCCGGAGCCGATGGACTGGTAGTTCAGCCCGGAGCCGGTCTCCTTGCGGTAGGCTTCGGCCCACTTGGAGTAGACCGGGAATGGGAAGGTGGCGCCGGCCCCTGTGATGTCGGCAGCGAGTGCCGCGGACGCCAGCTGAACCGTCGCGAGGCCGACGGCGAGCGCGTAAGCGAAGGGTCTCAAGGATATCTCCGTTGCCGTCGGGCGAAAGCCTGCGCCTCTCTGCCGGCAAGCCCATGCCCGCGGCAGAGCTGTGCGGCCGGTCTTCCTAAAGACCCGGCGCCGGCCGCCCGATGGGTCGGGCGTTACGACAGTGAGATGACATCGGCATGACACCGCGTCGCAGGGCCGAGGGACCGGTTTCGGTCGCTCGTGCGTTCAGGCCCTGTGGCGGCGCTCGACGATGCCGTCCGCGATGCTGGGAAGGTGGTCGAATCGTGGATGACCAGGGGACCGACGCGGAGGCAGGTCCCGACGCGGCTTGGCGCGTCTTGCATGCTGACCGCGAAGCCGTGGAGCGTGCCTTGAGCCTGGCGCAGGCGCGCCAGCGTTACGGCACCGACGCCGAGGCGATCGCGCAGGCGCGGCTCGAGGAGGCCGAGCTTTTGGTCGATCTCGACAGGATCCTGACGCAGATTCGGGCGGCCGAGTACCGTCGGCGACCCGGCTCGCGGCGCTGGTAGCGCCTACGAAAAAAATTCTGCCGGAGCGAATACGGATCCGGCAGTTGGACGGCCCTAGCCGGCCCGGCGCAGCTCGCGCTCCTTCTGGCGCAGGCGCAGCAGGAGCTCGACGTGGGTGTCGGTGATCGGCTGCGTGTCGACGCTGCCTTCGTAAACGGTGCGAAGCGTCAGGCCGAGCTGCTGCGTGTCGATCGCCTGCTTGAGGCGCCGACCGAGGTGCGGGCGCCCATCGGACGCGACGATAGACGGCTTCATGTGTTCCTCCCGCCCTTAAACCGCGTACGCCTCAGCACGGCACCGGGATGAAAACAGTCTCGGTAAAAATGGTTAACGAAGGGTTACGCTCAACCAACGGTTAAGGTTGACGCGTGTTTACGCGTCCGCGCCTTGAAGCAGCCGGGCCGCCGCCGCCCGAGCTTCGTCGGTCACGGTGGCGCCGGCCAGCATCCGGGCGATCTCCTCGCGGCGCTCCGCCACCGGCAGGCTCGCCACCCGGGTGGCGACGCGGCCGGCGCCCTTCACGGGCGCCTTTGCGATCAGAAAATGCGTGCTCGCCCGCGCCGCGACCTGGGGTGCGTGGGTCACCGCGACGACCTGCACGGTGCTGGCGAGGCGCGCCAGGCGCAGGCCGATCGCGTCGGCCACGGCGCCGCCAACGCCGGTGTCGATCTCATCGAAGATCAGGGTCGGGGCCGAGCCCTTGTCGGCGAGCACCACCTTCAGGGCCAGCATGAATCGCGACAACTCGCCGCCGGAGGCGACCTTCATCATCGGGCCGGGCTTGGTCCCGGGATTGGTCTGGGCCCAGAACTCGACCCGGTCGATACCAGCCGGATCGCGTGCCTCCGGATCGGTGGCGATCTCGGTGATGAAGCGAGCGCGCTCCAGCTTCAGCGGCGGCAGCTCGGCCTTCACGGCGGCATCGAGCTGCTTGGCCGCCCGTCGGCGTCCGGCGCTGAGCTTTTCCGCCGCCTCGGCGTACACGGCCTCGGCCTTGGCGCGGGCCTGTTCTAGACCTTCCAGGGCCGCTTCACCGGCATCGAGGGTTGCGACCTCGCCGGCATAGCGCTCCGCCAGAGCCGCGAGGTCGTCGGCCGGGACGTCGTATTTGCGGGAGGCGGCACGCAGGGCGAACAGCCGCTCTTCCGCCCGTTCCAGGTCGCGCGGGTCGAACTCCGTCTCGGCGACGGCTGCGTCCAGGACCGCGCGTGCCTCGTCGAGGGCGACCAGGGCGGCGTCGAGGGCGTTGACGCAGGGATCGATCAGCGCCGGCAGATGGCCGGCGCGGCGCTCCAGCTTGCGCAGGGCGGCCGAGATATGTGGCACGCCGGAATGCGGACCGCCGACCGCGTCCAGCGCCTCGTTCAGCTCGCGGGCGACCTTTTCCGATTGCTGCATGATGCTGCGGCGCTCGGCGAGCTGGGCTTCCTCCCCGGGCAGCGGCGCCAGGGCGGCGAGTTCCTCGACCGCGTGGCGCAGAAAATCGGCCTCCTTCCGGGCGGCTTCGATGCGGGCGCGGTGCTCGGCGAGCTCTGCGCGGGCCGTGCGCACGGCTTTGGCCGCTGCCGCGACCTTCCCCAGCTGGCTCTGCAGCCCCCCGAAGGCGTCGAGGATCGCCCGGTGCGAGGCCGGGTCGGCCAGGGCCCGGTCATCGTGCTGACCGTGAATCTCCACCAGCGCCGCGCCGATGGCCCGCAGGACCTGCACGCCCACCGGCTGGTCGTTGACGAAGGCGCGGGTGCGGCCGTCCGCCATCTGGGTCCGGCGCAGGATCAGGTCGCCCTCGGTATCGATCTCGGCCTCGGCCGCGATCTGGCGGGCCGGATGGTCGAGGGGCAGGTCGAACACCGCGGTGACCCCGCCCTGGGCCTCGCCGTGGCGCACGAGCCGGCCATCGCCGCGGCCGCCCAGGGCCAGGGCGAAAGCGTCGAGCAGGATCGATTTGCCCGCGCCCGTCTCCCCGGTGAGGACACTCAGCCCCGTCCGGAAATTCAGTTCGAGCCTGTCGATCAGAACGATGTCGCGGATCGCGAGCTGCGCCAGCATGCGGCGACGGGATTCCTGAGGAAGGGACCGCAGACATAAGGCCGCTGCGGCGCGGATTCACCCCAAAAATGCGACGTCCGCCATCCCCAGTGCCGCGGGGCTGCGCAGACGAGAAAGGCCCGGAGCGGCGGCTCCGGGCCTTGGGGCGTCGTCGTGCGGGCTGCAGCCCGCGCGGTTCTCACTCGGCCGAGGCGGTCTTACCGGTCACGGTCCGATAGATCTTGGACAGGAACGAGGTCTTCTCCTCGCGCGGCTCAAGGCCGCCCTGGGCCAGGAGCGCATGCGCATCCTTGTACCAGGGGCTGTCCGGGAAGTTGTGCCCCAGCACCGCCGCGGAGTTCTGTGCCTCCTGGGTGATGCCGAGCGCCCAGTACGCCTCGGTCAGGCGCTCCAGCGCCTCTTCCGCGTGGCGGGTGGTCTGGTACTTGGCGACGACGTCGCGGAACCGGTTGATCGCGGCCGGGAAGTTGCGCCGCTCCAGGTAGAAGCGGCCCACCTCCATCTCCTTGCCGGCGAGCTGGTCACGGGTGATCTGGATCTTGGACCGTGCGTCGGTCGAATATTCCGAGGTCGGATACTTCTGGACCAGCTCCTGGAGGGCAACCAGAGCCTTCTCGGACCGGTCCTGATCACGGGTCACGTCCGGGATCTGCTTGTAGTTCGACATCGCCATCAGGTACTGCGCGTAGGCCGCATCCTTGCTGGCCGGGTGGCGCTGCAGATACCGCTTCGCCGCGCTGATCGCCTCGTCGTACTTCTGGCCCTCGTAGTTCGCGTAGGCCGTCATCAGCAGCGCCTTCCGGGACCACTCGGAATACTGGTACTGCTTGTCGAGATTGTCGAACTTCTTGACGGCGCCCTCGTAGTCGCTGTCTTCCAGCTTGGCCAGGCCCTCGCTGTAAAGCTTGTCCGCCGGGACGTCCGGTACGACCTCGGGCTTATACTTCTCAGCGAAGAGGTTGGTCGGGTCGAAGTCGCAGCCACCGAGGCCCAGGCCGAGGACGGCCACGAGGGGCGCCATGAAGGCCGCCGCCCGGCGATGACGAATGGTGACAGGCATCTGGCGCTCTTTCCCGGAACCGGCGCACGTCCCGCGCCGTCGTGCCATCGCGTGAGTGGATCCGACCCGACCGGGCCGTGCCCGTCGTTCACGGACTATTAAACCGTGACGTTTGATTCGGGCACGAAAGCGGCAAGGCTGCGGCAGCCTGGATCGGTTGCCGGCTGTGGCCCGCGGGTGACAGTTTCGGGATCAGAGCTCGCCGGCGAAGGCGGCGATGCCGAGGCCGACGCCGAGTTCCGAGAGCACGGCCTCGCGGCGCGAGCCCTGCGCCTCGACGATGGCGTAGTTCGATCGGTCGGCGAACAGAGCGGAGAGCACGCCGACGTTCATCCGGTGGCCGCCACAATAGGAGCGGTAGGCTCCCTGGATCGGCAGGCCGGCCAGCGCGAGGTCGCCGACCGCATCGAGGATCTTGTGGCGGACGAACTCGTCCGGGAAGCGCAGGCCCTCGGGGTTGACCACAGCGGTCTCGCCGACGGCGACGGTGTTCTCCAGCGAGGCGCCCAGCGCGAAGCCGGCCTTCCAGTAGCGCTCGACGTCCTTCATCATCCCGAAGGTGCGGGCACCGGCGATCTCGCGGCGGTAGGTGGCAGGCGACAGGTCCATCGCCTTGCGCGAGCGGCCGATCACCGGGCTGTCGAAATCGATCTCCACGTCGAGGCGGAAGCCCCGGTCGATCGGGCGCAGTTCCGCGAAGGCGCGGCCGGTCTCGATGCGGACGTGGCGCAGAACCTTGAGCCAGCGGCGCGGGGTGGCGCAGGAAGCGATCCCGACCGTGTCGATGGCGTGAACGAATTGGAGGGCAGACCCGTCGAGGATCGGCATCTCGGGCCCGTCGATCTCGACCAGGGCGTTGTCGACACCCAGTCCGTAGAGGGCCGACATCAGATGCTCGATGGTGGCGACGGCACCGGTCTCGACGTCACCGATGACGGTGCAGAGTTCGGTGGCGGAGACGAGGGCGTGATGGGCCTTGATCAGGCGGTCGTTGCCGTGGGTGGTGCTGGTGCGAAGAAACGCGATGCCGTGATTGGCGGGAGCGGGCCGAATCGTAATCTCGGCCGGGTTTCCGGAATGGACCCCTACGCCCGAGAGCGTCACGGGCCCCTTCAGGGTCGTCTGTTTATGCGTTCGCATTCATTAGCCCCCGGCCGCGATCAGGTCCCGCCATCCCGACCGGGGATGGTGAGGAAACTGTCCGATCCGTCCGCTGCTTGAAGCCCCATCCGCGCTATCAGGTTGTGTCCTGCAGCGCGTCTCATTGGTCTACGAGTGTCTATAGCTGCACCGCACAGGGCCGCCAAATCACGGATTCTTACGCTCTGTTACAGACACGCTTGCTGCTGGGAGCCGCTAAAAACGTGATGGCACAAAGGCTTAAAGCTTGGTTAATGCGTGGCTAACCGACGGTCATTCTGTGGCGTCGATGCATCACGCGCCTGGGGATAGCGTCACAAACGTTAACGCCGCTGTGACTCCTGTCCTCCGGATCAGCAACCAAGAGTTGCTTCGGTGCAGCGCGAAGAGCCGGCGGTTCCCCGCCGGCTCTGTTCCTCGTCCCGGATCGAGGCCGTTCAGTTCGCCTGGCGGCGGAGGAACGCCGGGATCTCGAGCTGGTCGTCGTCCATCATCCGCGATTGGGGCGCGATCCGGCCCTGGGCATCGAGGCCGCCCTGGGCCGGCCGGTACTGCGGCGCCGCCGGGAGCGGGGCGCGTGGGGCCGGCGGCACGTGGGGATGGTTCAACTGCGGCTGAGCCAGGTGCTGCGGCTGGGCTGCGTGCGGCTGCGGAGCGACCGGGGCCGCGGCCCGCGGCGCGGGCACGCCTTCCATCTCGTCGCGCTTTCCGCCGAAGCCGACAGTTGCGAGGCGACGCAGCAGCGAAGTCCGCTTTGACTCCGGCGCTGCTTCCTCGGCCGCCCGGTTCGCCAGGATCTGATTCTGGGCGATCGCCGGCAACTCGTGGATCTGCGGCATGCGCGGGGCCCGGGCGAGCGGCGCGGCGGCCGGGGCAGCCGGACGCGGCGGCACGAACGGGCCGGCCTGGAACTGCGGCGCCGGCTCGGCCTGCTGCTGGGCGGGGGCCGGGACGAACGGCGCGGCGGCGCGCGGCTGGGCCGGGGCGAGGTGGACCTCGTCACGAGCGACCGGCGCGGGCGCCTCGAACCGGGTCTCGGTCCGGGCCTCGGGGGCCGGCTGCGGGGCGGCCGGCGCCAAGTTCTGTGCGGGAGCCTGGGCGATCGAGTCCGTGCGGATGCTCGGAACCGGCGAAGACGCGCGGGCCCGGGCCTCGGCCCGCAGGCGCTCGGCCACCTCGGCGATGCGCTGCTCGGTCTCGGCGATGGCCGGGTTGTTGGTCGAGTTGGCCGAGATCAGCAGCGGCTCGATACCGGTGGCGACCACCGACACGCGGATGATGCCGTCGAGGCTCTCGTCGAAGGTGGCGCCCAGGATGATGTTGGCGTCCTGATCGACCTCCTCGCGGATGCGGGTGGCGGCCTCGTCGAGCTCGTAGAGGGTGAGGTCCGAGCCGCCGGTGATCGAGATCAGCAGGCCGCGCGCGCCCTTCATCGACACGTCGTCGAGGAGCGGGTTGGCGATGGCGGCTTCGGCGGCGCGGTTGGCGCGCTTCTCGCCGGAGGCCTCGCCCGTGCCCATCATCGCCTTGCCCATGCCGCGCATGATCGCGCGCACGTCGGCGA
>Ga0182226_1000080_pt1 | contig 16802 bp, 9 predicted proteins | sample G6R1MG_27_FD_129658 | JGI IMG/M metagenome (GOLD analysis project Ga0182226, IMG submission 129658) | Miscanthus phyllosphere microbial communities from Michigan, USA - G6R1_MAIN_07NOV2016_LD1 MG | ecosystem: Host-associated > Plants > Phyllosphere > Phylloplane/Leaf | place: USA: Michigan...
GAACACGCCGAGTTCCTGAATGGCCTTGAAGAACTCGTTGAAACCAACGGGCTTCACCACGAAAGCGTTCACTCCGAGATTGTAGGATCGCACCACATCGGTCTCTTCCCGCGAGGACGTGAGCATCACCACCGGGATCGTCCGGGTCTGGGGGTCGCCCTTCACCTTGGCCAGAACCTCGAGGCCATCGACCTTCGGGAGCTTCAGGTCGAGGAGGATCACGGCGGGGTCCTGCTCGGCGCGCCCCTCGTAGGGACCGCGCCGATAGACGAAATCGAGGGCTTCCGCGCCGTCCCGGCAGATGACGATCTCGTTGGCGAGTTGACCGGCCTCGAGGGCCGCGAGCGTGAGCTCGATGTCGTTGGGATTGTCCTCCACGAGGAGGATCGGTTTCAGCCCGGCCATCTCAGTGTGCCTCACCCCTCAGGGGCAACGTGAAGTGAAAGGTCGCCCCGACGCCGAGTTCGCCCTCGGCCCAGGTCCGTCCGCCGTGGCGCTCGACGATGCGGCGGACGTTGGCGAGGCCGATACCGGTGCCCTCGAATTCCTCGACGCGGTGCAGGCGCTGGAACACCCCGAAGAGCTTGTCGACATAGGTCATGTCGAACCCGACGCCGTTGTCGCGCACGAAGAACACCGCCTCGCCGTCCTTGGGCGGCAGGCGCCCGACCGCGATGACGGCCTCCGGGCGGCCGCGGGTGTATTTCAGGGCGTTGGACAGCAGGTTCTCGATGACGAGCCGCAGCATGAACGGGTCCGCGTAGGCCCGCCCGAGGGGGCCGATCTCCCAGCGCACGGTCCGCTCCGGCGGCACGTCGCGCATCACCTTACGGCGCACCTCCTCGATGAGGGCGTTCATGTCGCCCGGCACCCGATTCAGGGCATTGCGCCCCATCTGCGAGAAGGTGAGGAGGTTGTCGACGAGGGTTCCGGCCGAGAACGCCGCCTCGATGATGGTTTCGACGTAGTGCCGGCCCTTGTCGGAGAGATTGGCGGATTCGCGGTTCTTGAGGAGGTTCGAGTAGCCGACGATGTGCCGGAACGGCGCCCGCAGGTCGTGGCTGACCGAGTACGAAAACGCTTCGAGTTCCTTGTTCGAGCGCTGCAATTCCTCGCTGAGGGCTGCCAGTTCCTCCGCCCGGCGCAGCACGATGCCGAGGACCGAGGTGCGCAGATCCTTGGCCGCCTCGACCTCCGGCGCGCTCCAGGGCAGCGAGCGCGCCTGCAACGTCTCCTTCCAGATCTCGAAGGATTTGCGCGGGTGCAGGCGGTCTGGGCCGCCGGCGGGATCGGCCGTGGCCGGCTTGATGGGATTGCCGCCCCACTTGACCGTCCGCACCACCTCCGGCCTGAACCAGAGGATGTAGCTCGCGTATTTCTTCGAGACCGAGATGGCGAGGAGGCCGCTCGCCCGGTCGGCGAAGGCCCGGGCCGCCGGCAGCAGTTCCGACATGGATTCGGTGGCGAACACCTCGGTCTCGTCGGTCTGCTTCGAGAGCCAGTCGTAGAGCGTTCGGACATCCGCCTCTGACGGTGTCTCGCCGATGAGACGGCAGCTTTCCCCCGTGACGATGGCCGCCCCCGGTGCGTTCACCAGGGCCATCACGTCATCGGGGTGCTTCAGCAGGCCGTCGACGAAACTGTCCTCCTCGGCCATGAAGCCGAGGAGCCGGGCCTGCACCGCCCCGAGGGCCAGCCGCTGCTCGGCCTGGGCACCGCGCTCGCGAGCCGAGAGTTGCAAGGCGAAGATCTGCGTGAGGACGTCGCAGGCGTTGCGGGCCTGCAGGGAGACCCGGCGCGGCACGCGGTTGTGGCAGGAGATCAGGCCCCAGAGCTTGTCGTCGACGAGGATCGAGACCGACATGGACGCCAGGGTGCCCATGTTGCGCATGTACTCGACGTGCACGGGCGAGACCGAGCGCAGGACCGACTGGCTGAGGTCGAGGGGCTGGCCCGCCGGCGTCAGCTCCGGCCGGATCGGCACGGCGCGGTAGCCCGCATCCGGAATGATGCGCAGGCGATTGCGGCGGTAGAGTTCGCGGGCCTGGACCGGAATGTCGGAGGCGGGAAAGCGCAGGTCGAGGTAGGACGGCAGCACGCCGTTGCCGCTCTCGGCGAGCACGGTGCCGTGCCAGTCGCGGTCGAACCGGTAGACCAGGGCCCGGTCGAAATCGGTGATGTGCCGGATATCCTCGGCGACGATCGCGCAGAGCTCCTCGATGGAGCGGGCAAGGCGCAGGCGCTGCACGAAGGCGCGCAGGCGCGGCGTCAGGGCATCGAGCCCGTCCTCGATGCCGGCATCGGCGATCTCCTCCAGTTCGAGCACCACGAGGGCGCCGACGCGGTGGGCCGCAACCTCGTAACGCCGCCCCGTGCCCACGAGCGTGACCGTGCGCAGGTAAAGCGCCCCGGTCTCGTTCGGCGGATCGTCGAGATAGCGGCGCACGACGGCGCCGAGTTCGGGAAAGACGTCTTCGAGGGGGGCCCCGACGGGCGCGGGAACGGGCGCGTTCTCGCTCGCCTGCGCGATCACGAGGCTCGCGGCATCGAGGGTGAGCAGGAACCCGTGGGGCTGCACGCTGCCGACGATGTGGATGGGCTCGCGATCGCAGACCGTCAGGTCGATGGCCGAGGTCTCGGTCCGGAACATCAGGATGCGCTCGCTCCGTCGATTGGTGCGGCTTCGCGCGGCCCGACCATCGGCAATTCTTTAACAGGGCGTGACATGGCTGCCTATCGGAGGTCGTCCGGCGGGTTCGGTCTCCCGTGGACATTCGGATCACATGCCGGTGAGTCCCGGCCTACCCTCCGAGAGCCGGAGGTGAACTCATATGGGGACGAAACACGCCGGGCGCGACGCGTCATCGTTTCCGGATCGCGCCGGGTCTCGATCCTCCGCCGACGGGGCGATCGCAGGGGAATACCGGGAACAGGATAAGGTCGCAAACCGCTCCGGGAGCGATCTGCAGGGGCGAACGCCCGGCTCCGACGCATGATCCTGGCCCGCGCCCATGCCTTCCGCGGGAGATTCCCGTGGCATCGGCCACCCGCTTGCAAGCCCGAACGACGGCGGATCGTGCCGCCGCCTCGCCCCCTCGACAGCGCGCATGTCCGGCGTTGTCCCCCGCCTCCGGCGAAGCTATCCCTGCGGGCGGACGAGGGGGACCGATGGACGCGGAGATTGAAAGGCTGCGGCGCCGCGAGCGCGAACTGGAAGACCGCGTGGCGCGCCTCGAAGCCGAGCGCGACGACGGCCTGCGCCGGCCGAACCAGGGACAACGGACGTCGGCGGCCTCCGCAGACCTGCTGTTCACGGCGGCTGAGAAGACCCGCATGCCGCAGATCATCACCGACCCCCACCAGCCCGACAACCCGATCGTCTTCGCCAACCGGGCGTTCCAGAACCTGTGCGGATACGACGCCGCCGAACTCCTCGGCCGCAACTGCCGCTTCCTCCAGGGGCCCGGAACCGACCCCACGGACATCGCCAAGATCCGGGACGCCATCACGGCCCGGCGCGACGTCGTCGTCGAAATCCTGAACTATCACCGCGACGGCACGCCGTTCCGCAACGAACTCTACATCAGCCCGGTCTTCGACCCCAACGGCCAGCTGCGCTACTTCTTCGCGAGCCAGCTCGACGTCACCCGATTCCGAACCGCGGAGGGCGTGCTGGCGGAGAGCGAGGCCAGATATCGGGCGCTCTTCGACGCCGTGGACAGCGGCTTCTGTATCGTCGAGATGCGCTTCGATGCGACGGGCCGGGCCGTCGATTATCGCTTCATCGAGGTGAATCCCGCCTTCGCGACGCAGACGGGCCTGCACGCGGCCGCCGGACGCTGGGCGAGCGAACTGGTGCCCGGCCTCGAACGCTCCTGGTTCGATATCTACGGGGAGGTCGCGCGCACCGGTCGGCCCATGCGGTTCGAGAGCAGTTCCGTCGCCCTGGGGCGCTGGTTCGACGTGCATGCCCTCCGGGTGGGCGAACCGGAGCAGCACCGCGTCGCGATCCTGTTCAACGACATCACCGACCGCCGCCGCCTCGAGAACCACCTCGAAGCCGCCGCCCAGGAGCACGCCGACGAGCGCGACATGGTGTGGCAAGCCAGCCGCGATCTGTTCGTGGTCTGCGGGCTCGACGGAATCTTCCGCAAGGCCAATGCCGCCTGGACCGAGATGCTGGGCTGGACCGCCCAGGAGATCGTGGGCTCACGCTTCGACGCCCTCGTGCACCCCGACGACCTCGCCGAGGCCGGCATGGCCTTCGAGCGCGTGAGCGGCGGGATGCACGTGAACGACATCGACGTCCGCATCCGGATGAAGGACGGGGCGTATCGCTGGATCTCGTGGAACGCGATCCCCCGGCACGATCATTTCTACGCCGCCGGCCGCGACGTCACGGAACGCAGGGCCCTCGAGGAGCAGCTGCGCCAATCCCAGAAGCTCGAGGCGGTCGGCCAGCTGACCGGGGGCGTCGCGCACGACTTCAACAACCTGCTGACGGTGATCAAATCCTCGACGGACCTCCTGAAGCGACCCGACCTCGCCGAGGAGCGCCGGCAACGCTATGTCGGCGCCATCTCGGACACGGTGGACCGGGCCGCCAAGCTCACGGGGCAACTCCTCGCCTTCGCCCGGCGGCAATCCCTGCGGCCGGAGACCTTCGCGGCCGACCGCGCGGTGGCGTCGCTGGTCGACATGGTCCGCACGCTTGCGGGCGCCCGGATCAACGTCCGGCTCGACCTGCCCGACGCGAGGCCGCGGGACCTACACGTCAACGCCGATCCGAGCCAGTTCGATACGGCGCTCGTGAACCTCGTGGTGAATGCGCGGGACGCCATGGACGGCGAGGGCGACCTGCGCATCGGCCTGCGCCGCGCCGCCCGGATTCCCGCCGTTCGGGCGCACCCGGCCCAGGTCGGGGATTTCATCGCGGTGTCGATCTCCGACACCGGTTCGGGCATCGCGCCGGGGACGATGGACCGGATCTTCGAGCCGTTCTTCACCACGAAGGTGGTCGGCCAGGGCACGGGGCTGGGGTTGAGCCAGGTGTTCGGGTTCGCCAAGCAATCGGGCGGCGAGATCCTCGTCGCGAGCGAGGTCGGCAAGGGCACCACCTTCACCCTCTACCTGCCGCGCGTCGCCGCCGTCGAGGCCATCCCTCCGGTGGCCGAGCCCGAGCCCCTCGCGGAGGGACACGGCACCTGCGTCCTCGTGGTGGAGGACAATCTCGACGTCGGCGCCTTCGCCGAGCAGGCCTTGCGCGAACTCGGCTACTCCACGGTCTGGGCCACGGACGCCACCAAGGCCCTGGCCGAGATCGAGCGCATTCCCTACCGTTTCGAGGTCGTGTTCTCGGACGTGGTGATGCCGGGCATGAACGGGGTCGAGCTTGCGGGCGAGATCCGCCGACGCAGACCGGACATCCCGGTGGTGCTGGCCTCCGGCTACAGCGACGTCCTGGCGGCCGAGGGTACTCACGGGTTCGACCTGCTGCGCAAGCCCTATTCCGTCGCCGACCTGTCGCGGGTGCTCAGCCGCGCCGTTCACGACGCACGGGCGCGCCGGGGCTGATTTCTCACGGCCCCGGCGTTGCCGCGCGTCCGGATCGATGCAATAGCCGGCCCCGGGTGCGCGATCCGGTGGTCGGATCGGCAGGTTTCTGCGCTGGTCGGGCCGCCAGCGGTCGAGACCCTGTGCGCATGCCGTCATCGTCCCGCCGTCCCCTCTCCTCCCTGCGCAAGCTGCTCACGAGTGCCGCGGGCGGTGGCCTCGTGCTCATGGCGAGCGCCGCGCTGGCCCTGGTCATCGCGAACTCCCCCCTGGCCGACACCTATTTCGCCGCGCTGAAGGCCCATCTGGGGCCGCTCTCGGTCCTGCACTGGGTCAATGACGGCCTGATGGCCGTGTTCTTCCTGCTCGTCGGCCTGGAGATCAAACGCGAGCTGCTCGACGGGCGGCTACGCACTTGGCCGGACCGGATCCTGCCCGGCGTCGCCGCCCTCGGCGGCATGGTCCTGCCGGCCCTCGTCTACGTCGCCGTGAACCGGCATTCGCCCGAGACCCTGCGGGGCTGGGCCATTCCGGCCGCCACGGACATCGCCTTCGCCCTCGGCGTACTGGCCCTGCTCGGTCCGCGCGTGCCGGTGTCCCTCAAGGTGTTCCTGACCGCCCTCGCCATCATCGACGACCTCGGCGCGGTGATCATCATCGCCCTGTTCTACACCGCCGACCTATCCATGCCGATGCTCGGCGGAGCGGCCCTGACCCTGGCGGCGCTGGTCGCGCTGAACAGGGCGGGGATCAGCCGCCTGTGGCCCTACCTCGCCCTCGGCGCGGTGCTGTGGGTGTTCACCCTTTTGTCCGGCGTGCACGCGACCATCGCGGGCGTCCTTCTCGCGTTGACGGTGCCGCTCCGGCTGAGCGTCGGCAAACCCGAAGACCCGACCTCGCCGCTGCATAGGCTCGAACACGCCATCAGCCCGTGGACGGCGTTCCTCATCCTGCCGGTGTTCGGCTTCGCCAATGCCGGCGTCTCCTTCGCCGGATTCCACCCGGCGATGCTGCTCGACCCGGTCACGCTGGGCGTGGCGCTCGGGCTGTTCCTCGGCAAGCAAATCGGCGTCTTCGGCTTCGTGCTCATGACCGTGCGGCTCGGCTGGGCCCAGCGCCCCTCCGGCGCGACGTGGCCGCAGGTCTACGGCATCGCCCTCCTCTGCGGGGTCGGTTTCACCATGAGCCTGTTCATCGGCCTGCTCGCCTTCGCGCAGCAGCCCGATCTCGAGGCCGAAACCAAGGTCGGCGTGCTCCTCGGCTCCCTCGCCGCCATGGCGGCCGGGGCGCTGGTGCTGCGGTTCGCGCCGCCGCGTCCGTCGATCCGCTGAGGCGACCGAGGGTGCCGAGGCCGGTCACGCGTCGAAGCGGGATTTGACGAACTCCAACCCGACGGCCCGATCCGCGATGCCGACACCCACCGCAACGTTGCGCGAACTGTATGAGGGGGACACGCGGCGCGCGCACCGCTTTCGCTACGCCCTCCTCGTCCTCGACGTCGCCACGGTCGCCTTCGTGATCGTCACCTCGTTCCTGCCGCCGGTGCCCTGGATCGTCGCCTGCGATCTGGCGCTCGGCCTGTGCATCCTGGCGGATTTCGGCGCCCGCTTCACCATCAGCCGCGCTCCGACGCGCGAGTTCCGGCACCTGAGCACCTGGGCGGACCTCGCGGCCGTGGCCTCGTTCCTCGCTCCCGTCCTCATCGAGGATGTCGGCTTCCTGCGGATCCTGCGGACCCTGCGCCTGCTGCGCACCTACCACCTGCTGGAGCGGCTGCGGACGGACAGCGAGCTGTTCCGCCGGAACGAGGATGCGATCCTGGCCGCCACCAACCTCGTGGTGTTCGTCTTCACGATGACGGGCATCGTCTACGCCACGCAACACGGCACCAACCCGGCGATCCAGACGCCCGTCGACGCCCTGTATTTCACGGTGACCTCCCTGACGACGACGGGCTACGGCGACATCACCCTGCCGGGGCAGACAGGCCGGCTGCTCTCGGTCTTCGTGATGATCTGCGGCGTGACGTTGTTCTTCCGCCTCGCGCAGGTGGTGTTCCGCCCCTACAAGGTGCGCTTCACCTGCACCGCCTGCGGGCTGCAGCGCCACGAGCCGGACGCCGTGCACTGCAAGGCGTGTGGCAATCTCCTGAACATCCCCGACGAGGGGGCGGATTGACGCCCGGGCCGTCGATCCCCGGGCGTCATCCCCTCAGGAATGCGCCAGCACGGCGAGGAGCAGAAGGGCGATGATGTTGGTGATCTTGATCGCCGGATTCACGGCGGGACCGGCCGTATCCTTGTAGGGGTCGCCGACGGTGTCGCCGGTCACCGCCGCCTTGTGGGCGTCGGAGCCCTTGCCGCCGTGGTGGCCGTCCTCGATATACTTCTTGGCGTTGTCCCAGGCCCCGCCGCCCGACGTCATCGAGATCGCCACGTAGAGGCCGGTGAGGATCACGCCGAGGAGCGAGGCGCCCACCGTCGCGAAGGCCTGGCTCTTGCCCGCGATGGCCTGGATCACGAAGAACAGCACCACGGGCGACAGCACCGGCAGCAGCGAGGGCAGGATCATCTCCTTGATCGCCGCGCGGGTGAGCATGTCGACGGCCCGGCCGTAATCCGGCCGGTCGGTGCCGGCCATGATACCGGGTTTCTCGCGGAACTGGCGGCGCACCTCCTCCACCACGGCGCCGGCCGCGCGCCCCACCGCCGTCATCGCCATGCCGCCGAACAGGAACGGGATGAGGCCCCCCAGCAGCAGGCCGACGACCACGAAGGGGTTGGACAGGGAAAAGTCGACGGTCACCCCTTGAAAGAAGCGGTACTGCGTCGGGCTCGCATGGGCGATGAAGTACTCGAGGTCCGACGTGTAGGCCGCGAACAGCACCAGGGCGCCGAGGCCCGCCGAGCCGATGGCGTAGCCCTTCGTCACCGCCTTCGTGGTGTTGCCCACCGCGTCCAGGGCGTCGGTGGATTTGCGGACGTCCGGCGGCAGGCCCGCCATCTCGGCGATGCCGCCGGCATTGTCGGTGACCGGGCCGAAGGCATCGAGCGCCACGATGAAACCGGCCAAGGCCAGCATGGCCGTGACCGCGATGGCGATGCCGAACAGGCCCGCCAGGGCATAGGTACTGATGATGCCCGCCACGATGACCAGCGCCGGCAGCGCCGTCGATTCGAGGGAGACGGCGAGACCCTGGATCACGTTGGTGCCGTGGCCCGTCACCGAGGCGTCGGCGATGGACTTGACCGGTCGGAAGTTGGTGCCGGTGTAGTACTCGGTGATCACCACGATGAGTGCCGTGATCGCGAGGCCGATGACGGCGCAGCCGAGGAGCCCGCCGGAGGTGAAGCTCACCCCCGCATTGGTGGTGAACACCGTCGAGAAGCCTCCGAACAGGGCGAGGTTGACGAGGGCGATGGCCACGATGGAGAGGAGACCGGCGGCGATCAGGCCCTTGTAGAGGGCCCCCATGATCGATTGCTTCGGCCCGAGCCGGACCGCGTAGGTGCCGGCGATGGACGTGAGGATGCAGGCCGAGCCGATGGCGAGGGGATAGAGCAGCATCGCCTCGAGGACGTTGCGGCCTCCGACATCCGTCTGACCGGAGAAGAAGATCGCCGCCAGCACCATGGTGGCGACCACCGTCACCGCGTAGGTCTCGAACAGGTCGGCGGCCATGCCGGCGCAATCGCCGACATTGTCGCCGACATTGTCCGCGATGGTGGCGGGGTTGCGCGGATCGTCCTCGGGAATTCCGGCTTCGACCTTGCCGACGAGATCGCCGCCGACATCGGCGCCCTTGGTGAAGATGCCGCCGCCGAGGCGGGCGAAGATCGAGATGAGGGAGGCGCCGAAGCCGAGGGCCACGAGGGCGTCGATGACCTCGCGGCTCGCGGGCGCGAGGCCGGCGAAGCGGGTGAGGTAGGCGTAGTAGAGGGCAACCCCGAGGAGCGCGAGGCCGGCCACGAACAGGCCGGTGACGGCGCCCGACTTGAACGCCACGTCGAGCCCCGCCCCGAGGGAGGTCGAGGCGGCCTGGGCCGTGCGGACGTTGGCCCTCACGGACACGTTCATGCCGATGAACCCGGCCGCTCCGGACAGGACCGCGCCGATAAGGAAGCCGATGGCGACCTTGAGGCCGAGGAAGAAGGCCAGGGCCACGAACAGGACCACGCCGACGACCGCGATGGTGGCGTATTGGCGGCGCAGATACGCTTGCGCGCCCTCCGCGATGGCGCCCGCGATCTCCTGCATGCGCGGTGTGCCGGCATCGCGGCGCAGAACGTCGTTAATGGTGACGATGCCGTAGGCGACGGCGCAGAGCCCGCCCAGGACGATCAGCAGCAATGCGGTCATTCGTACCGTCCTTGAGTGATCCTCGGATGATCGTCACCGTCGTGCTTGGCTGGGCTTTCCTAAGCTTATGCGAGCCATGGGACGTAACGCCCGGCGGTGTGATCGCATTCCTCCCCGGAACTGCTCTCCTTGAGTGCCAAACTTCGCCGTGAAGCGCAAATAGACAATCGCATCTTACGCATCGATTATTTGTGCGTCGCACAATTCGGCGAAGCTTTCGCGGCGCTGCACTTGTTTCTTATGAACTTCCGTCAATGCCATCCGGACTGGCGGAGTTCGGCGTCGCTTCAACGTTGCGCAGGCATGCCGATTCGACGTCCGCTTCGGAACAAGCGGATCGGGGCTGCGCGGGAGCGGCGCGTGGACTCGGCGATGGGGGCTCCGCCGCGATCGGGCGGAGAGGCTCTCAATCCAGGGCCTTCACCAGGGCACGGAACTGGTCGCCCCGATCCTCGAAGCTCTTGAACTGATCGTAGGAGGCGCAGGCCGGGGAGAGCAGGACCACGGGTTCCGGCGCCGGGGACCGGGCCGCCGCCTCGGCCGCCGCCCGGGTCGCCGCGTCGAGGGTGCCGCAGCGGGTGTAGGGCACGCGGCCCTCCAGGGTTTCGGCGAAGGCCTCCGTCGCCGCCCCGATGAGGTAGGCGTGAGCGACCCGATCGAACAACGGTGCCAGCGGTTCGATACCGCCCGCCTTGGCCTTGCCGCCGAGGATCCAGTGGACGTCGCGAAAGGCCGTCAGGGCCTTGTCCGTCGAATCGGCGTTCGTCGCCTTGGAATCGTTGACGAACAGCACCCGGCCGCGCCGCCCCACCTCCTCCATGCGGTGCGGCAGTCCGGGGAAGCTCTTCAGCCCCGCCGCGATGGATTCCGGCCCGAGGCCGAGGGCGCGGACCACGGCGACGGCCACGGCGGCGTTCTGCCAGTTGTGGGCGCCCCGCAGGGTGCCGATGCCCGAGAGATCGGCAAGACGCGTGCCGTCCGCCGCGAACACGGCGGCGTCGCGCGCAGCGAGACCGCCCTCCGGTGCCCCCTCCCCCACATGGATGCGCACGATGGGGCCCGTGACCGCATCGGCGATGGCCCGGCTCGGCGCATCGTCGATCCCGACGACGGCGAGATCCGAGGCCGCGACGAGGCGGGCCTTGATGCCGGCATAGAGTTCGAGGGTGCCGTGCCGGTCGAGGTGGTCGGGGGTGATGTTGAGGAGCACGCCGACGCTCGGGTTCAACGACGGCGTCAGGTCGATCTGGAACGACGACAGCTCGATGACGTGGACACGGTCCGGCGACGGGGGCGCCAGGGACAGGATCGCGGTGCCGATGTTGCCGCCCATCTGCACGTCGCGCCCCGCTTGCGCGAGAAGATGCGCGATGAGGGCCGTGGTGGTGGACTTGCCGTTGGTGCCCGTGATGGCGACGAAGGGGGCCGCCGGGGCGATTTGGGCCCGCTCCCGGCAGAACAGCTCGATGTCCCCGATGATCGGGATGCCGGCGGCCTTCGCCCGTTCCACGGTCCAGTGTGGCGCCGGATGGGTGAGGGGCACGCCCGGCGCGAGGATGAGTGCCGTGAAGCCCGACCAGTCGGTCTCGCGGAGATCGGCCGTGGCGATCCCGCGCGCGGCGGCACGCGCCATGCTGTCGGGATTGTCGTCGCAGGCGAGAACCCGCGCGCCGCCGGCCTGAAGGCTCGAAGCCGTGGCGAGGCCGGAGCCGCCCAGGCCGAACAGGGCGACGGTGCGGCCATTGAACGTGGTGGCGGGGGTCATCAGCGCAGCTTCAGGGTGGCGAGGCCGGCGAGCGCCAGGATCACGGCGATGATCCAGAACCGGATCACGACCTGCGGCTCCTTCCAGCCCTTTTGTTCGAAATGGTGGTGGATCGGCGCCATGCGGAACACGCGCTTGCCCGTGAGCTTGAACGAAGCGACCTGGATGATCACCGACATCATCTCCAGGACGAACAGGCCACCCACGATGGCGAGCACGATCTCGTGCTTCGTCGCCACCGCGATGGTGCCCAGCAATCCGCCGAGGGCCAGGGAGCCGGTGTCGCCCATGAAGATCTGCGCGGGCGGCGCGTTGAACCACAGGAAACCGAGGCCCGCGCCGATCACCGCGCCGCAGACCACGGCGAGTTCGCCGGTGTCGCGGACGTAGTTCACCTGGAGGTAGCCGGCGGTGAAGACGTTGCCCACGAGGTAGGCGATGACCCCGAAGGTGCCGCAGGCGATCATCACGGGCACGATGGCGAGGCCGTCGAGGCCGTCGGTCATGTTCACGGCGTTGCCGGCGCCGACGATGACGAAGGCGGCGAACAGCACGTAGAACCAGCCAAGGTTCAGCAGCGCGTCCTTGAAGATCGGGAAGGCAAGGTGGTTCTGGAGCGCCGGAGGCGAGTAGACCGCCATCACGGTGCAGGCCGCAAGGGCGATGCCGGCCTCGAGGAGGAGGCGGAAACGGCCCGAAAATCCTTTATGCGACTGCTTCGTCACCTTGAGGTAGTCGTCGTAGAAGCCGATGGCGCCGAAGCCCAGCGTCACGGCCAGCACCACCCAGACGTAGTGATTGCGCGGATTGGCCCAGAGCAGGATCGCCACGATGGCGCCGGCCAGGATCATCAGGCCGCCCATGGTCGGCGTGCCGCGCTTCGTCAGGACGTGGGATTGCGGCCCGTCCTCGCGAATCGGCTGACCCTTGCCCTGGCGCAGGCGCAGGAGCGAGATGATGAGGGGCCCGAACCAGAACACGAACAGGCCCGCCGTGAACAGCGCGCCGCCGGTGCGGAAGGTGATGTAGCGAAAGACGTTGAGGGCCGAGAGCGTACCGCTCAGTTCCGACAGGAGATACAGCATCCAGCACCCGGCCGCGGTTATCGAGGATGTCCGGGCATGGACGAGACCGCGGGTCCCCTCCTCCCGGCCTTGACCGCCCGTCCTAGCGCGCGAGCGCGTGGGACGGATCGGTTTGACCGGCGTTCGCGTACCGGGCTTTGAGGGCTTCGACAATCCGGCCCATGCGGATGCTGTTCGAACCCTTGACCATGACGGCGTCGCCGGGCCGCAGGGTGGCGAGCAACGGATCCACGAGTTCCCCGGAGGCGGCCCCACAGGTGCCGCGCCGGTTCAGGGGCAGCGCCTCGAACAGGTGGCGCATCAGGGGCCCGGCGGTGAACACGAGGTCGATCCCGGCCGCCTCGATGGCGGGGCCGAGCTCGCGGTGGTGGTGTTCGCCGGCCGCCCCGAGCTCCAGCATGTCGCCGAGGACGGCGATGCGGCGCCCGCGCGGCCCCGTCTCGATGGCAGCCAAGGTCGCCAGAGCCGCCCGGATGGAGGCGGGATTGGCGTTGTAGCTCTCGTCGACGAGGAAGGCCTCGCCCTCCCCGATCCGCAGGGCCGTCCGTTCGCCGCGCCCCACGGGCGGCCGCAGGGCGGCGAAGGACAGGGCGGCGCGGGCGAGATCCGCCCCGAGCGCATGGACCACCGCCATGACGCCCAGCGAGTTCATCGCCGTGTGCCGGCCCGGCGTTCCGAGCTGGTAGGTCACGGGAACACCCATCACCACGGCATCGACCACGGAGAGGTCGGGCCGCAGGACGATGCGGGAGGCCCGGACATCGGCTTGCGGGTGCTCGCCGAAGGTGACGACGCGCCCGGCGGCGGAGGCCTGGGCGTGGGCCAGGAGCCGCGCGAACTGAGGGTTGTCGCGGTTGAGGATCGCGGTGCCGCCGGGGCGCAGCCCGGAGAAGATCTCGCCCTTGGCGTCGGCGATGGCCGACAGGGACGCGAAATGCTCGATGTGCACCGGCTCGACGGTGGTCACGAGGGCGATGTCCGGCCGGACCATGGCGGTGAGGGGCACGATCTCGCCGGGGTGGTTCATGCCGATCTCGAAGACGCCGTAGGCGGCGTCCGCCGGCATCCGCGCCAGGGTGAGGGGCACGCCCCAATGGTTGTTGTAGGAGGCGATGGAGGCGTGGGTCGCGCCTTGCGCCGAAAGCACGTGCCGCAGGGCTTCCTTCGTGCCGGTCTTGCCCACCGAACCCGTGACGGCGACGATGCCGGCCCGCGAGCGGGCACGGGCGGCCCGGCCAAGGGCCCGCATGGCTTCGAGAACGGGATCGTCGCTCACACCGGACACGGCCAGGACCGCCCCCGCCCCGGAGAATTCCGCCGCGCGTTCCGCCGCGACGACGGCGGCGCCCGCGCCGCGCGACAGGGCATCGCGGACGAAATCGTGCCCGTCGCGCGCCTCGCCGCGAATGGCGAAGAACAGGTCGCCGGGCTGCAGGCTGCGGGTGTCGATGGAGGCGCCCGTAATCGGCTTCGGGGCGCCGTGCAGGGTGCCGCCGGTGGCGGCTTCCAGGGCGTCGGGCGACCAGAGCGGGGACAGGTCGGTCATGCTGAGCGTTCCGCGATCGCAGCCCGGAGGACATCATGATCCGAGAAGGGCAGGATGGTTGTGCCCACGATCTGGCCGGTTTCATGGCCCTTGCCGGCCACGACGAGGACGTCGCCCGGGGACAGGGCGCGCACCGCCGTGCGGATCGCCTCGGCGCGGTCGCCGATCTCCGTGGCGCCGGGCGCCGCCGCCAGGATCTCGGCGCGGATCGCCGCCGGATCTTCCGAGCGCGGATTGTCGTCGGTGACGATGGTCCAGTCCGCCGCCCGCGCCGCGATGCCCCCCATGATCGGGCGCTTGCCCCGGTCGCGGTCGCCGCCGCAGCCGAACACGCAGACGAGGCGGCCCGTCACGAACGGGCGCAGGGCCGCCAGGACGCCTTCGAGGGCCTCGGGCTTGTGGGCGTAGTCGACGAGGCAGAGGGCGCCGTTCACCTCGCCGATGCGCTCCATGCGGCCGGGTACGCCGGTGAGATGCTCCAGCGCCGCGATCACACCGGCGGGGTGGTCCGCCCCGGCGGGGGTCGCCAGGGCGAGGCCGGCGGCCAGGAGGGCGTTCTCGACCTGGAACCCGCCCACCAGGGGCAGGCGGACCGTGTACTCGGTCGGACCTTCGGACCCCGGTGCCACGAGGTGCAGGTGCTGGCAGAACCCTTCCGTGCGCGCCGACAGGAGCTGGACGGTCTCACCGGCCGCCCCGGTGGTCGAGACGTGGAGCCCGCGCGCCAGGGCGGCGGCGGCCACCACCTTGGCGAAGGCGCCGTCGGCGTTGATCACCGCCGGAATCCCCGGTTGGGCGAGGCTCGTGAACAGGCGCAGCTTGGCCGCGAGATAGTCGTCGAGGGTGGCGTGATAGTCGAGGTGGTCGCGCCCGAGATTGGTGAATCCGACCGCCGCGAGTTCGACACCGTCGAGGCGGCGCTGCGCGATGCCGTGGGAGGAGGCCTCCATGGCGAGGTCGTCGATGCCGTCGTCGGCCAGCCGCGCCAGGGTGGCGTGCAGGGTGATGGGGTCCGGCGTCGTGAGCGAGCCGTAGCTGGTGCCGCGATTGGTGACGATGCCCACCGTCCCGAGGCTCGCCGCCTCGCAGCCGAGGCGGGACAGGATCTGACGCACGAAATCGGTGACCGAACTCTTGCCGCTGGTGCCGGTGACGGCGACGATGCGGGCCGGCTGGCGCCCCGAGAAGCGGCTCGCCGCGAGGGCGAGGCTTCGGCGCACGTCGGCGACCGCGATGTACGGCACGGCGCCGAGGCCCTCCGGCTTCTTCTTGCCCTCGCCCACCACCGCGACGGCCCCGGCCGCCACGGCGCCGGCGACGAAGCGGCGGCCATCGGCTGCGGTGCCGGGCACCGCCACGAAGACGGAACCCGGCACGACGGCTCGGGAATCCGCCGTCAGTCCGGAGACCGGCGTGGCATTGCCGGCCGCCTCGGGGAACAGGGTGCCGAGGGTTGGAGCTGTCATCGTCCGTCCACCTGGGTGGCGTGATAGGCGCCGAGCTTCACCATGAGGGGGAAGGGCTTGGCGGGTGGTTCGAATTGCGGCGGCAGGCCGAGGATCGGGGCGACCCGCTCGATGACGCGTCCGGTCACCACGCCCGAGTTCCAGGCGGCGGTGGCGTAGCCGCCGGATTCCGGCAGCCCCTGGGGTTCGTCCATGATGGTGACGAACAGGTATTTCGGCTTGTTCATCGGGGCCGCCGCCATGAAGGTCGTGAACAGGCGGTTCTTCACGTAGCGCCCGTGGATCACCTTCTCGGCGGTGCCGGTCTTGCCGCCAACGTAGTAGAGCGGGATCGACGCCTTCTTGGCCGAGCCTTCCGTGGCGTTGAGGCGCATGATGAACCGCATCGCCTCGCTGGTCTCGGGCTTCAGCACGCGGGTCGCCTTGGCGAGGGCGTCGGCTTCGGTGGTCTTGAGGAAGGTCGGCACGATGAGGTTGCCGCCGTTGGTGATGGCCGCCACCGCCGCCGCCGCCTGGATCGGCGCCACGGCGAGGCCGTGACCGAACGCGATGGTGATGGTGTTGATCTCGGTCCAGCGCGCCGGGACGATGGGCTCGGCGCTCTCGGGCAGTTCCGTCCGCATGCGGTCGGTCAGGCCCATCTTCTTCAGGAAGGCCTTGTGGCCGGGTACGCCGATGCCCAGCGCCATCTTGGCCGAGCCGATGTTCGACGAGTGGGTGAACACCTCCGGCATGGTGATGACGCGGTTGGTGCCGTGATACTCGTGGATCTTCTGCCGGCCCCAGTTCAGCACTCCTCCCCTCGTGTCGAAGGTCGAGTTGACGTTGTACTTGCCGGAATCGAGCGCCATGGCGAGGGTCATCGCCTTGAAGGTCGAGCCCATCTCGTAGACGCCGACATTCATGCGGTTGATGCGATCGGGCGAGAGGGCATCGGCCGGGTCGTTGGGGTCGAAATCCGGCAGGGAGGCCAGGGCGATCACCTCGCCGGTGTTCACGTCGAGGATCATGCCGGCGGCGGCCTTGGC
>Ga0182226_1000081_pt1 | contig 16727 bp, 17 predicted proteins | sample G6R1MG_27_FD_129658 | JGI IMG/M metagenome (GOLD analysis project Ga0182226, IMG submission 129658) | Miscanthus phyllosphere microbial communities from Michigan, USA - G6R1_MAIN_07NOV2016_LD1 MG | ecosystem: Host-associated > Plants > Phyllosphere > Phylloplane/Leaf | place: USA: Michigan...
CGCGCGATCACCCGCCGGGCCAACGTCGCCATGGGCACCGGTCAGGCCGCGTCGCGCGTCGGCTTCGTGGTGATGCGCGTGACACCGCTGCTGTTCGACCGCACCCTGTCCGATCGCGGAGGTCTCGGTGACACCGGACAGGTGGTGGCCGTGGGCAAGGACGGGCGCCTGCGCAGCGACCCGCCCCTCCTGGACGCGGTGAAGGCGGGTGTGGAGGCGACGGAGATCGGCCTCACCCCGGCCTTGCTCGCCGACCGCAAGCCCTTCGTCTATTCCGGTGGGGACGTCAGCCGCATGGCGGCGACGGAGCAGGTCTCCATCATGGGCGCGCCCTGGACCCTCGTCGCCGCGCAGTCCGAGGAGGAGATCCTGCACGCGGTGAGCACGCTCACCCGCGCCCTCGCCCTCGTGTCCCTGGGCATCCTCATCGCCACCTCGATCTTCGGCCTCCTCTTCGCCCGCAGCATCGTGCGTCCCCTCACCGCCCTCACCCGCGCCCTCGACGCCCTGGCCCGCCGCGAGGTTCTTACCGAGGTCCCCGGCGCCGGACGCGCCGACGAGATCGGCGAGATCGCCCGGGCCGTCGTCACCATCCGCGACATCTCCCTCGAAGACGCGGCCCAGCAGCTCCAGACCACGGAAGCCGCCCGGATGCGCGAGGAAACCAACCGGCGCGCCCTCCTGGCCAACCTCGCCGACGGCTTCGAGCGCTCCGTGGGCCGGATCGTCGAGACGGTCTCGCAGGCCGCCTCGGGCCTCAACACGGCCTCCAACCGGATGATCACCACGGTCGCCGGCACCGCCCAGCGCTCCGGCTCCGTCGCCACCACGGCCCACGAGACGGCCGAGAACGTCAACGCCGTCGCGGCGGCGGCCGAAGAACTCGGCGCCACGGTGGAGGAGATCGGCCGGCAGATCGAGCAGGCGGCCGACGTGTCCCGCACCGCCGTCGGCGAGGCGGACCGCACCGCCGAGACCATGCGCCGCCTCTCGGCCGCCGCCGCCCGCATCGGCGACGTCGTCGGCATGGTGTCGCAGATCGCCGGCCAGACCAACCTGCTCGCCCTCAACGCCACCATCGAGGCGGCGCGCGCCGGCGAGGCCGGTCGCGGCTTCGCCGTCGTCGCCGCCGAGGTGAAGAGTCTGGCCGAGCAGACCACGCGCGCCACGGCCGAGATCGGCCAGCAGGTGGAAGAGATCCAGTCCGCGACCAACGACGCCGCCGGCGCGATCCAGGGCATCGCCGGCCGCATCCAGAACATGAGCCAGGTGACCGGCAGCATCGCGGCGGCGGTGGAGGAGCAGGGCGTGACCACGCAGGAGATCGTCCGCAACATGGGGCAGGCCTCCGCGGGCACCGGGGCGATGACCCAGGATATCGCGGCCGTCGCCGAATCCGCCGAGGAGGCCGGCGTGTCGGCCGGACAGGTTCAGCAGGCGGCGGCCGACCTCGCACGCCAGTCCGACACCCTGCGGGCCGAGGTCGATCAATTCCTCGCCACCGTCCGGGCCGCCTGAGCGCCCCTCCGGCCGGCAACGACGCCCCGTCCGCTCGCCCTCCGGGGCGGGCGGATTTTTCTTGGTCGGGGGTTCACGCCGGATCGGGGCTCAGCCCAGGCGCTCTTCGAGATGGGCCGCGACCCGCAGGGCGTTGGCCACGATGGTGAGGGTCGGGTTGACGGCGCCGATGGAGGGAAAGAAGCTCGCATCGGTAACGTAGAGATTGTCGATCTCGTGCGTCCTGCAGTTGAGGTCGAGCACCGAGGAGCGGGGATCGGTGCCGAAGCGCAGGGTGCCGGCCTGATGCGCCGTGCCGCTCAAGGGAATGTTCTTGCCGAGGTAGAGCGACCGTTCGAACAGGTAGGTGTAGGCGCCCCCCGGCTCCAGCAGCCCCTCCAGGGTGTTGCGCAAGCGGTCGTGGGCCGCCCGGTTGTTCTCCTCGATGTCGAGGATCACGCGCCCGTCGCGGTCGAGGCTGACCCGGTTGTCGGGATGCGGCAGGTCCTCGCTCTGGAGCCAGAAATCCATGGAATGCCGCGCCACCATCTCGAACGGCGCATCCGGCAGAAACCCCGTCCATTTGGGAAATTGCTCGCCGCGAATCTGGTCCGGATGGGTCTTGGCGCACATCTGAATCAGACCCATCGGGTACTCCCAGGCCTTCGATTCGAAGTAGAAGTCCGAGACCGCCAAGGTCTTCTGAAACACCGTGTCGTTGGGTTCCTTGGAGAGCGCCATGAGCACCGACATGTTGTGGCGCATGTAGTTGCGCCCGACCTGATCCGACCCGTTGGCGAGGCCGTTGGGATGCGCAGCGCAGGCCGAGCGCAGGAACAGCAGGGCCGACGACAGGGCACCGCAGGCCACCACGACGATGTCGGCGCCGTAGCGCTCCTCCCGGCCTTCGCGGGTGACGTGAACCGACGTCACCCGCCGGCCCGATGCGTCGGTCTCCAGGCGCGAGACATAGGCGTTGACGAGAAGCGTGACGGTGTCGTGGGCCGCGAGCGTCGGATCGACGGTCATCACCTGGGCGTCGGCCTTGCCGTTGAGGAGGCAGGGGAATCCGTCGAAGGCATCGCAGCGGATGCAGGTGCTGGTCGGCGTCGGACGGCCGTTCCGCTCGGTGAGCTTGATGCCGAGCGGCAGATGGAAGGGGTTGAGGCCTTCCTTGGCCCAATCGTCCGAGAGCTTCTGGATGCGCGGCTCGTGGGAGACGCCGGGATGGTCGTAGGGCGCGCTCGCCCAGGGCTCGTTCGGGTCCTCGCCCCGGTTGCCGTGGACGGCGAACAGGCGCTCGGCCTCCGTGTAGTAGGGCTCGAACGCGTCGTAGCCCAACGGCCAGGCGGGCGAGATGCCGTCGACGTGCCGGACGGCCTCGAAGTCGCGCTCGCGCATCCGCAGGAGGGCGGCACCATACACCTTCGAATTGCCACCGACATAGTAGTGCAGCGCGGGACTGAAGGCGCGCCCGTCGCCGCCGTACCAGGTTTCATTCGCCTGATAGGCGCCGTCCACGAACACGGTCTTGGCGTCCCAGTTCGCCTGCGAGCGCGGCAGGTAATCCCCGCGCTCGAGGAGCAGGATGCGCTTGCCCGTGCGGGCGAGGCGGGACACGAGGGAGCCGCCGCCGGGACCGCTCCCGATGACGATGACGTCGTAACGATCCTGGGACATGGAGGCCTTGCCGAACGGTCGAGGTGTGTGCGTTCGACTCGGCCAACGTGAAGCGATCCCGCCCGTTCCGCGCCGCACCGCACATGCGGCATGGGGCAGCGCAACCGCACGGGGCGCACGGCGTTACAGGCTCACGCCGCGCCCCACGAATGCGCCGCACGACGGCGAGGAGCTCCGATGATCGACACCGCGGTCCATTCCCGTTCCGGTCGGCCCGGAGGACGGCATTGACCTGGCTCGACCTCGTGGCGGTGCCGCTGCTGGCCAAGATCTGCCTCGTCTGCCTGTTTCCGCTGAGCGCCTACGACAAGGTCGTGCATTGGGACGAGGCCTTGGGCCAGGCCTCCTCCGGCCCCCTGCCCTTCCCGGGCCTGCTCCTCGTCCTCGGCATCCTCGTCGAGGCGATCACGCCCGTGATGATCGTCACCGGCTGGGGCGAGCGCGTCGGCGCCTTCCTGCTCGCCGGCTTCTGCGCCGTCACGGCAGCGATGTTTCACCGCTTCTGGGAATTCCCGGACTTCTGGTCGCGCGACGGCGAGGGCCGGGCGCATTTCTGGGACTTCTTCAAGAATTTCGGCCTCGTCGGCGGCCTCCTCCTCGTTGTCGTCGGCGGGAGCTACGTCCCGGCCTCGGAGGTCGTGCGCCATCCCCTCGCGAGCTTTCCGCAAGCCCCAGAAATCCATCCCTGAGTGCAAGGAGCCGCCCGTGGCCGAGACCAAGCCGTCCATGCCCTATTGGCACGTCTACACCGACGCCGACGGAGCGAGCCGACAGGAGCGCTTCACCCTCTCGAACTTCGCGTTCCAGGGCGTCGGCCCGGACGTGGCGCCGCAGTGGAACGACAAGCAGGATCCCGCGAAAGCGGGCGTCACCTTCACGGTGCTGCCCGTCGGCTGGGTCGGCGAGTGGCACGAGAACCCGAAGCCGCAATGGATCGCCGTGCTCTCCGGGCGCTGGTTCGTGGAGACCATGGACGGCCACCGTGTGGAGATGGGGCCGGGTGAACTCATGTTCGGCGAGGACCAGAACACGAAGGCACGCGACGGCCGGAAGGGCCATCTCTCCGGCACCGTGGGGTCCGAACCCTGTACCATGATGGTGGTTGGCCTCGATGTCGAACCAACGGTCAACCGACCCGGCCGCTTCACCTGAGGAATCGCCGCCATGGACGGCTTCGAGATCCACGATCCGCGCTTCGCCGCCTTCGTGCTGCCCAATGCCCCCCTCGAAACCCTCGGCGAGGGCTTCCGCTGGTGCGAAGGACCGGTCTGGTTCGGAGACCGGGACGAACTCCTGTTCAGCGACCTGCCCAACGACCGGGTGATGCGCTGGAGCGAGCACGGGGGCGTCAGCGTGTTTCGCGCGCCCGCGAATTTCGAGAACGGGCATGCCCGCGACCGCGAGGGACGGCTCCTGTCGTGCTCCCATCGTGGACGCTGCATCACCCGCACCGAACTCGACGGCACCGTCACGGTGCTGGCCGACCGTTACGAGGGCAAGCGCCTGAACTCGCCCAACGACATCGTGTGCAAATCGGACGGGACGATCTGGTTCACCGACCCGCCCTACGGCATCCAGACCGATTACGAGGGCGGTAAGCAGGTCTCCGAATTGCCGGCGCGGGTCTACCGCCTCGATCCGGGCACGGGCCACCTCACCATCGTGGCCGACGATTTCGAGGGGCCCAACGGCCTATGCTTCTCGCCCGACGAGAGCCGCCTCTACATCGCCGAGAGCGGCCTGCAATTCGCCGCCGAGCCGAACCGGCACCTGCGGGTGTTCGTCGTCGGCCGGGGCGGCGCCCTGAGCGGCGGCCGGGTGTTCCACACAGTCGAACCCGGCTTCGCCGACGGTTTCCGCTGCGATGTCGACGGGAACCTGTGGTCGAGCGCCGGCGACGGGGTCCACTGCATCGACCCGTCCGGCAAGCTGCTCGGCAAGATCCTCACCCCCGCCCCCGTGGCGAACCTCGCCTTCGGCGGCCGGAACCGCTCGCGGCTGTTCCTTTGCGTCGGCCAGCGCCTCATGGCGATCTACGTCAACCAGCGCGGAGCGAAGCTGCTGTGATGCCCCGCGTTGCCGCCCTCCTCGGCCTCAGCCGCACGGTGGCGGACCTCACCCGCACGGAGGCGTTCTACCGCGACGGCCTCGGCTTCCGGCGCCTCGGTCCCATCGGACCGATCCCGACGTCCCTGCTGGAGGCCCTGGACCGGCCGGATGCGAGCGGGGCATGCCTGCGCATGGGGCTCGGGCGCCAGACCATCGCGTTCCTCGCCTTCGATGGACCCGGCCAGGATCCCGTGCAGGCCAGCGCCGACGATCCCTGGTTCCAGCACGCCGCCATCGTGGTCTCGGACATGGAGCGGGCTTTCGCGCAGGTGCAGCGCCTGTCCCCGATGCGGATCTCGGAGGGAGATCCGCAGACCCTGCCGGCCGCGTCCGGCGGGGTCACCGCCTGGAAGTTCCGCGATCCCGACGGACACCCCCTCGAACTCCTGGCCTTTCCCCGCAGCGGCACCGGGTCGCCCTGGGCGGGGGCAGCGGACCTGTTCGCCGGCATCGACCATTCGGCCATCGTGGTTTCGGATGCCGAGGCCGCCATCGCGTTCTTCCGCGACGGGCTCGGCCTCGACCTCGCGGCACGGGGGTTGAATTCCGGTCCGGAGCAAGCCGCCCTCGACGGTCTTCCCGGTCCGGTCGTGGACGTCATCGCGCTTGCGCCGGCGCGGGTGACGACGCCGCACGTGGAAGTGTTGCACTACCGGGCCCCCGCCGCATCCCGGCCCCCCTCCCCCCGGACACGGTCCACCACCCGGTTCCACTTCGCGGTGGACGATCTGCCCGGCCTCGTCGCCCGGCTCATCGACGCGTGGCCCGCACACCCCGTCGCCGCCTCGCGCGACGGCCGCGCGGCCGGGCTGACCGGGCCGGACGGCCACGGCATCCTCTTGACGCGGGCCGAGGATCATAGGGAGGGCCTGGACGGGCCGACATGAATCCAGCGCAGGGCTCGGCCTTGACGCACCGGGCCTCCCGCGTCCAATGCCCGGAAACGGAGTGATCCGACGATCCCCCCGGCGCGCATGGGCCATAGGGCCGAAGGGTGCCGAAGGGGCTTCGTGAGGGACGCTCGGACCGGGACGCCTTGCCGATGCCACCCCTCCTCGCCATCCCGTTTCCCGCCATCGATCCGGTGGCCCTCGCCATCGGGCCGATCACCATCAAGTGGTACGCCCTCGCCTACATCGCCGGCCTCCTCGGCGGCTGGTTCTACGCCCGCCGGCTGGTGGCCACCGACCGGCTGTGGGGGCCGGGCCGGCGGCCGAGCCTCACCGAGATCGACGATCTCATCGTCTGGGTGGCGCTCGGCGTCGTGCTCGGCGGCCGCATCGGCTACGTGCTGTTCTACAACCTGCCGCTCTACCTGAACGACCCCCTGGAAATCCTCGCCATCCGCAACGGCGGCATGTCGTTCCATGGCGGCTTCCTCGGCGCCGTCCTCGCCATGGCGCTGTTCGCGCGTTCGCGAAAACTCCCCCCCTTCAGCCTGTTCGATCTCGCCGCCGTCACGGTCCCGATCGGGTTGTTCTTCGGCCGCATCGCCAATTTCGTGAACGGCGAATTGTGGGGCCGCGTCGCCCCGGACTTCGCCTATGCCGTGGTGTTCCCGTCGGGCGGGCCCCTGCCGCGCCACCCGAGCCAGCTCTACGAGGCGGCGACCGAAGGCGCCCTGCTGTTCGTCGTCATGGCCATCGCCGTGCGCCTGTTCGGCTTCCGCCGGCCCGGTCTCCTCAGCGGCATCTTCGTCCTCGGCTACGCCCTGGCCCGGACCTTCTGCGAGTTCTTCCGCGAGCCCGACCGGCAACTCGGCTACCTGTTCGGCACCGAGGGCTGGCCCCTGGGCGGGATCACCATGGGGATGCTGCTCTGCGTTCCCATGGCGCTCATCGGCCTCGGGCTCATCGTGCTCGCCCTGCGCGGCGTCACCGCGCCGCGCGCCGCCACCCAGGCCCGGACCGAGCCGACGTGACGACGCCCCTCCTCGATCTGCTCCGCGAAGAGATCCTCGCCACGGGGCCGATCCCGCTGGCCCGCTACATGGACCTGTGCCTTGGACATCCGGTGCACGGCTACTACCGCACCCGCGATCCCCTGGGTGCCGCCGGCGACTTCGTCACCGCGCCCGAGATCAGCCAGATGTTCGGCGAACTCATCGGCCTCTGGATCGCGGCGGTCTGGGGCGAGATGGGGGCGCCCGCCGATCTCGCCCTGGTGGAACTCGGCCCCGGACGCGGCACCCTCATGGCCGACGCCCTCCGGGCCCTGTCTCGTGCCGCTCCGAGCCTCGCCCCCCGCCTGCACCTCGTCGAGACGAGCCCAGTGCTGAGGGCGGCACAGGCCGAGCGGCTCCAAGTCTCCCCCCAGAACCGCCTCGCGCCGACCTGGCACGAGGATCTCGAATCCGTGCCGCCGGGACCCGCCATCGTGGTCGCCAACGAATTTTTCGATGCTCTCCCGGTGCGTCAGTTCCAACGCGGCGAGCGGGGCTGGCACGAGCGCTGCGTCGGCCTGACGCCCGACGGGCAGGGCCTCGCCTTCGGCCTCGCGGCCGAGCCCGATCCCCACCTCACGGTACGCGCCCCCCTCGGCGTGATCCTGACCCTGCCGGGCGCCGCCCTCGACACGGTCCGGACCCTGAGCCGACGCCTCGTGTGGGACGGCGGTGCCCTCCTCGCCGTCGATTACGGCCATGCCCGGCCGGGTTTCGGCGATTCGCTCCAGGCCGTGGCCGGCCATCGCTTCGTCGATGCCCTGGCGGCGCCCGGCACCGCCGACCTCACCACGCATGTCGATTTCTCCGCACTCGCCCGCGCCGCCACGGGCGAGGGGGCGCGGGTGCATGGCCCCGTCGATCAGCGCGATTTCCTTCAGGCGCTCGGCCTGCACCAGCGCGCCGAACGCCTGAGCGCCGGGGCCACGCCGGAGCAGGCGGCCGGGATCGCCGCCGCCGTCTCGCGCCTCATCGACCCGACCCGGCGCGGCATGGGCAGTCTGTTCAAGGTTCTGGCGGTAACCAGCCGGACCCTGACCCAGGTACCGGGCCTGCCGGAAGCAGGTGAAGCCGGCCCCGGAACGCCGACCTGACGGTTCCCGCTCCCCGGCCGGAATCGTCAAGACCTTGACTCGTCTGTGATCCCGTCCTAACCGAACCCCACCATTCAAGACGATTCCATCGTCAGCACGAACGCCGACCGGTCCCATGAGGCCGGAGGTCAACGCCCGACAGCGCGATGCGCCCTCGGGCGAGCTTCGCGTTGGGGAGAGGGCGTCACGCCACCGCTCGTTCGCAGGCCGCATGCCCAACGCCACGCCCGCCCCGTCGAAGACGCCCCTGCGCATCGAGGATGCGGTCAACGACGTCTGCCCCTGGTCGGGCAAGCCCATCGCGGCCGACTCCCTGACGCTCTACAACGGCGCCGTGGTCGGCTTCTGCGATCCGGAATGCCGGGACAAGTTCGCCCGCGCCGTCCGCAGCTTCGAGAACGATCTCCAGGCGCGGCGGGCCGAGAGCGCGGGCATCAACCAGTGATGCGCGACGCCGTGACGACTCTGGCCCTGGGAGCCTGACGCATGTTCGAAGGCCTGTCCGATCGCCTGTCCGGCATTCTCTCCGGGCTGACGCGCCGCGGCGCCCTCACGGAAGCCGACGTCACCGCCGCCCTGCGTGAGGTGCGGCGCGCCCTGCTCGAAGCCGACGTCGCCCTCGAAGTGGTGCGCGGCTTCACCGAGAAGGTGCGCGAGAAGGCGGTGGGCGCCATCGTCGTCAAGTCGGTCACCCCCGGCCAGATGGTCGTGAAGATCGTCAACGACGAGCTGACGGCGATGCTCGGTTCCGAGGCCGGGCTCATCGACCTCAACGCGCCCGCCCCCGTCGCCATCCTGATGGTCGGCCTGCAGGGCTCGGGCAAGACCACGACGACGGCCAAGATCGCCCGCCGCCTCGCTTCGCGCGACAAGCGCCGGGTGCTGCTCGCCTCCCTCGACACCCGCCGCCCCGCCGCCATGGAGCAGCTGGCGATCCTGGCCGCCCAGGTCGAGGTCGAGAGCCTGCCCATCGTCGCCGGCCAGTCGGCCGTGCAGATCGCCCGGCGCGCCATGGATGCGGCGCGGCTCGGCGGCTTCGACGTGGTGATGCTCGACACCGCCGGCCGCATCACCCTCGACGAGGCCCTGATGCAGGAGGCGGCCGAGGTGAAGGCCGCCACCAATCCGCACGAGGTGCTCCTCGTCGCCGACGCCCTGACGGGTCAGGACGCGGTCGTCACCGCGCGGGCCTTCGACGAGCGGCTGGGCGTCACCGGCATCGTGCTGACCCGCATGGACGGCGATTCGCGCGGTGGCGCGGCGCTTTCCATGCGCGCCGTCACGGGCAAGCCGATCAAGCTCGTCGGCACGGGCGAGAAGGTCGACGCCCTGGAGGAATTCCACCCGGCCCGCGTCGCCAACCGCATCCTCGGCATGGGCGACATCGTCTCCCTGGTGGAGAAGGCCGCCGAGACCATCGACCACGAGCAGGCGCTCCGCACCGCGGAGAAGATGCGCAAGGGCAAGTTCGACCTCGACGACCTCGCCATGCAGCTCGCCCAGATGGAGAAGATGGGCGGCATCGGCGGCCTCATGGGCATGCTGCCGGGCATGGGCCAGATCAAGAAGCAGGTCGAGAACGCCAATCTCGACGAGAAGATGTTCGCCCGCCAGCGGGCCATCATCTCGTCCATGACCCCGCAGGAGCGGCGCAACCCCGACATCCTCAAGAATTCCCGCAAGAAGCGCATCGCGGCGGGCTCGGGGACGAAGGTCGAGGAGCTGAACAAGCTCCTCAAGATGCACCGGACCATGGCCGACATGATGAAGGCCATGGGCTCGGGGAAACGCGGCATCGGGCAGGCCCTGGGCTCGATGTTCGGGATGGGCGGCGGCGGGATGCCGGGGGGCATGCCGGGCCTGCCGCCGGGCATGCCCGAGCCGACGCCCGAGATGATCGCCGACATGCAGAAGCAGTTCGGCGGCAAGCTGCCGCCCATGCCGCCGGGCCTCGGGGGCAAGATGCCGGGGCTTCCCGGCCTCGGAGGCAAGGGTTTGCCGGGTCTGGGCGGCTTCATGCCGGGCAAGAAGAAATGACGGGTCCGTCCGAGACCATGGCGGCGCAGGCCATCGACCCCGAGCTCCTGCGCCTGCGCGAGAGCATCGACAACTTCGATGCCGCCCTCATCTATCTCCTCGCCGAGCGCTTCCGCTGCACCCAGCGGGTCGGCGAGTTGAAGGCCCGCAAGGGCCTTCCCGCCTCCGATCCCGGGCGGGAAGCGCGGCAGATCACCCGCCTGCGCAACCTCGCGATCGACGCCAAACTCGATCCCGATTTCGCCGAAACCTTCCTGGCCTTCGTGGTCAAGGAAGTCATCCGGCATCACCAGACGATCGCAGCGAATCTCGACGCGATCAAAGACAGAGAGTAGCCAACATGTCCCTCAAGATCCGTCTCACCCGTGGCGGCGCCAAGAAGCGCCCGTACTACCGCATCGTCGTCGCCGACGCCCGCGCGCCGCGCGACGGCCGCTTCATCGAGAAGGTCGGCGTGTACGATCCCATGAAGGCCAAGGACGATCCGGCCCGCATCGTGCTCGAGGCCGACAAGATCCAGGCTTGGCTCGCCAAGGGCGCCCAGCCCACCGACCGCGTCCTGCGCTTCCTCGACGCCGCCGGCCTCGCCAAGCGTCCGGCCCGCAACAACCCGCAGAAGGCCGAGCCGGGCGAGAAGGCCAAGGAGCGCGCCGCCAAGCGCGCCGAGAAGGCCGCCGCCCCGGCCGAAGACGCCGCGGCTTAAGGCGTATCGCGATGGCCCGCCGTCCCCCCTCGACGCCCCACGGGGACGGCGGACGCCGCGCGCGTCCCGGACGCATCGGCGAAACCAGTTCGACTTCGGCCCGCCGGCCGAAGCCAGACGCCGAAGCACACCCCGAGGGCGTCCTGCCCGCCACGGATCCGAGCCTCGTCCAGATGGGCGAGTTCGGCCGGGCGCATGGGCTCAACGGCGAAATCCGCCTGAAATCCTACACCGGCATTCCGCAGGCCATCGCGTCCTACGGACCCTTGCTCGGCGCCGACGGGCGCCGCATCGAGCTGACCGACATCCGCCAGGCCGGCGGTGCGTCGCCCGATCTCCTCGTGGTCCGCGTCAAGGGCATCACCGACCGCAACGGCGCCGAGGCGCTGAACCGGCTGGCGCTCTACCTGCCCCGCGAACGCCTGGGCACCACGCAGGACGACGACGAATTCTTCACGGCCGACCTCGTCGGCCTCGACGTGCTCGACACCAACGGCACGCATCTCGGCACCGTCGCGGACGTGCCGAATTACGGCGGCGGCGATCTCATCGAGATCCGGCCGGCGCTCGGCGGCGCCACGGCGCTGCTGCCTTTCACCAAGGCGTTCGTGCCCGAACTCGACATCGCCGGCGGCCGGATCGTGGTCGATCCGCCAAAGGATCTGTTCGCCCCCGCCGGCCCGCGCCCGCCGGACGAACCCGCGTAGGGACATCGCGAACGCTCGGTGCGGCTCGGTTTCGCGCCGATCTCCACTTTCCGATCGCCGTGCGCGGCGCCCACCGTGGAAAGCAGCGGATGTCCGCAGGAACAGCTCGGCACGTCGTCGTCATCGGCTCCGGCGCCATCGGGACGGTGAGCGCCATCGAGTGCTTGCGCAGGGGCCACCGCGTCACCGTGGTCGACCCGGGCGAGCCGGGGGGCGAACATGCCACGAGCTATGGCAATGCCGGCTGGCTGTCCTCGCACTCGGTGATCCCGCCGGCCGAACCGGGCATGTGGAAGAAGGTCCCCGGCTTCCTTCTCGACCCCCTCGGCCCGCTCTCGATCCGCTGGCGCTACCTGCCGAAGGTCATGCCCTGGCTCGTCCGCTTCCTTCTGGCGGCCAGGAACCCGGCCCTCATCGAGCGGACGGCGCGGGCCATGCGGACCCTGCTCATCGATGCGCCGAAGCTGCACGCCGGCCTCGCCGCCGAGGCCGGCGTGCCGCACCTCATCGAGCGACGCGGCGTCCTGCACGTCTATCCAGACCGGGCGGCCTTCGAGGGAGACGCCCGGTCCTGGGGCATCCGCCGCGCCGTCGGTGTCGAATGGCTCGAACTTTCGGCCGACGAACTGCGCCAGCGCGAACCCAACCTCGCTCCGCGCTACACCTTCGGCCTCATGGTGGAGGAAGCGGGGCATTGCCGCGATCCCGGCGGCTACATCGCCGCCCTGGCGGACCTCGCCCGAGCCCGGGGTGCCACGTATCGGACGACCCGCGCCACGGGCTTCCGTCACGACGCAGGACGCCTCCTCGCGGTGACGACGGACCAGGGGGAGATCGCCTGCGACGGTGCCGTGGTGGCGGCTGGCGTGCGCTCGAAGGCCCTCGCGGCAACCCTCGGCGATCCGCTTCCCCTGGAGAGTGAGCGCGGCTACCACGTGATGATTCCCGCCTCGACGCTGGGTCCCCGCACGCCCGTCATGGCCTCCGATGCCAAGATGATCGTCAATCCCATGAACGGGGGGCTGCGCGCCGCCGGTCAGGTCGAGTTCGCAGGCCTTTCCGCCTTGCCCAACTGGAAGCGCGCCGAGATCCTGCGCGATCACCTCGTTTCGATGTTCCCGGCCCTGGCCGGCACGATCTCGGCGGAAACCCTCAAGGTCTGGCTCGGCCATCGTCCGAGCATGCCGGATGGCCGCCCCTGCATCGGCCCCTCACGTCAGCTGCCGGACGTGATCTACGCTTTCGGACACGGGCATGTCGGCCTCGTCGGCTCGGCGCGCACCGGGCGCCTCGTCGCGCAACTCGTCAGCGGGATGGAGCCCGAGATTCCCCTGGCGCCGTTCGATCCGCGCCGCTTCCTGTGATGTCGCGGGGCGCTCGCCCAGTGTCGGGGACGACGCCCGCCGCGTCCGAGTTCCGGCCCTCGATCATCACGGCCCTCGCGCGTTCAATGGGGCCCGGGCTCAGGGCCAGGGGACCGTCGAACGGCCGTTCGTGCAGGGCGATCACCCCGAGGGTCGTCACCATGGCGACGGAGAACAGAACGAGGGTCGTCACCTGCGCCACGGGGCGTTCGAGGTGTACGAGGCCGATGGCGACGAGGGTCAGCCCGGCAAGGATCAGCAGGGTCAGCCACTTCGACTGGTCGCCCTGCGCGTCGGCGAGGGCGAGGCGGTCACCGCGGGCGGTGCGAAGGTTCATCACCGCATCGAGCAGGAGAGCATGGGCGGCCTGCCCCGATACCCCGTGCTTCGGATCGGCCGCCGCGGTCATGAGCTGCCCCAGGGCGGCCCCCGCCCTGGGCGACGACAGGCCATCGGTCATCTTCGGCCATTCGTCGGCGACGAGGGCATCGGCATAGTCCACGAGGGCGGCACGGATCTCGGCCATGTCGGACACCGTGGCGAGGCTGAGATCATGCGTCGCCAGGAGGTTCGAGCGTTCATTCTGCACCACCCGCGACGCCTGGCGCTGACGCTCCCAGGCATCGTTGGCGACGAAGCCCGTGAGGAGGGCGAGGAGCACCGAGATCGCCGTGAAGTAGGTCGGCACGATTCCGGTGCCAAGGCGCAGCATGGCGGAGCGCGTCGAGGTCAGGTTGGTCAGAAGCACGAGAACGACGACGGCCGCGGCGAAGACGCCCCCCAGGCTGGTGAAGATCAGCCAGACGGGAAGGTCGAGCCAGAGGCCGAGGATCACGCCGCATCTCCCGTGGGGTCCGAACGAGGCGGCAGCCTAGGGCCGGGCTCCTACGGAAGGGTGAAGGCCGTTCGGCGAAGCCCGACGGACCTAACGCTTCTTCGGGTCGGTCCGCGTCACCGTGTCGGGACAGGAGCGGATCTGCGCGGGCGGCGGCCGGGCCGCCACGGCGGGAGGCTCGAACACCGCGAGGTAGCCGGAGCCGCCGTGCAGGACCGTGACCGAGATCTCGCGATAGCCCATGACGCCGAGTTCGCAGCGCAGGAGCGGCAGAGGCGTGCCGTGGCGCGAGGGAATCGTGTCGGCATCGACGATGCCGACACGGCCGCCGGGCTTCATCGCCGCCGCGAGGTTGTAGAGCAGGCCAAACGGCTGGGTGATCTCGTGATACATGTGGACGAGGACCGCCGCATCGACCGAGCCCGGGGGCAGCCGGGGATCGTGCGCCTCGCCGCGCACGGTGGTGACCTGGGTGAGCTTCGCCTTGCGCAGGCGCCGCTCCAGGCCGGCGAGGTAGAGCGGCGTCACGTCCTCGGCGAAGATGCGCCCCTCCGGGCCGACCCGCTCGGCCAGCCGCACGGTGTAGTAGCCGCTGCCCGCCCCGATATCCGCCACGGTCTGCCCCTCGCGGATGTCCATGAGGCGGGCCACCTGCCCGACCTCGTCGATGGCGTCGCGCTCGGCCTCGGACGCCCAGAGCGGCGCGATGATTTCCGCCACGGGCCGGTCGGGATCCGGAAAGGCGGAGGCCGGCGCGCCCGGCGGACCGAGGGGTTCCAGGGCCTGGGCCGGCAAGGCGACGAGGACGGCGGCAAGGCTGAGGAAGCGGAGCATGAGGCAACTTCATACCGCCGCGCCGTAAACGCGTCCTTCCCTTTCCGATTCACCGCACCCGCTTCGAACCGACATGCGTTGACCCACGGCCCCGGCCCGCGCCATGGAACGCCATGACGTCAGACAGCACGGCGTGGCGCGCCACGCTCCTCACCCTCTACCCCGAGATGTTTCCCGGGCCCCTCGGCCTCTCGCTCTCGGGCGACGCCCTGGCGCGGGGGACGTGGTCCCTCGAAGCCCGCGCGATCCGTGAGCACGGGCTCGGGCGCCACCGGGCCGTCGACGACACACCCGCCGGCGGCGGGGCCGGCATGGTCCTGCGTTGCGACGTGCTGGCGGCGGCCATCGACGCGGCGGCGGCGCCCGACGACCCGCGCCCGCGCCTGCTCATGAGTCCGCGCGGCCGCCCCCTGACGCAGACCCGGGTGCGAGCCCTGAGCGAGGGGCCGGGCGTGGTCGTCGTCTGCGGCCGGTTCGAGGGGGTGGACGAGCGCGTCATCGCCGGGCGCGGCCTTGAGGAGGTCTCCATCGGCGATTACGTGCTGTCGGGGGGCGAGATCGCCGCCCTGACGCTCCTCGACGCCTGCGTGCGGCTGCTGCCGGGCGTCATGGGCAAGGAAGCCTCCGGCCAGGACGAGAGCTTCGAGGGTGGGCGCCTCGAATACCCCCACTACACCCGCCCCCGCGACTGGGAGGGACGCAGCATCCCGGAGGTGCTCACGGGCGGCAACCACGGCGCCATCGCGAAATGGCGGGCGGCGGAATCCCTGCGCCTCACCCGCGAACGCCGGCCGGACCTCCTCGGCGGCTCCGACGCCCGATCCGCAAGTCTCCGCGAGACGAAGTGATCGACCGGACGCGATCTCAAACGGCGTTCACCGAAAGTCATCCGGCCCTCACAAAAAGAAACTTGCCTCGGGCAAGGCCGAGGTTCACTCCTGTGGGTGGGACACTCCTCCCCAACGAGGAGCTTTCATCTGTAAGGGTGACCATCATGAGCCGACCCAACACGCGCCCCCGCGTGCCCAATTTCTCGTCCGGCCCCTGCACCAAGCGCCCCGGCTGGAGCCTCCAGGCCCTCGAAGGCGCGGCCCTCGGACGTTCGCACCGCTCCGCCCTCGGCAAGGCCAAGCTTAGCCGAGCCATCGATCTCACCCGTGAGGTACTCCGGGTGCCCGCCGACTATCGCATCGGCATCGTCCCCGCCTCCGACACCGGCGCCGTCGAGATGGCCATGTGGTCGATGCTGGGCGAGCGGCCCGTCGAGGTTCTGGCCTGGGAGGCGTTCGGCCTCGAATGGGTCACGGACGCCCTCAAGGAGCTCAAGATCGCCCCGAAGGTCCATGTCGGCGACTATGGGATCCTGCCCGATCTCTCGGCCGTGGACACGAAGCGCAACGACGTGATCTTCACCTGGAACGGCACCGCCGCCGGCGTGCGGGTTCCGAACGCCGATTGGATCGCCGCCGACCGCGAGGGCGTCACCATCTGCGACGCCACCTCGGCCGCCTTCGCCATGCCGCTGCCCTGGGATAAGCTCGATGTCGTGACCTTCTCCTGGCAGAAGGTCATGGGCGGCGAGGCCGCGCACGGCATGATCGTACTCTCGCCCCGCGCGGTCGCCCGCATCGAGTCCAACGTCCCGGCCTGGCCCGTGCCCAAGGTCTTCCGCATGGCCAAGGACGGCAAGCTGATCGAGGGCATCTTCAAGGGCGACACCATCAACACGCCCTCGATGCTGGCGGTCGAGGATTACCTCGACACCCTGAAATGGGCCGCCCGCATCGGCTGCGAGGTGGCCGATCCAGGGCGTGCGCGCCACCCAGTCGTGGATCACCCGCGCGTTGGACTCTGACCGCGCGTGCAGGGCCGACAAGCCGCCGATACTCTGCCCCCATTTGAGGGTGTCGAGGTAATCCTCCACC
>Ga0182226_1000082_pt1 | contig 16643 bp, 16 predicted proteins | sample G6R1MG_27_FD_129658 | JGI IMG/M metagenome (GOLD analysis project Ga0182226, IMG submission 129658) | Miscanthus phyllosphere microbial communities from Michigan, USA - G6R1_MAIN_07NOV2016_LD1 MG | ecosystem: Host-associated > Plants > Phyllosphere > Phylloplane/Leaf | place: USA: Michigan...
ACGATGCCGAGCACGACGAGATCGAGAACGGAGAACGGCATCGCGGGCGATTGTCACTTCGTAGGGAGCTGCGGCAACGAAACGGAACTACTGCGGCTTCCCCCGGCCGCGGCCCTGTATATCGTGCCGAACCCTGGCCGTCACCCTCGCGACCGATGTCCCGTGGCGGACGCGACGCGCCGGAGCTTCGCCGCGAGACCGGAGCCGCGAGACCGGACGGAGCGGCGCGACCGCGTGCCCATGGCCGCCCTGCCCAGCGGCGGGCTCGTCGTCTCGTCGATCCCGGCGCCCATGCCGTGCCGTTCCGCGACGGCGCCGAATGGCACCTCCCCCGTACTCTCGTCGTACCCGACACCCTCACCCGGCTCGTCCTGCCCGGCGAACCGCGCCCATGGGCCCGTCGGTTCCGATCGAGGCCGGTTGGTATGGGCTCAGCTTGCGGACCGGGAACCAAAATGGCAGCCGCATCTGAAGATCTCTCACGAGACGATCACTGTCCCGCTTGGCCGCGTATCCGGGCCGTTCGGGATCGGGATTGTCCGAAGCGGTTTCAACGGGTCGGAGTGACGGGATTGACGGTACCAGCGAACGCGCGACGGCGGCGTCGGGATGGCGAGGCACGGCGTACGGCGATTCTCGACGCGGGCCTGGAGGTCTTCTCGACCTATGGCCTGCACGGTGCGAGCCTCGATACCATCGCCGAGCGCGTCGGGATCTCGAAGACGAATCTGCTGTACTACTTTCCCACAAAGGAGAATCTGTACGTCTCCGTTCTGCAGAGAGTTCTTGGCGTCTGGCTCGATCCCCTCGGAGGCTTGGACGAGAACAGCGATCCGGCGGAAGCCCTCAAAGCCTACGTCAGGAGCAAGATGACGTTCTCACGGGACATGCCGCAAGCCTCGCGATTGTTCTGCCTCGAGATCGTTCAGGGCGCGACCCTCCTGCGACCTGAACTCGAAGGCCCCTTGCGCGACCTCGTCGAAGCGAAGTGCGTCGTCCTGAAGAAGTGGATCGGCGAGCAGCGCATCGCACCGCACGATCCCTATCACCTCATCTTTTCCATCTGGGCGATGACCCAGCATTATGCGGATTTCTCGATCCAGGTTCAGGCCATAACCGGAAAGACCCTCGCGGAGCCGGACTTCTTCGAAAACGCCGTCGTCAACACGCAGCGCATGATTCTCGGAATGCTCGGCCTGGAGACGGCGTAACCGGGTGCCTTGAGCAACCCATCATCCGGAAGACCGCCCGAAACCGGGCACCTGCCGCCCGCCCGAGAGGCGATCCGGCTCATTCGACGAGCAAGCCGCGGTAATTTTGCGCAAACGCCGGATTCCCGGCTTTCGAGAGTTTGACCGTTTGGTCTGCTTTGATACGGTCCAAGCACAAACTGAATTCCCGAGCTTTCTGGACGTCCTTCGACGCAGATTATTCTGCGACTGTCGGATCATGCCTTCGCTTGCACACACCTGGATGAGGTTGTGATGAATCAATCCTTGAACGTCGGCGTCTTCATTCCGATCGGAAACAACGGCTGGCTGATTTCGGAAAATGCTCCGCAGTATAAGCCCAGCTTCGAGCTCAACAAGGAGATCACCCTCAAGGCCGAGGCGCACGGCCTCGACTTCGTCCTGTCGATGATCAAGTTGCGCGGCTTCGGCGGCAAGACCGAATTCTGGGACCACAACCTCGAATCCTTCACCCTGATGGCGGGGCTGGCGGCCGTCACCACCCGGATCAAACTCTACGCGACCGCCCCGACCCTCTGCATGCCCCCTGCCATCGTGGCCCGGATGGCCTCGACCATCGACTCGATCTCGAACGGCCGTTTCGGGATCAACCTCGTCACCGGATGGCAGAAGCCCGAATACTCGCAGATGGGTCTCTGGCCGGGCGACGACTATTTCAGCCGGCGCTACGCCTACCTGTCCGAATACGCGCAGGTTCTGCGTGACCTGTGGGAGACCGGCCGCAGCGATCTCAAGGGCGAATTCTTCCAGATGGACGATTGCCGCCTGAGCCCACGCCCGCAGGCCGAGATGAAGATCATCTGCGCCGGCCAGAGCACTGCCGGCATGGCCTTCACGGCGACCTATGCCGACTACAATTTCTGCTTCGGCAAGGGCGTCAACACGCCCACGGCTTTCGCCCCCACCGTGGCGCGGCTCGAAGAAGCCAAGGCGAAGACCGGCCGGGAGGTCTCGTCCTACGTCCTGTTCATGATCATCGCCGACGAGACGGACGAGGCGGCCCGCGACAAGTGGGAGCATTACAAGGCCGGCGCCGACCAGGAGGCGATCGCCTGGCTCGGCGTCCAGGGCGCGGCGGACACGAAGTCCGGCGACGACACCAACGTCCGCCAGATGGCCGACCCGACCTCGGCGGTGAACATCAACATGGGAACCCTGGTGGGCTCCTACGCCACCGTCGCCCGGCTCCTCGACGCGGTGGCGACGGTTCCCGGGACGGGCGGCGTCCTCCTGACCTTCGACGATTTCGTCGAAGGCGTGGAAGCCTTCGGCACGCGCATTCAGCCGTTGATGGAGACGCGCCGGCATATCGTGCCCGCCCCGTCGGTGCTGGCGGAGGTGGCGTGATGGACGCGCCCGCAGGCTACCGCGATCCCGCCGGGCACCACGGCGCCGCCGTGTTGTCCGCCCGGCCCGAGGCCATCGCCTTCGATCCCGCGGCCACCGTGCTGATCGTGGTCGACATGCAGAACGCCTACGCCACCAAGGGCGGATACCTCGATCTCGCCGGCTTCGATGTCTCGGGCACCGGGCCGGTCATCGCCCAGATCGCGCGGGCCGTGGCGGCGGCGCGGGCCGCCGGCATCACGGTGGTCTGGTTCCAGAACGGCTGGGATCCGGACTACGTCGAGGCGGGCGGGCCGGGTTCGCCGAACTGGCACAAGTCGAATGCCCTGAAGACCATGCGCCGCCGCCCCGAAGCCGATGCGCGCCTCCTCGCGAAGGGCACATGGGACTACGCCCTGGTGGATGCCCTCGCGCCCGAGCCCGGCGACATCGTGCTGGGCAAGCCGCGCTACAGCGGCTTCTACAACACCCAGCTCGACAGTCTGCTGCGCGCACGCGGGGTGCGGACCCTCGTCTTCACGGGGATCGCCACCAATGTCTGCGTGGAATCGACCCTACGCGACGGCTACCACCGCGAATATTTCGGCATCGTTCTCGCGGACGCGACCCATCAGGCCGGCCCGCCCGCCCTGCAGGAGAGCGCGCTCCTCAACATCGAGACCTTCTTCGGCTGGGTTTCCGACGTCGCGGCCTTCGAGGCGGCGCTGGCGCCGGCCGTCCCGCGCGCGGCGTAGGGGCCCTCACGCCGAACCCGGCCTGCGCCCGTCGCGCGGCCCCCGACCCTTCCCTTCTTTGCGGAGCCATCCCATGCCCAAGACCGCAATCGTCCCACCCGGCACCGGCAAGCCGCTCGCCCCCTACGTACCCGGCACCCTCGCGGACGGCATCCTGTACGTCTCGGGGACGTTGCCGCTCGATGCCGAGGCCAACGTCGTGCACCACGGCGACGCCGCCGCCCAGACCCGCCACGTCCTCGAGACGATCAAGGGCGTGGTCGAGACGGCGGGCGGCACCATGGACGACATCACCTTCAACCACATCTTCTTGAAGGACTGGGCCGATTACGCGGCCATCAACGGCGTCTACGCGGAATACTTTCCCGGCGAGAAGCCCGCCCGCTACTGCATCCAATGCGGTCTGGTGAAGCCCGAGGCCCTCGTGGAGATCGCGTCGGTCGCCCATCTCGGCACGTCGACGGGCGCGTGATGACCCTCTTCCACGAGGTGCGCGGAACCGGCGCGCGCGCGGTGCTGCTGTCGCCGGGGCTGGGCGGCTCGGCGGGGTATTTCGCCCCCCAGGTCCCGGCGCTGGCGGAAAGCTGCCGCACGATCCTTTACGATCACCGCGGGACCGGCCGCTCCGGGGGGGCCCTCGAACCGGGGCACGACATCGCGGCCATGGCCCGCGACGCCGTGACCGTGCTCGACGCCTGCGGAATCGCGCAGGCCGATTTCGTCGGCCATGCCATCGGCGGCCTGATCGGGCTGCAACTCGCCCTCGATCATCCCGAGCGGATCGGACGCCTCGTCCTCGTCAACGCTTGGGACCGTATGGAGCCGGCGACCCGGCGCTGCTTTGCGGCCCGCAAGGCGCTGCTCACGGCCTGCGGCGCCGACGCCTACGTCCGCGCCCAGGCGATCTTCCTCTATCCCGCGCCGTGGATCTCGGAGAACGGCGAGCGCCTTGCCCTGGACGAGGCCCATGCCCTGGCGCATTTCCCCGGGGCGCAGACCGTTCTCGCGCGGATCGCGGCGGCGGAGGCGTTCGACGTGTCGGGCCAGCTCGGGCGAATCCCGCACGAGACCCTGGTGATGGCCGCCCGCGACGACGTCCTCGTGCCCTACACGGCCTCCGAGCGCCTGGTCGCCGGATTGCCGAACGCGCGCCTGACCCTGTCACCGCAGGGCGGACATGCCCATTCCGTGACGGAGGCCGACGCCTTCAACCACGCCGTGCGACGCTTCCTCGAAGCGTCGGCCTGATCCGGCGCCCCAGGACAGCCGACCTCCGCCATTCCGAGGGAATCGACCGGACTTCGCAGGAGACCGCCTCGTCCGGGCCCCGACCAAGACCGGGCTCCGATGGCCCGCCATCGTCGATGCCGATGAACGCGCAAGGGTTGTCCTTCCGGCACGACGCCGGATGCGGGGGCGCCGTGCGTATACCAACCGCGCCGCGCCGCGCGATTGTCCCACTGGCAACCGAGGAGACGCCTATGACCGAGCACATCCGCTTTCAGCAGACGGGATCGGCGGACGCCCGATCCGTGAGCGAGGCCGGCTACCGGGCCGCCATGTCGCGGCTCGCCGGCGCCGTGCATCTCGTCACCACGGACGGCCTCTCCGGGCGCGCCGGGTTCACGGCCTCGGCCGTCTGCAGCGTCAGCGACGCGCCGCCGACCCTGCTCGTCTGCATCAACCGGACCTCCTCGGCCTATCCGGTGTTTTCGAAGGCCGACGTCCTGTGCGTGAACACGCTCGGCGCCGCGCAGAGGGACATCGCTTCGGCCTTCGGCGGCAAGACCGCCATGGACCAGCGCTTCGCCGCCGCGAGTTGGACCCGGCTGATGACCGGAGCCCCCATCCTGCAGGATGCGCTGGTGAGCTTCGATTGCCGGATCGTCGGACGGATGCCGGTTCGAACGCACGATGTCCTGTTCTGCGAGGTCGAAGCCGTTCTGGAGGGGCAGGTCGAGGACTGCCTCGTCTACGCCAATCGCACCTATCATTCGCTCGCGCAGCCCGCCCGGCCGGTCTGAGCCCGCGTCTCCCGACGAGGAGCCTAAGGCTCACCGGACCGGAGCGACCACGCGCTCGCCGTCGATCCGTCGCGGCGTGCTCCCGCACCCGGCCCGACACCGCCCGAAACGCAGGGGCGACACGTTTCGGGCAAGGCATCATCAATTGCCAAATTTAAGTGCAGAACAAATCCAAACAATCAGCAGCCTTGATTGAACTTAAATTCAGACCGTATGGTCAAACTTCGCCAGATCACCTATGATCATCTGACTGGCCGCGAGCGATGCGAGTCGACGCGACTGAAGATCTTGTACCGCACAGGTGCAATCGATTCGGCCCTTGCGCCGTCAAGACAAGGCTTTTCACCGCCGCAAGACATCGAAAATCTTTCGTGTCGATGAACTCGTACTCGGATCGAAAAACCGGAGACCGCCATGACTTTGCTGCATGTACCCGTGATCGACTTGGGCCCCTACCTCGCGGGTACGCCGGAGGGGAAGCGGGAGGTCGCCCGCCAGGTGGGGCAAGCCTGTCGCGACATCGGATTCCTGGTGATCTCCGGGCATGGTATCCCCGAAGATCTAATCAAGAAGACCCACGCCCTGTCGGCTGAGTTCTTCGCCCTGCCGCACATGGAAAAGCTGAAGGTCGATCGTCCGGCGCCGGATCAGGTGCGCGGCTACAGCGCCGTCGGCGGCGAGGGGCTGGCCTTCAGCCTCGACGAACCGACGCCGCCGGACATCAAGGAATCGTTCTCCATCGGCCCCGTCGATGTGCCGGCGGCGGATCCGTACCACACGAGCGCGGAGGCGGGCCCGCATTTCGCCCCCAACGTCTGGCCGACGGAGCCGGCCGAACTCAAGGCGACCTGGACGGAATATTATCGCTCCGTCGACGGGCTGGCGACGAGCCTGATGCGCATCTTCGCCCTCGCTCTCGATCTCGACGAGAATTACTTCGATACGTCGATCGACCGCAACATCTCGATGATGCGGGTGCTGCGCTACCCCAAGCAGACCGAAGCGCCCCTGCCCGGACAGCTTCGCGCGGGCGCGCATTCCGATTACGGCAGCATGACCATCCTGCGCAAGGAACTCTCGGATCGCAGCCTTCAGGTGAAGAACAAGGCCGGCGAATGGGTGACGGTGCCGGTGGTCGAAGGGTCGTTCATCGTCAACATCGGCGATCTGATGCAACAATGGACGAACGACACCTGGAGCTCCACGCTGCATCGCGTCGTCAATCCCGATCTCGATTCGGAGGAGAACCAGGATCGTCTCTCGATCGTGTTCTTCCACCAGCCGAACTACGACGCCCTCGTCGAGTGTTTGCCCGGTTGCGCGGGGCCGGGGCAGCCCGCCAAATACGAACCCGTTTCGTCGGGGGACCACCTCAAGAGCAAGTTCGTCAAGCAGACGACCTTCGGCAAGGGCAGCAAGGCCGCCTGAAACCGTCCGGCGGACGGGCGTGTCCTGAGGCGATCACGGACACGCCCGACCCGGCCGCCCTCGTGGAAGGGCGGGACCTTCACCAAGATGCACGACGGGTGTTCGGGATGCTGTCCTACGTCAACGTTTTCGCGCGGGATATTCACGCCCTGTCGCGCTTCTACATCGATGTCTTCGGCTTCGAGGAGATCGCCGAGATCGCATCGCCGATCTTCGTCGGGATCCGGACGGGGCAATCCAATATCGGTTTCAACGCTCCGGATGCCTACGAACTCCTGCAGCTCGGGGATCGCAAGCACACCACCGGTTCGAAGTTCCTGTTGAACTTCGATGTCGAGAGCATCGAGACCGTCGAACGCATGACGGAGACGGCGGTCGCGCGCGGGGCCACGCTGATCAAGCCTCCCTACAAGACCTACTACAACTGGTATCAGTCGGTTCTCCTCGACATCGAGGACAATGTCTTCAGGATCAACCACGTCCTGTGAAAGACTTCGCGTGCGGCGCACGCAAGGTCGACCGGCGCGTCGGATGCGCCGGATCGCTCTCCACCACTTCAAGAGGGTACTCGCCGGCCATGCTTCGACGTCTCGTTCCGCTCTGCCTCGTCGCCGGCCTCGGAAGCGGCCTCGAGGGCTTCCTCGGCGCCGATCCGGCCGGGGCCGCCCCGTTCAAGCTCGACGGGCCGCCCAAGGTCGCCATGGTGCTGTTCGGCCCCAAGAACGACGGCGGCTGGGGGCAGGCCTTCGAGGAAGGCCGGGTCCGCACCGAGAAGGCCCTCGGCATCCAGATCCCGGTCGTCGACAACATCAAGGAGAGTTCCAGCGCGATCCGCCCGGCGGTCGAGCTGTTCATCAAGCGGGGCTACAACGTCATCATCGGCACCGCCTTCGGATACTCGGACACCTTCAAGGAACTGGCGCAGAAATACCCCAAGGTCGCCTTCCTCAACGGATCGGGCACCACCAACGGCGCCAACCTCGAATCCTTCTACGGCCGCACCTACGAGCCGCATTACCTGTGCGGAATGGCGGCGGGCGCGGTCTCGAAGGAGGGCAAGCTCGGCTTCGTCGCCGCCAACCCGTTCGGCGTCGTCAACTGGACGGTCAACGCCTACGAACTCGGGGCCAAGCAGATCAAGCCCCAGGCGACGACCACCGTCGTGTTCACCGGCGCCTGGAACGACCCGGTCAAGGAGCGGGCCGCCGCCGAGGCGCTGGCCGGCCAGGGGATCGACGTCATCGGCCAGCACGTCGACACCCCGACGCCGCAGATCGTCGCCCAGGAGAAGGGCATTCACGGCACCGGCCATCACCGCGACATGAGCGAGTTCGCCCCGAAGGCCACGATCTGCTCCCTCGTGTGGTTCTGGGACCGCTACCTCATCCCGACCATCCAGAAGATCGGAGCGGGCACCTGGGAGCCCTCGCCCTATGGCGCCTTCCTGTCGATCAAGGACGGGGGGCCCGACATCGCCTGCTGCGGGCCGGCGGTGCCGAAGGCGGTGGCCGACCGGATCCAGACCGAGCGCCAGGCGATCATCGACGGCAAGAAGGTCTATGCGGGACCGTTGACCGACCGGGACGGCAAGGAGCGGGTGCCGGCCGGCGGCGTCCTGAGCGACGCGGACCTCTGGAAGATGGATTGGTTCGTGCCCGGTGTCGTCAGCCAGAAATAGCGTTCCGGAGGCGCGCCACACGGTGCGCCTCCCCCGGAGATCCGATCCGCAATCCGAGGACGTCCCGATGTCGCCAGCACTCGTGATGACGCGCGTTTCGAAGTCCTTCGACGGCTATCCGGCCCTGACGGAGGCCGGCTTCGCGGCGCATCCGGGCGAGATCCATGCCCTGCTCGGCGAGAACGGGGCCGGCAAATCCACCCTGATGAACGTCGCCTGCGGCCTCTACCGGCCCGATGCCGGTGAGGTCCGGGTGCGCGGTGAGCTGGTGTCCATCGACGGTCCAAAGGCGGCCAAGCGCCTCGGCATCGGCATGGTCCACCAGCATTATCGCCTGGTGAAGGCGTTCACCGCCCTCGAGAACATCCTGCTCGCCCGGGGGGCCTCCCGCTACGGCCAGGGCCTGCGCGAGGTCGAAGCGGCGGCCCGCCGCCATTGCGAGGCCCTCGGCTTCACCCTGCCCCTCGACCGGCCCGTCGGCCTGCTCTCGGTCGCCGAGCAGCAGCGGGTCGAGATCCTGAAGGTGCTGGTCGAGGGCGCCCGCATCCTCATCCTCGACGAGCCGAGCGCCGTGCTGACGGACCGCGAAGCCGAGCAGATGCTCGACACCATGCGCCGCCTCGCGGACGAAGGTTGCGCCGTGATCCTCGTCACGCACAAGCTCGGCGAGGTGAAGCGTTACGCCGACCGCGTCACCGTGATGCGCGGCGGCCGCACCGTGGCGAGCGCCGACCCCGACGCCCTGTCGCTCTCCGACCTGACGAGTCTGGTCGTCGGCGCGGAGGTCCGGCACGCCCGAGTGCCCGCCCGGAACGTCGGCGCACCGCTCCTGCGCTTCGCCGCCCTCGCGGGCGCGCGCTCGGACGGGCTGACGGTCCTCAACGACGCCACCTTCGTGGTGCGGGCGGGCGAGATCTACGGCATCGCCGGTGTGGGCGGCAACGGCCAGACGGAACTCGCCGAGATCCTGATGGGGGTGCGCCGGCCGCTCGCCGGCAGCATCGAACTCGATGGGGCCGGCGATCTCTGCGCCGAAGGCGTCCGGGGCCGGTCGGTCGGATTGGCGGCGATTCCGGCCGACCGCGCCGGCTACGCCCTGGCCGGCAGCCTGTCGATCGCCGACAATTACGCCGCCGGGGCGGTTCTCTCGGGGCGCTTCGGCAGCTGGTTCCGCCTCGACCGCCGCGCGATCCGGGCCGCGACCGAAGCTGCCATGGCGGCCTTCGACGTTCAGGGGGCCCGTTCGCCGAACCAGCGCGCCGGTCTCCTGTCGGGCGGCAACGCCCAGAAGCTCGTCGTCGCGCGGGAATTCGCCGATCCGCCCCGCGCCGTCCTGGCGCACAGCCCGTCGCGCGGCCTCGACGTGCGGGCCGCCGGCGCCGTCCACGCGCGCCTGCGGGCCGCCCGGGACGCGGGCGCGGCGATCCTCCTCATCAGCGAGGATCTCGACGAGGTGCTGCTCCTGTCCGACCGCATCGGCGTGATGAGCCGGGGGCGCATCGTCGCCGAGTTCGAGACGCCGGCCGAGCGCAACGCCGTCGGCGCCGCCATGGTGCACCATGCCTGAAATCGGGTCGATCATGGACGTTCCCTCCAAAACCGTCCCGCAGCCCGTGCGAGAGGCGCGCGCAGGCTCCCACGACGGCGCCGCGCGTCCGTCTCGCCGCCGGGGCCGGCTGTCCATCGAGATCCGGCAGCACGCGTCGGCCCGGCTGCAGGGCGTCGTCCTGGCGGGCGGCCTGCTCGCCGGATTGACCTGCGCCGCCGCCATCCTGCTCGCGGCGGGTGTCGGCCTGCCGAACCTCGTGCAGGAATTCGTCGTGTCCATCGTGACGAGTCCCGAGAGCGTTGCGGCGGTGCTCGTCCAGGGCGCCCCCCTCGCCGTCGTGGGGCTCGCCGCCGCGCTCGCCTTCCGCGTGCGGTTCTGGAACATCGGGATCGAAGGTCAGATGATCTCCGGGGCCATCGCCGCGACCGTCGTCGCGATCCACGACATCGGTCCGCCGGCGCTCCGTCTGCCCCTCATGCTCGCCGCCGCCGCCCTCGGGGGCAGTACCTGGATTCTCGGCCCGGTGCTCCTGCGTCTCCGGATCGGCCTCAACGAGATCATCTCGACGCTGCTGCTGAACTACGTCGCGTTCAACGCCCTGCTGCACCTCCTGTACGGACCCTGGCGCGACCCGGAGAACAACTTTCCGAATTCCCAGCTCTACGAGCCGTTCGAACAGTTGGCCGAACTCGGCTGGCAGAACCTGACCTGGGCCCTGCCGCTGGCCGTGGCACTGCTGCTCGGGGGCTGGTGGCTGCTCTCGGTCAGCCGGTTCGGCTTCCTCACCCGGATCGCCGAAGCCAATCCCCGCATGGGCGAGGCGCAGGGGCTGCCGATGACCCGCGTGATCCTGGCCGCGACCCTGGTGTCGGGCGCCCTGGCCGGAATCGCGGGCTTCATGATCTGCGCGGGCGCCGAGCACCGCCTGACCCAGTCCTTCGCCAGCGGCTACGGCTTCTCGGGGATTCTCATCGCGTTCCTGGCCCGCAACAGCGCCCCCGGCGTCCTCGTCGTGGCCCTCTTCGTCGGAACGCTGTTCGTGGCCGGGCAGAGCCTGCAGGTGTTCTACCAGATCCCGGCTTCCGCCGTGCAACTGCTCCAGGCGGTGATCGTGCTGTGCGTCGCGGCCTCCGACTTCTTCATCCGCCACCGGCTTCGTTGGCTCCGCTAGGGCCGGGGATAAGGATCGTCCGCATGCTCCTCGAGTTCCTCACCAATTGGCTGGCCGCGGTTCCCGGTTTCGTGGTGCCGTTCGCGCTCGCGGCCCTCGGCCTGCTCCTCATCGAGAAGGCGGGCGTCCTCTCCCTCGGCGCCGAGGGCTTCATGCTCGTCGGCGCCCTCGCGGGCATCGGCGCGATCCTCGGCCTCGGGGCGAACCCCCTCGCGGCCCTGCTCTGCGCCGCCCTCGCGGCGATCCTCCTGTCGCTGCTCTACGCCGTCCTGGTGGTGAGCCTGCGGGTGAACCAGGTGATCGCGGGACTCAGCCTCGTGTTCCTGGCCCAGGGACTGACCGGGTTGATCGGAACCGGGGCGGGCTGGGTCAATCGACCCGTGGACGGGCTGCGTCCCGTTTCCCTGCCGCTGCTCGGCGACCTGCCCCTCGTCGGACCCGTCCTGTTCCGTCAGGACACCGTCGTCTACCTCACGATACCGGCCTTCGCGTTGGTGGCCTGGATGCTCGCCCGCACCATGGTGGGCCTGCGTCTGCGGGCGGTCGGCGACGGCCCCGACGCGGCGGACACCGCCGGCATCGGCGTGTCCGCCACCCGCTACGGCGCCATCGCGGCCGGCGCGGCCCTGGTGGGAATCGCCGGCGGCTACCTCTCCGTCGGAATCGCCCGGATCTGGGTCGAGGGCATGACCGGCGGCCGGGGCTGGATCGCCATCGCCATCGTGATCTTCGCCCGTTGGCGGCCCTGGTCGGCCCTGGCCGGGGCGGTGCTGTTCGGCGCCATCGAGGCCCTGATCCCCCGCATCGCGGCGGCGGGCATCCAGGTGCCGCAATACTTCATCGCGATGATTCCCTACCTCGCGACCCTCGTGGTGATGATCTGGACCTGCCTTCGCGGCGGCGGTGGATCGATGGAGCCGCGCGCCCTCGGCCGCGCGCACCTGCGCGAGGATCGCTGATCCGATCGGACGTCCAGGCTGCGTTCGCGCCCGAAGCCCGGGCGGTGGCGGATCCCAGAAATCTCGCGGCGCCCGATGGACGATCGGGGGCCGTGCGGTGCGGCGCGAGAGCGTCGTTGCAGAACGACGCGTCGCGACGGTCCCGTCGACGATGCGTCCAAAAAAACCACAGTGTCGAACACGGGGGCGTGAAGACGATGAAGAAATTCCTCTCGGCCATGATCGTTGCGGGCATCCTGTCAGGGCTGCCGGGCGCAGGCGCCGCCGTGGCGGCGGATCTGCGGCCGGATGCGGCTCCGCCCGCGCCGGCCGTGCCGCCTTCGTTCTTCGTGTTCTCCGACACGCAGATTTCGTATTACTACGTCGCGGATGGTCGCGAGTCCGGCGTGACAGGGGGCCGGGCGGGCAATAGCCTCGACGGCCGGTCCATTCCCAAGCAGGTTCTCAATATTTCTCATGCCGATGCCTGGGCGCTCGGCACGAATTTCTTCTCCCTCGATATCCTGAAATCCGGCTCCCAGGACCCGGCCGGGACCGGCGCCCCGCGATTCGGGCTGTTCGATTACGGCGCCACCGAAGCCTACGGCATCTATCGCGGCACGCTCGGCGCGAACGCGATCTTCGACACCAAGGCCTTCGCCTGGAAGGGTGTGATCAAGGACATCTCGCTCGGATACGGCTTCGACCTGAGCACGAAGAACACTCAGTTCGGCCCGGAGACGCGCAAGCTCCTCGCCGGTGCGGTCTTCGCCTTCGATGTCCCGGCCGGCTTCATGAATTTCGGCGTCTACGTCCAGAAGGAGTGGAACCGCAACGGCTTCGTGACCGAGCCGTTCCGCAGCGTCGAGTTCAACGCCGTGCCGCATCTCGAACTGGTCTACAATTTTCCCCTCTCCTTCACCGGACTGCCGTTGAGCCTCGCGGGGTTCGACACCATCAACCTGCCCAAGGGCCGGGATGGTTTCGGGTCGCAGACGCGCCTCGAGTTCCTGTCCCGCACCAATCTGGTTCTGGATGTCGGGAAGCTGATCTGGAATCAGCCCAACCGGCTCGATGCCTTCGTCGGATTTCAGTACTGGCTCAACAAGTTCGGGAACGATCACCGGTTTGTGCCGGGATCGGAGGAGAAGACCCTGCTCGCGGGCGTGAGTATCCACGTGTTCTGACCGTCTCCACGCGCGCCATGATCGGCGGGGACGCGCCGGTCATGGCCGACGGGCTCAAGCATTCGCGGATCCCGGATCCTCGGTTCCGCGCGTCCCGATCCGGTTTCGTCCATCGAAGGAGGCCCATTCGTGAAGAGCTACGTCAACGGCGCGCTGCAGGACCTCGGCCCCGAATTCGGCGAGTTCTTCGACCGGAGCCGCACCGCCATCGTCTCGATCGACCTTCACCGCGGGCACCTCGAAGACGATCCCCTCTGCCCCTGTCCCGCCCCCCGGGCCAGGGCGATCGTCGCGCCCGTCGACGCGTTCCACGCGCAGGCGCGTGATCTCGGTGTTCCGGTGATCCACGTGCGCAGCACCCTCCGCAAGGGCGGCATCGACGATGTCGCGGGTCGTCCCTCGGCTTGGCGGCTCGTCTTCCCCCTCCATGTCGGGGCGATCGGCAACGCCGATGCGCATGCGATCGAGGGAACGCGCTGGACCGAGTTCGTCACCGAGATCGATGCGCGCGACCTCGTGGTGTCCGGCAAGAAAAGGCTGTCGGCCTTCTACCCCACCGACCTCGATTTCCTGTTGCGCAACATGGGGATCGGCACCCTCGTCCTCGACGGGTGCCTCGCCGATTGCTGCGTGCTCAACACGGCCTTCGAGGCCTCGAACCTCGGCTACCGGGTCGTGGTGCCCCAGGACCTCGTGGCCGGAACCAATCCGGATCTCGAAGCGGCGGCGATGCGGATCGTCGCCATGCATGTCGGCCTCGTGACGACCGGCCCGCTTCTCCTGGAGGCATGGCGCGCGCGGTCCCCGGATCCGTTGTGATGCGCGGCCCGGAGCGGCCGCCGGACCGGCGAGGAGAGGACCGGACAGGCTCCTAGCTCCGGCCGATGGTGGCCTCGATCTGCCCATGGGGCTCGTCGGTGGGCAGGAACACCGTGCCGGGATTGTCGAGGCCGAACGGCGCGAGATTGATGGGAATGTAGTGCTTGTTCGGCATGGCGAAGCCGATCCTGGCGATCTCGGGAATCGCGGCCAGCACCGCCTCGCCCATGCGGTACATGCTGTCCTGCACGCCGTACGAGTAGGTGGTGCCGAACACCTCCAGCAGGATGGCGAGCACGCGGGCGTTGGTGGCGCCGTAATCCGCCGGTTCGCCGCCCCAGGTCCAGGTTGCGTCCATGGCGGTCGCGGCGATGCGGTCCTGCGTGTCGGGCAGGGTGCGATAGCCGTCGTCGACGAAATCGGACCAGCCCGATTGCGTGGTCTTCATGAAGGTGAAGCCGCGCAGGCCCGATTGCCGGACCGCGCCGGCCCGGTCCGCCATCAGCCTGACGTAACCGGTGCCGTTGCCGTCGAGGGTGAAGACGTGGCCGTGCGGCGCCCCCGCGATGGCGTGGCGCAGCCAGCGCGTCTCCTCGCCCTCGATCTCGATGGCTTCGACCTGGGGATAGGTGTCGAGGAAGGTCCGGGCGATGGCCGCCACATACGCCTCCTTGTCGAGGGAGAGGTTCTTTGCCGCCACCACGTTGCAGATGTTCTTGACGCTGTCGGTGGCGACGCAGGCCCGGTTGTCGCCGGCCGTCCAGGCGGCGTCGAAGGCGCCCGTCATGAGCACTGTGAGGGTCATCTCGCGCGGGGTGTGGTGGTCGCCGTCACGGGTGAGCCGCATCACCCGGACACGGCCCTTGCCGTAGCGCGATGAGGTCAGGGGCATTCTCGACTCCGGAGCAGGGGGAAACGGGAGCGGGGCCTCAATGGGCCTCCGCCGTCCTGGCTTGGTGCAGGGCGGCGTCACGGGCCTGCGCCGCGCTGCCGAGCCCGTTGAAGAACAGGTTGAGCAGCACCGCCGCGATCGCCGCGAGCAGGATGCCCGATTCCAGGAGCGGATGCAGCGCATGCGGCATCTGCTTGAAGAAGGCCGGCGCCACCAGGGGGATCATGCCGAACCCCACCGCGACGGCGACGATGAAGAGGTTGTTGCGGTTGCCCGCGTAGTCGACGGCCCCGAGGATGCGCACGCCCGTCGCCCCGACCATGCCGAACATCACGAGCCCGGCGCCCCCGAGCACGCAGGGTGGCACCGCCTCGACGAGGGCGGCGAGCTTCGGGATCAGCCCGAGCACCAGCATGATGCCGCCGCCCACCATGGTGATGCGCCGCGAGCGCACGCCGGTGACGCCCACGAGGCCGACGTTCTGCGAGAACGAGGTGTACGGGAAGGTGTTGAAGACGCCGCCGATGAGGGTGCCGAGGCCGTCGGCGCGCAGGCCTCGGGTCAGGCGGGCCTCGTCGACGGGATCGGCCGTGATGGCGGCGAGCGCCAGGAACATCCCCGTCGATTCGATCATCACCACGATCATCACGATGCACAGGGTCGTCGCCGAGACGAGGTCGAACCGGGGCCAGCCGAAATGGAACGGCCTGACCACGTCGAACCACGGTGCTGCCGCGACCTTGGCCAGATCGACGAGGCCGAGGGCGGAAGCCGCGAGCATGCCGAGGACGATGCCGATGAGCACCGAGGCCGAGGCGACGAAGCCGGTGGTGAAGCGGGTCAGGGCGAGGATCGCCAGGAGGACGAAGGCCGCGAGGCCGAGGTTGAGCGGCGCGCCGTAGGCGGGGCTGCCGAGGCCGCCCGCCGCCCAGTTCACCCCGACCCGCATCAGCGAGATGCCGATCACCAGGATGATGGTGCCGGTGACGACGGGCGGGAACAGCGGTAGCAGCCGCCCGACGAGGGGCGCCACCAAGAGACCGAACAGGCCCGCGACGATGACAGAGCCGTAGATCGTGGCGAGGCCGAGATCCGGATTGGCGCCGATGGCGATCATCGGCGTGACGGAGGCGAAGGTGACGCCCATCATCACCGGCATGCGGATGCCGATGCCGGGCAGGCCCCAGCTCTGGATCAGGGTGGCGATGCCGCAGGCGAACAGGTCGGCGCTCACCAGCAGGGCGATCTCCTCCGGCGACAGCTTCAGGGTGCGCCCGACGATGAGCGGCACGGCCACCGCGCCCGCATACATCACGAGGACATGCTGGAAACCGAGGAGCCCGAGGGAGAGCGGGCGCAGCCGCTCCGCATCGGGCGTGGCCACTTCTTGCGCCCGCGTGGCCGTTGCCCGCCGTTCCATGCGCCGTCTCCCGTCATCAGGCCCGGAACGCGCCCGTCCGGCTTGGCCGGAACTTGCGCAAGGCGTGTGCCAGTCGGCTCCGGGCGGGGCAGGTCGGCTTTGCCGCATGGTTGGGCACAGTCGGCGCGCGGACGGGGAGATCGGGACACCGTGCGCGCCGCGGCGGCGGTGCGATGCCGGCGCGGCAGCACCGGCCCTCCGGAAAC
>Ga0182226_1000083_pt1 | contig 16487 bp, 13 predicted proteins | sample G6R1MG_27_FD_129658 | JGI IMG/M metagenome (GOLD analysis project Ga0182226, IMG submission 129658) | Miscanthus phyllosphere microbial communities from Michigan, USA - G6R1_MAIN_07NOV2016_LD1 MG | ecosystem: Host-associated > Plants > Phyllosphere > Phylloplane/Leaf | place: USA: Michigan...
AAGCGCTCTCCCAGCTGAGCTAAAGCCCCACTTTTTGCCTCCGAATTCAGCAGCTTAGCTGTTTCCGGGAGCGTTTCGACCGGCCCCCGTGGTGGCGACCGGCGATGGCGGTTCTATATTCGGCCGCCGCTCCGGCCTCAAGCCCCTTTCTCGCCGGCCGGCAAAGTTTTTTGCCGGCCGAGGGAGGGGAGGCTCAGCCTTCCTCGTCGGTCTCGATGTCGCCGTCGATGAGATCGGCCACGTCGTCGTCGCCCGCATCCTCCTCCTCGAGGAAGGTGTCGTCGCCATCCGCGTTGTCGGTATCGGTGTCGTCCGTCGCGGTGTCCGCGTCGTCGTCGGCCGCTTCGACCTCGTCGAGGGAGACGATCTCGGGGCCGCCCTTCTCGGCATCGGTGTCCTCGTCATCATCGGCCGGCACGGCGGCCGAGCGCGACGCGAGGGCGGGCGCTGCGACGCGCGAGGTGGCGGCGGCCTGATAGATCGTGCCGCATTTCGGGCAGGTGGCCGGGTCCTTGTCGAGGTCGTAGAACTTGGCGCCGCAGCTCATGCATTGACGCTTCAAGCCGAGTTCCGGTCTGGCCACGGGCGAACCTCTAAAGTCGATTTTGGGGGGAGGCGCCCCGTTAGTCGCGCGCAAGGCTCCTGTCAAATGCATCGCGCCACCGGAGCCCGCCTCCGGAGGACCGGGCCCGAGCCGCCTTGCGACCCCCTTGGATGACGTGGCCCGTGCCGCGTGATAACCGGCCTGTCACGAGCCAGCTCCGAGCCCGGTTCGCGCGCGGTGCCCCGGATTGCGGTCCGGGCACGACACACGCTCAAGAAACCCCGAGTCCCTGCCCGTGTCACACGATTCTGCCCCCCAGCCCCTCACCGCCACGGCCGGCCTCGCCCTCCAGGGCGCCCTGCGTCCGCCCGGCGACAAGTCGATCTCCCACCGCGCGATGATCCTCGGCCTCCTCAGCATCGGCGAGACCCGCGTCGAGGGTCTGCTGGAGGGAGACGACGTCCTGCGCACGGCCGCCGCGGCGCAAGCCCTCGGCGCCACGGTGGAGCGCCTCGGCGAAGGCCGTTGGCGCATCGTCGGCGTCGGTCTCGGCGGCCTATCCGACCCGGCGGGCGTTCTCGATTTCGGCAATGCCGGCACCGGATCGCGCCTGATGATGGGCGTCGTCGGCGGCCAGCCCGTCACGGCGACGTTCGACGGCGATGCCTCCCTACGCAAGCGGCCCATGCGGCGCATCCTCGATCCCCTGGTCCGCATGGGCACCGAGGTGGTGAGCGAGGAGGACGGCGGGCGCGTGCCCCTGACCCTGCGCGGCCCGCGCGAGGCGATTCCCGTCACGTACGAGACCCCGGTGGCCTCCGCGCAGATCAAGTCGGCCGTGCTGCTCGCCGGCCTCAACGCGCCGGGCGTGACCACGGTGATCGAGGCGGCGGCGACCCGCGACCATACGGAGCGGATGCTGCGCCTGTTCGGCGCCCATGTCGAGGTCACCGCCCATGGGCCGGAGGGCCATGGCCGCACCATCGCGCTCACCGGTCAGCCGACCCTGCGGGGCACCGACGTGGTGGTCCCGGCCGATCCGTCCTCGGCGGCCTTCCCCCTCGTCGCCGCCCTCATCGTGCCAGGCTCCGAGGTCACCATCGAGGGGGTGATGATGAATCCCCTGCGCACGGGCCTCATCACCACCCTCATCGAGATGGGCGCCGACATCGAGCGCCTGCGCGAGCGCGAGGAGGGCGGCGAGACCGTGGCGGACCTGCGCGTGCGCGCAAGCCGCCTCAAGGGCGTGGACGTGCCGCCGGAGCGGGCGCCGGCCATGATCGACGAGTACCCGATCCTCGCCGTGGCGGCGGCCTTCGCCGAGGGCACCACCCGGATGAACGGCCTGCACGAACTCCGCGTCAAGGAGTCCGACCGCCTCGCGGCAGTGGCGGACGGGTTGAGCGCCAACGGCATCGCCCACGTCATCGAAGGCGATGACCTCGTGGTACATGGCGACGGCGGTGCCCCGAAGGGCGGCGGCACCGTGGCGACCCATCTCGACCACCGCATCGCCATGGCGTTCCTCGTGCTGGGCCTCGCCACCCGCGAGCCCGTCACGGTGGATGACGGCGCCATGATCGCCACGAGCTTCCCGAGCTTCCTGCCGACCATGCAGGCCCTGGGCGGGCGGATCGCGTGATGGGCGACATCCCCCTCGTCATCGCCATCGACGGCCCGGCCGCCTCCGGCAAGGGCACGCTCGCCAAGCGGCTGGCCGCCCATTACGGCCTGCCGCACCTCGACACCGGCCTGCTCTACCGGGCCGTAGCCCTGACCGTCCTCGATGCTGGCTACAGCATCGACGATCATGCCGCCGCCGCTCGGGCCGCCGCCACCCTCATCGCCGATCGCCTCGCCGATCCCCGCCTGCGCGACCGGGCCATGGGCGAGGCCGCCTCGCGGGTCTCGTCGGTGCCGGCCGTGCGGGCGGCGCTCCTCGCCTGGCAGCAGCGCTTCGCCGGCAACGCCGCCGGTGCGGTCCTCGACGGGCGAGACATCGGCACCGTGGTCTGCCCCCACGCGCGGGTGAAGCTGTTCATCACGGCGGCGCCGGAGGAACGGGCACGGCGGCGCCACCTCGAACTTCAGCGCCGGGGCGAGTCCACCAGTCTCGGGGCGATCCTCGACGACATCGTCGCCCGCGACGCCCGCGACGCCCAGCGCTCCACCGCCCCGCTCAAGGCGGCGGCGGATGCGGTGCTCCTCGACACCACGGAACTCGATCCCGACGCCGCCTTCGCGGCGGCGCGGGCGGTCATCGACGCCGCCCGGCCGCACTGACCGACGCCCGGCCGCCTTGCCCGCCCCTCAAGGGCAGGGCGGGCCGAAGCGATTGGGGCCGGGACTGCCCGCGCGCAGGAGCGTCTCGACGACGAACCACGCGGAGAAACCGAGCATCGCCAGCAGGACCACGGTCACGAGGGCGGGCTCGGTGTCGACCCATCGCTCCAGGGGCGCGAAGCCGAGGGCCTGAACCACGCCCCAGGCGACGAGCCAACCGGCCGAGCGGTCGCGATCGTGCAGCCGCCGCGCCGTCGCCGCCAGCATGACGAGACCCAGGACCGGAAGGGCCGCCACCACGACGAGGGCCGGAGCGCGTATGCCCAGGGCCGCGAGCCAGATGCCGAGGCAGAGCAGGCCGGCGCCGTAGAGAATCGTCCGGACGGTCAGGTGCCGATAGGCCCGCGCCGACATCCGGCCGCGCGGATCGACGGCGCTTCCGATCCGCCGAATGGTCCTCAGGCCCGTCATGTGCCGCGCGGCTTCACCCGCCGCGTCGGCGGTTCGGCCACGGGGTCCTCCGGCCAGGGATGGCGGGGATAGCGCCCGCGCATCTCCGAGCGCACGGCGCTCCACGACCCGCGCCAGAAGCCCGGCAGGTCGCGGGTGATCTGAATCGGCCGCGAGGCCGGGGAGAGCAGGTGCAGGACGAGGGGCACCCGGCCGCCCGCGATGGCGGGGTGGCGCTCCAGGCCGAACAGTTCCTGCACCCTGACGGCCAGGACCGGCCCGCCCTCGGCCTCGTAGTCGAGGGCGATCCGCGAGCCCGTGGGCACCTCGAAATGGGTCGGAGCGTCGGCGTCGAGGCGGGCACGCAGATCCCACGGCAGCAGGGCGTGGAGCGCCCGTCCGAGATCGTCGGCCGTGACGGCGTCGAGGCCCGTGCGCCCGACGATCTCGGGCGCCAGCCAATCGCCAGCCGTCGCGGTGAGAATTTCGTCGGAAAGATCCGGCCACGCGGGATCGGCGGCGCGCAGGAAGCGCAGGCGCGCCAGCCATTGCGACAGGGCGGACGTCCACGGCAGGACCGCCAGCCCGAGTTCGGCGATGCCCTGCGCCAGGATCACGGCGGATTCGGCGTCCGGCGGCACGGGCAGGATGCGCTCGCCGAGGGTCAGGGGGCCGAGGCGGCGCTGAGCCCGCGCCCGCAGGGCCCGCGCGCTCCTGTCGAACGTCACCTGCGTCACGGAGGCGATGCGCGCGGCAAACAACGCCTCGATGGCGTCGAGGGTGATGGGCGCCGCCGCGAGGATGCGGGCATTGGCGGCGGTGCCGACCAGATCGGCCACCACCGCGAACGGTTCGCGGGCGAGCGGCAGGGCCGGGTCGAGGCGCCCGGCGCGGCCGTTGACCATCACGAATTCGCCGTCGCGGCCCCGTGCCCGCGCCACCCGGTCGGGATACGCGAGGGCGAGGAGGGAACCGGGCTCGGAGAGATCGACGGCTGGATCCAGGGGATCGGCGGCGAACCCCTGCGCTTGCTTCGCCCAGCCCTCCGCGAGGCGGCGCATGTCCTGAGCCCGTTGGCCGCGATCGCGGGCGTAGCGCTCCACCCGGTCGCCGAGATCGACGGCGTCGCCGCCGAGGCCCCGCTCCACCAGCACGGCGGCGAGGGCGGCGGCCTCGCGGGCGTGCCCCTGCGCGGCGGCCTGCACCACCATCCGGGCGAGGCGCGGCGGCAGGGGGAGGGCGCGCAGGGCCCCGCCCATGGGCGTGAGGCGTCCATCGGCGTCGAGGGCGTTCAAGGCGCCCAGCGTGGCGCGCGCCTCCGCCAGGGCCGGCGCCGGGGGGGCATCGAGGAAGGCCAGGGTGGTGGGATCGGCGACACCCCAGGCGGCGCAATCGAGGAGCAGACCCGAGAGGTCGGCGGCGAGGATCTCCGGGCGACCGAACGGGTCGAGGGCATTGGTGGCGGCCTCCGCCCACAGGCGATGGCAGATTCCCGGCTCGGTGCGCCCGGCACGACCCCGGCGCTGATCGACGGAGGCGCGCGACGCCCGCGCGGTGACGAGGCGGGTGAGGCCGAGGCCCGGCTCGTAGACGGGCACCCGCGACAGGCCGGAATCGACCACGATCCGCACCCCCTCGATGGTCAGGGAGGTCTCGGCGATGCTGGTGGCGAGCACGACCTTACGCCGGCCGGGGGAGGCGGGCGCGATGGCGCGATCCTGCTCGGCCGGCGTCAGGGCGCCGTACAGGGGGGCGATGTCGGTGGTGTCGTCCACCCGGTCGGCCAGCAGGGTCGCGACCCGGCGGATCTCGCCTTGCCCCGGCAGGAAGGCCAGGACGGATCCCGGATCGGCCCTGAGCGCTCGCGCGACCGCATCCGCCATCGCGTCCTCGATCCGCTGGTTGGGATCGCGCGCGGTATGGCGGGTCTCCACCGGGTAGGCCCGCCCCTCGGATTCGACCACGGGCGCCTCACCGAGCAGATCCGCGACGCGGGCGCCGTCGAGGGTCGCCGACATCACGAGGATCCGCAGATCCTCCCGCAGGGCGCCCTGGGCATCGAGGGCGAGGGCGAGGCCGAGATCGGCATCGAGCGAGCGTTCGTGAAACTCGTCGAACAGCACGGCCCCGATGCCGCCGAGTTCGGGATCGTCGAGGATCATCCGGGTGAAGACGCCCTCGGTCACCACCTCGATGCGGGTGCGCGCGGAGATCTTCGATCCGAGGCGCACCCGCAGGCCGACGGTGTCGCCGACGCGCTCGCCGAGGGTTCGCGCCATGCGCTCGGCCGCGCCGCGAGCGGCCAGACGGCGCGGCTCCAGAAGGATGATCCGGCGGCCATCGAGCCAGTCGGCATCGAGGAGCGCCAGGGGAACGCGGGTGGTCTTGCCGGCCCCGGGCGGGGCCACGAGCACACAGGCGTTGCGTGCGGCGAGCGTCGCCGCGAGGCTTGGCAGGACCGCCTCGATGGGCAGATCGCGGGAGGGAGCGGGACCGGACGACATCATCCGCGCTCGTGCCGCGAACGGGTTCGCACCGCAAGCCGGCGGCGGCGTGCGCCGACGACGGACGCGGTGGCCCTCTTCACTTCCGCGGCACCAAAAAGCGACGGCATCGCCGTGCGCCTCGCGAGACGCAAGGCATCGTGATCGTTGCCTTACGGTGGCATGACGCAACGGCCCGATGCCTATTCAAGACCTTTACTGAAAATACACCGTCTTTGGATAAACAAAAGCCTTTCACCGATTACCCGGAAATAAATTTTCTGGCTCGTTTGATTTCAGAAGAAAGACATCTCCGTGCGAGACACATTCTTCAGTTGGTTTCGAAGGCAAGTCGATGATCCGAACGCCTTACGCAGGGAGGGGGTCCTCAAGTTTTCTGCCCGGATGAGCATGTGGCTGATCCTTGCCGCCTGTGCGATCAATACGGTCGCCCACCTCATGGTCGACGCTTTCGGTCTGCTGCCTTACCCACTCCATCAGGCGTTGCTGGTCGGCCTCACGTTGACCGTCTGCATCACGGGGACCATCGGATTGGTCGCCTACGCAATGGTGGCGGAGGCCATCCTGGCGTTGGCGATCCAGCGGGACACGTTCGAGCGGTTGAGCAATCACGATCAGCTCTCGGGCCTGCGGAACCGCCGCTCATTCTTCGAACGCTTCGAGCAACGGGAGGAGGCGGGGGAATTCCTTCTGATCGATGTCGACCATTTCAAGCGGATCAACGATTCGTTCGGACACGTCATGGGTGACGAAGTCATCCGCTGCATCGGGCGAACCCTTTCGCAGATCCTGTGCGATCCACGGATCGTCCTGGGGCGCATCGGCGGCGAGGAATTCGCGGCGTTCATTCCGAACACCGTGGATCAGACCACGGGCACCGCCGCCGAGGCGGCCCGTCTCGGCATCGCCGGGATGACCGTCATGGGCCTTGGCCAGACGGTGACCATCAGTCTCGGTGCCGCCTGCGCCGACCCGCGCCGCGCGACGGTCGAGATCTACACCGCCGCCGATCACGCACTCTACACGGCGAAGTCGGAAGGCCGGAATCGCCTCGTCCGGGAACCGCTTCCGACGACGCGGCAGTCCCCCGCCCAAGCAGGGGAGCCGGAGACGGCCGGGAGCGCGATCACGGGTTTGCGGACGGCATTCCACACCCTCGCGCCCGACGACGCGAAGCCGATGGTCTATTTCGGTCGCGGGCACCCCTTTGCCGTGTAAGAAGGATCTTCTTCGGAAAAAACGGATCGTCTGTTTTCGAACGACCGATCGATACGAGGCAAAGTACGTAGATCCCCAGACGGGCGGAACAGTGCGTGGAGGGTCGACCGGGTCGAAGCTTCGGCGCGACAAGGCCCCGGAAACGGCAAGCGCCTTTAATCCAGTCGATCACAGTAAGATTTGTCGTCCCGGCGAGGGTTTTTTAACAACGATCTTTCGTGGAGCTGGGAACGGATTCGACGACGGGGAATTGATGCCGCGACGCCCGCTCGGGGCATCGACGAAAGACGAACCGAATGACCAAGATCGCCATCGCCCTTGCCGCCAGCACCCTCCTCGGTGCCTTCGGCATGTCCGCCGCCTCCGCCGCCCCGGCCATGCCGGTGGGCGCCCCGATCGTCGCGGGCGATCACTCCGTGGAGCAGGTGGCGAGCCGTCACCACCACTATCAGGGCATGCGATACCGCGGCATGGGCCATGGCCGTCACATGCACCGCCGTCCCGCTTCGCGCATGAGCAGCAACCCGAATTCGCGCAACCCGCAGCAGCCCGGCTACATGCAGCAGAAGGGCCAGACCACGGGCGGCCCCCGCTACTGAGATTTCGGTTCGACCGTTTCGAGGGGCCGGTGCGTGAGCGCCGGCCCTTTCGTTTGGGCCGCCCCCTTGTCCACCCTTCTCCCCAGGCGGAATCGCCGCGTGTGCTGATCAGGGGCAGCTGGCTCTGCTAGGCTGGTGCCATGTCACAGCGCCCAGCGACGTCCCCGCGTCCCGTCCGTTCGGTCCCGAAGACCGGTGCCGCCCCGTCGGACTACACCACCAGCGCGGCGGTGCTCGACACGGCCGGCGCCACGCCGATGATGGCGCAGTACATCGAGATCAAGGCCGCCAACACCGATTGCCTCCTGTTCTACCGGATGGGCGATTTCTACGAGCTGTTCTTCGAGGACGCTGAGATCGCGTCCCGAGCGCTGGGCATCGTCCTGACGAAGCGCGGCAAGCATGGCGGCGCCGACATCCCCATGTGCGGCGTGCCGGTGGAGCGGTCCGACGACTACCTCAGCCGCCTCATCGCCCTCGGTCACCGCGTCGCCGTCTGCGCCCAGACGGAGGATCCGGCGGAAGCCAAGAAGCGAGGGCCGAAATCCGTGGTGCGGCGCGAGGTGGTGCGCCTCGTCACCCCCGGCACCATCACGGAGGACCGGCTCCTCGATCCGGCGCGGGCCAACATCCTGCTCGCCATCGGACGCCGGAAAGCCGAATCCGATCACGTGTATGGCCTAGCCGCCCTCGACATCTCCACGGGCCGGTTCAGTCTGAGCGAGGTTCCGGCCACCGAACTCGCCTCGGCCATTGCCCGGCACGAGCCGCGCGAGATCGTCCTGTCGGAGACCATCCATGCCGATCCGGCCCTCGCCCGCCTGTGGCGCGAGATTCCCGCCCCGGTGACCCCCCTGGCGCAGGCCGAACTGGAACCGGCGGCGGCGGAACGACGGATCAAGGCGCAATTCGGCGTCTCGACCCTCGACGGGTTCGGTCAGTTCGGCAGGGCCGAGATCGCGGCGGCCGGGGCGGCCCTGCTCTACATCGAGCGCACGCAGATCGGCGCCCGCCCGACCCTGTCGCCCCCGGTCCGCGAGGCGAGCGGCGCGACCCTCGCCATCGACGCCTCGACGCGGGCGAACCTCGAACTCACCCGCACCCTGTCGGGCGAGCGCCGGGGCAGCCTCCTCGACGCCATCGACCGGACGGTCTCGGCGAGCGGGGCGCGGCTGCTCGCCGAACACCTCGCCGGGCCGCTGACGGACCTCGACGCCATCCGGCGGCGCCACGCGGCGGTGGCCTGGCTTGCCGAGCAGGGCGTCTCGCGAAAAGCGTTTCGGGAGATCCTGGCCCGGGCGCCCGATCTCGCCCGCGCCCTGTCGCGCCTCGGCCTCGGGCGCGGCGGCCCGCGCGACCTCGCGGCCCTGCGCGATGGTCTCGATGCCGCGCAAGGCTTGGCGACGCGACTCTCCAGCCTCGACGGCCTGCCGGACGACCTCGCCGTCCTCGGCGAGCGGCTGCACCGGGTCGATGCCGCCCTGGCGGCGCATCTGCGCGCCGCGCTCGCCGACGATCTCCCCCTCAAGCGCACGGATGGGGGCTTCGTCCGCGAAGGGTATTCGCCCGAGATCGACGAGTGCCGACTGCTCGCCCAGGATTCCCGCAAGGTCATCGCCGCCCTCCAGGCACGCTATGCCGAGGAGACTGGCTGCCGCACCCTGCGGATCAAGCACAACAACATGCTCGGCTACTACATCGAGGTGCCGCAGGCCGTCGGCGAAACCTGCCTCAAGGGGGTGATGCGCGAGACCTTCATCCACCGCCAGACCATGGTCGACGCCATGCGCTTCACCAGCGTCGAACTCGGCGACCTGGAAGGCCGCATCTCGGGGGCTTCGGACCGCGCCCTGGCGCTCGAATCGGCGGTGTTCGACGCTCTCTGCGGCGAAGTCCTGGCCCAGGCCGGTGCCATCGCGGAAGTGGCCGATGCCCTCGCCGCCCTGGATGTGGCCGCCTCCCACGCCGATCTCGCCGTGGAGCGGGACTGGCGCCGTCCGGTGGTCGACGACGGCTACGACTTTACCGTCACGGGCGGGCGTCACCCCGTAGTCGAGGCGGCCCTGCGCCTGTCGGGCGAGCCGTTCATCGCCAACGATTGCGATCTCTCGGGCGAGGGGCGCGGGCGTATCCGCCTCATCACCGGCCCGAACATGGGCGGCAAGTCGACCTTCCTGCGCCAGAACGCCCTGATTGCCGTGCTGGCGCAGATCGGCGCCTTCGTGCCGGCGGCAGCGGCGCATCTCGGCCTCGTCGATCGGTTGTTCTCCCGCGTGGGGGCGGCCGACGATCTGGCGCGCGGGCAATCGACCTTCATGGTCGAGATGGTCGAGACCGCCGCGATCCTGAATCAGGCGACGCGGCGGTCCCTCGTGATCCTCGACGAGATCGGGCGCGGCACCGCCACCTTCGACGGCCTGTCCATCGCCTGGGCCTGCCTCGAACACCTGCACGAGAAGAACACCTGCCGCGCCCTGTTCGCCACTCACTTCCACGAGCTCACGGCGCTTGGCCAGCGCCTGTCGCACCTCGACAACGCCACCCTGAAGGTGGCCGAGCACAAGGGGACGGTGGTGTTCCTGCACGAGGTGGTTCCGGGGGTCGCCGACCGGTCCTACGGCCTTCAGGTCGCGCGCCTCGCCGGTCTGCCGCCGGGCGTCATCGCCCGGGCGGGCGCCATCCTGAAGAACCTGGAGAAATCCGAGCGCGACCGGCCGAACCGCCCGCGCATCGACGACCTGCCGCTCTTCGCCGCCCTCTCGGCGCCGCCGATGGAAGAAGCGCCGCCCGAACGCGAGGACGGCCTGCGCCGCGTTCTCGACGAGATCGATCCCGACACCCTGACCCCGCGCGAGGCCCTGGATGCCCTCTACCGCCTCAAGGCGGCGCGGGACAGCTGATCGCACGAATTCCGTTCGAGTCCTTCGGATCGGAATTTGGTGACGTTCGAGCGCCGCGCAGGGCTTGCCGAACCGGCGTCCGCTTCGATCAAGCGGACACGGTATCAGTGGTGCATCCGCTCGGCGTGCCGGGCGGCGAGACAGAATCCGTCGAGACCGTCGAGACTCCCGACGTGTCCGGCACGACAGGCGGCGACGTAGCGCAGGGCCCCGGCCACCACCCGCTCGGAATAGGGCTTGGCGATCACCCCCACGGCGCCGGCGAAATCCTCCGGGATGCGCTTGGCGTTGGCGGTCATGAACACCACCGTGGTGCGCGGGTCGGCGCTCAGGGCTTCGGCGACGGCGACCCCCGTCGGCCCGTCGACGAGGTGGATATCCACGAGGGCGACGTCCGGATGGGTCTCGCGCCCGAGGGCGATGGCCTCCTGCGAGGAGCCCGCGATGCCGACGATGACGTAGCCGAGGTCGTCGAGCAGGCATTCGAGTTCGAGGGCGATGAGCGCCTCGTCCTCGACCACGAGGACGCGCAGGGGGTGTGGCTTCGGCTCACCCATCAGGATGCCTTGTCCGCGGGATCGGCGGGCCCGTCGCTCAGGGAAACGGCATCGAGGGGAACGCTGATCTCCACCCGGGTGCCCGGGGCCGTCTCGCTCCAGGTCAGGGTGCCGCGCAGCTGGCGCACCACCATCTCCACGAGGGAGCGGCCGAAGCCCGACGGGTTCGGCGGCCCTGCCGACAGGCCGATGCCATCATCCTCGACCACCATCCGGAGGGCGCCGTCGCACCGTCGCGCCTTGATGCTCACACGGCCGGGGCGGTCGCCCGGAAAGGCGTGGCGCACGGCATTGGTCGCCAGCTCGTGCAGCATCAGGGCGAGGGGGGCGGCCATGGCGGCGGAAACCGCCATGGAATCGATGGAGGCGTTCACCGCCATCCGCTCCCCGTCGATCCCCGCCACGAGGTCGCCGACGAAATCGTCGGCGAATTCGCGAAAGTCGAATCTCGTCACGTCGCCCGCCGAGTAGAGCATGCGGTGGACCGTCGAGAGGGCGCCGATCCGATCGGCCATGCCGTTGAGGGCGTTCCGTGCCTCGCCCTCCGGGGTGCGGCGTGCCTTGAGCAGCATGAGGGACGAGATGACCTGCAGGTTGTTCTTGACCCGGTGATCGACCTCGTGGAGCAGGGCGGTCTTCTGTTCAAGGGCGGCGCGCAGATCCGCGGTCTGCTCGGCGACCCGGCGCCCGAGATCCGCGTTGGCATGCGTCATCGCCGCTTCGAGCTTGTGCTTGCCCGTCATGTCGGCCTGCGCCGAATAGTAATGCGTGACGACCCCGTTCGCGTCGCGCACGGGAGAGAGGGTGAGGCCGTTCCAGAACCACGACCCGTCCTTGCGATAGTTCACGAGTTCGGCTTCGAAACAGGCTCCCGCCGCGATGGCCGCGCTGATGCGCGCCACCGTCTCCGGGTCGGTCATCGGCCCCTGCAGCAATCGGCAGTTGCGGCCCGCCACATCGTCCCAGTCATAGCCCGTGAGGGTCAGGAAGGCCACGTTGGCCCAAACGATGGGGTGGTCGGAGCGGCGCGCATCCACCAGCACCATCGGCGTGGGGCTTCCCTCGAACGCGGCCGCGAAGGTCACCCCGGGATCGATCGTGCCTTCCAGGGGACGGGCCCGCGCGATCATGACGTCAACACCCCCGGATGAAGCGGGACGACCGAGCTGGGACGAAGGCGATGCGTCATGAGGTGCATCCCGCCTGTGCACGACGTCGAGGCGACGCCTACGGGAGTGCAACCGACTGACGGGAGGAGGCGCAAGTCCCAATTGGCATACATGCAGTTTCAACGCAGCCTGTTAACAAGTTATCGGCCATCTCCGGGGATGCCAACGTCACGCCGTTAACGTTCGCGCGTCCGAACCGGCAGATGGGACCGCCGCCCGTCACGGCTGCCGAATGTAAGCGCCGAGCTTGAAGAGGAGTTCCATCCCATGGCCGAAAGCCCTGTGCGGAACCGACGCAGCCTGCGCGCCTGGGTCGAGGATCGCCGTATCCCGCTCATGCTGGCGCTCGGCTTCTCGTCGGGCCTGCCACTCCTCCTCGTGCTCGGGACCTTCTCGACGCGGCTCGCCTACTCGGACGTGGACATCAAGACCGTCGGCCTCTTCAGCTATCTCGCGCTGCCCTACACCCTGAAATTCTTCTGGGCGCCGCTCATCGACCGGTTCGACGTGCCGGGCCTGACCCGCCGTCTCGGGCGCCGCCGCGCCTGGATGGTGACGACGCAGGGCGCGGTGGCGGCGGCCTTGAGCCTCATGGCGTTCGCCGACCCGTCCACGAGCCTCGGGCTCCTCGGCCTCGGCGCCTTCCTCCTCGCGTTCTGCGCTGCCACCCAGGACGTGGTCATCGACGGCTGGCGCATCGACGCCGCCGGCACCGACCTGCAGGGCGTGCTGGCCGCCACCTCGAACCTCGGCTACCGCTTCGGGCTGATGATGGCGGGAGCCGGCGCCCTCTTCATCGCCGATGCCTACGGCTGGCGCGCCGCCTATCTCTGCATGGCGGCCTGCATGCTGGTCGGCTTCCTCGCCGCCCTCCTGGCCCCGGCCTTCGACACGACCGGGGACACGGCGCGCGCAGCCGCGGCGACGGAGGTCGCGGCGGTGCGTCCCGTGAAGGTCTGGACGTTTCGCGGCGCCGTGCTGGAGCCCCTCACCGAACTCCACCGGCGCCTCGGTCCCGGCCTGTGGGCGATCCTCGTCCTCGTGGCGTTCTACCGGATGCCGGATTTCATCTCCGGCGTGATGGCGAGCCCGCTCTACCGGGAGGTCGGCTTCACCCTGACGGAGGTCGGGGCGGTGTCGAAGTTCTATGGGATCTGGGTCGGGATCGCCGGCGGGTTCGCCGGGGGATGGGCGATGCAGCGCTTCGGCCTGTTCCCGACTCTGCTGGTCGGCGCCTTCCTGGGCGCCGCCTCGAACCTCGCCTTCTCGTGGCTGTCCTTCGGCGGCCCGGAGGTGTGGCGCCTCGCCGCCGCCATCTCCATCGACAATTTCTGCGGCTCCTTCGCCGGCATGGCCCTCATCGCCTACATGTCGAGCCTGACCGCGCCGGGCTTTGCCGCCACCCAATACGCCCTGTTCTCCTCGCTCTACGCCCTGCCGGGCAAGCTCGTGGCCGGTACCTCGGGCTATGTCGTGGCGGCCTACGGCTATCCGGTGTTCTTCGCCTTCACGGCGTCCGTGGGCATACCCGTGCTGGTGCTGTGCCTGTTCGTCGGCCGGGCCGGCGAGCGCAGCGCCGCGCGGGCGGCTGCCGAGGCGGAGGGGGCGAACGCCGTCGTCGATTCGACCGATCCGGAGGTTTCCCGCGGGAACCATCCCGCCACCCCTGGGCTTCCCCTGTCCGGCGCCCCGGCGCCCGGCCACCGCGTGAGATCCCCGACGTGAGCAATCTCTCCCTCGTTCCCGAGTCCCCTTCCGACGCCGCCGCTTCGCCCCCGACGACCCAGGGTGCGGCGGCCTTGAGCGACGCGGACGCCGCCGCCCTGCGGCGCGCCGTCAGGGCCCTGGAGAATCCGGGCCTCGCCGCGCGTCTGTCGGCGGCGGCCGGGGCACCCCTCGACATGATCGGCAAGGCCCTGCCGGAAGCCGTGACCGGTGTCGTCTCGCGCGCCACCGAGAGCGCCATGCAGACCGCCCTGCGGGTGGCGCTGGCGACCCTGCCGGAGGCCCGCAAGACCGTGGTGCCGGCCGGCAACGACCTCGTCGAGGCGGTGGCGGAAGCCCCCGTGAGCGCCGGGACCCGCCTCGGCCGCCTGCTTCCGGACAGCGATTTCGCCCACAAGGCCATGGCGGCCGTCTCGGGTGCCGTCGGCGGCGCCTTCGGCCTCGCGAGCCTGGCGGTGGAACTGCCCCTCTCCACCACCCTGATGCTGCGCTCCATCGCGGGCATCGCGCGGGAGGAGGGCGAGGATCTCTCGGATCCTGAGAACGCGCTGGCCTGCGTGCAGGTCTTCGCCCTCGGGGGGCGGAGCGGGGAGACCCCTCTCACCGAGAGCGGCTATTTCGCCGTGCGGGCGGCTTTGGCCAAGACCATGGCGGAGGCGGCGCGCTATGCCGGCAACCGCGCGCTCCTCGACGAAGCCGCCCCGGCCCTGATCCGCTTCTCGACGCAGATCGCCGCGCGGTTCGGCATCGTCGTCTCCCAGAAGGTCGCCGCCCAGGCGGTGCCCATCCTCGGCGCCGTGGGGGGGGCCGCCGTGAACACGGCCTTCATGGATCATTTCCAGGCGACCGCCCGGGCGCACTTCACCGTCCGCCGCCTGGAGCGGACCTACGGCGCCGCCCTCGTGCGCACGGCATACGACGCCGAGAAGGCCGCCCTCGCGACCTGACCCGGATGCGCGTCAGCGGCGGCTAACCGGCCGCCGGATATCGCCGCGCCAGGAGGGCGTGGACGAGGCGCGCCGTCTGCACCTCGCCGCCCTCCGGCCGCCCCGGCTTCGTCGACGGATTCCAGCCGTAGAGGTCGAAATGAACGTGTGACCGCGTCGCCGGAGCGAAGCGGCGCAGGAACAGGGCGGCGGTGATCGCCCCGGCGAAGGAACCGCCCGGGGCGTTGTTGAGGTCGGCCACCTTCGAATCGATCAGGCCGGCATAGGGCGCATGCAGGGGCAGGCGCCAGACCGGATCGGCCGCGGCCCGGCCCGCCGACGCCACGGCGTCCGCCAGGGCCTCGTCCTCCGTGAAGAACGCCGGCAGGTCGGGCCCTAGAGCAACGCGGGCGGCGCCCGTCAGGGTCGCGAAATCGATGAGCAGGTCGGGCTTCTCAGCATCCGCCAGGGCGAGGGCGTCGGCGAGGATCAGGCGTCCCTCCGCATCGGTGTTGCCGATCTCGACGGTGAGGCCGGCGCGGCTGCGGATCACGTCGCCGGGCCGGAAGGCGGCGCCCGAGATCGAATTTTCCACGGCCGGCACGATGAGGCGCAGGCGCAGGCGCAGGCCGGACCCCATCACCATGGCGGCGGCGGCGAGGGCCGCGGCGGCCCCACCCATGTCCTTCTTCATGAGGAGCATGCCGCTCGACGGCTTGATGTCGAGGCCGCCCGTATCGAACACCACGCCCTTGCCCACCAGGGTGACGCGCGGCGCGGAAGGATCGCCCCAGGTGAGGTCGATGAGGCGGGGCGCACGGGGCGAGGCGGCGCCCACCGTGTGGACGAGGGGGAACTCCGTCGCGAGGGCATCCCCCGCGAACACCGTCACGGCGGCGCCGTGCGCCTCGGCCAGGGTCCGGATCGCGGCCTCGATCTCGGCGGGGCCGAGGTCGTTGGCCGGCGTGTTGACGAGGTCGCGCCCGAGGGCCACGGCCTCGGCGATGCGGGTCACCGCCGCGACATCCACCCCCTCGGGGGCCACGAGGGTCGGCAGGCTGGCGCCGGCGGCGCGGTAGCGGGTGAAGCGGTAGCTGCCCAGCAACCAGGCGAGGGCGGCTTCCGCGCCGTCGAAGCCCGTCCCCTCGAGGCGGTAGCGCCCGGCCGGCAGGGCGGCGGGCAGCTTTCCGATGAGCAGGCGGTCGCGGTTCGGTCCGGCTTCGCCGAGGCCGAAGAGGACGCGTCCGAGGCGTCCGTCCGCCGCCGGCAACAGGGCGAGGCGTCCGGCCTTCGGGGCGAAATCCGTGGCGCGGGCATAGGCCGCCTCGCGCGGATCGAGCCCGGCCTCGACGGCGGTCCAATCCGCCGGGGCGACGCAGGTGACGGGTATGGCGGCGGCGTGGTCCGACGCGGAATCGATGAGCTGGGACAGGGGCGGGATCCTCGGTAGGGGACGAGATTAACCGATGGTTAGGGTTAACGGTCTATCACCGCCGGACCGGCAGCGTGAAGCAAGGCCCGGTCTAGTGTCTCTCGCGAAACGCCCGCCGCATCGGTCTCGAAGCGAGAGCCGTGCGGAAGCGGCTGTTTTGCGAGCCCTCTCGGGGTTGGC
>Ga0182226_1000084_pt1 | contig 16393 bp, 15 predicted proteins | sample G6R1MG_27_FD_129658 | JGI IMG/M metagenome (GOLD analysis project Ga0182226, IMG submission 129658) | Miscanthus phyllosphere microbial communities from Michigan, USA - G6R1_MAIN_07NOV2016_LD1 MG | ecosystem: Host-associated > Plants > Phyllosphere > Phylloplane/Leaf | place: USA: Michigan...
GAGCGGGCCATGCTCCGGTTCAGGCAGATGAAGACGCTACAGAAGTTCGCCTCCGTCCACGCCAACGTCCACAACCACTTCAGCCTCGAGCGCCACCTCATCGATCGACAGACCTACCGGGAGCGTCGCTCCGCCGCGCTGGCGGAGTGGCAGGTGCTCGCGAGCTAGGCTGCCGCCCTCATAGATCGAGGTGCATCCGGTGGAGACGGGTTCGCATTAGACTGACAGCACCGCCAGTTACCCGGATAACTTTACGCTTCCCTGACCGCGCATCGGACCAAGCTGCGGACTTTCGCGCGGTAACGCGCGGCAATCCGCCGCGGAGACATCGGCAGAGGCGCAATCCAGCTGCAACCCGCTATTTGATCCCGGGGCTCGTCGCTGGCCGTCGGTGGAGACCTACGCTTTGGCCTAACCAAGGCGGTACCATGATGGAGCCTTTGAGGGCACTTGGTGGACCGTCGAGAGCCTCATGACGTGCGAAGGGTCAAGTGTCGCGTAGGTACGTCAGGAACCAGTTTGAGCAAACTGGCTGGGTAGTTCCTGCTGCATCGTGCATCGGTTTGAGTGGTCTCCTCCCGTTTAGCCAAAGGCTCAACGGGCTTAGGGAGATGCGTGAAGGGGTCAGACGTGGTCGAACAGTAATCGCTGCTGACCCCAGTCAGCGGGCATCGCTTGTGCCATGAGGTGATCGAGGGTGAGGTCTGTCGGCTGCGAGCCGTCTAGGATCGCGCGCTGCAGATCGGGCGCGAGGAAGGCCAGGCTGATCAGCCGACGTCCGTACTGGGTGTCTGGAGCCTTGGTGCAGATTGGCAGCTGACGTGCATCCAGCTCGACCATGGCATGTGCTCGCCGAAGAGCGCTGATGAGGACGGGGTCGCGGTTGGTCGACTTCACAGCGCCCGACCTGAGCTCGGTGCGACCCCGGCGGTTGCGAATCGTCAGCGGTGCGACCAGCCGCAGGAGGCTGGTGTCGGTCCACTCGTCCTCGATCCGCTCGCCGGGCGTCAGGCGTGCCTGGATCCCGGAGCAGCCCGCTTTGCCCAGGATGAGGTGGACCGCATCGGTGTGGACCTCGACCCGGTGTAGGAGGGCAAGCGGCTCTTCCTTCTGCTTGGGCAGGAGGCGGCTGACGAGACCAACGATGGTCTGCTCGAGCGCCTCGGCGGCGATGCGCCGAAGTGGTTGAGCCTCGTCGGACGTGCCACTCGGGGGTAGCGCTTTCTGCAGCGAGGTCGAGACGTAATATCGGTAGTACGTCCCCTGTTTGCCTCGCGACTTGGTCGGCGACATGGCGTCACCCAGAGCGTCGAAGATGCGCCCGGTCAACGCCGCAGGTCCCTCGCTTGCGGGCTGCCCGGCTGCTCTCCGGCGTTTGACCTTGAGAGCCTGCTGGACGGCATTGAACAGCCGTTTCTCAACCACCGGTGGGTGCTTGGCGCTGTGCAGTACGCCCTTGTGGCGGATCATGCCCAGGTACACCTCGTTGCCCAACAGGTGGTAGAGGGCGCCTCGGCTAAAGGGGACACCACCGACTGTCTTGCCGGACGCTTGCGTCCACTGCTTGGACACGATGCCCTTGTCAGCCAGCCAGGTCTCGAGCGCACGGACCGTCCCGAGCTTCAGGTACTGACGGAAGATGAGCCGGACGGTGTCTGCCTCGCCAGCGTTCAGCACCAGCGTCCGCGACGTGTCGGCAGGCAGGTCGTAGCCGAGTGGTGGTACCCCGCCCATCCACATGCCCTTGGCCTTGGAGGCGGCGATCTTATCGCGGATCCGCTCACCGGTGACCTCGCGCTCGAACTGGGCAAACGAGAGGAGGACGTTCAGGGTCAGCCGGCCCATCGAGCTCGTCGTGTTGAAGCTCTGAGTTACCGAGACGAAGCTGACGCCGTGCTTGTCGAACAGCTCGACGATCCGGGCAAAGTCGGCCAGCGACCGGGTCAGCCGGTCGATCTTGTAGACGACGACGGTGTCGATGGTGCCAGCGGCAATGTCGGCGAGGAGGCGCCTCAGGCCAGGGCGCTCCATGGTACCCCCGGAGAAGCCGCCGTCGTCGTAGCGGGTGGTAAGCAGTCGCCAGCCCTCATGGGTCTGGCTTTTCACATACGCCTCGCTCGCCTCGCGCTGGGCATCGAGGCTGTTGAACTCCTGTTCGAGACCCTCGTCGCTCGACTTGCGCGTGTAGACTGCGCAGCGCAGCTCTTTGGCCAGCGGGGTCATGCCTTGCCTCCCCGCAGGCCGAAGAAGCGGGGGCCGTTCCAGCGCGTGCCGGTGACCGCCGAGGCGACGGCGCTGAGGCTGGGGTAGACCTGGTCCAGCCAGCGGAAGCCGCCCTCTTCGACGGTGACCTCGACACGCTGCCCCTGCCAGTCGCGGATGAGGATCGTCCCGCTTGCCAGGTCGTCGGTGACCGCATCGGCTGCCGCCTTGCTCCTGAGCTTGCGCCGAAGGGCGGCGTCGACGCCGCCATAGGTACGCGCCTGCAAGCGCCAGCTCAGCATCAACCGCATGAGGTCGACCGAGCGAAGCGCCGGTGGCGGACCGAAGTGCGTCTGCCAGACAGCGCGTAGCTCTTCAAGGTTCATGACCTCGATGGCCTGCATGGTGGCAGCAAGACGCTCAACCCGATCTGTCACCGCCCTCGCCGCGGACGGAGCCAATGCAGCATTACGCCCTGGTACCGAGGCCTGCTGAACCACTGGGGGGGTCTTCAACGGCATTCTTTTCCTCGATGCTGATTGTTCGTTGCACCGAGAAAGCCCGCGAGCGCGGGTCAGCCGTACATGCGGGTAGCCGATGAAAAAGCCAGAGGAATGATTTGCGACCGGTCGAGGCAGGACGTACAGCCCGCCAAGCCGTTGATTTTACCTGTCCTTCTAGTCACCGCCTGCTGTTTTCCTCAACGAAACGCAGGGATTTATTTTCGCCGAAGGCAGGGATTGATTCCGCAGCAGCAGGGATTTTCCTTGCGGAAAGCAGCGAAAATATTTCGCTCGGTGCCGCAACGCCGCTTGCCGGGTCCTGGTCGTGACAGAATCGTCCGCTCTTAAGCCGCGGCATCCCGCCTCGGCAGCGGAAGGCCGCAATGACCGACACAATTAGCACCTATATCGAACCACCCCACTCCGTGTTCAGCGTGCTTGAGGAGACGGTCTTCAAAGATCCAGGCGATGGCCTCGGGCCTATGGATTTCATCGACGGCATGCTGCGGCGAAGGATCATCACCGCGCTCCGCGGCGACATCAAGGATCTGATCTACTGCCTCAAGCTCATCGCGAATCGTGAGGTCCTGAAGTACCAGAATCAGGCTTGGAGTTCACGATCGCCGCGCCACGCCAGTAGTTTGGTCGATGCGCCCTCCATCGCCGATGTGCTCATCCTTCTCGGCCTAGCGGCTGTACGAGACGATCGAAAACCGCTGAGACCGGAAGATCCGCATCATATCCGTTTTGCTGCCTGGGTTGTTGCTGCTGCAAACAAGCACCGCGGAGGCACCGGTTCTTATGACCGCTATCTTGAGGATTGGCATGACAGGGGCTCACTGGAGGAGTCGCGAATTACCATCGAATTCGATTTCTAGCGATGCTTCCCGTTGGATATAAGAGCCCGCCGATCGAGCACCGTTTCCCGCCGGGTGTCAGTGGCAACCCTGCGGGCGGCAAACGCGGACCGCGTGTGGAAAAGCGTCGTCCTCATCCTTTTGATCAGATAACCGAAGTCACAGTCGGATCCAAGCAGGTCAAGATGACGATGGCGAAGCGGCTGATCATGACCGCGCGTAATCGCGCTGTGACAACGATGGACGAAAAGTTGGAAGTCGTCTTCCAGCGGGTAAAGGACCGGATAGATCGCGCGGCTCTAAGAGCAAAAACTCGCCAGGATAAGGAGTATCACCGCAATCTGCTATGGAGTGCCGGAAGTAAATTGGTAAACAGCAATGACGCAGTGCAGCATCTTGGTATCGGACGCTTGCTATGGCCAGATAGTGTCAAAGCCCGAATGAACCTGGAGCCGTTTATCGTACAGCAGGCTATAGATCGAATGGAACGCGGTCAGCTGACGAAAGAAGAGCAGAAGAAGGTTTTGCGAGTAACGAGGTGTGCTTGGAAGCTGAAGCTTCCTGACTGGTGGCATGTCGATGCAAAGCCGAGGAAGAAGCGCAGCTCGGATGCCAAGCAGCGAGACGAGCGGGAGAGCACAGGCTAACAGATACATAAGATACCGAAGCGCCACCGGCGTAAACTGCAGAAAGATTTGACCAAGCTGCGATAGTATGCGGACACGGAGACCTTCTCGGAAGGAGTGATCAATTCATGCGTACTAGCGCGAGCCATCCGCTGCAGATTGCCGAAGTCACTGTCGCCGAGGGCTTTGGCAAGCTCGGCATTACCTTCTGCCCGGGCAAGGTGCAGAGCTTCGGCCAGACCGGCGCGTGGCACCGCGACATCGAGCTAGACCTCGATGCTGTCGTAGCGTGGAACGCGGCGGTGGTCGTGACGCTGGTCGAGGAGCGCGAGCTCATCCTGCTGCAGGTGCCAGGGCTCGGTGATGCGGTGCGGGCGCGGCACATGGATTGGGTACACCTGCCCATCGTTGACCGCGGTGTGCCCGATGCAACCTTCGAGTGCATCTGGGAGACTGTTGGCGAGGGCTTGCGCGCGCGGCTCCGCGCCGGGTTCAACGTCCTCGTTCACTGCATGGGTGGCCTTGGCCGCGCTGGTACCATCGCCTCGCGGCTGCTGATTGAGCTTGGCTGGGAGGCGAAGGCAGCGATTGCGGAGGTCCGCAGGGTGCGGCCAGGTGCCATTGAGACCGACGGTCAGATGGAGGCTGTCTACGGGTACGAGCCCTTCGAAGAAGAAGCCCCTGACACTTCCGAGCAAGCCATCCGCGACCGCGCTATTGGTGCGCTGGTGGGGCTCGCGGTCGGCGATGCGGTGGGCACGACCCTCGAGTTCAAGGCGCGCGACAGCTATCCGCCGCTCACCGACATGGTTGGCGGTGGACCTTTCGCGCTCTCCGCAGGTCAGTGGACCGACGACACGTCGATGGCGCTCGCGCTGGCTGACAGCCTTAACGCCCGTGATGGGCTCAACGAGCGCGACGTCATGACCCGCTTTCTCAGCTGGTACGAGGACGGAGCGTACTCAAGCACGGGCCGCTGCTTCGACATCGGCGTCACCACCCGCCAGGCCTTGGGCTGGTTCAAGAACACTGGTGACCCGGTGGCCGGCTCGACCGACCCGATGTCGGCGGGCAACGGCAGCCTGATGCGACTGGCTCCGGTCGCGATCCGGTACTGGCAGAACCGCGAGGCACTCTGTGACGCAGCAGCTCGCCAGAGCCGGACTACTCACGCCGCGCCTGAGGCAGTCGATGCCTGCATCGCCTTCGCCGAACGGCTGGCGGACGCCATCGCCGGTAAGCCGCGCATTGAGGTCCTTGGCCCTAGAGCGGCCGACCTAGCTCCCAAGATCGCGGAGATCGAAGCTGGATCGTGGCGGGGCAAGCACCGCGACGATGTCCGCTCGTCTGGCTATGTCGTTCATTCGCTTGAAGCCGCGCTCTGGTGCGTTGGGCGAACGGCCAGCTTCAAGGATGCGGTGCTGCTCGCCGCCAACCTCGGTGACGACGCGGACACCGTTGCGGCCATCACCGGTCAGCTTGCCGGCGCGCTTTACGGTTGGTCGGCAGTGCCCAGGGACTGGCTCGGTCGCTTGACCATGCAAGGCCGCATCATCGGCATGGCCGACGAGCTATTCAGAAGCGCAAGTCGTTCGGCACAGGCATGATCAGCGTGTGCGGCTCGACGTCGAGCATCCCTGCGATGCTCTCCAGCGTGTCGATCGACACCGAGTACCGTTCGCGTTCGAGGAGGCTGATGTACGTCCGGTCAAATCCCGCCCCCGCAGCCAGCGCTTCCTGGCTGAGCCCTGACCGCGTCCGTGCATCCTTTTGCGAGGTCGATACGCAGGCGATCCATTAACCGGCAGAGCCGACATGGCCGCCTCATGATGGACTGCGACGATCTCGTTGAAACGCTGCAGGTGCAAGCCCGCGAGCAAGTGCACCTCGCCTTGTTGGCAGCCGCCGCGCCGGTGGCCGCCATGCACCTCGATCTCGCCTTCTTCAGCGGTAACCAGGCGCGTGTCGCCGACGAGCTGTGTGAGGACTGAACGGTCGACGACGAAGCGGTCGCGCTCGGTGGCGTACAACCTTCGCGAGCACCGCCACTCAGGCCGCCTTTGTTCACGCCTGATTCCATCGGACCGGCAAGCCGACCTTCGGCGCGCTTATGCGTTCGAGCGTCCGCAAGGGAGCAACGACCATCGCGCGAGCCGCCACCAAACCACCTGTCGCCCGATCGCGAGAGCCTGGCTGGCTGGGCGCTGCGCGCGCGAAGCTCGGGACTCGTGAGGCCGCCGGCTCCGCCAACAATCCGACCATCCTTGGCTGGGCGAAACGTCTTGGCACCAAGGTGCTGGGCGTCATCTACAACGCGGACAGTGTTCCCTGGTGCGGCGTGTTCGTGGGCGCGTGTCTGGACGAAGCTCAGATCGCGTCGCCGACCTTTGCGGTACGTGCCAAGAGCTGGGCGACCTGGGGTGTCAATCTGCGAGCAGAGCGGCTCGCGCCCGGTGCGATACTGGTGTTCGAGCGGCTCGGCGGCGGCCATGTTGGCTTCTACGTCGGGGAGGATGCCGCGGCATACCACGTGCTCGGCGGCAATCAGGGCGATAGCGTCACCATCGCCAGGATCGAGAAGGAGCGATGCATCGCGCGACGATGGCCAGAGGGTAAGCCAGTCATCGGCAAGCCAGTGGTGTTGGCGAGTGGCGGGAAGCCGGTGTCGCGCAACGAGGCGTAATCGCGCTTGCCTAAACTGAGAGCGTTCAGGATGGGGTCGCTAGACGGCCGGCATGAAGGCTCAACTGTGGTTTAGTGCTCGCCTGCTGTGTTGGACGTTCGCGCTTGGCATTGTCGCGGCACCCGCGAACGCGGCTCCGGTGTCGGAGATCGTTCTGGACGCGGCAAGTGGCGAGACGCTGTTCTCCTCCCAAGCCAGCCTGGTTCGTCCACCGGCTTCTCTCACCAAGATGATGACGCTGCTGCTGACGTTCGAGGCCATCTCCTCGGGCGAGCTGCGCTCCAGCGACAAAGTGGTGATGACACGACGCGGCGCGCGGCAGCCGCCCTCCAAGCTGGGCTTGCAAGCCGGTAGGTCGATGACTGTCGAGGCGGCGATGCGGGCCGTCGCCGTTGTGTCGGCGAACGACGTGGCCGTCGCGTTGGCCGAGAAGGTGAGCGGCGATGAGCGGACCTTCGTGCGCGCCATGAACCGTCGAGCGGCGCAGCTGGGCATGACCGACACCCGTTTCGACAATCCGACCGGTCTGTCGCCGTCTGGCGGCGTCACCACGGCTCGCGACATGGCGACACTCGCCCGGTACATCATTCGTCGATCTCCGGAGCAGTACCGGATGTTCTCTGCTCGTACGTTTCGCTGGGCGGGTCAGGTCAGGGCAAATCACAACCGCCTGCTCGGCCGGGTCCGCGGTGTCGATGGCGTGAAGACGGGGTACACGGTGCCCGCAGGCTACAATTTGGCAGCGTCGAGCCTGCGTGGCGGCAAACGGGTCATCGTCGTGGTACTCGGCGCTCGGACGGCGGCGGCGCGCGATCTGCTCGTATCGAACCTGCTGGAGAGCGGGTTCTCCTCGCTCCGGATAGAGAGCGCGCCGCGAGTGCGCCGCATGACAGAACGTTCCCGCAGATAGGGCGCCCTGACCACATGGTGGAGCGCGCGAGAAACCGTGAGGACAGCGTATTTGCTTGCAAATTAGCAACATGGGGCGGCAATGTGGGTTAACGATCCATTAGGCGTTCCTGGCATGTGTCACGTACTCGTCATCGAAGACGAAGCCCTTGTTGCCATGATGATCGAGGACAGCCTGGTCGAGCACGGCGCCACGAGCGTAGACGTGGCCGCCAGTGAGGCTGAGGCCGTCGAGGCTGCGAAGGTTCATCGGCCTGACTTCATCACCTCCGATGTCCGGCTGCTCGAAGGCACCGGACCTGGAGCGGTAGCAGCCATCGTTCGGCTTTATGGCGACATCCCGGTGCTGTTCATCACCGCCAGCCCGGGCGAGTGCACCGACTACGTTCCTGAGGCCGTCATGCCCAAGCCGGCAAATCCTCGTGAGATTGGTCTGCGTTTTCGGGCGCTGCAGTCCTGATGCTAGCGCTACGATGGCTGGCGGCGGTCATCGTCACCGTAGCGACACCAGCGGCAGCGCAGCGGATCGACACGGACGTGGGTCGATATGCCGTCATCTCGGATCCTCAGATCCTCGTTGGCCATTACCGGCTTGAGGAGGGGGAGTTCTCCATCGACGTGCGACTGAATGCCGATAAGACCGCCTCCTACGTCGTTACGATGGACAAGCGCGGTGGCGGGCTCCGGGCAGATGGCATTTGGGATTACCGAGGCGACCGCGTCCACATCCACAATTCGCCCGGGCCAGTCAGCCTCGTGCAGGCAGGCAATCCAACCACGGACCCGGCGGCCGCGCTGTTGATAATCGCTACGCTGCCTGACGGCTCACCCGCAGAGGGACTTGCGGTGACGTGGCCGGGGGCGGACGCGCTCTTCTATATGAGCGATGGTCGGCATCGCCGGACGCGCGAAGAGGGCGCGGTCGCGGGCGAGGTGTCGATCGTGCGCGAGTCTGACAGCAAGGAGCTGGCCACCTTCACAGTGAAGCGCGGTGGACCGAACAGCTTCCGCTTCACGTACCGACCAAGTGATCCCGAGCCGTTCGACATCCAGGCAGCGGCGATGGACATGCGTGCGGACGTGCTGGAGGTGGAGGCGGGTTCTGCGGCCGCAAAACTGCGGCGCGTGAGAGACTAAGGAGAACGACATGCGCTTCGTACAGATCGACATGCTGCCCTCGGGCAAAGCGTTGGTCGACGTCGACAAGATCACCCACGCAGTGTCGGAAGGGCAGGGGACGCGGCTGTACCTCGGTGCGCAGCACCTCGACGTTCCGCACCCGCTCGCCGAGTTGGAAAACGTGCTCGCCGGACGCGACTGGAAGGACGCTGGTGAGCACGGCGGCGCAGGCTTTCACGTGCGTTGATCGCAGCCCGCTAGGCGAGTTCGAGGCGAAGTTGGACGAAAGAGGACGACCGCACCACCGTTAGCCGAACGGCGCATTCTGGTGGAACGCCGCCTGTCCGCTTTTTAGCGGCGCTTGTCGTCATCAGCCGTTCGTTCAGCAAGCAGGTAGGAGGGCGCCCGTTGGTGAATAGACTTTAGCCTGTTCAATTACAGCGGTGTTTAGCGTAAAGGGATTTTTGGTCAGGTCAGAAGATGCCTCCAGTTGGCACCTACCCGGCACACTCGTCCGCGCTAGCAAACCGGTGAAACCGGCCCATTGCCAGCGAACCAGCTTGCAAGATTGTTGACGACCAACCGACCCATCGCATCGCGTGTTTGGTCGGTTGCGGAGCCGATGTGAGGTAGCAGCACTACGTTGCCCATCGCGCAAAGCTCGGGCGGGACGTGCGGCTCGTCCGCGAAAACGTCGAGGCCAGCCGCCGCTATTGTCCCGCGCTGCAAAGCCGCGACCAAAGCGGTCTGATCGACGGTACTTCCGCGGGAGACGTTGATAAGAATGCCGCAAGTGCCGAGCGCCGCCAGCACCGCCTCATCGACCAGACCTGTGGTCGCCACTCCGCCGGGAACCAGGACCAAGAGGACGTCGCAGGCCTCCGCGAGCGCCATGGCGCTTGGCCGGTACTCGTAGCGAACGTCCTGCCGCGACCGCCCATGATAGGAAATCGGTACGTCGAAGGCCTCGAGCCGCCTGGCGACCGCCCTACCGATAGCACCCAGGCCAAGGATACCGACGCGGCGTCCCCGCAGTGTCGGCGAGAGGGGGAACGACCTTGTGGACCAGCAGCCTTCCCGCACGAACCGATCCGCCTGCGGGATGCGACGCACCGTGGCCAGCAAAAGCCCGACGGTGAGATCGGCCACCTCCTCGTTGAGCACGCCCGGCGTATTGGTCACGACAATACCGCGGCGGGTGGCCTCTGCCACGTCGATTGCGTCGTAACCAACCCCGAAATTGGCCACGATCTCCAGCGCGGGGAGCCGATCGAACCAACTGGCATCGATGCGACCAGCCGCACCGCTGACCGCCAGCGCGCGGACCCCGCTTCCGATCGCCGCTACGTACGCATCCGGATCGGCCTGCCTGCGAAGATGGTGGACGACGAACCGGGAAGACATTGCCGTCTCGACGCTATCCAACATGGGGGCGGGGAGCAGCACGTGGGGCCGGGTCATCACGGACGATCCTTGCCGATGCGAGGCGCCGATCTCACGATACAAGCCATCGGTCAGCGGGTCGTCGCGCCGGCGAAGGACGCGCTAAACCGTGCCCTGGTGCCGGCGATCTGGCGCCGCGCCTCCTCGACCGCGCGTTCCTCGTCGGTGAAGAGAAGGTGGTCCATGACGGCGGCGAGATGGGCGCGCATTGCTTGGCGGGAGGCGGCGGGATCGTGCGCCCGCAGCGCGTCGAGAATCGCGCTGTGCTCGGCGACGACGGGCCGCACCTTGGCGCTCCGCGCCTTGTCGTGGAGCAGCGCGCATTCCGGCGAGGTCGCGCGGATCCGCCAAAGGTTCTCGATCTCCAGCAGCACGGCGGCGTTGCGCGTCGCCTTGGCGATCAGCATGTGGAAGCCGCGGTCGGCGTTCTCGGTCACGTCAGGCAGGAGATTCTCCTGGCCGATCTGGTTCACCAGCACGCCGAGGCCGCGCAGCTCCTCGTCGGTGATGTGCACCGCCGCCAGTGCCGCGGCCTCGCCCTCGAACAGGATGCGCGCCTCGGTGAGTTCGAATGCCGTAATCGCGAAGCCCGGCCGATCGTCGCTACCCGGCAGCTTGCGCACGAACGCACCCGATCCGACGCGTACTTCGATATAGCCCTGGACCTCGAGCGCGATCAGCGCCTCGCGGACCGCTGGGCGACTGATGTTGTGCTCGACAGATAGCTCGCGTTCGGCGGGCAGGCGGTCGCCGATCGCATAGCGTCCGGACGCCAACTGGTCGAACAGACGCCGCGCCAGCCGCTGGTACAGGCGACCTCCGATCGGGATCGCGTCATCAGCGGGCGTCGAACCAAAAACCATCGTCTACTCGCCGAACGCCATAAGGCTGCCCAATACCACGTCGCCGCGGGGATGCCAGCGTCCGCTAAGCGACAGACGGTGAGGGTGCCGCCCAACGTCCCGGGTGGTTCGTGCGAATCAGAAGCCGCTGCGCATGCGTATACCGAAATAGCGGCGCGAGTTGCGCGGCAGCAGCTGGACGACCGCCTGCGCGTTCGAATTGCCGGCATATTGCAAAGACGAGACATATTCCTGATCAAACAGATTGTTAACGAACAGCGCGATGCGGAAGTCGCGATCGCCCTTACCCTTGATGCCGACGCTGCCGTTGACGACACCGAACGGCTCCTGGAACGACACCGGGCTGCCGAGCAGATCGAACTTTGTGCGGCTCTGGTGAGCGAACTCGGCGGTGACGAAACCATCGAATGAATTCACGGGAAGCTCGATGTCCTGCGCCGCGGCAATGTTGAACTTGAACACCGGAGCGTTCGCCAGTCGCTCTCCGGACAGGTCCTGGAAGCTGTTCGCGCCGACGCGGAAGCATCCCTGCGCGGCGGTTTGCCCGGTATAGCAGGGCGCGTTCGGAAATTCGCGGATCTTGGCATCAGTATAGGCGGCCGACGCGTCGATGCGCAGCAGCCGCGTCGGCTTGGCCGACAGTTCCGCCTCGACGCCGCGACTGCGCAGCGCGCCGACGTTGCTGAGCTGCGGCACGATCGATCCGTCAGGCAGGGTCACGCCGCCCTGAGCCTGGAAATCGGTGAAGTCGGTCCAGAAGCCGGTCACGTTGAGCTGGACGCGGTTGTCGAGGAAGCGGCTCTTCACGCCGATCTCATACGCGTCGCTCGTCTCGGGACGTACGGGGTTGGCGGCACGGGCCGGGGTGAAGCCGGTGCTGATGTCGAAGCCCTGCCCCTTGTAGCCGGTCGCGAACGAGGCATACGCCATAACAGCGTCGGTCAGGTCCTGACGCAGCGCGACCTTGTAGGTCACCTCGTCGTCCGACGATCGCCCGCGGCATTCGACGAGGCAGGTGGCGTTGTTCGCGGGCTGGGTCGCGCCGACCGTGGTGTTCTGGAAACTGCCGGTGATCCGCTCGTGGTTGAAGCGCAGCCCCGCATCGATGTGGGTCGTGTCGGTCAGATCGTAGGTCAGCTGGGTGAAAGCCGCGAACGTCTCGGTCGTGGCGTTCGCGACCCAGCTCGTCGCGGTGTTGGGCGCGCGGGCATAGTCGCGGTCGGTATCGCCGTTGGCGTAGAAGAGCGCGAACAGGTAGTCGAGCCGCCGGCTGCCACTGGAGACCAGGCGCAGTTCCTGGGTGAAGTTGCGGGCGTGGAAGCTGGCAGTCGCGACCGATCCATTCGCGACGCGGGGGCTCGTCGCGACAGCCGGGTTGCTCAGCGTCGGTGTCCCCAGCTGGTCGAAGTCCTCGACGAACCGGAAGCGCCAGTCCTGGTAGGCGGTGATCGAGATAAGGTTGGCGGCACCGAGGTCGAGCGTGGCGCGGCCCGTGAACATCGCCTGCTTGCTGATGTTGAGGGGCTCGGTGTCGAGCCGGATGCGGTAGTTGGCGTCACCGAGGTCGGTGCCGTTCACGGAGTCGGCGATCGCCGCGCCAAAGATGTTGGCGCCGGGATTGAAGGACCGAAACGTCCGTACCTGCCCGTTCGAGCGGGTGTTGGAATAGCTCGCGGTCAACGCCACCGAGAGCGTGTCGACTGGGTCGAGGTCGAGCCGGCCGCGGACGCCGTAGTTCCGCTCACCGTTCAGCTTGTTGCCGGTGTTGAGGTTGCGGATATAGCCTTCGCGATCGTCGTAGAAGGCATTGAGGCGGAAGCCGACGCCTGTTGTCAGCGGCCCCGAGATCATGCCCTCGACACGATACTGCTCGTCGGTGGTGGCGACGGCGCCGACCGAGCCGGTCAGCGTCGAGGTCGGCCCCTGTGTCACGATGTTGATCACGCCCGCCGCCGCGTTCTTCCCGAACAACGTGCCCTGCGGGCCGCGCAGCACCTCGAGCCGGGCGATGTCGCTCAGGCCGGAAAAGGCCTGCGCCTGCTGGAGCAGTGCGACATCGTCGACGACGATCGCGACGCTCGGCTCGATGCCGATGCTGAAGGAGAAGGTGCCGATACCGCGCAGGTTGATGCTGCTACCGGTGGCGTTGGTGTTCTCGGTGATCGTCAGGCTGGGCGAGACTCGCACCACGTCGGTCACCGTACCGACGCCGCGTGCCTCGAGCTGGTCGGCGGTGATGGCGGTGACGGCGACCGGAATGTCCTGGAGATTCTGCTCGCGGCGCTGCGCGGTCACTACGATGTCGCCGAGCGCGGCCGTGTCAGGTTCGCCAGGCGCCTGCGACGTGTTGGAGCCCTGTTGATCCCCGGCCGGGGCCGCAGGGCTTGCGGCGACGTCGCCGGGGGTGGGTGCCGCGGGCGTGGCGGTGCCCGTTTGCGCCATGGCAGCCGGCGCCATCCCCATGGCTGCGGAGGCGAGCAAGATGAAGCGCATGGACATGGACACTCTCCCGATGGTCACCGTCGTTGCTACGATCGGTAAGACCAGATCGTATAAAGCCGTAAGGCATGTCAAGCCATTATCGCGCCCGTCCCGCCTTCGTCGCTGCGGACAGGAGCGGACCATGGCCCATGGAGGATGGTCATTGCATCGCGAGGATCCATGATCTAGCAACTGGTAAGACCGGTTATGACCGCTAGAGTCACTCGAGGAGATGGACATGATATCCCATTGGACCGTCGCGACCATGATCGGGGTGCTCGCCGTTTCCCCAGCAGCAGCGGCTGACCGGACCGAGGTGAAGCTGGCCGAGGGGTGGGAATTCCGCCGCGGCGGCGAGGTCGATCCCGCCGTCACGGCGCGGGCGACCGGCGCTTGGGAGAAGGTGTCGGTCCCCCACAGCTGGAACCGGGTCGGCTATTACATCCCCGATCCGCAGCGCCATCTCAATCGCGCCGACAATGTCGACAAGTATCAGGGCGTCGGCTGGTACCGACTGACCTTCACGCCCGGGGCCGACTTCGCCGGTCGTCGCGCATGGCTGCAGTTCGATGCGGCGAGCCGGACGGCGGAGGTGTGGCTCAACGGCAAGCGGCTGGGAACGCATCGCGGCGGCTTCTCCCGCTTCCGGCTCGACGCAACCGACGCGATGGTCGCGGGGCGTCCCAACACGCTGCTGGTCAAGGTCGACAACAGCCAGCCCGAACCGGGCTCGTCGACCGCCGACGTGCTGCCGCTCGCCGGCGACTTCTTCGTCCATGGCGGGCTGTACCGGCCGGTCAGCCTGATCGCCACCGATCCGATCCATGTCGACATGCTCGACGCCGGGGGTAGCGGCATCCTCGCCGTGACGCGTTCGATCGCATCCGGCCGCGCTACCGTCGACGTCCGCGTCCGCTTGCGCAACGACGGGCCGCGACGGCAGGCGGCGACTGCGACCGTGCGGCTGCTCGACGCGGCGGGTGCTTCGGTCGCCGACGCCACCCGCCGCGTGACGCTAGACGCGCGCGGCGCCGCCGAGGTCGCGCAGACGCTGGTCGTCCGCGATCCGCACCTTTGGAACGGCGTCGCCGACCCCTATCTCCACCGGCTGGTCGTGGAGATCGCGTCCGCGTCCGGCGCGGTGCTCGACCGGGTCGAGCAGCCCTTCGGCATTCGGCAGATGCGCGCCGACCCCGATCGCGGCTTCTTCCTCAACGGCAAGCCGCTGCGACTGCACGGGGTCGGCTACCACCAGGATCGCGAGGGCAAGGGTTGGGCGGTCGACGCCGCCGACATCGAGCAGGATGTCGCGATCATGCGCGAGATGGGGGTCAACACGATCCGGCTGACGCACTACCAGCATGGCCAGACCATTCACGACCTCGCCGACCGCTACGGGCTGATCCTGTGGGACGAGATCCCACTGGTGTCGAAGTGGACGCTGGGCGCCGACACGGTGGAGACCGCCCAGCTGCGCGAGAACGCGCGCCAGCAGCTGCGCGAGCTGATCCGCCAGAACGCCAACCACGCGTCGGTCTTCACCTGGGGGATCGCCAACGAGGTCGATTTCGGCAAGTCGATCCCCGCCTTCATCACTACTGCCAAGGACGCGCCCGCGCCCGACCCGCTGCCGCTCCTCCGCGATCTCGACCGGGTCGCCAAGGCCGAGGACCCGTCACGGCCCTCGGCCCTCGCCACCTGCTGCGAAGGCCGGTTGGCGGACTCCGCCGAGGTGCCGACGACCGCGGTCGCCGCGGACCTAGGCGGCGCCAACCGCTATTTCGGCTGGTACTTCGGGACGCCCGACGATCTCGGTCCCCACCTCGACGGGCTGCACGCGCTGCGACCCAGGCAGCCGCTCTCGGTCACCGAGTACGGCGCCGGCGGCGCGACCACGATCCACACCGACAATCCGCTCGGCGGCCCGGTCGACCAGCGCGGCCGCAACCAGCCCGAGGAGTATGAGAGCTACATCCACGAACGCGCGTGGCAGACGCTCACCGGCAAGCCCTATCTGTGGGCGACCTGGCTGTGGAACTCGTTCGACTTCGCGACCACCGTCCGCCGCGAGGGCGACGCGATCGACGTCAACACCAAGGGGCTGGTGACGTACGACCGACTGACCCGCAAGGACGCCTTCTACTTCTACAAGGCGAACTGGTCGCAAACCCCGACCGTCTATATCAACGGGCGGCGTCACGTGGACCGCGCCTATCCAGCCGCCGACGTCCGCGTCTACAGCAACGCGCCGCGGACCGAACTGCTGGTCAACGGCCGATCGGTCGGCAGCTTGGACGCCTGCCCGCAACGGATCTGCGTCTGGCCGAAGGTGGCGCTGACGACCGGCACCAACCGCGTCGTCGCCCGCGGGCTGTTCGCCGCCGGGCCGCAGGAGGACGGGGTCGAGTGGCGCGTGTCGTCGGCGGTCGCGCGCGCGGTGCGGATCGACAGCGGCGCGCTGGTCGCGGCCGAGGTCGCGGGCGAGCGCTACGGGTCCGACGATTTCTTCGACGGCGGCACCGCCGGCACCGTCAACGCCTATTCGGGCTATGGCCCGCGACCGGAGAAGAAGGTGGTGACGGGCGCCGCCGGCGGACTGCTGGCCGAGAGCTATCGACAAGGGCGGTTCGGCTACCGCGTGCCGCTGCCGAACGGCCGGCATACGGTCGTCATGACCTTCGTCGAACCGTCGCTGGCGGCCGGCGCC
>Ga0182226_1000085_pt1 | contig 16237 bp, 18 predicted proteins | sample G6R1MG_27_FD_129658 | JGI IMG/M metagenome (GOLD analysis project Ga0182226, IMG submission 129658) | Miscanthus phyllosphere microbial communities from Michigan, USA - G6R1_MAIN_07NOV2016_LD1 MG | ecosystem: Host-associated > Plants > Phyllosphere > Phylloplane/Leaf | place: USA: Michigan...
CTCCGTCATCAGGGCGGCGACCTTCACGCCGGCATCGGCGATGCTCCAGGTGAAGCGCTCGGGCGGCAGGGTCGCGGCGACCTTCTCGAGGCGCGCCTTGGCCATGCGGCCGGTGATGAAGACGAGGTGCTCGGGAGCGCTCATGCGGCGTGTCTCGCATCGCATCCGCCGGGACCCCGAATCTCGACGGTGCCGGGATAGCGCCCGGCGAAATCGGCGAAGGCCGCATCGACGAGGCCGAGGCACGCGAGGTCCCGCAGGTCGGCACCGGCCGGACGGTCGGCGGATTTGACGAGGACGCAGCGCGGCGCACCCCATTGGGTGGCGAGCCACACGGCGAGGCTGTCGGACGTCACGGCCCAGGTCTCGGGAATGTCGGGGTGACCGGCCTTCAGGAGGATGGGGTCCCAGACCGGCGTCCCGCCCCGGGCGAGGATCGCCGTCGCGTCGTCCCGCGTCGCAGCACGCTGCAGGCGCGGTTCGAGGGCGCAGAATATCTCGGCCATGCGCCCCATGGCGTCGAGGGCGAGGCGGTGGGCGAGCGCGTCGTCGAAGCCGAGGGCGCCCTGGGCGGTGCGCACCGCATCGGCGAAGGGGCCGCCGCCCGGAACCACCACGCGGGGGCCGTCCTCGCCCGCAGCGAGGCCCGACAGGACGGACCGCAGGCGATCGGCCTCGGACACGAGGCTGCCGCCGACCTTCACCACCGTGAGGGGGCGGCTCATGCGGCGTCCCGCCGGGCTCTGGCACGCAGGGCCTTGACCGCCTCGGCGACGCGGGCCGGATCGAGGCCGCGGGTGCGGTCGCTGTCGCGGCACAGGCCGCCCCGGAAGCCGAGGTAATGCGCCCCGAGGGCGGCCAGGGGCGCGATGTCGGCCAGCGCCAGCGAGCCGGCGAGGCCCGAGACGAGGCCGTGGTCACGGCACGTCCGGGTGAAGGCCGCGAGGGTCGGGGCAGGGAGGAGATCGGGCAGGCGGCGCCCGTCCTTCGTCGCGGTGTCGATCATGGCGCCGACGAACCCGGCCCGTCTCAAGCGCGCCACGAGGTCGGTGGCCGGTGGATGTTCGGCGAACAGCACGCCGATGAGCCGGCCGGGGGCCGCCGCCGCCGCTTCGGTCAGGGCCGCATCGGAGAAGCCGGCCCGCACCGCGACCTTCACGTAATCGACGCCCGTCGCCGCCATGGCGGCGACGGGAGGGGCGAGGTCGGCGTCCTCCTCAGGCTCACCCGCCACCGCGCTGGTGACGGCGCGGCCTGCGACCCGTGCCACGAGACTCCGCACGGTTCCGACGGGGAGGGCACCCAGCGCCCCGCGTTCCGGGTCCTTGGCATCGACGAGGTCGGCCCCCGCCAGGGCGGCGGCCAGGGCCTCGTCGGCGTCGCGCACGCTCACGAGAAGGCGCGGCGCGGCCTCGGCGGAGGCGGGATCGAAGGGGAGGGGCGTCGACACGACGGTTTCTTGCACTCGCTCGCACACTGGTGAGGCGCCGACACCGGACGGTGTCCCGCGCCGGATGGGGGCGGACCCGAAGGCCCATCCAAACGTGCCCCTACCAAAAAACCGGGCGCGTCACGAGCGGTTCGGCAAGGGCTCGGCGAGAAGGCGGTTCTTCACCACCCAACGCATGGCATGCGCCCAGGTGTCGTCGGTGTCGGCACGGATCACCACCCGGCCCCCGCGCACGATCTTGCCGGTGGCGGCCTCCGCGATGGTGACCGTGAGGTTGAAGATCTGGTTGGAGCCCTTCTCGACGTAGCCGCTGATGGCGAGGTCCGCCCCGAGGGTCTTGGCGATGGTGGCGGCGCAACCGTCGCATTTGTAGAGGGGCGCCTGCTTGGCGATCTCGGCGGCCTGGGGCGCGACGTCGACGGGCGTGACCGCCTCGCCGAGGGCCTTGCGCAACTCGTCGGTGACGAGGCCGAGGCGCCGGGTCTCGTCCGGCCGCGCCTTGCGACCGCCGACCACGCCGGGGTCGAACAGCTCGATCCCGAAGATCGCCGCCGTCTCGGGGGCGGACTTTTCGGGCGTGGCCCGCGCCGGCACCGCGAGGGCGAGGAGGAGGGCGAGGCTCGCGCAAACGTGTCCGGCGCGGGGGAGGGGGATCGATGGCGTCATGAACTCGCTCGTCTCGGATCGGGCCGATCCCGGCGCCCTCGGCAGCATGAGGTCCGGACCGCTGACACGCAACGCCGAGGAGGGCGGGGCGATCCCGCCACGCGAAGGCCGGTGCTTATGATATCCTTATCAAACGTCGATTGAGCCGGGCGGGTCAATGTTGCTAGCCTGCCGGCCGCATGCAGGTTTCGACACGCTTCCCCCCCTTCCTCGCCCTCCTCCTCGGTCTCGGCGGCCCGTGGTCGCTCCCGGCCGTCGCGCAGGAACCGGCGCGCTCGGCGCAGGACGCGGCGCCCGCCCCCGCCGCGACCGAGACCCGGATCGGGTTCCTCTATCGGCCCGAGCCCGCCCCCTCGTCCTACGATGCCGAGGCGGCGCCCGAGGACGAGGCTGTGGCCGGCGCCCGGATGGCGATCAAGGACAACAACACGACGGGCCGCTTCACCAAGCAGACCTACGCCCTCGACGAGATCGCCCTCGACGGGACGAAGAGCGCCGTCGAGGCGGCCCGTGAACTGGCGGGCCGGGGAATCAGGTTCCTCGTCCTGGCGCTGCCCGCCGACGAAGTTCTGGCCGTCGCCGACGCGGTGAAGGGGCAGGGCGTCACCGTCTTCAACGTCGCCGCCCCCGACGACCGCCTGCGCGGGGCCGATTGCCGGGCGAACGTGTTCCACGTCATTCCCAGCCGGGCGATGCAGACGGATGCCCTGGCGCAGTTCTTCACCCTCATGCGCTGGCGCAAGATGTTCCTCATCACCGGACCCCAGGACGGGGACCGGCTCTATGCCGAGGCGTTCAAGAATTCGGCGCGCAAGTTCAACCTCAAGATCACGGCCGAGAAGCCCTGGACCTTCGGGCCTCTGGCCAAGGCGCGCGGCGACACCCCGACCCGTTCGGAAGCGATGGTGTTCACCCGGGGCGTCGATTACGACCTCGCCATCGTGGCCGACGAGGCGAACGACTGGGGCGACTACGTTCCGTTCCGCACCGTCGATCCGCGCCCCGTGGCCGGTACGCAGGGCCTCATCGCCACCACCTGGCACCCGACCCTGGAGACCTGGGGGGCGGCCCAGGCGCAGAACCGGTTCCGGCGCCAATCCGGCCGCCTCATGCGGCCCCTCGATTATCAGGCCTGGGCGGCCGTGCGCTCCATCGGCGAGGCGGCGACGCAGAAGAAGACCGCCGACCCCGCGGTGCTCGCGCCCTATTTCGCCGATCCGGCCTTCAGCCTGCCGGCCTACAAGGGCGTGTCCCTCACCTACCGTCCGTGGGACCACCAGCTGCGCCAGCCGGTGATCGTGGTGCAGCCGAAAGCCATGGTCTCCGTCGCCCCCGAGCAGGGCTTCACGCATCAGCGCACGCCGCTGGATACCCTCGGGATCGACCTGCCCGAGACCACTTGCAAATTTCCCTGATCGAGCGGGAGCATGCGGCAACGCGTGACCGCGCGACTTGCGATCCGGTGCTCCCCGTGAGACGGGGCTGCACTATAATAACGCGTCACGATGGTGACGGGTCTGCCCAACCGCGCGCGAGACAGCGGTGGGCCCGAGGAGGACACAGGATGAGCCGCGGCTTCAGGGCGAACGCGTCGGGATCGGTTGTGGCACTGGCGCTCCTCGCCGCCACAACCCTGGCCGGCACCGGGTCGGCCAGCGCCTACACGGTCTACGTGACCAACGAGAAGGGCAATTCCGTCAGCGTCATCAATACGGAAACGATGGCCGTGACCGGCACCTGGAAGGTCGGCCGCCGCCCGCGCGGCGTCACCACGAGCAAGGACGGCAAGGAACTGTTCGTCTGCGCCAGCGACGACGATCGCATCGACGTGCTCGATACGACCAACGGCAAGGTCGTGCGCTCCCTCCGCTCCGGGCCCGACCCGGAGCAGTTCATCCTCGGCCCCGAGGGCAACCTGCTCTACGTCGCCAACGAGGACGACAGCCAGGTCACCGTCATCGACATCGAGAAGAACAAGGTCATGGCCGAGGTGCCCGTGGGCGTCGAGCCGGAGGGGATGGGCCTGTCTCCGGACGGGAAGATCCTCGTCAACACCTCCGAGACCACCAACATGGCTCACTTCATCGACACCACGACCTTCCAGGTGATCGACAACGTCTTGGTGGATGCCCGCCCCCGGTTCGCCGAGTTCACGGCCGACGGCAAGTTCCTCTGGGTGTCGGCCGAGGTCGGCGGCACGGTGAGCGTCATCGACGTGGCGGCGCGTCGGGTGGTCAAGAAGATCACCTTCAAGATCCCGAGCGTGAACGACGAGGCGATCCAGCCCGTGGGCATCCGCATCACCAAGGACGGCACGAAGGCCTTCGTCGCCCTCGGGCCCGCCAATCGCATCGCCGTCATCGATGCCAAGACCTATGCCGTCGAGAAGTACCTGCCCGTGGGGCAGCGCGTCTGGCAGCTCGCCTTCACGCCGGATCAGAAGCTGCTGTTCTCCACCAACGGCTCGTCCAACGACATTTCGGTGGTCGATGTCGCGGCCGAGAAGGTGATTAAGAGCATCCCGGTGGGGCTGCTGCCCTGGGGCGTGGCGGTGTCGCCGAACTGATCGCCATCACGAACCATCGTCGGTCCGGGCCGCCGCAGGCGAGCCCGGAACCGCAGGTCGCGGAAGAGTGAACGAGGCTGCGGCTCTGGATTCCGGGTTCTGCTGCGCAGACCCGGAACGACAATGCCCAGCGGAACGACGACGCCCCAAACGGCGGACAGGAGGACAACATGAAGCGGACGATGCGGCTTACCGCCCTCGCCCTGGCAGCCCTGCTCGCAGCCGGCCCGGCCTCGGCCCTCGACCTCACCAAGAAGCGGTCGAACCTCCCCGACCTCGTCCTCGGCAACGAGGAGGGCAACGATTTCGTGGTCGAGAACCGCGACATCGAACTCGAAGCCGGCAAGGCCTATCGCCTGCGCATCGTCGCCAAGGGCCGGCAGGAGTACAAGTTCTACGCCACCGAGTTCTTCCGCAACATCTGGTTCAACCAGATCGTCATCCAGCACCTCGAGATCCACGGCAGCGGCCCGCCGGACCACCTCGAATTCGACGATCCGGGCGAGATCGCCATCGAGTTCGTCTCGATCAAGCCGGGCGAGTATCCCTGGTCCATCCACGGCCTCGAGGCCAAGGGCATGACCGGCAAGTTCATCGTGAAGTAGGCAGGTCCCGGATGCGCGTCTCCCTCCCGGCCCTCGCGGCCGTTCTCATCGCCGCTCCGGCCCTTGTCGCCGCGCCGGCACGCGCCGACGACAAGGCCGCCTGCGCGGACGGCATCGGCATGATCCGGATGGAGCTTGCCAAGAACCCGGCCGAACCCCTGCTCGGGAAGCTCAAAAAGGCGCTTCGCGTCGCCGAGCGCGAGCAGGGGGAGGGCGAGTTCGACGAATGCCTCGACGCCGTGGGCGATGCGCAGCGGGCGCTGAAGCCGTGAGCGACGCCGCCCTCGACGTCGCCAACGTCAGCCACCGCTTCGGCACGCGGGCAGCCCTGTCGGACGTGTCCCTCGGCGTGGCGCGCGGCACCTTCACGGCCCTGCTCGGCCCCAACGGCGCCGGCAAGACGACGCTATTCTCGGTGATCACCCGGCTCTACGCCAACCAGGAGGGCCGGGTCTCGATCCTCGGCCATGCCCTCGACCGGGAGCCGAGCCGAGCGCTCGCGCGCCTCGGGGTGGTGTTCCAGGCCCGCACCCTCGATACCGACCTCACGGTGGCGCAGAACCTCCTCTACCACGCCAGTCTGCACGGTATGACCCGCCGGGCGGCCAAGGAGCGGATCGCGACGCTGCTCACCCGCGTCGGCCTCATGGACCGGCGCGACGACAAGGTCCGCACCCTGTCGGGCGGCCAGTCCCGCCGCATCGAGATCGCCCGGTCCCTCATCCATGGGCCCCGCCTGCTCCTCCTCGACGAGCCCACCGTCGGCCTCGATCTCGAATCGCGGGCCGACATCGTCGCCATCGTCCGCGCCCTGGTGCGGGAGGAGGGGCTGTCGGTCCTGTGGGCCACCCACATCTTCGAGGAGATCGAGGCGGGGGATGCGGCGGTCGTGCTGCACCGGGGCCGCATCGTCGCGCGCGGCACCGCCGGCTCCATCGCGCTGGGTAGCGAGACCCTGGAGGCCGCCTTCCGCCGCCTCGTCGCCGAACCCGCCAAGCAGGCCGCATGAGCAAGCCCCTCCCACAGCCAGCGCCCGCGACCCATCTCGGCCGCCTCGACGCGGTCGGCTACCTCATCTGCCTCGGCGGCATCGTCCGGCGTGAATTGCTGCGGTTCTTCAATCAGAAGGAGCGGTTCTTCTCCGCCCTGGTGCGGCCCCTGGTGTGGCTGTTCATCTTCGCAGCGGGCTTTCGCAACACGCTGGGGGTCTCCATCGAGCCGCCCTACCAGACCTACGTGCTCTACGAGGTCTACGTGGTGCCGGGCCTCGCCGTGATGATCCAGCTGTTCAACGGCATGCAATCGTCCCTCTCGATGGTCTACGATCGCGAGGTCGGCTCCATGAAGGTGTTGCTCACCAGCCCGTATCCGCGCTGGCTGCTGCTGCTCGCCAAGCTCATCGCCGGGGTGACGGTCTCGGTGGTGCAGGCCTACGCGTTCCTCGCCATCGCGTGGTTCTGGGAACTCGACATTCCGGCCATCGGCTACGTCGCGGCCCTGCCGGCCTTCATCGCCGCCGGGCTCATGCTCGGCTCCATCGGCCTGCTCCTGTCCTCCATGGTCAAGCAGCTCGAGAATTTCGCCAGCGTGATGAACTTCGTGATCTTCCCGATGTTCTTCGCGTCCTCCGCCCTCTACCCGCTCTGGCGCATCCGCGAATCGTCGGAGACGCTCTATCTCATCTGCATGGCGAACCCGTTCACGCATGCGGTGCAGCTCGTGCGCTTCGCCCTCTACGGGCAGTTCGCGCCGCTCGCCTGCGCCGTCGTGGTCGGCACCACCGTCGCCTTTTTCACCCTCGCCGTCGTCGCCTACGATCCCGGCCGGGGCATCATGGCCCGCCGTGGCGGCCCGGCCGGAGACTCCGCATGATCCGCTTGACCACCCTGACGCTCCTCGCCCTCGGCGCGGTGGCCATCCCCGCCCTCGCCCAGCCGAAGGGCGATCCCGATTGGCCCTGCGTCCAGCGCAAAGTCTCGACCCTGAGCCCCGGCACCGTCTGGACCGGGCCGGATCTCGCCGAGGCCGGGTCCTGGGGCGACGATTTCGAGGCGGCGCAGCTCGCCCAGAAGATCGCCTCGCGCCGCACCCCCCTCAACGAGGTCGATCCGCTCCTCGATGCCTTCGCGCAGACCGCCGGCCCCGAGAAGGACAAGCGCCTGACGCGGGTGTTCGCCGGGGTGTTCGAGGTGCTCAACGGCGAGCGCAACAAGGTCGTCGCCGGCATCGGGCGCTACGCCCAGGGCCAGCGCCGCATGGCCGAGCGCATCCGCGACGAGGCCGACAAGATCAGCGCCACCAAGGACGGGCCGAGCGCCCAGGACGCCCGCGACATGCCGAAGGAAGCCTCCGAACTGGAGACGAAATTCGCCTGGGACCGGCGCATCTTTCAGGAGCGCAGCCAATCCCTGACCTATGTCTGCGAGGTGCCAACCCTCTTGGAACAGCGTCTCGGTGAGATCGCCCGCCGGATCCAGGCCCGTCTCTGACGAGACCACCCGATCCCACCTCGACGGTCATGCGGCGCGTCCTCCGGGGCGCGCCGCATTGCGTTCGCAGACGGCTCGCGAAGGGGGCGGATGCCAGCCCTGTGGCATAGAACCAGACATCGAACGGAAATATCGGCCCTCGCACTTGCCAGACCATCCCGGGTCATTTAGGCAATTCGTCGAGACGGCATGACCGGCCTTGGAAGCGCACCGCTCCCGAAGCCGCTCCGCCCTCCGCCTCGGAGAACGGTTCCGTCCTCCATTTCGATCCTGGGAGATTTCATATGGCTTTCCGTCCGACCGCCGCCGTCCTGCTGGCCGCCACCCTCGCCCTCGGCGTCGCTGCCCCCGCCTTCGCCGCCCCCGCCACCGTTGCAGCGTTCGATCCGGACAAGGACGGCACCATCGACCTCAAGGAGGCTCAGGCCGCCGCCGCGAAGCAGTTCGACATGCTCGACCCCGACAAGGACGGCACCCTCGACGCCAAGGAGCTCAACGGCCGCGTGACCGCCGCCGAGCTGAAGGCCGCCGATCCGGACAACGACGGCACCCTCGACAAGAAGGAATACCTTGCCGTTGTCGCGGCGCGCTTCAAGGCCGCAGATCCGGACGCCGAGGGCACCATCGATGCCAAGGAACTCGCGTCCCCCGCCGGTGCTTCTCTTGCTGCGTTAATGCAGTAAGCCGTTCCCTAAGGGGCGGCCGTCCCCATAGGAAAATCAGTTCATGCGATTTCGCATCGTTCTCCCGGCCGCCCTCATGATGCTCGGTGCCACCGGGCCCGTGCTCGCCTCCTCCTGCACCGAGCAGATCGCCACCATCGAGCGGCGTCTCGACAGTACAGGCGCGGAGAAGGTCACCGGCAAGGAGCCGCCGGGCGGTCCGACCACGTCGAATTCGGAAAAGGCCCTCGACAAGCCGCCGGCCGGCAAGCCCACCGATCCGTCGGCCAAGCCGACAGCCGGGGGCGTCTCCGAGGCGCGCGCGCTGATCGAGAAGGCGCGGGCGCAGGACAAGGCGGGCGACACCAAGGCCTGCGAGGACACCATGACGCAGGCCAAGCAAAAGGCCGGCGCCCTGCCGTAACCCATTCTTTTCGAACTCCGCCCGCGAGGGTCGTCTCCCCCGGAGGCGGCCCTCGTCTCGTTCAGGAGAGGGCGGCGAGGATCTCGGCCATGAGGGGGCGCCGCGCCACCTCGGGCTGGGTGCAGGTGCGCTCCAGGGCCCCAAGGTCCGGCGGGGCATCCGCGCAGCGGGCGAGAAGCTCGCCGAGCAGGTTGCCCCAGGCCCGTACCTCCAGGCGCTGACAATCCGCTCCGACCTCGCCTGGCGGCAGGCGGCAGGCGGCCCCGAAATCACTCAGGGTCGCGGCACCCGTCGACCCGTCCCACAGGATGTTGTGGGCGTAGACGTCGCCGTGCAGCAGCCCGCGCCCGTGGAGATGGACGAGGGCCGCCGCGACGTCGCGGGCGATGCGGCGGACCGCCTCGGCGTCGAGGCCGAGACCCGGTGCGTAGACGTCCCGGCTGCAGCTCTCCAGGCTCGGCGGGCCGGCGAGAACCCGCCACGCGCCGGGAAGGCGCGGCATCACGAGGCCCTGGGCGCCCGAGGGGTGACTGCTGAGGCGGCCGAGGCCGCCCACGAGGTTCGGGTGGGGGCCGGCGGCGAGGCAGGCCTCCATCTCGCGTTCGGGCAGGCCGTCGCTGGTCATGGCGCCCTTGAACAGCTTCACGGCGACGGGCCGTGGCACGCCATCCCCGCGCCAGAGGGCGGCGAACACCGTGCCCGACGCACCTTCCCCCAGGCGTTCTCCGAGGGCGAGGTCGGACCAGGGGATCGGCCTGTCCCGGATCGCCGGGGGGTGATCCTCCGCCGGATTGCCCGCCCAGGTCGGCCAAGCTAGGGCCGGCAGGGTGGTGAGCCAGGCGGGCAGGGTCTCGAACCGGTTGGCCGAGAGCCTGAGCAGTTCGAGGCATCCGGTCCCCGCGAGGCTGTCGGGGAGGGCGGTGAGCCGGTTTCCCGAGAGCATGAGCTTCTGCAGGTGCGGGCGTCGCCCGAGGGCGTCCGGCAGGGCGGCGATCCGGTTGTCCGTCAGGGTGAGCCAGCGCAGGGAAGGCGGGAGGGCCTCGGTCGGCACCTCCGTGAGGCCGCAGCCGCGAAAGCCGATCTGGCTCAAGGCCGGGCAATCGCCGAGGGCGGGCGGCAAGCGGTCGAACGGGTTGCCGGAGCAGAACAGCACCCGGAGCTTGCGCAGGCGCCCGAGGTCGTCCGGCAGGTGCGTGAGGGAGCCGGCGCCGAGATCGAGGATCTCCAGGCTGTCGGCGAGGCCGAAGAGATCGCGCGGGAATTCCGTCAGGCCGCCCGCAAGGCGCAGTTCGCGTGTGCCGTGGAGGTCGCCGCGCGCCAGGGCCGCGAGTTGCCGGGCCGTGCCCGCGTTCGTCGTCATGCCGCCGCCGTCCCGAGCCGGATCGTCCCCCATCGAGGGGGCGTCGTCGATCCGAGCCCGGGGATCAAGTGTTCCTTCGCCGATCCGATCCCCGTCGCGGCATGGGCCGTTCTCAGAAGAACCGTTCCTTGATCACGATGGTGTCACCGGGGCGAACCGGGTAGGTCATCGGCACGACGCCGGAGACGAGGCCGTTGCGCCCTTCGCGGGTCAGGATCGCGTAGTCGCGGGCCGCCCGCGGGCCGAACCCGGCCGCGATGGCGACCGCCGTCTCCACGGCCATGCCGTTGACGTAGGGGTATTGGCCCGACGTCGTGACCTCTCCGAGAATGTAGAACGGCCGATAGGCATCGACCTCGACGGTGACGTGCGGCTCGCGCACGAAGCCGGCTGCGAGTTTCGACTCGACGAGGCGGGCCGCCTGGGCCGTGGATTGGCCGCCGACCTTGACGAGGCCGATGAGCGGCATCGCGATGTTTCCGCCGCCGTCGACGGCGTAGATGTTCGACAGGTTGTCCTGCCCGAACACGATCACCCGCAGGCGGTCGCCCGTCGACAGGGTGTAGCGCGCCCCGATCGAGCCCGTCGTGGTGGCGTCGAGCTGTGCCGTCCGGAAATCCGGTCGCAGGCAACCGCCCAGCGCGAAGGTGGACGAGAGCGTCAGAAGAAGTGTGCGTCGGTTCATCACCAAGGCCGCCATAACCATGAATTATGGTCCGGTTCTATCGGGGCATGGTTAAGAAAGGCTGATCCGTTTTCGGCCGCTCCGTTTCAATTCTGGATGTCGGCGGCCGGCAGGACTGGCTTAACCTTCGATCAACCTTAACGTGATGGTGTTGCGCGATGAAGGCTGGCCTCGCGACCAGGACCTTGCACGAGCGTAGAAGATCCTGCCCATGCCTCGCTCCCCACTGACGTCCGTCGATCCGTCGGGCCTGCCCAAAGCGGAGGCCGGTCTCGGTCTCGCGCGGCTCGGCCGCCTGCTGCGCCGTTCCTGGCGCTCGATCGTCGTCCCGACCGTGGTGGCGGGCGTCGCTGCCGTCGCTTTCGTGCAGGGGGTATCGCCGCGCTACATCGGCGAGGCGAAGATCCTCCTCGAGGGCCGGGAGGCCGAGGTCGCGGGTGCGACCAAGGAGCGGGGCGAGCGGGCGGCGCCCAGCGACGAGCAGGCCGTGGCGAGCCCGGTTCAGATGGTGATGTCCCGCGACCTCGCCCGCGAGGCGATCCGTCGGCTCAAGCTCGTGGGCAATGCCGAGTTCGATCCGGCGGTGGCCGATATCGGCCCCGTCCGCCGCCTCCTCATGATGATTGGAGCCACGGCGAACCCGTTGGAGCGGGCCCCCGAGGACCGCGTGCTCGAAGCCTATTTCGACCGGCTTCTCGTCCATCCGACCGGACAATCGCGGATTCTGTCCATCGAGTTCCAGTCCAGGGATCCGGAGCTGGCGGCGCTCGCCGCCAACACCATCGCCGAACTCTCCATCGCCGCCCGGGAGGGGGCCAGGACGGCCACGGTGCGCGACGCCCCGACCGGGCTCGGCGCCGACATCGAGACCCTGCGGACCCGTGTCGCCGAGGCGGAAGCCAAGGTCGAGGTGTACCGCGCCCGCAACGGGATGATGGGAAGCGGCACGGCCGGTCAGCCCTCGAGCGCGCAGCAGCTCGGCGATCTCTCGACGCAGCTCTCCCAGGCCCGCGGCGTCCAGGCCGACCTGACGGGCCGGGTGAAGCTGATCAAGGAGATGATCAAGGGCGGGCGCATCTCCGAGATCCGGGATGTCGCCAGCAACGACCTCATCCGCCGCCTGGTGGACCAGCGCGTCACCCTGCGCGGGCAGCTCGCCCTCGAATCCCGCACGCTCCTGCCCCAGCATCCGCGCATCAAGGAACTGAAGGCCCAGGTCTCCGACCTCGATTCCCAGATCAGGTCCACGGCCGAGCGGGTCCTGCGGACCATGGAGAACGATGCGCGCCTCGCGGAGGCCCGTGTCGAGAGCCTGCGCGCGGCCGTGGACGCCCAGCGCGACGTCGTCTCGAAGGGCGATTCGAGCGAGGGTCAGCTGCGGGCCCTGGAGCGCGAGGCCAAGATCCAGCGCGAGGCGCTCGAATCCCTTCTCTCCCGCTACCGCGAGGCCTCGGCCCGCGATGCGGAGCGGGCGATGCCGGCCGAGGCCCGCATCGTCACGCGCGCCGTGGTGCCCGAGACGCCGTCCTTCCCCAAGAAGCTGCCCATCGTCTCGCTGACGATGCTCATGGCCCTGCTCCTGTCCATGGGGGGCGTCGTCGCCAGGCGCGGCCTGACCGATCCCGGAAAGGCCGCGCGCAAGGAGCCGGAACGGGACGCCGGGACCACCGCAGCGCCGGCACCGTCCACGCCCCCGCGCGAGGCCGCCGCAGACGCATTCCCGGCCTTGGGGAAGCCCGCGACCCTGCTCCGTCTCGCTCCTCCGGCAGCCCCCGCTCCGGCGCCCGGCCGCTTCGCCCTCGATGGCCTCCTCGCCCGTCTCGGCGCGGATGGACCCGACGGCGTCGGCCACCGCATCCTGTTCCTGGAAGCCGCGGACACTCTGGGAGCGCAAGCCTGCGCGGCCCCCCATGGCGCCGGGGCCGAGACCTTGCTCGACAGCCTGGCGGAGGCCCTCGCCGCCCGCGCCCGCACCGTCGTGCTCGACCTCAACGGTCCCGCCTGCGGCGTCGAGGATGTCGGACTCACGGATCTGGTCGCCGGCGAGGCGGACTTCCTCGACGTGATCCAGAGGGTCCCCGGCTCGCGCGTGGACAGGGTCCAGCGCGGATACCTCGATCTCACGGTCTTCACGGAACAGAGGGAGGACCTCGATGCCACCCTCGACGCCTTGGCGCAGGCCTACGACTGGGTGCTGTGCCGCCTCCGCCAACAGGACGACACCGCCCTGCCGGCGCTCCTGAATGTCGTGGGCGGTACCATGGAGACGGTGGTGATCGCTTCGAACCGGGAGGCGGACGATGCCGAACTCATCACGCTCTACATCTTGGCCGAAGCAGCCGGGCCCCGCCGCATCCTCGTCGCGCGGGATCGGGCCGTCGCCGAGATGCCGGACCGCGTGTTCGGTTCGGAACTCGAGCCCCGCCGGTCGGCCGCCTGACGCTCTCGCTGAGGAAAGCCCGTCCGCCGATCCCTCGGCGGGCGGGCGCTTCGCGTCCGCAGGACGTCGTCGATCCCCGACATTCGGTTTTCAGCGAGGGCTCTGTCCGCCGCGCCCGCGGCCCTGGCGCAGGCGGCCGATCAGGGCCATCAGGCGCGGATTGCGCTTGATCCGGCGCTTGAGGCGGGCGGTGCCGACGATCTTGAGGGCGAAGAGATGCCCCGGCAGGCTCACGGGGATCGTGGTCTCGCCGAGTGCGATGGTTTCGTCGCAGGTGTTGGTCTTGTAGCGCGCTTCGCCGACGCCGAGGTCGAAGGCACGGCGACCCCGCGTCGCCTGATCCCGGACGAGGTGCTGGAGCAGGATATCCCCGGGGCTGGAACGGCTTACGGCCGGATCCTGATCGAACGACGTCATCATGCCGCTGTAGCGGCCCGCATCGACGGCACCGGCGAAGACCGCGAACACGCGCTCACCTTCGACGGCGACGAGGGCCGCGACCTCGATGGCCGCCTCTCCGGACGCGATGTCCCGGCGGGAACCGGCCGCGATGAAATCGCGAATGCGCGCGTTGGCATACGGGTCGGCGATGCCGAGGGCGGCAAAGCGCGCGGCCTTCTGCGTGTAGAACGCTTCGAGATAGGCTGCGACCTCCGCATCCGTCCGCGCGACCCGGTAGGCCACCGGGCCGAACGCCTCGACGAGCCTCTTCTCCTTGGCGCGCAGCTTCTTGCGAGCTTCGGCGCTGAACACGCGCTTGAGGGTGGTGTCGGCATCGGGACCGAGAAGAAGACCGTAGGCGTCGCTCCGCGAAGGGGCTGCCCGGACGCCGAGGGGATTGGCCGACCCGTCCCAGAACAGGGGCTGATGCGAGAAGGCGTAGACGTCGATGCCGTCGCTCCGGGCCGCCTTTCGCAGCCGCTCGACCAGATCCTCGGGCCGCAGGGCGACCGCCGCCGCCCGCGAGGCGAAGAGGGGCATGTGGAAATTGGCGTGCGTGGCTCCGACGACCCGGGCGACGCGCAGACCGTGCTCGCGTGTGACGTGGCAGGGAATCAGGGCCTGGGGCCGCCCGGAGCCGTCGCGGAGCACGAACACCCGCAGGGCGAGGTCCGGCGCCGACGCCGCATAAGCCGCCACCCAATCGAACCGCTGATACGGCGTGGCGAGGACGGCCGGATCGGTTTCCAGCCCCCGCCACAGGGCCTCGACGGAGGCCAGATCGAAAAACACTTCCGTCGTCGGGACGTCGCGCACTGCCTCCCGACTCATGTCCGTTCCGCCGATCCCCACTCCGCTCGTCATCGCCGTCGCCCCCGCTCGATCCGGCCTATCTCTGGTTGCGAGCTTTGAACGGCGGGTGAAGCGGTGCGGCCCTCGTGCCGGTGTAGGTAACGGAACCTTGCCGGTTGCCAAGGCGGGACGCGGTCGTCTCGCCCGTCAACGCGGCTGCAGCTCGGCGGCGGCGATGGCCCGGAGTTCTCGTTTCCCGGCCTCGTGGACCACCCGCAGGCCCTTGAGCAGGCGTCGATGAACGGGCGTCATCCAGGCAGGCAGCCCCGGCGATCCTCTCGTCCGGCGTGCCGTGCCTTGCCACAAATCGAGTGCGGCTCCTGTCGGGTGAACGGATTCTACCGCCCGATCAGAGGGATACGGTGAGGTCTTGAACCGCGATCAACGGCGACGGTGACGCCGGTATTGGCGCGTGCTGCCACCGGTGTCGAAACTGGCGCTCTGGCGCCCATGGCGGGTGTAGCGCCCGCGCCGGCCGCGCCGGCCGGTATCCGTGACGGCGGATGGAAGGGCGGCGGCGATGCTGGGCGGAATCGCCGCCAAAGCCGTCGCCACGGAAGCCGACGCGGAGGCCGCGCCCTGGGCGAAGCCCCCGGCGACGTTCTTCGCGGCCGGGCCGAACATCGCCAGGCATTGGTTGTAGGCCAGATCGTTCTTCAGGCGCTCACACTCGCCCACGGAGCGCGGTGCGCCCTGGGCGGCGGCGAGGCTGGGCGCAAGGATGGCGAACAGGACGAGGGTCGGGCGGAGGAACATGGTGCGGGGCATCGACCTTCGACACGGGCGGATCTGGCGGGAACGGTGCCGTCTCTGCCTGCCGAGTACGGCGAAAAGCCGGCGTCGCAGCTTCGCTCCAAGGGGCGGTCCCCTGCATTGTGGAGAAAGCGTAAGCTGTAACAGAGGCTTGGCGCCTCATTCCGAGGGCGATGCTGAAGGTTGCGCTCCATCCCTTTGGGATAAGGCTGTTTTTCGCCGCTTCTCGTTTCCCTTCGCAGGAAATTTCCGCCCGCCTCACGTTTCGGGATCGGGACGCTGCATCCAACGGATGAGGGGCATCAGGGGAAAGATCCAGGCGATGCCGAGGATCGCATAAAGCACCGCCTGCACGGGGGCCGGAGTCTGCGAGATGCGGCTGTCGGCGAGCGCCATGGCGAGGGGCGCATAGACGATGACGAAGGCCAGCATCGTCACGGTGCCGATCAGGGAGCGGGTGCGGCGGCGCATCGGCTGTCTCCTCGGGGTCTCGTGCGAAAGAGCGGCGACCCGCGGTGCGGTCAAGCCGGGCACACCGTCACAGCTCCGCCGAACGGCCCGACAACTCGGCCCGCAACTGGCGGGCGGCCTCCGCCAGGGCGGCGTCGCGGCGGCGACGGGGGCGGGGCACGGTGACGGCGAGTTCGGCCGCGACCCGGCCGGGGGCGCCGGCGAGCACCACGACCCGGTCGGCCAGGGTCACGGCCTCGTCGATGTCGTGGGTGACGAACAGGATGGTCTTGCCGGTCGCCGCCTGGATGCGCTGCAACTCGTCCTGCAACCCTTCGCGGGTGAAGCTGTCGAGCGCCGAGAACGGTTCGTCCATGAGCAGCACGTCGGGGTC
>Ga0182226_1000086_pt1 | contig 16170 bp, 15 predicted proteins | sample G6R1MG_27_FD_129658 | JGI IMG/M metagenome (GOLD analysis project Ga0182226, IMG submission 129658) | Miscanthus phyllosphere microbial communities from Michigan, USA - G6R1_MAIN_07NOV2016_LD1 MG | ecosystem: Host-associated > Plants > Phyllosphere > Phylloplane/Leaf | place: USA: Michigan...
CCCGGCTGGTTGTTGAACTGGTTGAACGGCTGCTCGATGTAGCGCGCATCCGTGAGGTTGCGGGCGTTGATGGCGAAGCGGTACTGCTCGACATCGTAGAACACCGCCGCATCGAGGCGGGTATAGGCCCCGACCTTGTAGCTGTTGTTGAGGTCGCCGAACCGGGCGCCGACATAGGTGGCGCCGAAGCCGACGCCGAGGCCGCGCCATTCCCCGGTCTGGACTTGGTAGGTCGACCACACGCTGCCGCTGAATTCGGGCACGCCGATGAGTCGGTTGCCCACCGCGAAGGTGGTGTCCTTCGTGATCTTGGCGTCGAGATAACCCAGGCCGCCGATGATCTTCCAACCCGGAAGAATTTCGCCGGCAAGATCGACCTCCACGCCCTCGGAGCGCTGTGCGCCGGTGATCACCGAGAAACCGGTGTTGACCGGATCGGTGGCGGAGACGTTCTGGCGGGTGATGCTGAAGGCGGCGGCGCTCAGGGTCAGGCGGTCGGGCACGAGGTCGTAGCGGGCGCCGACCTCGTACTGCACGCCGGTCTCGGGCGGCGGGTTGGTCACGCCCAGCACGCTGTCGGTCTGCGGCTTGAACGAGTTCGTGTAGCTCGCATACAGCGTCAGCGGCTCGATGGGGCGATAGACGAGGCCGACGCGCGGGGAGAAGCCGAACAGCTGCTGATCGGGTGGAGGGATGTTCGCCGTCGGGGTCCGGCTGAAATAGAACTGGCTGCCGAAATCCATGCGCGTGCCGAACAGAACCTGCAGACCGGCGCCGAGATCGATCTGATCCTGCAGGTACACGCCGTAGAGGTCGGCCTTCTGGTTGATGTTGTTTTGAAACGTGAAGGGACCGAAGTCGATGCGCGGTACCGGGTTGAAGAAGCTCGTGGTCGAGGTCCTGCTCGTCTGCAGCGAGTAGGAGTTCCGGTAGCCGTTGGTGTATTCGAAACCGGCAAGGAAGGTGTTGCGGAAGCCGAGGATGTCGAACTTCGCGACCACCTCGGACTGGGTGTCGATGGCATCGAAGACGTTCTGGACGGACGTGCCCCGGCGCGTCACCAGGGTGCCGGCAGGGTTCACCGCCGTGGCGCGGGCGGCGAACACGTCGAAGCCGCCCGACTGGACGTTGACGATCTGGCGCAGGGTGACCTCGGGGGTGAGGTCGTGCTCCACCCGCAGGACCGCGAAGTTCGAGGCCCCCGAGTAACGGGAGTTCGTGGTGCCGTAGAAGCGGGCGATGTCGTCGAGCGGCACTCGGCCGTTACGGGCGATCAGGCCCTCGTCGTACTGCGAATCCTGCCGGGTTATCTCGGCCAGGAACTCGACGCGGGTGTCGGCGGTGGGCGTCCAGGTGAAGGCCGGGGCGACGAAGAACCGGGAATTGCTGCGGCCGTCGCCGTAATTGCGGAAGGTCGGATCGTCCTGGGCGGCGAAGCTGACGCGGCCGGCGAAGCCCTCCGTGCCGGGCAGCGCCCCCGAGACCGAGCCCTGGAGCCGGGCGAAGCCGAAGCTGCCCCCCTGGAGTGTGAGGTCGCCCGACGGCGTCAGGGTAGGGCGGCGGGTCACGATGTTCACGAGGCCGCCGGGGTCACCCCGCCCGTAGAGCACGGAGGCCGGACCTTTGAGCACCTCGATGCGCTCGACATCGGCGAGATCGCGCTGCGTCGTCGAGAAGGTGTTGGCCTGGCTGAGGAGCACGCCGTCGATGGCGTAGGTCTGGGTGCGAAAGCCGCGGATCAGGAAAGTGTCCGAGCGGCCCTGGATGGTGCCGCCGGGCTGGACGTTGCTGACGTTCTGCAGGGCGTCGGAGAGTCGGACGTCCTGGCGGTCCTCGATCACCTCGCGGGGCACCACCTGCACGGATTGGGGCGTGTCGCGCAGCGCGGTGTCGGTGCGGGTCGCCGTGGCCGAGCGCGAAGCCCGGTAGCCGATGACGGGGCTCGTCGCGCTCTCCGGCAGGCCGGCGCCGGAACCGGCCACCGACAGTTCCGAGAGGGCGACCTCCTGCGGCACCCCGGCGGTCTGGGCGGCGGCGGCGAGGGGCGCCACCCCGCCGAGCATGGCCGCCAACCGCAGCACCCCGTGTCCCCCCACCCTCGCCATCGCGACCACTCCCGAATCCGAGCGGGCGCCCCGGCGCGCCGTCAACGACGCCGTTGAGCGCGCATCAGGGGAGTGTGACAAGTAGGCGTGTTGCGGAAACGCGTGGTCTCCCGTCGAGACACGCCGCGCGTGACTGTAAATCAACATAAGTTGACTGGAATAATTAAAAATTAAAGCCCGCTCGGGACCTTCGAAAACCCACACCCCTCAGACTTGCCGAGACCGGCCGTTGGGGGCTTGCCCGAGCCCGAACCGCCCCGCGCGACACGGGGCCGCCGGATCGTGTGGACCGTGGACGGAAGGGGAACGTATCGGTAACCGTTCGGGCTTACCCCGGATGGATCACTCCAACACAGGTCCGAGACCCGATCGATGACGAGAGACCAGCTCGCCGCCGAACTGAACCGCATCGCCAAGCTGCAACTCAGCGACATCACCCGGGCGGTGAAGAACGGCGAGAAATCCATCGCCCTCAACGAAGTCGCGGATCTGGCCCGCCGTCTGAGCCTCCTGTCCGAGGCCGTCGCGGGCCGCCCGGCCCCCGTCGTCGCCCCCGCACCGGCCGCCGTCGCCGCCCATCCGTGAGCGGACCGGACGAGACACACGCCGCGCCTGAGGGGTCCGCATCCGGCGGTTCGTCCTGGCGCGACAGCCGCAACGCCAAATCGCGGGCGCGCCTCGAACGGGCCCTGCCGGCGATCTTTCCGGCCCCCGTGCTGCACCACGCCCTGTCGCGCCCCCTCCTGCCGCCGACGCCGCGTCTGGCCGTGGAGAGCTACTGGCGTGCCCACATCCTGCGGGCCGACCGCCTCGCCCGGGCGCTGGCCGCCCGCTCGGGCGCGCCCGAGGGCTGGACGTGGCGCCTCGGCACGGAGCCGGGCCTCGCGGGCACGTTCCGCCTGCCGCCCTCGCCCTACCGGGAGCCGGCGCACACGCGCGGCCGGGGCCATTGCTGCATCTGCGGCCAGCCGGTGTTCCGCTTCGGCTGGCACCGCGACCTGTGGGGCGCGGGCGCCCCGAACAAGAACGCCGCCTGGCATTCGGCCTGCGTCACCGCCTGGAAGTTCTGGTGCGCCCCCGCCGAGCAGGTGACGGTCCTGAAGCGCCACCAGGGCCACCGCTGCCGGGAATCCGGCAAGCGCCTGTTCAAGACCGCCGAGGTCGATCACCGGGTGCCGCTCTACCGGGTGTGGCGCGAGCACCGCGACGTGCCCTGGCCCGAACTCCTCGGCTATTGGGGCGCGCCGAACCTCCAAGTGGTCAACCGCGTGGTCCACGTGGCGAAATGCGGGGCCGAGGCCGGCGAGCGCGCCGCCCGCCGCCGGGCCGAGGCGGCGCCCCCCGACGACGCGTCGCCGTTCACGCCCGTCCCAGGAGCGTGAGCCACAGCACGGTGGTGACAGGCGCCAGGAGGGTCGAGAGGAGGACGGAGGCGGCGACGAGGCCGGTCTCGGCCCGGTAGCGCACGGCCAGGAGGTAGGCGTTGATCCCCACCGGCATGGCGGCGAACAGGGTGGCGACGCCCGCATAGGCCGGCGGCATGGTGAACACCTTCGTGGCGAGGAGCCACACGGCGAGGGGATGCACCACGAGCTTCAGCCCGGCGATGACCAGCGCCCCGGGCAGATCGAACAGCACCTTGTAGCGGGTGAGGCCGGCGCCCAGAGCCACGAGGGCGCAGGTCGAGGCCGTGGACCCGAATCCGTCGATGAGGGAGCGGGCGACGCCCGTCGGCACCACGCCGGCCAGACGCAGGGCCATGCCGATGCCGAGCGCCACGAAAATCGGGTTCTTCGCCAGCACGAGGCCGAGGCCGGAGAGACGCTGCGCGAGGCTGCGGCCGCCCTCGGCCTCGATGAGGAAGGTGGCGCAGCCCATCATCAGCGGCAGATGCACGGCAAGCAGCAGGAACAGGGGGAACGCGCCCGCGTCGCCGTAGGCCTGGAGGATCGTCGGCACCCCGACGAAGATGGTGTTCGACTGGCTGGCGGCGAAGCCGTGCAGCACCGCCCCCTGGCGGCCGATGCCGGCCCGCCGCCGGGCGATGACGGAGCCGGCGAGCCACGACAGTCCGGCCCCGCCGAAATAGGCGAACCAGTACGACCACGTCACCTCGCCCGTCAGCCCCGGCCGCGTCAGGGTGCCGATGATGAGGGCCGGGACCGCGATGGCGAAGACGTATTCCGACAGGCCGTCGCTCACCCGCTCGGAGAGGAGCCCGGTGAGCGCCGCCGCCCAGCCGATCACGATGATCCCGAAGACCGGGGCGATGATGCTGACGGCGGTCACGGCGCCTCGGGGGTTCGGCGGGGACGAAAACTGCGGGAGCGTTAACCCAACCGCAGGGATTTAACATCCGCCCCCGAACCTGTTCCCGTAATGCCACACCGCGGCCACAAGTCCCACTGGAACACCGTGTTTGCCCGAAAAATAGGCACCTGCATAAAGGATGACTTTGGCGTTCGGGGCTTTCTTTGCGACTCTTCAAATCACGGAACGAACCAACACGAAGAGACCTGAATATGGCCCGCCGCAACGCGCTCCTTGGATTGACGACCCTTCTCCTGTCGTCGACGTATCTTCACGCGGCGGATCTGCCGAGCAAGGTCGCGGCTCCCGTGGTGCCGGCCTCGTGCAAGGTGGAGATCACGTTCCCGTCCTACGGCGGCATCATCAAGCAGAATCCCAACCCGGCCTGCCTCACCATCGGCGGCCTCGGCGAGATCTACGTCGGCGGTGCGGTCTCGGGCTACTTCTATACCCAGAACAACCAGTTCCCCGCCGCCTTCGCGCCCCCCGGCATCAACGCCGACCGCGCCGCCCGCGCCGACTTCTCGAACCTCATGGGCTTCATCCAGAAGGCCGACGGTCCGCTGCAGTTCTACGCCGCCTTCGGCGCCTACAGCATCCCGGGCCTCGGCGCGCCGATCTACAGCGCCATCGAGCAGAACGATCTGCTCTACTCGCCGGTGCCGATCGTGTTCGGCAAGTACGTGTTCAACGACAACTTCTCGATCCAGGGCGGCCGCATGCCGACCCTCATCGGCTCGGAGCTGCCCTTCACCTTCCAGAACCTGAACATCTCGCGCGGCCTGCTGTTCAACCAGGAGAACGTGATCAACCAGGGCGTTCAGGTGAACTACAGCGACGGCCCGTGGTCGGCCTCCTTCGCCGCCACCGACGGCTTCTACTCGGGTGAGATCAACTGGGTCACGGGCGCCATCGTCTACAAGATCGACGCCGCCAACACGGTGGGCATCAACGGCGGCACGCATTTCAGCAGCTATACGAACTTCGACTCGATCACCCGGCGCGGCCTGCGCTACCAGTTCGCCACGCCGCAGACGCTGCAGAACAGCTCCATCGTCAGCGCCAACTACACCTACGCCGACGGTCCGGTGATCATCTCGCCGTACATCCAGTACACCAACGTCGAGCGTAACGATTTCCTCGGCCTCGCCGGGGCCGAGACCTTCGGCGCCGCCGTGCTGGCCAGCTACGCCTTCACCGACAACTTCGCCATCGCGGGTCGCGTCGAATACATCACCCAGAGCGGCAACCGCGCCAACTTCCCCGCGCAGACCTCGGTGCTGTACGGCCCCGGCAGCTCGGCCCTGTCCTTCACCGTCACCCCGACCTTCACCTTCGACCGCTACTTCCTGCGCGGCGAGTTCTCGACGGTGCAGCTCTACGACATCACCCGCGGCGACCTCGCGTTCGGGACCCTCGGCACCGGCTTCGGCCGCACGGGCAACCGCACCTCGCAGGAGCGCTACATGATCGAGACCGGCATCACCTTCTGATCGCCGTTCCCGAGCCCGAGCGGAAAGCCCCCTCCCCCGAGGGGGCTTTTTTCGTTGGTGCCGGCCGGTGTCTCGGGCCGAAACGCGCTCCTCGCCTGTCAAGCCAAGCTTCTCGCTCAGCCGGCGAAAAAACCCCACGAAACCGGCTGGACAGGCCGCCGAACGCTCTCTATACCCCGGCTCCAACAGGCGGCGCCGCTCACGCGAACCGCTCGTTAGCCCAGGTAGCTCAGTTGGTAGAGCATGCGACTGAAAATCGCAGTGTCGGCGGTTCGATCCCGTCTCTGGGCACCATTCTTTTCCCCGGCATCGTCAGCACCTTAGTGGCGATCACGCGGGCATCGGCTCAAGCCCTTAGCGCCAGTTAGACAGAGCGGTTGGACATTTGTCTGGCCGCTTTTCGCTTTTGTGCCCGGCGCCCGTGCTGGCCCCCGTAGCGCTTCCGCCCGCTCGTGCGGGGACGGGTGTCATGAGCCAAGAAGGGGCGGGACCGGGCCAAAGCCCGGACGACGGGCGACGTCACGCTCAAGGCCGGTCTTCACGCGCCCGGCGGCCTCGCCGATGCCCGTGGGCTGGTCCGACATGCGCAGGGCGCCCTCACGGCGGGCATGAGCGTGCGACGGGAAGACGGTGGGCGGCCGAGCACGTCAGGGGCCGCTGGGTCGCGGGCGCCCGTCTCGGCGATGCCCCGTGAGGATCGCTCGCCGTGATGACCCCTTGTGATGCGCAGTCCGGGTGATCGCCTCGGATTGCTCCCGCGCGACGAGCGCCCTCTCCTGAGAGGTGTGGGACCCGCGCCGGCACAGACCGAAGGGGCCGCCGAAAACGGGACGACCCCCTCGGCTCGGGGCGCGAAGCACCGCCGGGGAGGGAGAGGCCCGGTTCACGCGGGGTCGACAAGCGGACATCGGCGGCAGGCGCGTCTGGACATGCGCGGGATCGAACCGCGCAACCCTGCCCGCGCCGACGCGATCACCCCACCATGCGCCGCATGGCGGCGGTGATTTCGTGCTTCTTGTAGGGCTTGGCGAAGAACACGCCGCGCGCCGGCAACTCGTCGGACCGGAGCCTTCGCTTGCCCGAGACGATGATGAGTTCGATGGGCGGCCAGCGGTCGCGGATGGCCACGGCGAACTGCATCCCGTTCAGGCCACCGGGCATGTCGATGTCCGTGAACACCACGCGAATGTCGGGCCGGCGCTCCAGCACGTGGACCGCCTCGGCCGCGCTCGCGACGTCGACCACCTCGAAGCCCGCATCCTCGACCAGGTCCACCGCCATCAGGCGCTGGAGGGGCTCGTCCTCGACGACGAGGATGACGGGCCGCGGCGGCGGCGTTGACTGACCCAACCGGATCTCCTCAGGAATGCTGCAACTGGACGAGCGGCGCGCGCATCGTCGCCTGGAAGCCGGACGGTGGGTAACGAAGGTCCACCCCACCCGTTCCAACGAGCCCGAGGTGGATCAAGCGCGAGCCGAACCCCTTGCGTCCGCTGGTCACGGGCGGCGTCGGCGGCGGACCGCCCCGTTCCGTCCAGTCGAGGGTCACCTCGCGGCCCTCGCCCTCGCCCTCCATCCGCCACCCGACGGCCACCCGTCCATCGGGCACCGAGAGCGCGCCGTACTTGGCGGCGTTCGTCGCGAGTTCGTGCAGGAGGAGGGAGAGCGAGAGCGTTGCACGCGGCCCCAAGTCGAGCTCGGGGCCCGCGAGGTCGATGCGGTCGTCGTGCCCCGCATTGGCCAGCACGGCCCGCATGACCTCCCGCGCCGGGGCCGCGGCCCAACTCTGGCGCAGCAGCACGTCGTGGGCCGACGAGAGCGCGTGGATGCGCCGCTCGAACGCCTCGACGGGCGCGCGGTCGGGCACCGTGCGCAGGGTCTGGGTGGCGATGGAAATCACCATCGCGAACATGTTCTTGAGGCGGTGCGACAGCTCCTCGTTGAGCACGCGCTGGTCCGCTTCGGCCTGGAGGCGCGCCACGGCGCTCTGCACCCGGTCCGCGACGGTGCGCACGAAGGCGAGGTCGTCGGCGGTGAAGGGATGATGGTCGGTCCAGTTGACGAAGGCGATGCCCACGAGCCGGCCGCGCTCCAGGATGGGCACGTTGAGCAGCACCCGCACGCCGATGGCCAGCAGCGCCGCCGCCGCGTCCCGGGTGCGGGGATCGAGCGCCACGTCGTCGATGGCGACGACGTCGCCGCGCTTGAGATCCTCGATGTACGAGCCGTAGCTGCGGAAACTGTGTCGGCCCGCGACCGAGACGGTGCCGGGCGCGTGCCAGTCGGTGAGCACGTCGACCGTCTCGCGAGCGGGGTCCACGAGTCCGTAACCGGCCCGGGTGGCGTCGGTGGCGTTGGCCAGAATGCCGGCGGCGGCCTCCACCAGGGCGGGCACGTCGTCGAGGTCGCGCAGGCGCTCGCCGAGTTCGAGCAGCGCGTCGCGTCGCGCGTCCGCCTCGACACGGGCGGTCACGTCGAGGAAGATCACGCCGAACTGCTCGGGTCCGAGCGGGAAGGCGCGCCCCTCGTACCAGCGCCGCAGGGGGCCGGCCCGACGCGTGAACGACACCGGGTGGCCGGTCTCGACCACACCGGCGAACTCGTCCACCCACTCGTCCTCGACGTCGGGCAGGACCTCGCGCAGGGTGCGGCCGACGACGCCCCTGTGGTCGAGCCCGAGGAGGGTGCCCCAGGCGGCGTTGACGTCGATGTAGCGCCAGTCGGTGATCCGCCTTGCTGCGTCGCGCACGACCTCGCCCACCAGGAAGCCCTCGCTCAGGCGCTCGAACAGGCCGCGCCAGTGCGTCTCGCTGCCGCGCAGCGCCTCCGCCGCCGCGCGACGCTCCTCGACGTCGAGGAGGACCCCGGGAAATCCCAGCGGCGTGCCGTCCGGTGCGCGGTCGATGCGCCCGTTCGCCTCGATCCAGTAGTAGCGCCCGTCCGTGCGCCGCACCCGGTACTGGTGTTCGTAGGACCCGCCGCGCGCGACCGCCTCGGCGATGGCCGCGGCCAGGCCGGCCCGGTCGTCCGGGTGGACGGTCTCGATGATCCGGGCGAGCGGGATGCCCTCGCGCCCGAGGGCCGGGTCGAGGCCGAACGAGTGCGCGAAGGCCGCGTCCACGGTGAAGCGGTCGCCGGGGATGTCCCAGTGCCAGGTCCCGATGATCGCGCCGGCCGCGAGGGCGAGCTGGACGCGCTGGATGTTCTCGCGGGCCAGGGCCTCGCTCGCGCGCAGGGCGGTCTCGGTTCGGCGCCGATCCGTCACGTCGGCGAGGAGCATGGCGACGCGGCCGCTTCCGACCGGGAAGAGGTGGGCGTCGTACCACCGCCCGAGCGGAGCCGCCTCCCCCTCGAAGCGCAGCGGCTTTCCCGTCCTGGCGACCTGCCCGTAGGCGTCGTGCCAGTGCTGCTCGAGGCCGGGCACGATCTCGCTGGCCCAGCGTCCCACGGCGTCTGACAGCCCGGTGTGGCGCTCGAAGGCCGGGTTAGCCGCGAGCAAGCGGTGGTCGGCGGCCTGGCCGTCCTCACCGAACTTCACCTCGCAGACGCAGAAACCGGCATCGATGTTCTCGAACAGGACCCGGTAGCGCTTCTCGCTGCGGCGCGCTTCCAGGAGGCTCGAGATCTGCCTCCCGAGGGCACGCAGGTCGTCTTCCTGATCGGAGGTCAGCCCGCCGGGCCGGGGAACCAGATCGATGACGCACAGCGAGCCCACCACATGGCCGTCGAGCAGCCGCAGGGGAGCGCCGGCGTAGAAGCGGATGCCCGGCTCGCCCGTGACCAAGGGGTTGTCGCGGGTGCGCGGGTCGGCGGCCAGATCGGGGATGACGAGGAGGTCGGGCTGGTCGAGGGCGTACTTGCAGACCGAGCGGTCGAGGTCCGTCTGGCAGTGAGGGAAGCCGACCTGCGCCTTGAACCACTGCCGGTCCGAGGCCACGAGGCTCACCAGCGCGACCGGCGCGGCGCAGAGGCGCGCGGCGAGGCGGACGACATCCTCGAAACCCGCCTCGGAAGGCGTGTCGAGGATGGCGAGCGCGTCGAGCGCGCCGAGGCGCGCCGGATCGGCGACAACGGACGGGTTCATCCCTGTCGATGTCCTCGTTTGAACGCTTGAGGTCAACTGAATTGCCAGCAAGCGGATTTCCGGACGGGCCGCCTTGCGTCGGAAGCGGCCCATCGTCCCCCCGAGCCGATCGGATGGTGCCCCGGAATCCGCAAGGATGTCGAGATGCAGCGGACGCCGCACGTTTCCGCTCAGGCCGGGGAGCGACGCGCGAGGGCCTCGCGGAGTTCCGCGTTCCTGCGTGTCCGTCGGCCATAATCCGTCGCCTTGAACGCCGCCAAGCTCGAACGCCGCCAAGATGGTTCGGCCGACTCGGCATCGGTGGGTTCTGGATCGTCGGTCAGGGGGGCCGGGTTCAGGGATTCCCGGCGTGCCATTCGGCGCGTTCCCTTCGGCTGGCCGGGTGGAGGGAGATCACGCGCACGCATCGGATGGCTTGCCGAAATACAGAGCGTCACGCCCCGTCTCGACTGACCCGCTCGTCATCTTCTATTGAGATGAATAGCAGATTCGTCTGCATTGAGACGATCAAACATTATTTATTTCGAACATCACGACCAAGCTTTAATTCGGTGCATGACCGGCCCGCTTCTACAACTGCAATTTCAATGCGATCTCTTCACCGGACGCTCCAGCCACGCCGAGATGAGTCTTTTCGATCGCAGCGCGTAAACGTCGAAGGTCCGACGCTCCGGAAAACTTCAGTGTCGAGGGTTCGATCCCGTCTCCGGGCACCCACGTCGTTCCGATCCCCTCGCCGAACCGTCAGGCCTCCGGGCCGGTCTCGCGGGGCAGGTGGCCGGCCTCCTTCAACGCCGCCTCGACCGCGTCGCAGACGCGCCGCATGCCGTCGTCGTTCTGTGCGGGCGGCGGATGGAGCGGCACCATCGGGGCGAAGGACAGGGCCTCGGGCGGCAAGACGGCGGGTTGGCGTTCCGCCTGTCCCCTGGTGGCGCCCACGACGGCGCCCAACAGTTTCGCCAGCATCCGCGCGCCCTCCGCCTGTTCCCGCTAGAGTAGTCGGGCCGGGCCGGTTTCGTTCCGCTCAGCGCAGGCCCCGCATCGCCATCTCTTCCGGCGCCCCCACGGCGGCGGCCTGGCGCGCCAGGAGGCTGGCGAGGGCGACGGGGCGGTAATCCCAGGCGTCGGCACCGACATCGCAGGCCCGGCTGGTGTCGGGCAGGCAGGCATGGGTGTGGCCGTAGAGGTGGCGGGTCTCACGCCAGAACCCCGGCCAGGAGCGGTGCGGATAGTGGGACAGGAACAGGCGCCAGGGCGTGCCGTCCGGGGCCTCCACGGTGAGGCGGGCATTCTCCACCGGCGGCGCGCTCCAGGGCAGATCGAGGACGCGGTTGGTATCGTGGTTGCCGCGCACGAGGCGCTTGATGCCGTTGAGGCGCGCGAACACCGCGGCGCAATGCGCCCGGCTGGCTCCGGCGGCGAAATCGCCGAGATGCCACACGGTGTCGTCGGGGCCGACGACGGCGTTCCAGCGGGCGATGAGGGCGGCGTCGTGGGCCTCGACGGAATCGAAGCCCGTGCGCCGCCGCTGCACCAGGGGCGCGTCGCCGAAATGCGTGTCGGCCGTGAAGAAGGTTGCCATGCACCCTGCGGATCTGCGGACTCGTCGCGCGCACCCGGGCGCGAGGGGGCGACGACGAGCGCCCGCCCCGCGAGATGGCGCGGGCGGGCCCGCCCGCAAGCGGGCCCGGGATTCCGGGCCGCGGGGGAAATGGACGCAGGGGAATCGAACGCACGGGAATCGGACGCCTGGGGTCGGCGAGCGGCGACAGGGCGCGGGGCGAAGGCCGGTGGGCTTTTCCCGCGCCCTTCGCTACGTCTCCCCGCGCACCACAGGAGGATGCCCTTGCCCAATCACAGCCGCTCCCTGCTCGCCCTGGTCACCGGCCTGTCCCTGAGCCTGTCCGCCCTGTCGGGCGCCCTCGCGCAGACCGCCCCCGCGCCCAAGCCGGCGGCGCCCCCGGCGGCGGTCGATCCGGCGACCCTGAAGATCGCCCGCGAGGTGGTGGGGCAGATGCAGGGCGACCGGGAGACCACCCTGAACGGCATGGCCGCCCCCATGGCCGGCATGATGCAGGGGTTGGGCGTCCGCGACCCCGAGCGCACCCAGGCGATCGTCAAGGAGGTGGTGCTGCCGCTGCTCAAATCCCACTGGGACGAATTCCTCGACATCCAGGCGGCCAGCTTCGCCGGCGTCCTCTCGAAGGAGGATCTCCAGGCCATCGGGACCTTCTATGCCACCCCGGCCGGGCGCCGCCTCGCCGCCGCCCAGCCGCAACTCGCCCAGGCGCAGATGACCGGCACGACGCGCTGGATCCAGGGCCTGATGCCGGAGATGCAGGCGAAGATGATGGAGGCGATCAAGGCGAGCGGGGGCGCCTCGGGCGCGAAGCCGAAATGATCGCCCCCGGCCGGGCAGCGCGCCCTCAGGCTTCGGCGGCGGCCGCCTTCATCACGCCGGCCACGAGCCCATAGGTCTCGACCCAGGCCGCCCGCACCGCGGGGGTGAAATCCGGGCCGAGGCCCTGCTCCAGGGTCCAGAGCAGGGCCTCGCCCACGGGCTCGTAATGGGCGGCCCGGGTGCCGAAGGCCACGTGCTGGCGGCCGAGCTTCTGCAGGGCCGGCACCACGATGTCGGGCTTGTCGAGATTCGTCACCGCGAGGCCCAGCATCGCCATGAGCTTCTTCTTCTGCTCGCGCATGTCCTCCGGAAACATCGGCCGGACCGCGGGGGCGATCTCGAACAGGCGTCCGTAGAAGAGGTCCGCGGCGGTGTCGGCGATGGGCCGGACCTTCGCGAAGCTGTCCTGAACCAGGGTGATCTGCTCGGGCGTCATCGAAACCTCGGCGGGCTGTGGGCATTCAGGGCGCGTTGCGAGAGCCCCCGACGCCGCGCCTTCGAAGCAACGCTGCGGCGTCCCGCCCCCCCGCCGACCATAGCGGATTTCCACCCCGACCGGGCGATTTATGTTTCCCGATCGGCCCTGTAGAGCTCCGCGCATGAAGCCTCCCCGTCTCCTGCGAAAGCTCTGCCGCGCCCCGGCTTCGACCGGCATGCCGGGCTTCGACGCGGCCTACTACTGCGAGCGGTATCCCGACATCCTGAACTTTTCGGGCACGCCCCTGGAGCACTACCTGCGGCATGGGTGGACGGAGGGGCGCGACCCGAGCGCCGGCTTCAGCACCAGCGGATACCTCGCCGCCAATCCCGACGTCACAGCCAGCGGCTTCAATCCCCTGGCACATTTCCTCGAATACGGGTCGGCGGAGGGCCGGACGGGGTGCTGGCGGCCCAACGCGGCGCGCCGGAACTCGACCGCGTCATCGACCGGCTGATCGCCAACGTCCTCGAACACAAGCGCAAGGAGGACGCGACGCCCGGCCACGTGCCCTACAGCCTGTTCGACCTCACGGGCACCGACGTGATCATCCAGACCTTCTTCGATCAGGTGCCGCCACGGCCCCGGATCAAACCCGCCTTCGCCCGCACGGTCACGGTCCACTTCATGGCGGACAATCAGGCATCCGGGTTCGAAGTCTCGGCGTACGCCACCTATCGCAGGCCGAACGGCCACTGGAGCGAGCGCCAGAACCACGAGCGGTTCTTCCTCGACGACGCCTGATCGCAGCCTCCTACCCGGCAAGGCTCGAGGGGGCCTGCCACGTGACGCCGGCATGCTCGCGGATGTCGCCGTCGCGGCTGCCCGTATCCGCGTCGCTCGTCCAGTCGCCGGGCTCGACCACATCGAGGATCGTATCGTCCGGATAGGCCGCCGACAGGAACAGCCGCGCCTCGCCCTCGGCGGCCGCGCGCACGGTGACCAGGGGCCTGGCGCCGTTCGCGGAACGGATGTTGGCGATGAACAGCTTCGTCATGGGGAGGTCTCCGTGATGGCGACGGGTCGTCGGCGAAGCAACGCGCGGCGCCGCCACAGGTCTCATGCCCGTTCGATTCGCAAAGCGGTCGAGCAGGGTTTCACGGGGGTGTGACAGCGCGTGCCGGAAACCGTCGGCCCGGTCGGGATTTGTCGTCTAACGAAGGCCGAAGACCGGCCGCGACCCTCCCCGATCGAAAGCCGTATCATGAAGACCCTCATCCTCGCCGGTGCCATCCTGTTCGCCGCCGCGCCGGCTTTCGCGCAGGTCGGTGCGCCCCAGCCGTCCGGCACCGTCATCCAGGAGCAGCCGAACACCACCGGCAACGACGCCAACATCTCCATCTCGCGCGGCGCCACGGGCGCCGACACCGCGACGACGGATTCGGCCGCCGGGGGCAACGCCTCGCGCCCCGAGCAGGCGGTTCCCAACGGCAGTGCCAACGGCGGCGCTCGCTGAGCCCGCTCGACCAGGACGGCGCGTTTCATCCCGGGCGCGACGTCCCGCCGCGCGGACGGGCGAAATCCGGGGGAACCGGCGCCCCCTCGCGGGCTTGTTGAGGCATGTGCGTGATGCACGGCGCTTCGAAGACGAAGGCGCCCTCACGTGACGGAGGCATGGATCACCCGAAGGCGGGTTGTCCGGCCTGACAATACGAAGGATCGACCAATGGCGAACACCAATTCCACCTCGGGTCAGCGGCTGCACCAGACCCAGAACGGCACGAAGTCCAACGCCAAGAAGGTCTCGACGGAGGCTCTCAACGCCCGTCTCGCCGACGGCATCGACCTGGCACTGGCGGTGAAGCAGGCCCACTGGAACCTCAAGGGCCCGCAATTCATCGGCATCCACGAGATGCTCGACGGCTTCCGCACGGAACTCGACGACTACAACGACAAGGTGGCCGAGCGCATCACCCAGCTCGGCGGCACGGCGCGCGGCACCGCGACGGCCGTGGCGGGCGCCTCGCAGCTCGCCCCCTATCCCCTGGACGCCTACGCCATCGCCGACCACGTCGCGGCGCTCATCGACCGCTACGCCGTCTACGCCAACGCCGTGCGTCAGAACATCGACGACACCGACGAGGCGGGTGACGCCGGCACGGCCGACCTGTTCACGGAGGTCTCGCGCGGCGTCGACAAGCAGCTGTGGTTCCTCGAGGCCCACGTGCAGGAGCCGACGGGCCAGATGCGCGACGGCGACCATTCCGGCCAGCGCTGAGGCGTTTCGACAGGAGTGTAGAGAGGGCGCCGGTCTCCGGCGCCTTTTTTCGTTTTCACGACGATCTCCGGTGAGACAGCTCAACCACTGCCGTCATCCCGGGGCCGCGCAGCGGAACCCGGGAACCAGAACCACCAGGCTCATGGAATGCGCTCGTCGGCGGCTCTGGGTTCCGGGTTCGCTCACGCGCCCCGGAACGACAAAGCGGGACGGGTTACGATTCCGCCTACAGGAACGGCGCCGGGTCGCGCTCGGGCTTCGGGGGCCGCACGTCGTTGCGGTTCCACCAGCCGCCGCCGAGCGCCTGGAACAGGGCCGCCGTGTCGGCATACTGGTTGGCGCGGGCCGCCGCCGAGGTGACGATGGCCGAGAGGTAGGATTGCTGGGCGATGAGCACCTGGGTGCTGTTGATGGCGCCGGCCGTGTACTGCTTGCGGATGAGTTCGAGGCTCTGGCTCGTGGCCTTCTCGGCGGCGGCCGCCGCCGCCACGGCCTGGGCGTCCGATTGCAGGGCGCGCAGGGCGTCGGCGACGTTCTGGAACGCCGCGATCACCACGGCGCGGTACTGGGCCTGGGCCTGGTCCAGGGTCTCCTCGGCCGCGCGCTGGCGGCGGAACAGGGTGCCGGCGTCGAAGATCGGCTGCGCCACGGTGCCGACGATGCCGTAGAACGTCGCCGCCGAACTCGCGAGCTGGGCGATCTTCACGGCGCTCGACCCGCCGTTCGCCGTGATGGCGAATTGCGGCAGGCGGTTGGCCACGGCGACGCCGACCTGCGCGCTCGCCTGCATCACGTTGGCCTCGGCCGCCTTTACGTCGGGGCGCTGCTGCACGAGACGCGAGGGCAGGCTCACGGGCAGGCGCGTCGGCAGCCGCAGGGACGCGAGGGTGAAGGTCGGCCCGATCTCCTCGCTCGGGAAGCGTCCGAGGAGGGCGGTGAGCAGGTTGCGCTGCTGGGCGAGCTGCTTTTCGAGGGGCGGCAGCAGCTGCATCGACACCGAGAGGGCGGCCTGCTGCTGCACCACGTCGGCCCCGGCGATCTGCCCGAGGGAGAGCTGCTTGTTGTAGAGGGTCAGCACCTC
>Ga0182226_1000087_pt1 | contig 16130 bp, 11 predicted proteins | sample G6R1MG_27_FD_129658 | JGI IMG/M metagenome (GOLD analysis project Ga0182226, IMG submission 129658) | Miscanthus phyllosphere microbial communities from Michigan, USA - G6R1_MAIN_07NOV2016_LD1 MG | ecosystem: Host-associated > Plants > Phyllosphere > Phylloplane/Leaf | place: USA: Michigan...
AGACCACGCTCCTGCGCCTCATCCTCCTGTCGGTCCGCCCGACGCGGGGGCTCGTCTCGGTGTTCGGCGAGGAGGTGAGCGACATCTCCAGCGAGGCCCTGACGGGCCTGCGCCGCCGCATGGGCGTGGTGTGTCAGGATTTCCGCCTGCTCGACCACCTCACCACCTACGAGAACGTGGCGCTTCCCCTGCGGGTCCAGGGCCGGGCGGAGACGAGCTACCGGGCCGAGGTCGTCGAACTCCTGCGTTGGGTGGGCCTGGGCGAGCGCATGCACGTGCTGCCGCCGCTCCTCTCGGGCGGCGAGAAGCAGCGCGCCGCCATCGCCCGCGCCCTCATCGCCCGGCCCGAATTGCTGCTGGCCGACGAGCCCACGGGCAACGTCGATCCGGGGCTCGGCCGCCGCCTCCTGCGCCTGTTCATCGAACTCAACCGCCTCGGCACCTCGGTGCTCATCGCCACCCACGATTTCGCCCTGATGGACCTCGTCGACGCCCGCCGCCTCGTCCTCGGCGGAGGCCGCCTCGCCGTGGAGCGCCCATGAGCGCGTCTTCCAAGAGTCCGCCCTCCATGAGCGCGAACCCCACGAGCCGGACCGTCACGCCGCCGCCGGCCTCGGCTTCCCCGCAGGACGCCCTGCCCGCGACCCTGCGGCGCAACGCGCCCCTGGTGCCGACGGATTCCGCGGCGAGCCGGGCGCTCGCCGCCGTCATCGCCATCCTCACCTTCCTCGCCGCCCTGTGCGCCGGGGCCGCCGAGATCGTCGCCTCGAGCGCCGACCAATGGCAAGGCTCCGTGGCCCAGGAGGTCACGATCCAGATCCGCCCCAATCCCGGGCGCGACCTCGACGCCGACGTGGCGCGGGCGGAGGCCCTGGCCAAGGCCACGCCCGGCATCGCCTCGACGCGGGTCTACTCGAAGGCCGAGGCCGAGCGCCTGCTGGAGCCCTGGCTCGGCAGCGGCCTCGACCTGTCCGATCTGCCGGTGCCGCGCCTCGTCGCCCTGCGCCTCACGGGCGTCGGCTCCCCGGACCTGAAGCCCCTGCGCGCGTCCCTCGCGGAGACCCTGCCGGGGGTCGCGAGCCTCGACGACCACGCGCTCTGGCTGCGCCGGCTCTCGACCATGGCCAACACCTTCGTGGGGGGCGGAATCGGCCTCGTCGCCCTCGTGCTCGTCGCCACGGGGCTCGCCGTGGTGTTCGCCACACGGGGGGCCATGGCGGGCAACCGCGAGGTGGTGGAGGTGCTGCACTTCGTCGGGGCCGACGACGACTTCATCGCCCGCGCCTTCCAGCGCCGGTTCTTCCGGCTCGGGTTGCGGGGCGGCATCATCGGGTCCGGGGCGGCCCTCGCCGCCTTCGCGCTGGCCGGATTCGTCGCCCGCGCCTGGCAGTCGGGGCCGGCGGGGGAGGAGATCGAAGCCCTGTTCGGGGCCTTCCATATCGGCTGGCGGGGCTATGCCAGCGTGCTCCTCATCGGCGTGATCGCCTCGGTGGTCACCGGCATCGTCTCGCGCCTCACCGTGCGGCGCTTCCTCGCCTGACCCGGGTGCGCGGCGGTTGCCGGATCGCGTTAACCCTTCGTGAACCTTTCCGGGAGGAGATACTTGCCTCGTCGAGGCCCCAATTGGGGTTCTTGGTACGGAGAATGACGACGCGGATGTCAGGCAGCCACACCATGAGGCCCTCCCCGGCTTTCGGCTGGGCCTGGACGGACGCCCCCTCCCGTACGGTGCCGGCCCTGCGTGTGTCGGCGCGCTTTCCCCGCCGCACGGTTCGGGCGGCCCTCGGAATCGCCGGACTCGGTGGCACGGTTCTGTTCGGCGGCTTTCTCGCCTTCGTCGCCTGCGTCGAGCGCAACGAGCGTCCCCTGGACGGGCAGGCCGACGGCATCGTGGCGCTGACGGGCGGCGCCCAGCGCATCGGCGACGCCATCGATCTCCTGGCCAGCGGCTACGGCAAGCGCCTGCTCATCACCGGGGTCAACGAGCGCACCAGCCGCGACGAGATCGCCCGCCTCAATCCGAGCCAGCGCCATTGGATCGATTGCTGCGTCGACCTCGACTACCGGGCCCGCAACACCATCGGCAACGCCATCGAGACCCGGCGCTGGATGCGGGCGCACCGCTTCAGCACCGTCGCGGTGGTGACCTCGAACTACCACATGCCCCGGACTCTGGTGGAACTCGACCATGCCCTGCCGGGCATCGAGCGCGTCGTGCCCTATCCGGTGGTGACGGACGGCTTCGATGCCGGGCGCTGGTGGCAGCATCCCGCCGCCGCCCGGCTCCTGGTCTCGGAATATCTCAAATTCCTCGTGGCCTGGGTCCGCACCCGCTTCGAGGATGACCCCGAGCGCTCCCGCGCCGCGATCCTCATGGGGCGCGGCAAGCCGACGAAGGTGGTGGTCGAGCCCCGGCTCATGCGCGCGCGGCCTTGAGGGCACCCGGCCTTCGGCCTCGGAGCCCCTTGCTCACAGGCCCTTGCAGCGGCTCTTGATCAGCCCCGAAAACTCCTTCTCGGAACCCACCACCTGGGCCAGTCGCTCGCTGCGCTCGGCCCCCGACAGGCAGCGACCGTAGACGCCGGCCACCCGGCGCATGGTCTCGACGTGGCGGCGCCAGATCCGGCAGAGTTCCGCGTCGTCGCTCCCGTTCTGTTCGAGCTGGTCGATGGCCTGGCGCTGCATCGAACTCGCCACGAGGACGTCCCGGGCGCAGGCCGTATCCGCGGGGTTGGCCAGAGCCGGCGCAGTCACGGCAAGACAGCCGAGGACGAGGGCCGCCCGGAATCGCAGAGACATCGGCATCGTCGTCACGCGGCCTGGGATGCCGAGGTGTGGGTGAGGAGGGCGTAGAGGGCGCTGGCGTCGCGGGCGGCGCGGATGCGTTCGAGGATGCCCGGCTCGCGCAGGAGCCGCGCCACCTGGGCCAGGGCCTTGAGATGGTCGGCCCCGGCGCCCTCGGGGGCAAGGAGCAGGAAGGCGATATCCACGGGCTGACCGTCGAGAGAATCGAAATCGACCGGCTTTTCCAGGCGGGCGACGAGGCCGAACAGCCGGTCGAGGCCCGGCAGCTTGCCGTGGGGAATCGCCACGCCTTCGCCGATCCCCGTGGAGCCGAGGCGTTCGCGCTGGAGCAGGGTCTCGAACACCTCGCGCTCGTCGAGGGCCGGCAGGTGCCGCACGGCGTGGGCGCTCAGTTCCTGCAGGATCTGCTTCTTGGCGCGGGCGCGCAGGAACGGCACCACGGAATCCGGACTGAGGAATTCCAGCACTGGCATGAAGGCCCGCCGTCCCTTCGGCGGCGGCCGGAGCGGCCACCGCGGAGTAAAAGGTCGGGCCGCAGGGCCCGAGGATCAATCGCCGGATTCGGACGTCCGTTCCGGACGGACCTTCAAGCGTCGGCAGCCGCCGGATCGACCCAACCGATCGCTCCGTCACTCCTTCGGTATACGACGTTGATGCGTCCCGTACCAGCGTGAACGAACACGATTACGGGGGCGCCCGTCAGATCGAGGGCCGTCACCGCCTCGCTCACCGAGTGGCGCTTGAGGGTCTTGGTGCTCTCGGCGACCACGGGCGGGTGGGCGGCCCCGTCCTCGGCCTCCTCTCCGTCGAGATCGTCGTCCTCGTCGTCCGCCTCGCTCGGGGCCGCGAACACCGCGTAGGCGGCCTGCACGGTGGCGCCCTCGTGGCCGGCGGCGCCGTGATCCTTGAGGCGATGCTTGTAGCGGCGCAGGCGCTTCTCGAGCCGGTCGGCCGTCTGTTCGAAGCTCGCATGGGCGTCGTGGGCGGCCCCCGAGGCTTCGAGGGTCAGGCCCGACACGAGGTGGAGCACGCAATCCGTCCGGTAGGCCGTTCCATCCCGCCGCAGGGTGACGTGGCCCGAGCAGGTGTCGCTCATGTGGCTGTCGAGGTACTTCGAGAGGGTCGCCGCCATCCGCTCTTCGACCCTGCCCCGCAGGGCTTCGCCGAGGTCCAGGCCGTGGCCCGTGACGCGTAATGACCCCATGTGCCCTCCGATTTCCGTTGATTGGTCGGTCGAATTAAGGAGCCCGGGCCGGAGAAGTCAACGAAGCCCGAACCCGTGGCGAACGCGGCGGTGGGCGAAACGCTCCGAAAGCGGCCTCCCGGCGGGCGTCGGGCGTTTTCCTCGACGCCGGTGGCTCCACGCCGTGCGAAAATTCTCTAAAGCAGGCATGCTAATGCAGGCTTGGGCCAGCCCGGTGCGATGCCCTCGGTCTTCACGTTCCGCTTTTCGAGTTCCGATGGTCATCCTGCGTTCGATCGCCTTCAGCCTCGCCTTCTACCTCGCGACCACGCTCATCGCGGTCTTCGGGCTGCCGGCCCTCGTCTCCCGCCGGGCTGTCATCCGCGTGGCGCAAGGGTGGGCGAACCTCACCCTGTGGCTGCTGCGGGTGATCGGCGGCGTCACCGTGGAGTTCCGGGGCCTGTCGAACATTCCCAACGGGCCGGTCCTCGTCGCGGCCAAGCACCAATCGGCCCTCGAAACCCTGGCCCTCGTCACGGTGTTCCCGGACTTCGCCTACATCCTCAAGCGCGAACTCCTGTGGATTCCCCTCATCGGCTGGTTCCTGTCGCGGTCCGGCATGGTCGCCATCGACCGCTCCAAGGGCACCCGCGCCATGGCGGCCATGAACGAGGCGGCCCGCGACGTGATCCGGGACGGGCGCCAGCTCATCATCTTCCCCGAAGGCACGCGTCGCCCGCCCGGCGCGCCGCCCGCCTACAAGCTCGGCCTGACCCATCTCTACGCGACCCTCGGCGTGCCCTGCCTGCCCGTGGCCCTCGACACCGGCCTGTACTGGCCGCGCCGCAGCCTCCTGCGCCGACCCGGCACCACGGTGATCGAGTTCCTGCCCCCGATTCCGCCCGGCCTCGACCGGGCGCGCTTCCTCGACATCGTCCAGTCCCGCATCGAGGCGGCCTCGGACACGCTGCTCGTCGCCGGCCGGGCCGATCTCGCGGCCCGGGGCCATGCCGTGCCGGTCCCCGCACGCGGGGCCGCCCCCACCGGCTGAGAGGCGCGCGCGTTAACACTTCGTTAAGGATTTTGGGAACAAAAAGCGAACGGGACGGACGGTCTCGGTCCGCCATCCGGCGGGCTCTCGCGGAACAGCCGGGAACGGAGACGAGCGATGCGCGAAGAACGCCTCAGAACGACCGCCGGCCTGCGCGGGACCCCGGCCCTCCCCTTGAGCGCGTGGCGGGGGCGGTCCGGCCGCCGCTACGTCGTCGGCATCCACGAACTCGCCGAGCCGGATCCCGACGATCTCGACGCCGCCGTGGTCATGGCCGTGCGCCGCGATGCGGACGGCACCGGCGCCCTCGTCTGCGTGACCTGCGCCGGGGACGACCCCCGTGAGCCTCTGACCCGCTCCTGGCTGGCCGTGGCGCGCCATCGCGGCGCCAACGAGATGCACATCCACCGCCTCGCCGAGGGCGAGGCCGAGCGCCGGGCCATCGTGGCCGATCTCGCCGTTCCGATGCTGGCCGCCGCCTGACGGCGTCGGTTCGGCCGCAACAGGCCATGCTTTCGCCGCCAACCTCCTGATAGGGCAAGTCCTCACTTGGGGGATGGCCCCGATGGGGCAGGTCCATGACGGGGCATGTCCATGACGGGGCATGCCGAGGGACGGCGCGGGCCGGGAGCGGTCCGCATTCCGAGATCGACGGCGGTGGAGATCCGATGACATCGAGCGAAGCACCGGCCGCGGCGCGCGCGCCCTCGCGAAAGGGCCTGTTCGTCCCCTACATCCTCCTGGCGACCCTCGTCGTCCTATGGTCCGCGGGATGGTTCTGGGTGCGCGACCGGGCGACCCGCGAGATGGATGCGTGGCTCGCCGCCGAAGCGGCGGCGGGGCGGACCTGGACCTGCGCCGACCGCTCGATCTCCGGTTATCCGTTCCGGATCGAACTGCGGTGCGCGTCCCTCGCCTTCGCCCGCGCCGACAGCCGCTTCACCCTCGGTCCGGTCACCGCCGTGGTGCAGGTGTACCAGCCGCGCCAGGGCATCCTCGAAGTGGCCGGGCCGTTCCACGTGGAGCAGGACGACCTCGTCGGCGATGTGACGTGGACGTCCCTGAAGGGGAGTTTCCACGGCGCGTCCGAGGGGTTCGTGCGCGCCTCCCTGGTGGTCGATGCCCTGAAGGGGACGGCGCACGAGGCCGGTCAGCCCGAGATCGCCTTCTCGGCCGACCATCTCGAAGCCCATGGTCGGCCGACACCCGGACGCTTCGCTTCCGACGGCGCCGTCGATCTCAGCCTGCGCGTCGCCAAGGCCAGGGTTCCCCTCGTGGATCCCTTCGTGGGCAACACCGACCCGGCCGATATCGACCTCGATGCCACGGTGAACCGGGCCACGACCCTGCACACGGGAACGGTGGCGCGGGAGCTGGAGGCCTGGCGCCGGGCCGGCGGCAGCCTCGACATCGCCCTCCTGTCCCTCGCCAAGGGCAACCGCCGGGTGCAGGCCCACGGCAGCCTCGCCCTCGATTCCAGCCATCGTCCGGAAGGGCAGATCGACCTGCGCGCCGCCGGCGTCGAGGCCATCGTCGGCCAGATCATGGGGCAGCGCTTCGGCGCCGAGAAGGGGGCCCTCATCGGCAACCTCGTGGGCCAGTTCCTCAGTGGCGGGCGCCGTGGCCGCGCGGAGGCCGAGGCGGATGCGGCACCGAAGGGCGATCCCGCCCTCAAATCCCTCCCGCCGCTACGCCTGTCGGAGGGCCGCCTCATGCTCGGCCCGTTCCCGATCCCCAACGTCGAGATTCCGCCGCTCTACTGAGCGAAGTCCTTACTCGTCGGCGTCGAGATTTCAGCGTCGACGGATTTCGTGGCGTCTCGCTCGATGCGCGTTGAACGGAATCCGTCGCCCGGCGTTTGAACGGTCAAGCTCACGCCACAGCGGTTGAGCGCGCCGGAGTTCCGTTCATGACCTTGACCACCATCCTCCTCATCATCCTCATCCTCGCGGTGCTCGGCGGCGGCAACTTCCTCGGCGGCGGCGCCTATCGCGGCCAGAGCTTCGGCCTGGGCGGTATTCTGATCATCATCTTGATCGTGCTGCTGGTGACCGGCCGGCTCTGATCCATCACGGCTGGCAGGTGATCCCGACGATGCCGCCTGCCAGCCGCCCCGCCGTGTGCCCCGCTGCGGCGGGGGCCGCCACCCCGGCCGCCGCCAGGAACGCCCCGACCTGCCGGGCCGGCACCGTGCCGTAGCGGGCCGGCGGCACCACCCCCGCGACCATGCGCGGCGCGTCGGGATAGGCGGTGACGAGCCCCGCCAGGAGACCGGCCTCGTCGACGATCGGCGCCCCGCCCGCACCGGGCTGAAGCGGCGCTGTGATCCGGCCATCGCCCGCGAGGGTGCCGGGCGCCGCCGTCACCGAAGTTCCGCTGCCCGCACTCAGCACCAGACCCTCGAAGGGAGTCGCCCCCTCCGGGCGCAGGGCCGGCGACCTTCCGCTCCCTCCCGTCTCCCCGGCGTCGAGCAGGATCAGGGCGGCGTCGCGCGCCGCGATCAGGGCCGGCCGGCCGCCGATGCGCGGGGAAGCGCAGCCGCCGAGGGCGGCGGCACTCGTGAGCACCCGGCCGGGCGCCACGGCCAGCCCCGTCGCCGTGGGGGCGACCGGCTGGATCGCCGGAGGCGGCGGAACGGGCGCGGTGCGCGCGACCGCAGCCGCCGGGGGCGCATCCGGAAACGGCACGAAGCTGTTGGCGATGGCGATGACGAGGCGGTCGAAGCTCTCGGCGAGCCCCTTGTCGTAACCGAGCGTCAGGCCGCGCAGACCCGCCGCACCGGCGGCGTAGCGGATGTAGGACTTTCCCGAGGGCGTTTCGGCGGTGACGACGAGGAAGTCCGGCCGCTGCAGCTTGTAGGTCACGCGCCGCTCGGGGGTCGGCGCCGTGAGCCGGGCGAACACCGCGTCCAGGCTCGACTCGCCGGGAGGAAGCGACTTCGTCTCCACGGTGATCCGTCCGTCCGTGCTCTGCCAGCGGGTCCCTCCGAGAATCGGACCGCGCTTCGGCAGCAGGCGCTCGGGCAGGCCGAGCACCGCGCCGCTCGCCGGATCGGGCTTGACGACGAAGCCCGCCTGGGCCCGCGCCGCCGCCCCGGCCTTGAGCAGTGCCGCGCGGGCGGGCGCATCGAGGGGCCCGGCGCCGCCGCTCCGGGTCCGGTAGGCCAGGAGCGCGTCGTAGGTGCGCTTGCCGAAGCTGCCGGTGACGACGGAGTTGAGGTCGCCCGTCCACACGAGGGCATCCTGCAAGCCCCGGCGTTCGGCCTCCGGAAGCGCCTCGAACGCCGCCTTGGCCGCCTCGAAGGCCGGATCGGGTGCCGCCGCCTTCGGGGCCGGCGCGGCGGGCTTGGGCGCCTGGGCCAGGGCCAGCGCGGGGAGCAGACTCAGGGCGACGCCACCCATCATCCAGCCGGTTCGCACCCGTTGCGCCATGTGATCCGTGCCTCCCGAGCGAGGGCTGCGAACGTGACAGAGGCCCCTCGCGAAGGCCAGGGCGCCGGATCCAGATTGCGGGCCGGGGGCGAAGTGCTACGGTCCGGGCCGCGACATGCTGCGGGCGGTGTCGGGTCGAGGGAGTTGGCGATGGCTGGATCGGCGGGACACCGGCGCACGGCGATGATCGCGGCCGGCACGCTTCTCCTCACCGGCGTGCTTGGCCTGCCCGCGCGGGCACAGGCCCCCGCCGGAATGAGAGGTGCCCCCACCGGCCTGCCGGCGAAAGCGGCCCTCAAGCCTGCACCCCCGAAAACCTTCCAGCGCGAAAACCTCGCCAGCGACGGCGTGCGCCTCGAAGCCACCCTGAAGACCGAGGCGGGTGCGCCGCGCCCGGCCGCGCGGGCCCGGGCCGAGGGCGAAGCCCTGATGCAGGCCGAAAAGCCGGACGAGGCCGTGAAGCCCCTCGGCGCCGCCGTGGCGTCCGAGCCGGGAAACCCGGCGAACTGGCTCGCCTATGCCCGCGCGGCGAGCGCCGCCGGCAACGGCGAGGCCGGGGATTATTCCGGCCGGATGCGCCTGCGCCGCAACGCCCGCGCCGCCGCCTATCTTGGCTACCTCCGGGCGGCCACCGCCGCCGGGGAGGCCGAGGCGCTGGCGACCCTCGGCGAGGTCTACGCCGCCGAATCCGAATGGCGCCCGTCCCTGGAGGCCTATCGGGCGAGCCTCGCGCTGGCCGATAGGCCCGAGGTGCGCGAAACCTATGAGGGCCTTCGCGCCGAGCACGGGTTCCGCATCCTCGACTACAAGGTTGATTCGGATGCGGCCGCACCCCGCGTCTGCTTCCAGTTCTCGGAAGGGCTGGCCGCCAAGACCGATTTCACACCCTTCGTCGCCGTGTCGGGCGCGGCCAACGCCGCCGTCACCGGCAGCGGCCAGCAGATCTGCGTCGACGGTCTCCGGCACGGCGAGCGCTACGCCTTCGTGTTGCGCCAGGGCATCCCGTCCGCCGCCGGCGAGACCCTGCTGAAATCGGGAGATTACGAGGTCTACGTCCGCGACCGCTCCCCCCAGGTGCGGTTCACCGGCCGCAACTATGTCCTGCCGCGCAACGGTCAGGCCGGGGTGCCCCTGGTCTCGGTCAACGCGCCGAAACTCGATGTCGAGGTCCTGCGCATCGGCGATCGCGGCCTGCTCCCCTCCCTGCGCTCGGAGGATTTCCTGTCGCAGCTCAGTGGCGCGACGGCCCGGACCATCGCCGAGCAGAAGGGTCAGCGGGTCTGGAAGGGCGTGCTCGACACGGCCAAGGCCGATCTGAACGCCGAGGCCGTCACCGCCTTCCCGGTGCTCCAGGCGGTCGGCAAGCTCGAGCCCGGCCTCTACGTCATGCTGGCCCAGCCCTCCGGCGTCGCCGCCCCGGTGGACGAGGAGGGCGGCTACGAGGCGCAGGCGACCCAGTGGTTCGTGGTCTCGGATCTCGGACTGACGGTGTTCAAGGGCCGCGACGGCGTCCACGTCTTCGCCCGGTCGCTGGCCTCGGCCGCCGTGGTGGCGGGCGCGGAGATCCGGCTGGTCGCCCGCAACAACGAGGTCCTGGCCACCGCCAAGACCGACGCGCAGGGCCACGTCGCCTTCGCGCCCGGCCTCGCGCGCGGGGAGGGGGGCATCGCCCCCGGCCTCGTCGTGGCGCAACTCGGCGACGATTACGGCTTCCTCGACCTCAACCAATCCGCCTTCGACCTCACGGATCGCGGGGTGAAGGGGCGGCCCCAGCCCGGCGCCGTCGAGGCCTACCTGTTCCCCGAGCGCGGGGTCTACCGCTCGGGCGAGACCGTGAACCTCACGGCCCTCCTGCGCGATGCCGCCGGAGTGGCGGTGCCCGATCTGCCCCTGACTCTGGTGCTCAAACGCCCGGACGGCGTCGAGGCGCGGCGCGTCGCCGTGGCGGATGCGGGCCTCGGCGGCCGGTCCCTCGCCGTGCCCCTTCTCCCCGGCGCCCAGCACGGGACGTGGCGGGTCTCGGCCTATACCGACCCCAAGGCCCCGGCGATCGGCGAGGCGAGCTTCCTCGTGGAGGATTACGTGCCCGAGCGCCTGGAGGTGGCCCTGTCGAGCCCCGCCCCGAGCCTCGGCCGGGGCGGGCCCGCCACCCTCGACGTCGCCGCGCGCTACCTCTACGGCGCGCCGGGTGCCGGCCTCGACGTCTCCGGCACCGTTCTGGTGCAGCAGGCGGCCGGCAGCGGCATCAAGGGGTTGGAAGGCTTCTCCGTCGGCCTCGACGACGAGCGGGTGGAGGCCGTCTCCCAGGAGATCGAGGCCCGCGCCACCACGGACGCGCAAGGGAACGCCCGCCTCACCGTGCCGGTGCCGGAGGTGGCCGCCCCCCGCCCCACGGAGGCGCGCATCACGCTCCTGGTCGGCGAACCGGGGGGCCGCGCCCTGTCGCGCAGCCTCACCCTGCCGATCCTGCCCGACGGCCCGGTGCTCGCCATCCGCAAGACGTTTTCCGGTGATCTGCCCGAGGGCGGCACCGCCGGCTTCGAGGTGGCCATGGCCGCCCCCGACGGTCGGCGCCTGTCCCAGGCGGGCGTCGCCTGGACCCTGCAGCGGGTCGAGAAGACCTATCAATGGTACCGCGAGGGCGGGCGCTGGTCGTTCGAGCCCGTCACGAACACGCGGCGCATCGCCGACGGCACGCTCGACCTCGATCCCGACGCGCTCGGCCGGATCCAATCGGTGGTGACCTACGGTACCTACCGCCTGGAGGCGACCGTGCCCGGCCGGCCCCAGGCCACCGCGAGCGTCACGTTCACGGTCGGCTGGGGCGGCGGCGAGACGGCGGACGTGCCCGACCGCCTGGACCTGCGCTTCGACAAGCCGGCCTACGCCGCCGGCGAGACCCTGCGGGCGCGCCTCCAGCCGCGTTTTGCCGGTCAGGCGACCCTGGCGGTGGTGAGCGACCGCGTCCACGCCGTCCTCACGGTGGCGGTGCCGCAAGGCGGCACCACCGTCGACATCCCGGTCAAGGCCGAATGGGGAGCGGGCGCCTACCTCGTCGCCACCGCCTACCGGCCGCTCGATCAGGCGGCCAAGCGCCTGCCGGGCCGGGCGCTGGGCGTGGCGTGGTTCGCCGTCGACACGGCGAGCCGGGGGCTTGCCGTCACGGTGGCGGCTCCGGCGAAGGTTCGGCCGCGCGAGACCCTGACCCTGCCGATCCAGCTCGCCGGCCTCGCCCCCGGCGAGGCGGCCCGCGTCAGCGTCGCCCTGGTGGATGTCGGCATCCTCAACCTCACCCGCTACGAGGCTCCCGATCCGTTCCGGCACTTCTTCGGCCAGAAGGCCCTGGGACCGGAGATCCGCGACCTCTACGGATACCTCATCGACGGGATGCAGGGGACGCTCGGCGCCATCCGCTCGGGCGGTGACGGCGGCGGCGCCGAGCTCGCCGACGCGCCCCCGACCCAGGCGCCGCTGGCCCTCTATTCCGGCCCCGTCACCGTCGGCCCCGACGGCCGGGCGAGCGTGAGCTTCCCACTCCCCGCCTTCAACGGCACCGGCCGGGTCATGGTCACGGCCTGGAGCCGGGCCAGGGTGGGGTCGGCCCAGGCCGACGTGATCATCCGCGATCCCGTCATCCTCACCGGCACCCTGCCGCGCTTCCTCAACGTCGGCGACCGCTCGCGCTTCCACATCGCCCTCGACAACGTCGAGGGACCGGCCGGGGAGTATGCCGTCGATCTCAAGCCGACCGGCTCCGTGGTGGTGGGGGCGGAGGCCCTGCACAGGACCCTGCGGCTCGAGGCGGGCGGCAAGGGCTCGTTCGTGATCCCCATCACGGCCGCCGGCCCGGGGACGACGCGGCTCGACGTGACCCTCTCGGGACCCGGCCTGCCGGCCGGCGTCGGCCAGAGCTTCACCCTGCCCATCGGCGCCGGCACCGGGCCGCTCGCTCGCCGAACGGTGCAGCCGCTCCCGCCCGGCGCGACCCTGACGGTGACCGACGCGCTCCTCGCCGACATCCTGCCCGGCACCGGAGCCGTGTCCATCTCGGCCTCGACCGTCGCGGGGATCGACGTGCCGGCCCTGCTCCAGGCCCTGGAGCGCTATCCCTATACCTGCTCCGAGCAGACCGTGAGCCGGGCGATGCCGCTCCTCGCCCTGAGCCGGGCGGCGCCCCAAGACCGGATGGGCGTGGACGACACCGTGGACACCCGCATCCGCGAGGCCATCGACCGGGTTCTCGCGCGCCAGGGCTCGTCGGGCGAGTTCGGCCTGTGGTCGGTGGGCGGGCAGAACGACGTCTGGCTCAACGCCTACGTCACCGACTTCCTCACCCGGGCACGCGAGCGCGGGTTCGCCGTGCCGCCCACCGCCTTCACCAGCGCCCTCGACAGCCTGCGCAACGCGGTGGCCAACGCCAGCGAGGTGCGGGACGGCGGCATGGACATCGCCTATGCGGCCTACGTGCTCGCCCGCAACGGCCGCCCGGTGATGGGGGACCTGCGCTACCTCGCCGACACCAGGCTCGACGCTTTCGCGACCCCCCTGGGGCGCGGCCAGATCGCGGCGGCCCTGGCACTCCTCGGCGATCGGGGTCGCGCCGCCAAGGCCTTCGCGTCCGCCGTCTCGATCCTGCGCTCCCCAAGCCCCGCCGACCGGGCCGATTACGGCTCGCGCCTGCGCGACGGCGCCGGCCTCCTGACCCTCGCAGCCGAGACCGGCCTCGCCCGCGATGCCGTCCAGCCGCTGGCGACCCTCATCGCGGAGGAGCGCGGGGACGGGCGCACGACGAGCACGCAGGAGAACGCCTGGATGGTGATGGCGGCGCAAGGGCTCGCCAAGGATGCCGAGACCCTGCGCTTCACCCTCGACGGCAAGCCGGAATCCGGCGCCCTGTCGCGGCTCTACCGGGGTGACGCCCTGGCTTCGAGGCCCGTCGCCCTCACCAATGCCGGCGCGGCGACGGCCCAGGTGGTGGTGAGCGTGGTCGGCAATCCCATCGCGCCCGAGCCGGCCGAGTCGCGGGGTTATGCCATCGAGCGGACCTATCACCGCCTCGACGGGTCGCCCGTCGATCTCGCGCAAGGGCTGCATCAGAACGACCGCCTCGTGGTGGTCCTCAAGGTGACGGAGGCCAAGGCGAGCCCCGGTCGTTTGCTGCTCGTCGACCGGCTGCCGGCGGGGTTGGAGATCGACAATCCGAAGCTCCTCGACGCCGATGCCCTGGCGGGCCTGAGCTTCGCCAAATCCGATGTCGCTCCGGTCTACACGGCCTTCCGGGACGACCGCTTCGTCGCCGCCTACGAACGGACGGCCGAGCAATCGGCGTTCTTCCGCGTCGCCTACACCGTGCGGGCGGTCTCGCCCGGCACCTACACCCACCCGGCCGCCACCATCGAGGACATGTATCGCCCCGAGCGGTTCGGGCGCACGGGGTTCGGGTCGCTGGTGGTGAGCGCGCAGTAGGGCGATGACGGGTGAGGCGCCGACCTCCGGTTCTCCCGCTTCCGCGGAGACTCGTATCTCATCGGCGGCCAGCGAGGACTCCGCTGCCGAAGCTGGCACGGGTCCCCTCTCCTGGAAGGAGAGGGACAGGGTGAGGTGTGCGAACTCTCCGGAAAACTCCCACACCTCACACCAACCCTCTCCTTACAGGAGAGGGAGCCCGTCGCGGTTCAGGCGACGGACGCGGATCGTCGCCCTCGGGCTGGCCACCCTGCTGACGGTCTTCGGCGCCGCATCCCTCGCCCTCTGGCGCTTCGTCGCGACCCTTCCACCCCTCGATCTCGCGCAGGCTGAGCTCCGCTCCACCGTGGTCCTCGACCGCGACGGCGGGCTTCTGCGTCCGTTCGCGACGGGGGACGGCCGCTGGCGCCTGCCGCTGCGCGCGGCGGAGGTCGATCCGCGCTTCCTCGCCATGCTGACGGCCTACGAGGACCGGCGCTTCTCCGCGCATCCGGGAATCGATCCCGTCGCGATCCTGCGCGCCGCCGGGCAATGGCTGCGCCACGGCCGCATCGTCTCGGGCGGCTCGACCCTGTCGATGCAGGTGGCCCGCCTCGTCGAGCCCCGCGCGGCGCGCTCGCTCGACGCCAAGCTGCGTCAGATGGTGCGGGCCGTCGCGTTGGAGCGCCGCTTCGGCAAGGACGGCATGCTCGACCTCTACCTCGCGCTGGCGCCCTACGGCGGCCCGGTCGAGGGCCTGCGCGCGGCGAGTCTCGCCTATTTCGGCCGCGATCCGGCCCGCCTGTCCTTCGCCGAGGCCGCCCTCCTCGTGGCCCTGCCGCAGGCCCCGGAAGCCCGCCGGCCCGACCGTTTTCCCCTGGCCGCCCGGCGGGCCCGCGACCGGGTCCTCGACCGCGTCGCCGCGCGGGGTGTCATCACACCGGCCGAGGCGCAGGCCGCCAAGGCCGAACCCGTGCCGCAGGCGCGAAAACCCTTCCCCATGCTGGCGGCGCACGCGGCGGAGGCGGCCGTCGCCGCCGATCCGGCCGCGCGCAGCATCCGCCTCACCCTCGACGGACGCCTGCAGGCGAGCCTCGAAGCCCTCGCCACCGAGCGCGCCGCCGCCCTCGGCCCCGGCCTCTCCGTGGCGATCCTGGCGCTCGACAACCGCACGGGCGCGGTGCTCGCGCAGGTTGGCAGCCCCGGCCACGGTGACACGAGCCGCCGCGGCGCCATCGACATGACGGTGGCCGTCCGGTCGCCGGGCTCGGCCCTGAAGCCGTTCATCTACGCCCTCGCCTTCGAGCAGGGGATCGCCCACCCCGAGACCCAGCTCGACGACCGGCCCGTGCGCTTTGCCGGCGGCTACGCGCCCGAGAATTTCGACCTCGGCTACCAGGGCACGGTGACGGCGCGGCGTGCGCTTCAGCTGTCCCTCAACGTGCCGGCGGTGGAGCTGCTCCAGGCCGTCGGAGCCGCCCGGTTCATCGCCCGCCTGCGCGAGGCCGGCGCCCGCATCGACTTGCCGCGCGACACCGCGCCGGGCCTGCCCGTGGCGCTCGGCGGCCTCGGCATCACCCTCACGGACCTCGCCCGGCTGTTCTCCGGCCTGGCGCGGGGCGGACTGGTGCCGCCCCTCGTGCGCCGCCCGGACAGGGTACCCGCCGAGGGGACCGAACACCGCATCGCCGAGCCGGTGGCGGCCTGGTACGTCGCCGACACGTTGCGCGGGGCGCCGCCGCCCGAGAATGCCCTAGCGGGCCGCATCGCCTACAAGACCGGCACCTCCTACGGTTACCGCGATGCCTGGGCGGTGGGATTCGACCGGCGCGTCACCCTCTCGGTCTGGGTCGGGCGTCCGGACGGCAATGCCGTGCCGGGCCTCGTCGGCCGGGTCATGGCCGCCCCGATCCTGTTCGACGCGTTCGCGCGGTTCGGCGGCGAGCCCGAGACCGTGCCGCGTCCGGCCGACGCCCTGGTCACCACCACGGCTGGCCTGCCGCCCCCACTTCGGCACATCCGCCGCGACGGTTCGAAAACCGTCGCGACGAGCCTCACCGCGACGCTCAGGATCGCCTACCCGCCCGATGGCGCCCGGATCGACCTCGGTCTCGCGGAGCCCGGCCTAGCGGACGGCGCGCCGGACGCGGGCCTCGCCCTCAAGGCGACCGGCGGCGTGCCCCCCCTGACCTGGATGGTCGATGGCCTGCCCGTG
>Ga0182226_1000088_pt1 | contig 16119 bp, 10 predicted proteins | sample G6R1MG_27_FD_129658 | JGI IMG/M metagenome (GOLD analysis project Ga0182226, IMG submission 129658) | Miscanthus phyllosphere microbial communities from Michigan, USA - G6R1_MAIN_07NOV2016_LD1 MG | ecosystem: Host-associated > Plants > Phyllosphere > Phylloplane/Leaf | place: USA: Michigan...
ATATAGGCGGCCTGGTCGGGGCGCAGCTTGGAGAGCTTCACGCCGATCTTTTCCAGATGCAGGAGGGCCACCTTCTCGTCGAGCGCCTTGGGCAGGGTGTAGACCTGACGCTCGTACTTGCCCGGGTTGGTCCAGAGCTCGATCTGGGCGAGCGTCTGGTTCGTGAACGAGGCCGACATCACGAAGGACGGGTGGCCCGTGGCGTTGCCGAGGTTCACCAGACGCCCCTCCGACAGGAGGATGATGCGGTGGCCGTCGGGGAAGGTGATCTCGTCCACCTGCGGCTTGATGTTCGACCACTGGAGGTTCTTCAGGCCGGCCACCTGAATCTCGTTGTCGAAGTGGCCGATGTTGCAGACGATGGCCCGGTCCTTCATCGCCCGCATGTGGTCGAGGGTGATGATGTCCTTGTTGCCCGTAGCCGTCACGAAGATGTCGGCGCGGGGCGCGGCGTCTTCCATGGTGACGACCTCGTAGCCTTCCATGGCGGCCTGCAGGGCGCAGATCGGATCGACCTCCGACACCAGCACGCGGCAGCCGGCGTGACGGAGCGACGAGGCCGAGCCCTTGCCGACATCGCCGAAGCCCGCCACCATGGCGACCTTGCCGGCCATCATCACGTCGGTGCCGCGGCGGATGCCGTCGACGAGCGATTCGCGGCAGCCGTAGAGGTTGTCGAACTTCGACTTGGTGACGGCGTCGTTCACGTTGATCGCCGGGAAGAGCAGCTTGCCCTCCTTGGCGAGGTTGTAGAGGCGGTGCACGCCCGTGGTGGTCTCTTCCGAGACGCCCTTGATCGAGTCGGCGAGGCCGGCGAACCAGCCCTTGGGCTTCTCGGCGAGCTTCTTCTTCAGGAGCGCGAAGAAGATCTCTTCCTCTTCCGACTCGGGCTTGTCGAGGAAGGCGGTGTCGCCGTTCTCGGCGCGCAGGCCGAGATGCACGAACATGGTGGCGTCGCCGCCATCGTCGAGGATCATGTTCGGCATGCCGCCGTCATGCCAGTCGAACAGCTTCGAGGTGTAGTCCCAGTACTCCTCCAGGGTCTCGCCCTTGATGGCGAAGACCGGGATGCCGGCGGCCGCGATGGCGGCGGCGGCGTGGTCCTGGGTCGAGTAGATGTTGCACGACACCCAGCGGATGTCGGCGCCCAGCACCTTCAGGGTCTCGATGAGCACCGCCGTCTGGATCGTCATGTGCAGCGAGCCGGCGATCTTCGCGCCCTTGAGGGGCTGCGACGGACCGTACTCGGCGCGGGTCGCCATGAGGCCGGGCATTTCCGTCTCGGCGATGGAGATTTCCTTGCGGCCGTACTCGGCGAGGCCGATGTCCTTGACGATGTAATCCTGGGCCATGGGGGCTCCCTCTCTCTGCTGCGTGTTGGCCGGGGCTATAGCAGGGGACGGAAGGCGAGGCAATCAAGACATAAAGATGTCTTTATGCGACGGACGGCCGGTCGAGATCGAACCCCGTCCTTCGCACGCCTGAAGCGGCCGTCACGGCGGGGCCGACCCGTATTCGGCTCGCAACGGCCGGCATCGGCGCACCGGGATTCCGCCCCTCGGTTACAAAACATCCGCACGGTGCTGCGTTTGCGGGAACGCGGAGTTGCGCCCGCATTGTGTCGGCGAGCCGGCGGATTAAACAAATCTCTCAATCGTACGGCCCGCGAAGGCCGGCGAACGCATGGGAGGGATGCCGTGGCTTCATTTTCGGAGAAGGATCAATCCCGGTCGAAGGTCGCGACGGTCCTGCGCGTCACCAGCGGCAACTTCCTGGAGATGTTCGACTTCTTCCTGTTCGGCTTCTACGCGTCCTCCATCGCGAAGGCGTTCTTTCCCGTCGCCAACGAGTACGCGTCCCTGATGCTGACCTTCGTCACCTTCGGGGCGGGCTTCCTCATGCGGCCCCTCGGGGCGGTGCTGCTGGGCGCCTACGTCGACCGGATCGGGCGGCGCAAGGGCCTCATCGTCACCCTGACGATCATGGCGGCGGGCACGATCCTCATCGCGTTCGTGCCGGGTTATGCCACCATCGGACTGTTCGCGCCGTTCATCGTGCTCATCGGCCGCCTGCTGCAGGGATTCTCGGCCGGCGTCGAACTCGGCGGCGTCTCCGTCTACCTCGCGGAGATGTCGACGCCGGGCAACAAGGGCTTCTACGTCTCGTGGCAATCGGGCAGCCAGCAGGTCGCCGTGATGTTCGCCGCGATGATCGGCTACGTCCTCAACCATTGGCTCGCCCCGGTGGAGATGAGCGATTGGGGCTGGCGGATCCCCTTCTTCATCGGCTGCGCCATCGTGCCGTTCCTGTTCTACATCCGCCGCTCCCTGGAGGAGACGGAGGAATTCCTCCAGCGCAAGGTCCGGCCGAGCACGCGGCAGATCTTCACGTCGCTGGGTCAGAACTGGCGCATCGTCGGCCTCGGCATGCTCCTCGTCGCCATGACGACGATCTCGTTCTACACCATCACGGTCTACACCCCGACCTTCGGCAAGACCGTCCTCAAGCTGTCCGACACGGACAGCCTGCTGGTGACCTTCTGCACCGCCCTGTCGAACCTGTTCTGGCTCCCCGTCATGGGGGCGCTGTCCGACCGGATCGGCCGCAAGCCGCTCCTCGTCGTGTTCTCGGCGCTCACCCTGCTCACCGCCTATCCGGCGCTGGCCTGGCTCGTCGCCCACGCGTCCTTCACCAACATGCTCATCGTCCTGCTGTGGCTGTCGTTCCTCTACGGCAGCTACAACGGCGCCATGGTGGTCGCCCTCACGGAAATCATTCCCGTGACCGTGCGGACGGCGGGCTTCTCCCTCGCGTATTCCCTCGCCACCGCCTTCTTCGGCGGCTTCACGCCCCTGGTCTCGACGTGGCTGATCGAGGTGACCGGCAACCCGGCGGCGCCGGGCTACTGGATGGCGTTCGGCGGCGTCTGCGGCCTCGTCGCCACCCTCGTCATCTACCGGGGCGTCGCCGGGCGGGACCGGCCGGCCGCCCTCGACGCGACGGCGCCCGTGCGCTGAGTCCCGGCCAGCGCGCCGTGCCGGCTCCCCGCCACTTCCTTGGGACCGAACGGAAAGGCCGTCACGCCGCCGCGACGCCGATGTCGCCCGCGAGGGCGTAGCGGTTCCGTCCCCGGCGCTTGGCCTCGTACAGGGCCCGATCGGCCTCCCGGAACATCGCGCTCCCGTTGCGGGTGAGGCCGGGGGGTTTCAGGGTGAGGCCGACGCTGATCGTGACGCTGGCGACGCCGTCCGAGCGGCCGGGATGGGGGATGCCGAGCTCCTCGACGGCGCGGATCAGGACCCCGGCGAGGCGAACGGCCTCCACGGCGCCGACGTTGCGCACCACGAACGCGAACTCCTCCCCGCCGAAGCGGGCGGCGAGGATGTCGGGCCCGGTGGCGAACCCCGCGAAGACGGTGGCGACCCGGACGAGGCAGGCATCGCCCTCCGGGTGTCCGAGGCTGTCGTTGAACAGCTTGAAGTGATCGAGATCGATCATCATCAGGGCGGCGGCCTCCGGCCCGGCGAACCACGTCTCGGCCCGCTCGTCGAGGAGGCGGCGGTTCGGCAGCCCCGTGAGGGCGTCGGTGTGCGACAGCCCCTGGTAGCGCCGGCGCGCGGCCTCGGCCGCCTCCGAGGCGGATCGCGCGGCGAGCGTCTGCAGATACGCGGTGCAGCGCTGCCGCTCCATCCGGTAGTTGGCATAGAGGCTGAACGCGCAGCCGGTGCCGTATTGCAGCGGCAGGGCGATGTGGAGGTCCGGATCGAGTCCCGTCTTGGTGGCGACGGCCAGCATGGCGCCCCAGAACACCACGACCGTGAACACCAGGGCATGCCGGAAGCGCAGGGCCAGCAGCAGGTTGCCGTAGAGAATGGTGAGGATCGACTCGGCGAAGGTGTAGGCGCCGAGCGGCGCCGTGGTGACCCAGAACAGGACCAGCGGCATCGCGACGACGCCGATCATGGCCTGGCAGAGGAGCGCTTCCCGGACGTTCGGCCCGATCTGCGGGATGAGCCAAGCCAGGGCAACCGAGAGGGGCGTGACGACCAGCAGATGCCCGATCGCGCTCAGCCCAGGGATGTCCGGCATCAGGATCAGGCCGGTGAAATTGAACATGTTGTAGAAGATCAGGCCGATCAGGATGATCTGCCGCAGGGCAGCCTGTCTCTCCCGGCCGTATTCCGCTTCGTACCGCGCGTCCGTGCGCGCATCGAAGCGCAGCAGCCAATCCAGGCTGCGGCTCTCGCCGAGGTCCACGGATACGTCGGCTGTCAAAGATCACCCCTCCCGTGTCACGGACGCGACAAGGCTCGGCTGTCTTAGACGGGGAGACTTACCCTCCCCTTAAGCATCGACGAGGCAAGACGTGCGATCGGCCGCGAGGCTGTTTCCGTCGCGGAGGCTCCGTGACGGCAGATTTGGGAACACGGTCCCATCTCATCGGGGCAAAACACGGCTTGCGGCCCGGCCCCCGATGCGAATGGGACAGATCGGCCCCTACGCTTGAAACGCGAGCCTAATCCCAAAGTCGAAGCCATGACGCGATGGAAATCTTTTGCTCAGAAATCGGATTTCTTCGCGATACGATTCGCTCTCTACCCGATTGTCACGTCCCCGAAACATCCCTAACCTTACTCGCCTACGCAGGCCCGGCTCGGACAGGTATTCCCTCCGCGGGTCGATGCGTGCCGAAAGGATGACCCGTCTCGGGTTGGACGCCGCGGGACGGGACATGAAGCTGAGTCGGACGAGCCTGCTCGCGGGCGTGGTCGGGGTGTTGGGAATGCCCGCCGAGGCGGCGGAGGAACCGGGTGAGCGCAGGAAGGGCACGGACGGGTATGTCCGGGTCTGCACGCCCTACGGCAAGGGCTTCTTCACGATTCCGGGGACGGACACCTGCCTGCGCGTATCGGGCCGGGCCCGGTTCGAGTACGCTTTCCAGAACGCCTACAGCCGCACGGGTGCCGGGGACATCAGCGGCTACCAGGGCCGCGCCCGCCTCAACTTCGATGCCCGGACCCAGACGGATTACGGGGTCCTGCGGGGTTTCGTCCGCCTCGACATGGGCAGCCGCACGGGCTTCGCGACCATGCATGCCGGGGCGCTCAACCGCATCGGCAACACGTTTCCGGCCACCGGCATCGACGGGTTCGGCCGGGTGCAGCAGCAGATGACCCTGGACAAGGCCTTCGTGCAGTTCTCCGGCCTCACCGCCGGCCGGGCCTCGTCGTTCTTCGATTTCTACGCCCACGATTTCGAGTTCATCGTCGCCTCCATGGGCTCGGACGTAGCCTCGACGAATCTGGCCGGCTACACCGCCACCCTCGCCAAGGGCCTCTCCGCCACGGTCTCGGTGGAGGACCCGAATTTCCGGCACACGGCGGTCTATTCCTCGCAGACCGTCCGCCCCCTGGCGCCGAACGTCGATGGCGGTCCGGCCCTGCGGCCGGTGGCGCCCCTCTTCATCGGCTCTGGCGCCGACGGGACGCCGACGGGGATCGGCTTCGTCGACGCCGCCCAGCGCAGCCGCCTGCCCGACCTCGTCGGGGTGCTGCGCTACGACGAGAGCTGGGGCTCGGCGCAGGGCTCGGCCGCCCTGCACGAGATCAGCCCCGGCACCCTCGGCGGCGACGCGTTCCTCGGCACGAATCTCGGGGCCCCCGCCAGCCTCGTCAACGGCCGCGACGTGGGCCGCGCGCCCTCGGCCTATGGCTGGGCCGTGCAGGGCGGGGTGAAGGTGAACCTGCCGGCCCTGGCGCCGGGCGACACCCTCTACCTCCAGGGCGCTTACGGCGAGGGCACGGCGCTCTACACCGGCCTGCCCGCCTATGTCGGGCCCTACGCCCAGGCCGCCACGGCGATCCAGGGCGCGCCCTTCCAACAATTCCTCAACGACGCGGTGCTGAACCCCCTCACCAACCGCCTCGAACTCTCGACGAGCTTTTCCGCCACCGCCGCCCTGCTGCATTACTGGACGCCGTCCGTCCGCTCGGCGGTGTTCGGCTCCTACGGACGCATGACCTTCGCGCCGGGCGCGCGGGCCGCGCAGGGGCTGCATTTCGGCCTCACAGGCACGGTGCCGGGCACGCCCAGCACCCGGTTCTTCGAGGTGAGCCAGGTCCTGCGCGATTCCTACCGCTTCCTCGTCGGCGCCAACCTCATCTGGTCGCCCGTGAAGGAGTTCGATATCGGCGTCGAGGCGATCTACACCCGCTACGGCATGCAGGAGGGCCGCGTGCTCGACCTCAGCCGCTACCCGTCCCAGACCGCCGCCTACGTGAACAACCCGGCCAACCTCGTCGCCACCGTCACGAGCGTCGATGCCGTCCAGATCCGGGCGCGGGTGCAGCGGGACTTCTGACCCGCCCGTTCTCGGACACCACCGCCCGCGCGGGCGGATCGCGGTGCCGTCATCTGAATACAATTGGCCTGCGACACTCTCGACCAGTCGAGCCTCCGTGCGCTTCAACACATCGGCGTGGAACCGATACCTGCCCTGCCGGTTGTGCATGCATCATCAAGACGGACGTCGGGTCTGTTCTTGAACCGGAGCCCGAAACTCAAATGAAGACGCGCTTTTCCGCCCTCGTCGCCGCCGTTGCACTGGGCGCCGCTGCCGTGACCCCGGCTCTCGCCTTCGACGGGCGGTACGAGGGACAGGCCCGCTACATGGGTCTGATGCCCTACGGTGAAGACGCGCCCCTCGTTCTCGTGGACGAGGGTGGCCCGACCCGGTTCGGGTGCCCGATGAACTCCGCCGCCGAGGGCAACGCCAACCAGCAGACCCGCCCTGTGCCGCAATACGGCCAGACCTCCGGCGGCTCGGCCTGCTGATCGCAGCGCCCCGATGCTCAAGGCATTTTCCTATGGGATGATCGGCGTGTTCGCCCTCGGGCTCGCCTTCACCCTGGCCGGTACGGCCGACACGATCTTCAAGTTCTGAAGACCTCTGATCGCACGACGGCCGGGAGTGATCCCGGCCGTCGCGGCGCGTTCAGCCGCCGTCGCGCAATTGCCGCCGGATGATCTTGCCCGAGGTGGTCATCGGCAGGGACGCGCGGAATTCGAGGGCGCGGGGATATTCGTGGGCCGAGAGCCGGGTGCGGACATGGGCCTGGATCTCCGCCGCCAGGGCGTCGGACGCCGAAAACCCCTCGCGCAGAACCACGAAGGCCTTCACGATCTCGGTCCGCAGGGCGTCGGGCTGGCCGACCGCCGCGGCCATCGCCACGGCGGGGTGGCCGCACAGGCAATCCTCGATCTCCGTGGGGCCGATGCGGTAGGCCGCCGAGGTGATGAGGTCGTCGTCGCGCCCGACGAAGTGGATGTAGCCGTCGGCGTCGCGCCGGGCCGTGTCGCCCGTGCGCATCCAGTCGCCGCGAAATTTCTTCGCCGTCGCCTCGGGCTGGTTCCAATATCCCAGGAACATCACCGGATCGGGCCGCGCGATGACGATCTCGCCGGGCTCGTCCGCGTCGGCCTCGGTGCCGTCGGGGCGCTGGATCATCACCCGGTGGCCCGGCACCGGCCGGCCGGTGGAGCCGGGCCGCGCCACCCCGGCCGAGGGGCAGGCGGCGAGGACGAGGTTGCACTCGGTCTGGCCATAGGCCTCGCCGATGGTGAGGCCGAGGGCCCTCTCCGCCCACCGGAACGTCTCGGGACCGAGCGCCTCGCCGGCCGAGGCGATGTTGCGGAGGCGCGACAGGTCGAAGCGCCCGCCCGGATCCGCCACCGTCTGGAGCATCCTCAGGGCGGTGGGCGGCAGGAACGCCGTCGTCACGCCGTGCTCGGCGATGAGCCGCAGGGCGGCTTCCGGCTCGAACCGCGCGGCGGGCTGGGCCACCACGGGCACGCCGAGGCTGAGGGCCGGCAGGGTGGCGTTGAGGAGGCCCCCGGCCCAGGCCCAGTCCGAGGGCGTCCACATCCGGTCACCGGGCCGGGGCGGAAAATCGTGCATCATGAGGAAGCCCGGCATGTGGCCGAGCAGCACCCGGTGGCCGTGCAGCGCGCCCTTGGCGAGGCCCGTGGTGCCCGAGGTGTAGATCATCAGGGCCGGATCGTCGGGGCCGGTGTCGACGGGCGTGAAGCCCGGCGGCGCGTCGCCCACCAGATCCGCATAGGCCAGCGCGCCCTCAGCCCCGCCGTCGAGGCCGACCACGAGGGTGAGGGCGGCGAGCCCGGCGCGCAGGGGCGCGACCTTGGCGAGGCCCGCCGCATCGGTGATCAGCGCGCGGGCGCCCGAATCCGCGAGGCGGTAGGCCAGGGCCTCGGGCCCGAACAGGCCGGCAAGCGGCAGCGCGATGGCCCCGAGCTTGTAGGCGGCGGCGTGCGCCACCACCACGGCGGCCGATTGCGGCAGCAGCACCGCCACCCGGTCGCCGGGCCCGACGCCCCGCTGCCGCAAGGCCGCCGCGAGGCGGTCGGACTCGGCCTTCAGGTCCCCGAAGGTCGTGGTGGCGCCCCCCGTGGCCGTGACCGTGTGGATCGCGATCCGATCCGGCTCGCGGGCCGCCCAGACGTCGCAGACCGCCACGCCCATGTTGAAGCGGGCGGGGATGTCCCAGGTGAAGCCGGCCACGAGACCGGCATAGTCGGAGGCGGGCGCGAGCACGGGGGCTTAGAGCTTGTGGCCGGGAAAGCCGCCGGCATGGATGAAGTCGGTGATGGGGCGGCGGCCGTTCGGCACTTCCTTGGCGCGCTGCTCCTCCGTCAACTGGTCGCGCGGGGTGGCGCGGCCGACGGCGTAGGCGGCCTCGACGTGGTTGCCGTCCGGCACGGCGAGCAGGGTCGCGGCGCGCGGCTTGTCGAACCCGCCCATGCCGTGGACGTGCCAGCCCTGGCGGATGGCCTGGAGCTGGAAGTTGGCCGAGGCCGCGCCGGTGTCGAGGGAGTGGCTGGCCGAGGGTTTCAGGACGTCGCCGACCTTCATGGTTTTGTTCGACACCAGGATGACGAGCGCCCCGGCGTCCTTGGCCCAGGCCTGGTTGCCGGGCACGAGGAGGTCGAGGAACGGGGCCCAATGGGGCGTGTCGCGCAGGGCGTAGAGGAAGCGCCAGGGCTGAGAATTGTAGGAGGACGGCGCCCAGCGCGCGGCCTCGAACATCCGGAACAGTTCCGATTCCGGCACTGCTTCGCCGGTGAAGGCGCGGGGCGACCAGCGCTCGATGAACAGGGGATCGATGGCGTGGTCGGGCTGACGTGGATTCACGGCGAAACTCCGGGCGCGGAACGGACGGTTCCGCCTTATACCGGATGGGACTTGCACCGGATGGGAGCGGCACGCAAATCCCTGCCCCCGCCTCGGGTCCGGAGGGCCGGTTCCGGCCCCCGGCCCTACTCGACCACCTTCGCCACGGGGCGGTCGTTGCCGTTGGCCGTCTCGTCGTGCCAAGTGCCGGCACCGTCCTGATAGCGGATGCCCTCCGTGGAGCCCGGCACCTGCTGCTCGGCGGCGGCCGCCTGCGCCGCCTGGAGGGCGTCGTCGTGGCTCGGAAAGGTTTCGGAGAACACGTCGCCGACCTTGTAGGCGAAGCCGCCGTCGTGCTCGACGATGCGATAGGTGACGTCCGACATGGGTTTCCCGTCCGCGCTTGAGACTGTCTGGGGCGAACCCGCGCGACGGGGATGCGGTTCCGTCGACCCGGGATCGCCCCGCCGCAAAGCCGGGATCACGCCGATCCCTCGAGACCGCGCCGATCCCTCAAGACAATGTGTGATCGCCGTGCGCCCCGCGACGGGAGCGTGGCTTTGACAACCCTCGCCCGTCGTGAGACTTCTCGTGCAGGCTGGATGGACGCGCGCGGGGCGCGGTCGATCGAACGGCCTTCACGCTCGCCCGGACCGAACCGGCCGGTGCGCGACACCAGGGTTGCCCGGGCCGGAGCTCGGCGTGGTCCCACGCGAGGCGAGTGGTCGGCCGGGGCGGTCCCGGAGGTCGCTCCACAGCAGCGCCACGCGGTGACGCACGGGAGAGCGAACGCCAGATGTCGATCCCAGCCTGGCCCATGGACGGTGGCGAGATGGGCGCGCTCATCCGCGCGCACGCTTGGGGGGCCTCCCCGCTGGGCGAGCCCTCGGCCTGGCCGTGCGCCCTCACGACCCTGGTCGGGCTCATGCTGGACTCGGACCAACCCGTCTTCCTCGTCTGGGGGCCCGAGCGGCGGCTCCTGTACAACGATGCCTATGCCCCGCTCCTCGGCGCCGCGCATCCCGACGCCCTCGGCCGCGACGCCGTCGCGGTGTGGCGCGAACGCGGAACCGACCTCGCGCCCCTGGTGGCCCAGGCCGAAGCGGGCCGCGCCGCGCGCGCACCCGCGATCGAACACGTGGCACGGCGGCGCGACGGCACGGACGGGGCCCGGTTCTCGCCGTCCCTCGTCCCCATCCGCGATGCGGCCGGACACGTCGAGGGCCTCTACGGCACCTGCATCGAGATCACGGGCCGGCGGCGGGACGCGGAAATCGCGTTCCACGAGAACGAGGAACGCCAATCCTTCCTCCTCGACCTCAGCGACACCCTTCGGCCCCTGACCGACGCCGCGGAGATCGTCGCGGTGGCGTCCCGTCGCCTCGGCGAACGCGTCGGCGCGAGTCGCGTGTTCTACGCCGAGATCGCCGGCAGCCTGATGACCGTCGAGCGCGACTACGCGCACGGCGTCGCGTCCATCGTCGGCCGTCATTCCCTGGCGGCGTTCGGCCCGGACCTCCTGGCCGCCTACCGCGACGGGACGGTGGTCGCCGTCGAGGACGTGCCCTCGGACCTCCGGTTCAACCCCGAGGCGCGGGCCGGGCTGCGGTCCCGGCAGGTCGGCGCCTTCGTGGACGTCGTGCTGTTCCGGGGCGACGAATGGGTCGGCCTGCTGGCGGTGCAGAGCGCGGTCCCCCGCGCCTGGACGTCGGTGGAGCGGAACCTGATCCGGGGCGTCGGGGAGCGCGTCAAGGCGGCCATCGAGCGGGCCCGCGCCGAGGTCGCCCTGCGCGAGAGCGAGGCGCGCCTCGCGGCGATCTTCGCGGGCGCCTCCGTCGGCTTGTCGGAGGTGGATGCGCAAGGCCGCTTCCTGCGGGTCAACACCGAGATGTGCCGCATCCTCGGGCGCTCGGCAGACGAGGTGCTCAGCCTCGGCGTCGCCGAGGTGACCGATCCCGACCACCGCCCGCAGAGCCTGGCCGCGATCACCCAAGCCGTCGCGACGGGGCGCGGATCCGCCCGCGACAAGCTGTACCGGCGCCCCGACGGCACCGCGCTCTGGGCGACCAGCAGCGTCACCCGCCTCGACGACGCGCAAGGCCGGTTCAAGAGCCTCCTCATCGTGACGGCGGATCTCAGCCAGCGCCGGGAGACCGAGCAGCGGCTGGCCGAGAGCGAGCGCCGCCTGCAGCTCCTCAACGAGACCCTGGAACTGCAGGTCTCGGAGCGCACGGCCGAGCGCAACCTCCTGGCCACGATCGTCGAGCGAAGCGACATCATGATGATGGCCGTCGCCCTCGACTACACCATCCTGGCCATCAACAAGGCGAACACGGACGAGTTCGAGCGCATCTACGGCGTGCGCCCGAAGGTCGGCGACAACATGCTCGACCTCCTGGCCGATCAGCCCGAGCACCGGGAACAGGTCAGGCTGGGCTGGGGACGCGGATTGGCCGGCGAGGAGATCACCTTCGTCCAGGAATACGGCGATGCCGACCGCGCCCGGCCCGCCTACGAGATCAGCTTCCGCACCCTGCGGGATGCGCGGGGCGAGCGCATGGGCTGCTACCAGTTCGTCATGGACGTCACCGAGCGCCTGCGCAATCAGGCCGAACTCGCCCAGGCCCAGGAAGCCCTGCGCCAATCGCAGAAGCTGGAAGCCGTCGGCCAGCTGACGGGCGGCGTGGCGCACGACTTCAACAACCTGCTGACGATCATCCGCTCGTCCATCGACTTCCTGCGCCGGCCCGACCTGCCGGAAGTCCGCAAGGGCCGTTACCTCGACGCGGTCTCCGACACCGTCGACCGCGCGGCGAAGCTCACGGGCCAGCTCCTCGCCTTCGCCCGCCGCCAGGCCCTCAAGCCGGAGGTGTTCAGCGTCGGCCGGCAGGTCCGCGCCATCGCCGACATGCTCGACACGCTGACCGGCGCGCGGGTGCAGATCCTCATCGAAGTGCCGGACACCACCTGCCACGTCCGGGCGGACCTGAGCCAGTTCGAGACCGCCCTCGTCAACATGGCGGTCAACGCCCGTGACGCCATGGACGGAGAAGGCACCCTCATCCTGCGCGTGACCTGCGGGGCGGCCCTGACGACCGTTCGGGGCCCCGCCGAGACGCAGTTCGTGGCCGTCTCCCTCACCGACACGGGCATGGGCATTCCTCCGGAGCGGATCGGACGGATCTTCGAGCCCTTCTTCACCACGAAGGAGGTCGGCAAGGGCACGGGTCTCGGCCTCTCCCAGGTGTTCGGCTTCGCCAAGCAGTCGGGCGGCGACGTGACGGTCCGCAGCGTCGAGGGCCAGGGCACCACCTTCACCCTGTACCTGCCCGAGGTTCCGGCCCTCGCCCTCCCCCACGGCGAACGGGCCCCCGAGGAAGCCTTGGCGCCCCTCGGCGCCAATCAGAACATCCTCGTCGTGGAGGACAATACCGGCGTCGGCCAGTTCGCGACGCAGATCCTCGAGGATCTCGGATACCGGACCACCTGGGCCTGCAACGCCGAGGAGGCGCTGGAACTCCTCGGCCGCGACGGGAACGGGTTCGATCTCGTGTTCTCGGACGTGGTGATGCCGGGCATCGGCGGCGTCGCCCTGGCGCGCACGCTGCAGCAGCGGCTGCCGCACCTGCCGGTGATCCTCACCTCGGGCTACAGCCACATCCTCGCCCAGGAGAACGACCACGGCTTCGAGCTGCTGCACAAGCCGTACTCGGCCGAGCAGCTCGCCCGCCTCCTGGACCGGGTCCTCGCGAGCCGGGCGAAGGTGGCGGTGCCGGCGGCCTGACGGCGAGGGCGGTGGGGGCAATCGCTTGAGCGCGTGAAACCCAGCAAGCGATGCAGTTGTTACTGTGGATGAAACCATGCGTCCGGCTCCCCGCCGCCGTAGCTGGAATTTTCTTTCCTCGAAGGGAGAAAGCTGAGGCATGATTGGAGGGCGCCGACCAAACCTCGCAACGAATCGGACCACAAGACGCGCGCCCCATGTAGCTGAGCCTCTTAGCTCAAACGCCCAGTACCCTTCATTTGCTCACGAAGCTCAGGCATAAATTCTTATTTTCTCCAGTTTCGTCTATCATAAAAATGGCGTTCCAGCCGGAACGCCATTTACACATCTCAGTATATGCCTCACTGTACGTCCTTGTGGTTGCACCTGAAAGGGAATCAAAGGCAATGCCAGGGCCTGCAGTACGCATCTCAGTTGACAACGGGGGTCTCAGAAGCATGGGATCCACGTCGCCACAATTTCTGACAGATGGCCGGACCCTCGCATACTCAGTCAACTATGGTTCCGGATTTGGTTCAGATCTATACAGCTTCTACGGAAAAGACCTTCTTTCCGAGCAGCGAACATTGTTATCCAGTCAATCGTTCGTCGCTGATGTCACTGCCTTTAAATTATCATCCGACGGAAAGAATACCTTTTTCGAAACAGTCTCCTATAATAATACGCCAGGAAGCTCAACGTCATATACGCTTTACACACAGAATTTGGGAACTGGCGCGAACACAAAAATCACCACACAAACGGTATCAAACCAGGTCTCGAACAATGCAAATCTTTCGCCCGATGGAACTAAACTCGTTTTTCTAAGTGGGCAACCCGACTTGGTCCCCAACGACACCAATGGCGCAGCAGATCTTTTTGTTAAAGACCTGATCAGCGGAACGGTGACACGCGTCTTGACGGCAGCGGACGGATCGAAGTCCTTGAACGGCACCAAAGCCTTCTTCACTTCCGATAGCCACAAGATCGTCTTTTCGAGCCCTTTAAGCTGGACTTCGAGCGACACAAATGAACGTCTCGATGTCTTTGTCAAAGACCTAGACACGAACCAAATTTCATTGGTTCCGAATACGACGGACTACCAAGCGACCGCCATCTCGGCCGATGGATCGAAAATTCTCCTTGAGACAGTGTCGAACAGATTTCCGAGTCTCTATTCGCTTGACACAAAGACAGGTACGCGCACTACAATTTCAACGCCTGACAAATCACTCACCTTTGGCAGTACATTCAATCCCTCCTACTCGCCAGATGGCTCGAAGGTAATTTTCAACGAGCGTAGCAATTCCGGCCAAGGGACCGACATCGAGCGGGTCGTCATCACCGACCTAGCAACGGGCATACGTCAAGTAGTGGCAGACGGATACGCCAAGGAAGGGGTATTCTCGACAGACGGTACGAAGGTTGCGTTCACGTCAATTTCTGCCCTTGTACCAACTGATACGAATTATAAGGAAGATGTCTATCTACGGGAGCTGTTTAATCCGGTATTTGGACAGAGGGTGACTGACACCTCAAGCAATGCAGGTAAAATCTATGCCCTATACCAAGGCATTCTTGGTCGCGCACCTGATTCGCTCGGATTTGAGATCAACACAGCGGCCGCAAATGCAGGTTTTTCCCTGCGCGACATGGCGGGCTCTTTCCTTGCATCTCCTGAAGGCCAAGCCCGTTCAGGCGTAACGACAGATGTTCAGTTCGTAACCCAGCTTTATCGAACCACATTGGGACGCGAGCCGGACCAGGCTGGCTTAACCAACCACGTTAACTTTCTGAGTGCAGGTGGATCGCGCGCAGACGTCGCCTTAAGCTTTTCTCTCTCGACAGAGTTCCTGAACGCGCTGCAGCCACAGTTCGCGCAGGGGGTCGTAGTAACAGATGCTCAGGCAGCGAAAGCCGCTCGCCTTTACTATGCGCTCTTCGATCGCGCACCGGACGCAAGCGGGCTCCAAGATTGGACCGGCTATCTCAAAAACGGTGGCTCGCTCACCGAGGCGGCGCATGCCTTTTTAAGCTCACCGGAGAGCAAGGCGGCGGGGTCTGCGGACAACACGGCCTACGTCAAGTCGCTGTACCTGAACGCCCTCGACCGACCGGTCGAAGCTGCAGGGCTGCAGACATGGGTCGACTACCTCAATGCTGGTGGAACGCGCGGCGCGGTGGCGGCGGCGATCGCCGATTCGCCAGAAGCACAGATACACCTTGTAGGGGTAATCGAGAATGGATACTTCCTGTCATCATAATTGATCCTCTGGCAATCAGCGTGGCGGAGAACTGCGATGCGAATGCATCACACGAACTCCGTCTGATTCCTGAGAAATCGAAGAGTTTGACTTCGCTCAGGCGCTCCTCAGGTTTATCGATCCGGCAACCAATTTGATCAAGCTGACGCCGGATCAATCCCCATAGCCGCTCACTTTGCAGACACCGAGCCCGTAATCGCCGGAGAGCATCCGCGCCTCGCTAGGGCCCCCGAGGCACGGTTGATAAGAAAAATTCCCTTGGGCAGAAGCAACGCGCCCGATCTCCTCGGACATGCCAGCCGCCGGGCTTGTCCCCGGCGGCCGGTGCCGATCAGGCCGCCATCGGTCCGTAGCGGCGGTGGCCCTTCACGTCGTAGCGGTCGAGCATCATCACCTTGTCCCAGACCCGGACGAAGTCCGCGACGAACCGCGCCTGCCCGTCGCTGCCGGCATAGACGTCGGCGAGGGAGCGCAGCTGGGCGTTGGCGCCGAACACGAGGTCGTTGCGCGAGGCGTGGAAGCGCACCGCGCCGCTGGCGCGGTCCTTGAGGACGAACCGCATGGCCTCGGGGTCGGCCTTCTCCCAGACGAGGTCCGTGTCGGTCAGCGCCCGGAAGAAGTCCGTCGTCAGCACGCCGACGCGGTCGGTGAACACGCCCGTGTCCGAGCCGTCGTGGTTGGCGTTGAGCGCCCGCAGGCCGCCCGTGAGCACCACCCATTCGGGGGCGGTGAGGGTCATGAGGTTGGCCCGGTCGAGGAACAGCTCCTCCGGCGAGAGGCTCGGCGCGATCTGGCCGTACCCGTCGTCGACGTAGTTGCGAAACCCGTCGACGACGGGTTTCAGCCACGTGAACATCTCGATGTCGGTCAGCTCCTGGGTGGTGTCGACCCGGCCGGGCGTGAAC